>Ga0208635_100176_pt1 | contig 23176 bp, 16 predicted proteins | sample LakWasMe93_HOW11_2_FD_183915 | JGI IMG/M metagenome (GOLD analysis project Ga0208635, IMG submission 183915) | Freshwater sediment methanotrophic microbial communities from Lake Washington under simulated oxygen tension - Sediment Metagenome... | ecosystem: Environmental > Aquatic > Freshwater >...
GTCATGGCCAGCATCAGCAACTACGTGCACTACGCCAATGGCAACGAACAGGCTGACAGCCTGATCGACCCGGCAATCAAGAACGACACCAAGGTTTATCCGAGCCCGGAAATGATGGGGAAACTGTTCGCGCTGGAAGCGATGCCGCTGAACATCGACCGGATAAGGACACGGGTGTGGAACAAGATTCGCACGGGCAGCTGACAGGTTGCACCAAGGCATCGGGACAGGACGTCCCGTTGCGCAATCAGCCGACCGGCTCGACCGTGCAACTCATTTGCCCTGAGCCGGGTATCTGGAACAAGGCATCGCTGCCGTTCTGCAAGAAGCTGTAGCTCCCCCGGTAATCCTTGCCGTTGAATTGGGTTGCGGAATCATTTGGCACTTGGATAAGGGTGGCAGAGGTATTCGCCCATTTCAGGTACACGACACGCGGCTCGACATTGAAGTAAGTGACGGCGATCAGCGCGTTGAGTCCAGCGCAACGAAAAACTACCGGGCCGTCAGTGAGCCTGCTCGGGTCCTTGGTTCGTGCAATCACCGAGCCTTGGCGAAGCTGATGCGCACGCTCGGCATAACTGCGGATCGTGCAGGCCTTGGGTTCCGCCTCGGCAGAGCAGCGATTGCGGGCGTCTACCCAGAACCGTTGTTCGATCTCGACTTTGTCAGGCCGCGGCACTGAATGATCGTCTGTGAGCGCGAGGCGATAGAGGCGCGTCAGTTCAATGTCCATCTGCTTCAGTTGTGGGGTGCGGCAGATCAGCTTCTCGATGGCAGCGCTGGCCCTGGCGCAGTCGAAGCTGGTTGCCAGGACCGTAGAAGTCCCGGCATTCGCGCACAGGCTCGTTGCCGCACATGCACTGGCGGTAATGAGCCTGACCCACAAGGGCGTGACCCTTTTCATCTCGGCTTCACCCGGATCATTTCATGAGGTCCGCGAAGAAAGTTAACCCGGTATTCAGTGTGGTCTCATTCTTCGAAAAGTCTAATTTTTACCCATCGAAGTGCGCGAATCAAAACGCCAATAGTCGGACGATTTTGATCCCGGTAACTTACTTTTATTTAATATTTAAATTGTAGATTGTCCGACAATAACGCTGGCTCATTATTTTAAATGCACTGACTTCTAATCGCGCCTATTGTTTTCGGGCATATTCTGAAGTGCGCAAACTTGACGCCAAAAAAGTAGTGGACGATTGATTTCAAATTGTGTCAGTTTTCTTTCGCCTTCATTGGGCGAGTGATAGGACGATCTCGCCAGAGATTGTTGCTATCTAAAAAAACTGTTCCATAGCAAAACAAGGAAGTGTGTTTATGTCGAAAGTAAAAGACAGCGCTATTGATTCCGCTGAACAGGCATTCCAGCCATTTCAAGCCTTGGCGGCTCCCAGTTCTGCGTTCAACCAGATCAATAGTTTCAGCCATCAGTATGACCGTGGCGGCAATCTGACGGTCAATGGCAAACCCTCGTTTTCCGTCGATCAGGCAGCCACCCAATTGCTGCGCGACGGAGCTGCCTACCAGGACAAGGACGGCAGCGGCAAAATCGAACTGACCTACACGTTCCTGACCTCGGCCTCGTCGAGCACCATGAACAAGCACGGGATTACCGGGTTCAGTCAGTTCAGTGCCCAGCAGAAAGGCCAGACCGTGCTCGCCCTGCAGTCCTGGGCCGACGTCGCCAATGTCACCTTCACGGAAAAGGCCACCGGCGGCGACGGCCACATGACCTTCGGCAACTACAGCGGCGGCCAGGACGGCGCCGCGGCATTCGCTTATTTGCCTGGCACGGGCGCAGGTTACGACGGGACTTCCTGGTACCTGATCAACAGCAGCTACACGCCCAACAAGACCCCGGACCTGAACAACTACGGCCGGCAAACCCTGACCCACGAAATCGGGCACACCCTTGGTCTGGCTCACCCCGGCGACTACAACGCCGGTGAAGGCGCACCGACCTACAACGACGCGTCCTACGGGCAAGACACCCGCGGCTACAGCGTCATGAGTTACTGGAGTGAAAGCAACACCAGCCAGAACTTCAGCAAGGGCGGCGTCGAAGCTTATGCGTCGGGCCCGTTGATCGACGACATCGCGGCCATCCAGAAACTCTACGGCGCCAACACCACCACCCGCACCGGTGACACCACTTACGGCTTCAACTCCAACACCGGTCGCGATTTCCTGAGCGCATCTTCGTCGGCGGACAAGGTCGTGTTTTCGGTGTGGGACGCGGGCGGCAAGGACACCCTGGATTTCTCCGGGTTTACCCAGAACCAGAAGATCAACCTCAATGAGACCTCGTTCTCCGACGTTGGCGGCCTGGTGGGTAACGTGTCCATCGCCAAGGGCGTCACCGTCGAAAACGCCATTGGCGGTTCGGGCAATGATTTGCTGATCGGTAACGGTGTCTCCAACGAGCTGAAGGGTGGTGCCGGCAACGACATCCTTTACGGCGCGGGCGGTGCAGACAAGTTGTGGGGCGGCGCTGGTTCGGACACCTTCGTGTTCGCGGCCAGCAGCGACTCCAAACCGGGTGCAGTCGACCAGATCCTCGATTTTGTCAGCGGCCTCGACAAGATCGACCTGACCGGCATCACCAACGGTGCAGGCCTGCATTTCGTGAGCGCATTCACGGGTGCGGCGGGCGATGCCGTGCTGACGACCTCCGGTGGTAACAGCTTGTTGTCGGTGGACTTCTCCGGGCATGGCGTGGCGGACTTCCTGGTCAGCACCGTCGGCCAGGCGGCGTACTCGGACATCGTGGCCTGATTCAAGGCAGAAGGAGGGCGGCGCCGATGCGCCGCCCTTTGTCACTTGAGCCACGAACCTGAGTGAAACGCCTATGATTTGTAACGCTTTTACCTGCAAAACAAACGTGTGGCTGTTAGCCGCGCTCATGATGTTTTTTGGAGATGTAGCCATGGCAAGCAGCCTGAAGTTGGCAGACCCGTCGGAGCTGGCGGGAAAATGGCGGGTGACGCAGCAAGACAACCCGTCGAACGTTTGCCCCCTCGAATTCAAAGCCAACCAGACATTGGGCGACGGCACCGAGTGCCTCGTCGAATGGCTGGAGGAGCAACCGGTCGGCTGGTTCCCTGAGCCCGACGGCATCGCACTCACCGGCAAGGAAGGGTCGAAGATTGTGTTTTTCAGTCGTCAGCGCGACGGGCTGTATCGAGGCACTTCAAAGTCCGGGCTGATCATAATACTTGAGCACCCGCTTGATTAATCGAGATGCGCAAAGTTGTTATTAACGTGTAAGTAACGACCTCGCCAGGCAGGCGCGGGATAACACCTCAGGAAGAGCCCATGAAGATGGCGAATAACCCGGTTTCCACGCCGTTAATAAGGGCGCTGGGTGATTACAAGAGCATTCTGATCAGCGTCGGTTGTTTTACGGCGCTAATCAACATTCTGATGTTAGTGCCTTCTATTTATATGCTCCAGGTCTATGACCGGGTGCTGTCATCGCAAAATGAAACCACGCTGGCCATGTTGTCGCTGATGGTCGTGGGGTTCTTTGCGTTTATCGGCTTGCTGGAGATTATTCGCAGTTTTATCGTCATTCGTATCGGCAGCCAACTGGAACGCCGCTTCAACCTGCGGGTTTATCAGGCCGCTTTCGAGCGCAATCTGTTCAGGGGCGAAGGCAACGCCGGGCAGTCGCTGGGGGATTTGACTCACATTCGCCAGTTCGTGACCGGCCCGGCGCTGTTCGCCTTCTTCGATGCCCCCTGGTTCCCGGTGTACCTGCTCGTGATCTATCTGTTCAACGTCTGGCTCGGCGTGTTTGCCACGGCGGGCGCGGTAGTGCTGATCGGGCTGGCGTGTCTCAATGAGGCCATGACCAAAAAGCCTTTGGGAGACGCGGCGGTTTTCTCCCAGAAGTCCAGCCAGATGGCCACCAGTCACCTGCATAACGCTGAAACCATTCAAGCCATGGGCATGCTCGGCGCCTTGCGTCATCGCTGGTTCCAGGTGCATTCGCGTTTCCTCGGCCAGCAGAACAAGGCCAGCGACACCGGCGCGGTCATCAGCTCCCTGAGCAAAACCTTGCGTCTGTGCCTGCAATCCCTGGTATTGGGGCTGGGCGCGCTGCTGGTGATCAAGGGCGACATGACCGCCGGGATGATGATTGCCGGTTCGATCCTGATGGGCCGCGTCCTGAGCCCCATCGATCAACTGATCGCGGTCTGGAAACAGTGGAGCGGCGCCAAGCTTGCTTACCGCCGTCTCGATGCTTTGCTGCAAGCCTTCCCGCCGGCCGACGACGTCATGGCGCTGCCGGCACCAAAGGGCCACATTCGTTTCGAACAGGTCAGCGCCGGTCCTCCGGGGCAGCGTGGTGCGACGTTGCACCTGGTCAATTTCAGCCTCGATGCCGGCGAAGTGCTCGGCGTGTTGGGCGCATCCGGTTCCGGAAAATCGACCCTGGCCCGAGTGCTGGTCGGCGTCTGGCCGACCCTTGGTGGCACGGTGCGCCTCGACGGTGCCGATATCCATCGCTGGAATCGCGACGAGCTCGGTCCCTACATCGGTTATCTGCCGCAAGACATCGAACTGTTCAGCGGCAGCATCGCGCAAAACATCGCCCGGTTCCGTGAGGCCGATCCGCAAACCGTCGTCGCAGCTGCGCAACAGGCGGGTGTGCATGAACTGATCCTGCGCATGCCTCAGGGTTACGACACGCTGCTCGGCGAGGACGGCAGTGGTTTGTCCGGCGGTCAGAAGCAGCGTGTGGCGCTGGCGCGTGCCTTGTACGGCAAACCGAGCCTGGTGGTGCTGGACGAACCGAACTCCAACCTCGACACCGTCGGCGAAGCAGCATTGGCCAGTGCCATTGCGCAGATGAAAGCCCAGGGCACCAGCGTGATCCTGGTGACTCACCGCTCTTCGGCGCTGGCCCAGGCCGACAAGTTGCTGGTGCTCAACGACGGTCGTTTGCAAGCGTTCGGCCCGAGCCAGGACGTGCTCAAGGCGCTTTCCGGTGCACAGGAACAAAAGCCTGCGCAGGCACCGGGTGGGCTGAGCATGAGCCGGCAGTATCAGCCCTCGACAAGGAGTTCGGGTGTATGAGCAACCTTAGCGAAGCCAACATGGAACACGACTACGTCGCCGAACGCCCCGAGCGCGATGCGCGTTTTTTTGCGCGTATGGGTTGGATTCTGGCCATTGTCGGCGCCGGCAGTTTCTTCACTTGGGCCAGTCTCGCGCCCCTCGACCAAGGCATTCCGGTGCAAGGCACCGTGGTGGTCTCGGGCAAGCGCAAAGCGGTGCAATCGATGAGCAGCGGGGTGGTCAGCCGGATTCTGGTGCGCGAGGGGCAAGCGGTGAAGCAGGGTCAGCCACTGTTTCAACTCGACCAGACGCAAGTCGCCGCCGACGTGCAATCCCTGCAAGCGCAATACCGCATGGCCTGGGCCAGCCTGGCGCGTTGGCAAAGCGAACGGGACAATCTCAAGCAGGTGAGTTTCCCCGCCGAACTGAGCAACGATCCCGACCCTCGTCTGGCGCTGGTACTGGAAGGCCAGCGGCAGTTGTTCAGCAGTCGCCGTGAAGCGTTTTCCCGCGAGCAGGCTGCCTTGCGCGCGAGCATCGAAGGCGCTGGTGCGCAACTGACCGGGATGCGCCGCGCACGCTCGGACTTGACCGCCCAGGCCAGTTCCCTGCAACAGCAACTGAGCAACCTTCAGCCGCTGGCGGACAACGGCTACATCCCGCGCAATCGGCTGATGGAGTACCAGCGCCAACTGTCGCAGGTGCAACAACAATTGGCAGAAAACACCGGCGAAAGCGGCCGGGTGGAGCAGGGCATCCTCGAATCGCGGCTGAAACTGCAACAACACATCGAGGAGTACCAAAAAGAAGTCCGCACCCAGCTGGCCGACGCACAGCTCAAAAGCGTGACGCTGGAGGAGCAACTGACCTCCGCCGGTTTTGACTTGCAGCACAGCGAAATCATCGCCACCGCCGACGGCATCGCGGTCAACCTCGGGGTGCACACCGAAGGCGCGGTGGTGCGCCAGGGCGAAACCCTGCTGGAAATCGTTCCGCAGGGCACTCGCCTGGAAGTGGAAGGGCATCTGCCGATCAACCTGATCGACAAGGTCGGTACGCACTTGCCGGTGGACATTTTGTTCACCGCGTTCAACCAGAGCCGCACGCCACGGGTTCCCGGCGAAGTCAGCCTGATTTCCGCCGACCAGATGGTCGATGAGAAAACCGGCGCTCCGTATTACGTACTGCGCAGCAGCGTCAGCGAACACGCCATGGAAAAACTCAACGGCCTGGTGATCAAGCCCGGCATGCCCGCGGAAATGTTCGTGCGCACCGGTGAGCGTTCGCTCCTCAACTATCTGTTCAAGCCGCTGCTCGACCGGGCAGGTTCCGCGTTGACCGAGGAATAAGGATGTTGCGCTGTATGAATAAGCTGTCTGTGTTTGCGGCGAGCCTTGTGCTGCTGACCTGTAACCCGACCATGGCCATGGGACCGTTCGACCTTTACGAGCAAGCGTTGCGCAATGATCCGGTGTTCCTCGGCGCGATCAAGGAGCGCGACGCCGGCCTTGAAAACCGCGCAATCGGCCGCGCCGGGCTGCTGCCGAAACTGGGTTACAACTACAACAAGGGCCGCAACACCTCCAAGGTCACTTACCTCAACGAGCGCGGGCAAAACCAGAGCGATGACCGCAACTACAGCAGTTACGGTTCGTCGTTGACCCTGCAACAACCGCTGCTGGACTACGAGGCCTACGCGACGTACCGCAAAGGCGTGGCGCAATCGCTGTTCGCCGATGAGAACTTTCGCGGCAAGAGCCAGCAATTGCTGGTGCGGGTGCTGGAGAACTACACCCAGGCGCTGTTCGCCCAGGACCAGATCGACATCGCCCAGGCCAGGAAGAAAGCCTTCGAGCAACAGTTCAGGCAGAACGAGCAATTGTTCCGTCAGGGCGAGGGCACGCGCACCGACATCCTCGAAGCCGAGTCACGCTACGAGCTGGCAATCGCCGAAGAAATCGAAGCCCGCAACGAACAGGACGCGTCCCTGCGAGAACTGGGCGCGCTGATCGGCGTGCCGGCCGTCGATATCAGCGATCTCGCGCCGCTGGATCAGCAGTTCCAGACCTTCACCCTGCAACCGGCCAATTACGACACCTGGCATGAGATGGCGGTCGCCAACAATCCGGCCCTGGCCTCGCAACGTCAGGCGCTGGAAGTGGCGCGCTACGAGGTGGAGCGCAATCGCGCCGGGCACCTGCCCAAAGTCAGCGCCTACGCAACGGTGCGCCAGAACGAATCGGAAAGCGGCAACACCTACAACCAGCGCTACGACACCAACACCATCGGCATTGAAGTCAACGTCCCGCTGTACGCCGGTGGCGGTGTCTCGGCGTCGACCCGTCAGGCCAGCCGCGCCATGGAGCAGGCCGAATACGAACTGGACGGCAAGACGCGGGAAACCCTGATTGAGTTGCGTCGCCAGTTCAGCGCGTGCCTGTCGGGGGTGAACAAGCTGCGGGCCTATCAGAAAGCACTGACGTCCGCCGAAGCGCTGGTGGTGTCGACCCGGCAAAGCATTCTCGGCGGTGAGCGGGTCAACCTCGACGCGCTGAACGCCGAACAGCAGCTCTACACCACACGCCGCGATCTCGCGCAGAGCCGCTACGACTATTTGATGGCATGGACCAAGTTGCATTACTACGCCGGCACCTTGAACGAACAAGACCTGGCCAAGGTTGACGAAGCATTTGGGCAAGGCCCGAAGGAGCGCCGGAAAGATCTCTGACAATTCCAACAAAAGAGAGGCTTTACCATGGGTGTGTACGACTACAAAAACTTCGGCACAGCAGATTCAAAGGCGTTGTTCACCGACGCCATGGCAATCACGCTGTACTCCTATCACAACCTCGATAACGGCTTTGCCACCGGTTATCAGCACAATGGTTTCGGCCTGGGTTTGCCGGCGACGCTGGTGACTGCGTTGATTGGCGGTACTGACTCCCAGGGTGTGATTCCCGGCGTGCCGTGGAACCCGGATTCGGAAAAAGCCGCGCTGGCGGCGGTGCAGAAAGCCGGCTGGACGCCGATCACCGCTGCGCAGCTGGGTTACGACGGCAAGGTTGATGCGCGGGGTACGTTCTTCGGCGAAAAGGCCGGGTACACCAGCGCCCAAGTGGAGATCCTCGGCAAGTACGATGCGCAGGGCCATCTCAGCGAAATCGGCGTGGCCTTTCGCGGCACCAGTGGACCTCGGGAAAGCCTGATCAGCGATTCGATCGCCGACGTGATCAACGACGTGCTGGCCGCGTTGGGGCCCAAGGATTACGCGAAAAACTACGTGGGCGAGGCCTTCGGCGACTTGCTTGCCGATGTTGCCGCGTTTGCCCGGGCCAATGGCTTGTCGGGCAAGGACGTGCTGGTCAGTGGTCACAGCCTTGGCGGGCTGGCGGTCAATAGCCTGGCGGACCTGAGCAACGACAAGTGGGCCGGGTTCTACAAGGATGCCAACTACATTGCCTACGCCTCACCGACGCAAAGCAGCACCGATAAAGTGCTGAACGTCGGTTATGAAAACGATCCGGTGTTCCGCGCACTCGACGGCTCGTCCTTCAACTTGTCGTCGCTGGGCGTGCACGATGCGCATCAGGACTCGGCGACCAACAACATTGTCAGCTTCAACGATCATTACGCCTCGACGGCGTGGAATGTGCTGCCGTATTCCATCCTCAATATACCGACCTGGATTTCCCACCTGCCCACGGGGTATGGCGATGGCATGACGCGGGTGCTGGAGTCGAAGTTCTACGACCTCACCAGCAAGGACTCGACCGTCATTGTTGCCAACCTCTCTGACCCGGCGCGCAGCAGCACCTGGGTTCAGGACCTCAATCGCAACGCCGAAACCCACAAGGGCAGCACCTTCATCATTGGCAGCGACGGCAACGACCTGATCCAGGGCGGCAAGGGCAACGATTACCTGGAAGGCCGCGACGGCAACGACACCTTCCGCGACGGCGGCGGCTACAACATCGTGCTGGGTGGCAACGGCAGTAACGTGCTGGATCTGCAGCAGTCAGTAAAAAACTTCGATTTCGCCAATGACGGCGCGGGGAACCTGTACATCCGCGATGCGCAGGGCGGCATCAGCATCACCCGCGACATCGGCAGTATTGTCACGAAGGAGCCGGGGTTTCTCTGGGGGCTGTTCAAGGATGACGTGACCCACAAGGTCACCGCCAACGGCCTTGCGACGGGCAACAATGACCTGACGCAGTACGCGTCCACGCTGAAGGGCGGAGCGGGGGCCGATACGTTGAAGGCGCATCCCGGCGGTGATTGGGTGTTTGGTCTGGACGGCAACGACCATCTGGTGGGCGGCCAAGGCAACGACGTGTTGGTGGGCGGGGCAGGAAATGACCTGATGGAGGCGGGTGGCGGGATCGATACGTTCTTGTTCAGTGGCGCGTTTGGCCAGGATCGGATCGTCGGTTATCAGGCGAACGACAAACTGGTGTTTCTCGGGGTTCAGGGGGTGGCGCCGAACGATGACGTACGCGCCCATGCCACGGTTGTGGGGCAAGACACGGTGCTGACGTTTGGCGGTGATTCGGTGACGCTGTTCGGGGTTGGGCTGGATAGCCTGGCCAATGTCGTCATTGCCTGAAGGTGATGTAGCGCCGGTAAGGGCCTCTTCGCCGGCAAGCCGGCTCCTACAAGATTTCTGTAGGAGCCGGCTTGCCGGCGATGAACGATAACGCGGTGTTCAGTCTTCCTTGCGAACTGTGGCCACGTCATTAACCTTGACCTTCACTTTCGCCCCGGAAATATCTTCGAACTCGTAAAAGCCTTCTTTGGTATTGGCTTTTGGCATGTCCTTGGTCAAATATTGAGTGCCGTTCTGCAGCGTCACCACCGTTGGCGTCGAGCAACCAGCCAGGGCCAGAAGGGCTGCCGCTACCAGTGGCAAACCCAGTGTCTTGATATTCATAACCACCTCTCATCCTCCAAAAATCAGCGCGACTGCTTCAAATCCTTCAATCGCCGCTGCACTTCTACCGCCGTTGGTGCCACGGATCCCCAGAAAGTTCGACGGGCCACCCAAAAAAACGGATCGCGCCGCCGCTTATCCTTTTTCGTTTGCACCGGACGGGTCGTAGCTGGTATCTGTACGCATAACCAGTATTCGTACGCCACGGCCCTGTTTCCCTGTGACCACAAATCCCCTCGACGATCCGTTCTATTACTTGAACAACTTCATGCAAGTGCTTGATTGGCTTGAACATCGTTATGCCGATGTATTGAGTGTCGAGGAGCAACGCTTCATCCGTGAGTTCAATCGACTGCCCCGGGAACCCCGTGCGCTCCTGGTCCGGATGGTCATGCGCAAGGGCGTTCACTTCCGGGCGAGCAAACTGCATTACGTCGAGATCGGCGACATTGCCATGGCCGCTGAGCCGTTGTTGGCCCAGGGCTGGATCGATGAGCAGTCGTCGCTGCCGCTCGACGTGGTGTTCGAGGCGTTGCTCAAGGCCGAAATCCTTCAATGTTTCGGTGCCGCCATCGATCAGCCCAAAGGGAAAAAGTCCGACTGGCTGCCTGCATTGAGCGAACGGTTTCCCGAGGTACAACCCTTCAATCAGTGGTGCGCGCCACTAAATGATCGGTTGTTCAGCCTGACTATCATGGGCTTGTGTGATCGCCTGCGTCTGATGTTTTTCGGCAATCTTTACCAGGACTGGTCGGAATTCGTGCTTGCCGACCTCGGCATCTTTACCTATGAAAAAGTCGAGTTCTGCGCCGAATCACGCGGCTTGCGCAGTCGCGAGGACGTGGATGCCTGCCTGTTTCTCCATGACTGTCAGCAGCAGTTCGAGGCCGGTGAAGCGGTGCCGACGGTTGTCGAGCAGATCAACGGGCTGGTGCTGAGCAATCCCTGGCTGCAAAAACGGCGCAGCAAATTGCTGTTCCAGATCGGGCAGCACTGTGAACGCGTGGCGGATTTCGCCAATGCCCTGGGCATTTACCGCGAGTGCGCCTGGCCTGGCGCACGGTCGCGATTGATTCGTGTGCTGGAGCGCTGCGGCGAGTATCAGTTGGCCATGGACCTGGCCGTTGCTGCCGGGCAAACACCGGAAAGCGCCGCCGAACAACAGCAATTACTGCGAGTGGTGCCCAGGCTGCGGCGCAAACTCGGCGGGCCGGCAGTGAAACGATCCTCTCCACGGGAAATGCAGCGTCTCGATCTGCAACTGCCCAGAACCGACCCGACGCTGTCGGTGGAGTTTTACGTTCAGGCGCATCTGGCGGAGGAATCGGCGCCGGTGCATTACGTCGAAAACAGCCTGATCAACTCATTGTTCGGGTTGCTGTGCTGGCCGGCAATCTTTGCGCCGTTACCGGGGGCGTTTTTTCACCCGTTCCAGCGCGGGCCGGCGGATTTGCTCAATGAAGACTTCCAGGCGCGCCGGGCCGATCTGTTTCAGACTTGCCTCGCCGAGCTGGATGACGGGCGTTACCGCCAGACCATCCGTGAGCGGTACGCCGCCAAGTGGGGTGTGCAGTCGCCTTTCGTGTTCTGGGGCGCGTTGAGCGAACCACTGCTTGAACAGGCCCTCGATTGCCTGCCCGCCGAGCACCTCAAACACTGGTTCAACCGCCTGCTGCTGGACATCAAGGCCAACCGCGCCGGCATGCCGGACCTGATTCAGTTCTGGCCGCAGCAAAAGACCTACCGCATGATCGAAGTCAAAGGCCCCGGTGATCGCCTGCAGGACAACCAGTTGCGCTGGCTCGAGTTCTGCCATGAACACCAGATGCCGATTGCCGTTTGCTACGTGCAGTGGGCGGAGCAGGGCGCTTGAGCTACAGCATCGCGGTGCGGGCGTTGTGTGAATTCACCGCCAAGGTCGGGGACCTCGACCTGCGCTTCACGCCCTCGCCGACGGCACTGGAAGGGATCGTCGGCCACCGTACGGTGGCGTCCCGGCGTAGCGAGGGTTACCAGAGCGAGGTCGCGCTTGAAGGTCTGTACCAGACGTTGAAGGTCAAGGGCAGGGCGGACGGCTACGACCCGGCGCAAAACTGCCTGGAAGAAGTCAAAACCTATCGCGGGGACTTGAGCAAACAACCGGCCAACCATCGTCAACTGCATTGGGCGCAGGCCAAGGTCTATGGCTGGTTGATGTGCCAGAAACTGGGCCTGGCGCAGATCAACCTGGCGCTGGTGTATTTCGACATCGTCAGCGAAAAGGAAACCTGTCTGGTCGAGGCCTTCAGCGCTGGAGAATTGCAGGAGTTCTTCGAGCAGCATTGCCGACTGTTCCTGCATTGGGCCGAACAGGAAATGGCCCATCGCGAGGCGCGCAACGACGCGGCGCAGCAACTGGCGTTTCCCCATGCCGGTTTTCGTCCAGGCCAACGGCATCTGGCCGAGTCGGTGTTCAAGGCGGTCAGCACCGGCCGGTGCCTGATGGCGCAGGCGCCGACCGGCATTGGCAAGACGCTCGGCACGCTGTTTCCGATGCTCAAGGCGCTTGCGCCTCAGCACCTGGACAAGGTGTTCTTTCTCACGGCAAAAACACCGGGGCGCAAACTGGCGCTCGATGCTGCGCAGGTGATCCTCGACAGCGCGGATGCGCCGCCGCTGCGGGTTCTGGAGATGATCGCCCGGGACAAGGCCTGCGAACATCCGGACAAAGCCTGCCACGGCGAATCCTGCCCGTTGGCCCAAGGCTTCTATGATCGCTTGCCGGCCGCGCGCCAGGCCGCCAGCGAGCTGTCACTGTTGAACCAGAATGCCTTGCGCGAGGTGGCCGTGAAACATGCGGTGTGCCCGTATTACCTGAGCCAGGAAATGGCCCGTTGGTCAGACGTGGTGGTCGCCGACTACAACTACTATTTCGATTTCAGTGCGCTGCTGTTCGGGCTGGCCCAGGCCAATAACTGGAAAGTCGCGGTGCTGGTGGACGAAGCCCACAACCTGGTGGAGCGCGGCCGGCAGATGTACAGCGCCAGTCTCGACCAGTCGGCCCTCAACGGCGTGCGTAAAACCGCGCCCGAGCCGTTGAAAAAATCCCTGCAACGGGTCAATCGTGAGTGGAACGCCCTGCATAACCTGCAACTTGGTGCGTATCAGGCCTACGACAAGCCTCCGGAAAAACTGCTTCAGGCGCTGTCCTCGTGCAGTGCGAGCATCGGCGATTACCTCAATGATCACCCGCAGGGACTGGACAGCGCATTGCAGACGTTTTATTTCGACATGCTGCAATTCTGCCGCGTTGCCGAACTCTTCGATGAACAGTTTCTGTTCGACATCAGCAAACGGGACCTCGAGCGTAAAAAGCCGCTCTCGCAACTGTGCCTGCGCAACGTGGTGCCTGCCGGTTTCATCCGCCCGCGCCTGACGGCCGCACGCAGTACCGTGCTGTTCTCCGCGACGTTGAGCCCGCGTCATTACTATGGGGATCTCCTCGGGACGCCGGCGAACACGGTGTGGATCGATGTCGAATCACCGTTTCACGCTGACCAGTTGAAGGTCCATATCGTCAGTCAGATATCCACGCGGTTCGTCCATCGACAGTCGTCCCTGGCGCCGATCGTAGAGCTGATTGCCCGGCAGTTCAGTCAACGCCCCGGCAACTACCTGGCGTTTTTCAGCAGCTTCGATTACTTGCAGCAAGTGGCGCAGTTGCTGGCCGAAAAACACCCACACATCACGGTGTGGGCGCAATCGCGGGGCATGGGAGAAGCCCGGCGACAGGATTTTCTCGATCAATTCACCGCAGACAGCCAAGGAGTTGGCTTCGCAGTGCTGGGCGGGGCATTTGGCGAAGGCATCGACTTGCCCGGCGCGCGGTTGATCGGTGCATTCATCGCCACCTTGGGCCTGGCGCAACTCAACCCGGTCAACGAACAGTTGAAACATCGCATGGCCGCGATTTTCGGTGCCGGTTATGACTACACCTACCTGTTTCCCGGCGTGCAGAAAGTGGTGCAGGCCGCAGGGCGAGTGATCCGCACCCAGCAGGATGAGGGGGTGGTGATGTTGATCGATGACCGGTTTGGCGACAGCAAGGTCAAGCAACTGCTGCCGCGCTGGTGGTCGGTTGCTCCGGCGATTTCGCTCTCGGCTGAGTAGGATTTTTTACCTTAAAAAACATCGACATACCTTGAAAAACTCAGACATTTGAACAAGTGGCGAATGCCCGCTTTATTCATAGAGGCAATCATCACTTTCAAGCCAGTCTTTGATAAGGAAATCAAGGTATGTCAGCAGCACCGAACTATACGTACACCCAAGAGCAGGTCACGGCCGCATTCGATGAAATAAAAGCGACGCTGTTCAGCGGCATCAGGGCCGAGGCAACCCCGAAAATGCTGATCGTTGCCGGCCTGCAGGGATCGGGCAAAACGTATCTGCTTGAAAAAAGTCTTCTGCCTTCGGGCCGCTACAAAAACTACGTGCGGCTATACCTGCCCGAATACCGGAAAAAACACCCTCACTACGCTGAGATGATCAAGCTTGGCGTTCTGCATGCGTATGAGCATACAGAGGCGTTTGTGCGTGAAGTCAGCGCGATGATCTTTACGCAGGCATTCGTCGGCAAATACAACATCGTCATGGAATGCGCGTTCGACAGCCTCGATTTCGCGGCTTTTCCGCCGACGGCAACAGCCGCCGGTTATCAGTTCGAGACTCATATCGTTGGTTGCACCCAAGAGTTCGCTCACGTGTCGAGCATCAAGAGAGCACTCAACAGCCTCGAAAACCAGGAGATGGAAAGATTTCTGACGGGATCAACACTGGCTGCCAGCATGGGGTATGCACAAGCGATCATCCTGGGCATCGAGACGGCTTCAAAAGCGATCAGCGGTTCGCAAATCACTGTGTACGAACGCGGATTCGGCGCGTTGAAAGAACGAGCGATACGGGCTCAGAGCACTTACACCCTGGATGCCGACGGCTCGCTGACCAAAACGACAACCCTGAGGCATTTTGAGCACATCGTTTACTCGCGGATTATTGATAACCCTGTTTTTGCGGTGAATGGTCACCACGAAATCATCAAGGAGTGCCATCTGGCGCTGCTCAAGGTCGCGGGTCATACCCAGCATGTTCCGAGTTTCGTATACAACGATCTGTATGCCTGCATTGTCAGATACGCAAACCGATAAGACTTTGCGTCGAGCGGGGCATTTCGGCTTTCCAAACCCCGGGTTTGTCGCATACTCCTCAAAAAGCATTCCCGACGTGAGGGCTCAATGAACGAAGATCGAGGCAAAGCCAGCACTATCGAGGACGGGCGTTTTCGCCTGTTGATCGATGCGGTGATTGACTATGCGATCTACATGATTGATCCCGACGGCATCATTACCAGTTGGAATGCCGGCGCTCGACGCTTCAAAGGGTATGAAGAAGCGGAAATCCTCGGTCAGCATTTTTCGCGTTTCTACACCGAAGAGGACCGTATCAAGGGGATGCCCCAACGAGCCCTGGATACCGCCATTCGCGAAGGGCGTTTCGAGGGGGAAGGCTGGCGGGTGCGCAAGGACGGTACGCATTTCTGGTGCCATGTGGTGATCGATCCGATCCTCGATCCGACGGGCAAGTTGCTGGGGTTTGCCAAGATCACCCGGGACCTGACCGACCGCAAAATGGCTGAGGAAGTGCTCAAGCAAAGCGAACAGCAGTTCCGGCTGCTGGTGCAAAGCGTCACGGATTACGCCATCTACATGCTTGACGCTAACGGACGGCTGACCAACTGGAACCCTGGTGCCCAGCGCATCAAGGGTTACTTGCCCGAAGAAGTGATCGGTCAGCATTTTTCGATGTTTTACACCCCGGAAGACCGCGCAGCCGGCGAACCGAAGCGCACGCTGGACATTGCCGTCCGTGAAGGGCGATTCGAGAACAAAGGCTGGCGATTGCGCAAGGACGGCACGCGGTTCCTGGCGCATGTCGTGGTCGATCCGATCTGGGGCGATACCGGGACGTTGCTCGGTTTCGCCAAGATCACCCGGGATATCACTGAAGCGACCCGCGCTCAGCAGGCGCTCGAACAAACCCGTGAAGCGCTTTTCCAGGCGCAGAAAATGCAAGCCATCGGGCAATTGAGCGGGGGGATTGCCCACGACTTCAATAATTTATTGACGGTGATCCTTGGCAATCTGGAAATCGTGCGCAAGCGAATCGGGGACGATTCGAAGATCACCCGATTGCTGGACAACGCCACTCAAGGCGCCTTGCGCGGAGTGGCGCTGACCCAGCGCATGCTGGCCTTTGCCAGGCGACAGGAACTGAAGACCGAGTCCGTCGAGATACCGACGCTGGTGGAGGGTATCACCGGCCTGTTGCGCAGTTCCCTCGGACCTTCCGTAGTCCTCGAAACCCGTTTTACGGAAACAATCGAGCCTGTTTGGGCTGACAAAAACCAGCTCGAACTGGCAGTCCTGAACCTGGCGACCAATGCCCGCGACGCCATGCCCCATGGCGGCAAGCTCCTGATCAGCGCGCGCCCTGAAGACGCCGGCGATCACTCCTCGCTCACGCCAATGACAGGTCGTTATGTTTGCCTGAGCATCAATGACACCGGGGAGGGCATGGACGACGCCACACTCGCCGTGGCGATGGACCCGTTCTTCACCACCAAAGGGGTCGGCAAAGGTACGGGGCTGGGATTGTCGATGGTGCATGGCTTCATCGAACAATTGGGCGGGCGATTCATTCTAAAGAGCCTGAAGGGCAAGGGCACCACGGCCGAACTGTGGATTCCCGTCGCCACGCAGGGTTCGATCGCCAAGCCTGCCCAGGAGGAAGCCGCACCGCCGGTGCCTCGTCTGTGCGTGCTGGTGGTGGATGACGACAGCCTGGTGCTGACCAGTACCTGCCTGTTGCTCGAAGATTTGGGGCATCAGGTGATCAGTGCGGTATCCGGGGCTCAAGCGCTGACAGTGCTCGACAGCGAACAGGTCATCGACCTGGTCATTACCGACATGGCCATGCCGCAAATGAACGGTGCGCAACTGGCGCAGGCGATCCGAAGCATCAGGCCCGACCTGCCGATCATCCTCGCCACCGGTTACGCCGAGCGGCTGGAAGGCTTTGCGACCCGGCTCCCACGCCTGTCCAAACCATTCACGCAACTCAACCTGGTGGAAATCATCGCCTCGACATTACGGTAATAAACCACCCGGCTCTTCAAGCGTACGCGCTTATTCTCCCGCGCCCGTAGGAGCCGGCTTGCCGGCGATTGGCCCCTGAGTCCTGCGCTGACCTTGCGGACGTCATCGCTAGCAAGCCAGCTCCTACAAGGTACGAGGTGGCTGGCATGGATGTGTGCTGCGACAAATCCCTGTAGGAGCCGGCTTGCCGGCGATTGGCCCCTGAGTCCTGCGCTGACCTTGCGGACGTCATCGCTAGCAAGCCAGCTCCTACAAGGTACGAGGTGGCTGGCAGTAATGTGTGCCGCGACAAAATCCCGTAGGAGCCGGCTTGCTGGCGATTGGCCCCTGAGCCCTGCGATGACTATGCGGACGTCATCGCCGGCAAGCCGGCTCCTACAAGGTGCGAGGTGGCTGGCAGGGATGTGTGCCGCAACAAATTCCCGTAGGAGCCGGCTTGCTGGCGATTGGCCCCTGAGCCCTGCGGTGACCTTGCGGACGTCATCGCTAGCAAGCCGGCTCCTACAAGGTGCGAGGTGGCTGGAAGGGATGTGTGTCGTGACAAATTCCTGTAGGAGCCGGCTTGCTGGCGATTGGCCCTTGAACCCTGCGGAGACCTTGCGGATGTCATCGCCGGCAAGGGGGGGTTGTTAGCGGTCGCGCAAACTGCGCTCCATCCGTGCAATGCCTTCCTCCAGCAACTCGCGCGGGCAGCCGAAGTTGAGGCGTACGAACTGTTGGCTGTCATCGCCGAAATCCAGGCCAGGGCTAAGCCCGACTTTCGCCTTTTCAAGGAAGAACTGCTGCGGGTTCTCCAACCCCAGCGCCGAGCAGTCGAGCCAGGCCAGGTAAGTACTCTGAGGCACATTCATGCTGATGCCGGGCAAGCGCGTGCGAACGGCTTCCACCAGATAATCGCGGTTACTTTGCAGGTAGTCCTTGAGCGCGGCCAGCCACGGCGCACCTTCGGTGTAGGCAACACGTGTCGCTTCCATGCCCAGCGGATTGACGCTGTCGACCATGCCGCAGCGCGCATGGTTGACGCGTTCGCGCAGGGCGCGGTCCTGAATGATCATGAACGAAGTCTTCAGGCCGGCGATGTTGTAGGCCTTGCTCGCTGACATCAGCGTGATGGTGCGCCGGGCGATTTCCGGGCTCAACGAGGCGGTTGGAATGTGTTGGCGGCCGTCGAAGCACAGTTCGGCATGGATTTCGTCGGAAATGATCCAGGCGCCCTGCGCCACGCAGATATCGGCCACGGCTTGCAGTTCTTCCCTTGGGAACGCCTTGCCCAGCGGGTTGTGCGGGTTACTCAGCAGCAACGCACCGCCGCCTTCCAGCGACTGGCGCAAGGCCTGAAGCGGCGTGGCGTACGTGCCATCAGCCATCGCCTCGAAATTCAGTTCAACCTTGTTCAGCCCCCAATGCCCCGGTGCATGACGCAGCGGTGGATAGTTGGGCGTTTGCACCACGACATTCTGTTGCGGCTGGACCAGCGCATTCAGGGCCATGTTGAAACCCGATTCCACGCCCGGCAGGAAAACCAGCTCCTGCGGCTCGACGCGCCAGGCGTACTTGTTCCAGAGGTCGGTCACGATGGCATTGCGCAAGTCATCCTGCGCCACGCTATAGCCGAGCAACGGGTGTTCCAGACGTTTTTGCAGGGCCTGGATGATCACCGGCGGCGCGGCAAAATCCATGTCGGCAACCCACATCGGCAATACGTCGGCCGGGTAGCGGCTCCACTTGGTACTGCCGGTGTTGTGGCGGTCGAACACCTGATCAAAATCGAAGGTCATGCTCATTCTCATACAAGGCAGGGTTGTTTTCGGCGGTCATGATAAACGCCAACCCCTGTGGGAGCGAGCCTGCTTGAGAGTGCGAGCACGCGGGCTGACGATTATCAGAAACGGCCGAAACTCAGCGGGTACTCGATAACGACATAAACCCTGTCGATATCATCGCCCGCCTGAGCACTATTGGCCCGATGCGAGACATGGGACAGTTGCAGCGACAAGCCCTTGGCCGATCCAGACTGCACGATGTAGCGCAAATCGATGTCTCGCTCCCAATGCCGTCCACCATCACCTTGCAGCGGCCTGTACGCACCGACCGACTCATCGAACGGGTTGTAGGCGCCGCCCTTGGGGGCGTGCGTACCGTCGATCTGGCTGCCTGTGACATAACGGGTCATGAATTTCAGCCCGGGAACGCCATAGAGGCCCAGATCAAGGTCGTAACGAGCTTGCCAGGACTGCTCGTGGGCACCGTTGAAGTCGGCGTATTTGATTGAGTTGGCGAGGTAGATCGAGTCGCCACCGACGAAATCGAACGGGGTATCGCCGTTGACCTTTTGATAGGCCAACGTGAAGGCATGGGCATCGACGGTGTATTTGCCTGACAGGCTGAACGCTGTGTTGTCGATAGCACCGGCAAACGCCTGGCCTGTGTCCTGCGTGCGATAGAGATTGGCGTCGAGGAACCAGCCGGACTGTTTCAGGTGCAGATTGGCGTAGTACTGATGCCAGGTGTCGGTCAGCTCTGAAGCATAGAGGGCCGCGCCGAACGGACTTTGCGTAAACAGATCGGCACCCAGAATAGAAATGCCGCCCGCTTCAGTGTTGGCGCCGTAGCCGTAAAAGTTGTCTTTGCCCGAAGCACCGTCCTGATTCTTGAACGCCGTGAAGTGGCCGGCGACCAGATTCATTCCCTCAATCTCGTGGCTGTTCACCAGAAAACCGCTGGCGTACTCGGGTTGCAGGCGTTTGTCCGCGGTGTCGAACACCGGGGTTTCGACCATCATTTCACCGAAGGCCAGCGTGGTTTTCGATGCCTTGATTTTCAACGCGCCGCCAGCACTGGAATAGTTGTCTTCGCTGCGACCGTCACTGTCCAGCGGCAATAATCCTGTCCCGGAATGGCCCTTGCCACCGTCCAGTTTCAATCCTAGAAACCCGTGGGCATCGAGTCCGAATCCGAGTGTGCCGGGGGTGAAACCGGATTCAAAAGAGCTGATAAAGCCCTGAGCCCATTCGGCTTTGTAGCTTTTGCCTGCCGACGTCGGGGATCGATAGTCGTTGTTGAGATAGAAATTTCGGCTCAGCACTTCAAGCTTCGCGCCAGCCAGCAAGCCCTGCGATTCATCTGCCTGGACCATGCCTGATAACAGCGCCGGCAAACACAGGCACAACCCGCGACTGAGGTCTCGTGAGGAAAACGTCATCAATCAGTCCACCGCGAAGGGAAGCGGCTCCGGAACCCCGGAGCCGCGTCGTTACTTAATGACCTTCGGAGGCGCCGAACATGGTCTTGGCGTAGATCAGGCCCAGACCGTAAGAACCACCGTTGGCAATCGAGGTTTTCACGGTTTCGTCGTAGGTCTCGGTACGTGCCCAGTCGCGCTGCAATTCAAGCAGGTATTGCAACGAAGTCATCGGCCGCGCGCCGATCTGGATCATGCGCTGCATCGCCATTTCATGGGCTTCGGTGGTGACGTCGCCACAGGCGTCGGCAATCACATACACCTCAAAACCCTGGTCGATGGCCGACAGCGCCGGGCCGACGATGCACACGGAGGTCCACAGGCCGGCGAGGACGATTTTCTGTTTGCCGAACTTATTCACTTCAACGGCAATGCGCTCGTCTTCCCAGGTGTTCATGCTGGTGCGGTCGATGACATTGTGTTCCGGGAACACCGATTTGATTTCGTCGAAGATCGGGCCGGAGAAGCTCTTTTCGGCAACGGTGGTGAGGATGGTCGAGACCTTGAAGCCACGTGCAGCCTTGGCCACCAGCGCGGCATTGTTGCGCAGGGTCACGGCGTCAATCGACTTGGTGGCAAAGGACATTTGCGACTGGTGGTCGATCATGATCAGCGTGTGGTCGGTTGGGGTCAGCAGGGTTTTGCCGGGTACTGCTTTTGCGATAGCCATGGCGATGTCCTTACGGGGTGAGTGAGGAGGCCATGGTGGCGTAGAGTCGGGCGGGGATATTGAACCGATGTGCTGTGTTTTGACTTTCTTGCGGGGGAGGCTAGCCAGTTCCTACAAGATCGGGGTGTACGCCCCCCCTGTAGGAGCCGGCTTGCTGGCGAAACGATGGTGGCCGTTATGCCGCCTTACCAGATCGGCAACGTGTAACTGACGATCAAACGGTTTTCATCCAGATCACTGCCAAAATTTGTCGAGCGCACTGTCGCATTGCGCCATTTCACGCCGACGTTTTTCAGCGGCCCGCTCTGCACGACATACCCGATATCGGTATCGCGCTCCCATTCCTTGCCTTCAGGGCGGTTGTTACCCAGGTCTATATCGGTACCGTTGATGTAGCGGGTCATGAACGTCAGGCCGGGAATGCCGAGGGCGGCAAAGTTGTAGTCGTAACGGGCCTGCCAGGATTTTTCGTCCTTGCTGGCAAAGTCGCCGATCTGTACGAAGTTCACCAGGAACGCATCGGTGCCATTGATGTAGGCATACCCGGTGTCGCCGCTCATGCCTTGATAGCCCAGGCCGAACGCATGCCCACCGAAGTTGTAGGTGAACATGGCGCCAATTGCCTTGTTGTCGACATTACTGCCGCCATCATCGATGGAGCGTGCGAACCGCAGATCAGTCTTCAACGATTGACCCACGGTGACCGGCAACACGTAGGTCAGGTTGACCAGGTGCTGGCTGTAGAAATTGTCGAGGTGGCCGTAGCTATAACCAGTGGCGAGGTTACTGGTCCATTTGTAGTTCAGGCTGGCGAAATCGAAGCTGTCGCTGTCCAAATGGCGGCTGGTGATGCCCTTGGCGCCGGTTCGGGTGATGCCCATGTCCTCATAGTCCGAGGAGTCACGCTGGTTGACCTGCGTCAGTCGTCCGGCGTCCACGGTCAGGCCTTCGACTTCCAGCGAAGACAGCTGGCCGCCCTTGAAGGTTTGCGGCAACAGCCGTGAATCGTTGGCCAATACCGTCGGCAGCTTGGGCAGCAATGTGCCCAGTTTCAATGTGCTTTTGGACGCACGCAGTTTGGCGGTCAGGCCCAGTTCACCGTACTCGTCCTGCGCGCCTTTGCGCGTGTCGCGATGGCGCTGGAGCACGCCGGAACCGGCGCGATCCGGGCTGGAGTCGAGTTTGACGCCCAGCAGGCCGATCGCATCGAAACCGACCCCGATCAGCCCCTCGGTAAAGCCGGATTCGTAGCGCAACAGGAAGCCCTGCGCCCATTCTTCCTGTTTCGATTGCGCCGCGTTGGTCTGACGATAGTCACGGTTGAAGTAGAAGTTGCGTAGCTCAAGGCTGGCCTTGCTGTCCTTGATAAAGTCAGCAGCGGCGGGGGCCGAGAGGCTGATGACGCCGCCGGCCAGCAACAGTCGGGTAGCGAGAGTGCGGGTGTTGCGATCCATGTGAAGCCCCTTTGTTTTTATTATGAAATGACGGCTTGCGCGACCCTCGCCAACCGGGCGAGGGCTTACCAAGAAAAAACGCGAACGCCAAAAAGAGAGGAGCGTGGCGCCGCGTGCGGTTCAATCGTTAGAACTGCTCGGCGCTCAGACCGAACAACGAGGCACTGCCGGCGCGAATCGATTGTTCGAGGCTCAAAATGCGCGGCAGCAGGCGATGGAAGTAGAAGTCGGCGGTGGCGATCTTCGCACCGTAAAAGTCTTCGTCGTCGCTTAGCTTTTGCCGGGCAACCTGCGCCATGCGCGCCCACAACCAGGCGTAGGCCACATACCCGAACAGGTGCAAATACTCCACGGAAGCGGCGCCGACTTCGTTGCGGTTGGTCGCTGCCCGGTCCTGCAACCAGTCGCTCAGGTCTTCCAGGCGCTGCACGGCATCGAACAGTTGCGTGCTGTAGGGCGCGTCAGGCTGGTGGGCGAAATGCCGAATCTCGCCGGTGAACTGACGCAACGCGAAACCGTTATCGGCCAGCACTTTGCGCCCGAGCAGGTCCAGCGCCTGAATGCCGTTGGTGCCTTCGTAGATCTGCGCGATGCGCACGTCGCGGACCAATTGTTCCTGGCCCCATT
>Ga0208635_100178_pt1 | contig 22502 bp, 23 predicted proteins | sample LakWasMe93_HOW11_2_FD_183915 | JGI IMG/M metagenome (GOLD analysis project Ga0208635, IMG submission 183915) | Freshwater sediment methanotrophic microbial communities from Lake Washington under simulated oxygen tension - Sediment Metagenome... | ecosystem: Environmental > Aquatic > Freshwater >...
TTGACCGACGGTAATCTCATCTCTATACTTCGCCGCCATTGAGCCCTGATGGCGGAATTGGTAGACGCGGCGGATTCAAAATCCGTTTTCGAAAGGAGTGGGAGTTCGAGTCTCCCTCGGGGCACCATATAGCAGTATCTGAAAGTCTCTACCAGACTCTCAGACCCAGAGAAACCGGCCACTTGAGCCGGTTTTTTTGTGTCTGACTATCTACCTCTGTATCCCCTTATCCGTTGTATCCCTGTATCCCCGCTTGTATCCTGAGAAAAATACCGAACTTTGGGATACAAGGATGAAGCGCGCAGATATCAAGCGCCGCCCTCTCGCAGACACGACGCTTGCGGGGCTGGAGCCAGAATCAAAGGAATACAGGGAGCTGGACGGAAACGGCCTCTACTTCAGGGTCAAACCTGATGGTGGTAAATCTTGGCAGCTCCGCTACAAACGTCCGGCGGGCAATTGGGCTTGGATGGGGCTAGGGGGATACCCGGAAGTAAGTGGTGCATTGGCACGAGACAAAGCTGCAGATCTACGCAAAGTAGTGAGTAGCGGTGCCGACCCCCTTGAGCAAAAACGATCCGCGAAAGCTGCTATCGATGCTGCCAAAACCCGAACCTTTCGAGCTGCCGCTGATGCTTGGCTCAAAGCGAAAGAGGAAAAGGGTCTCGCATCCTCCACCCTCAACAAAATCCGCACCTACCTCGACAAGGACATACTCCCGGCACTGGGAGACAAGCCTCTAGACGAAATCACACGCACCGATTGCGCAAAGCTTCAGGCATCCATCGAAGCCCGGGACGCACACAACGTGGCTGAAAAGTGTCGCACCTGGATAAATCAAATCTTCGGGCGAGCCATCGGATTAGGCCTGACTGAAAACGATCCAGGTAGCCGCCTTCGCGATATTGCGGCACAAGCCCCTAAGACTCAGCAGCATCCACATTTGCTGGAGCCTGAACTGGGTGAATTTCTCCAGGCACTCAAAAATACACCGGCCAGATTGACTGCTCGTACCGCTGCTTGGCTATGCGTATGGACAGCATCGCGACCGGGCATGGTCCGCTTGGCTGAATGGAAGGAGTTTGACCTGGATAAAGCCATTTGGACTACGCCTGCCGCCAAGATGAAGATGCGTCGAGATTTTGTCTGCCCCCTTCCCCATCAAGCAGTTGCAGCGCTGAAAGAGCTGCATTGCTTAACCGGGCGGAGTCGCTGGCTTTGCCCTGGAGTCGGAGCAAAAAATCCAACCATTAGCGAAAACACTATCAATAAAGTCTTCGCCACCATTGGCTATAAAGGCCGCCTAGTTGGACACGGTACTCGGCACACCGCTAGTACTCTGCTTCGAGAACATGGTTGGCCGAAAGAACATGTTGAAGCGCAGCTTGCTCACAAAGAGGAAGGTATTTCGGGGGTATACAACAAGGCTCAATACCTTGAGCAACGCGTAAAGATGATGCAATGGTATGCAGATCACCTTGATGCGCTAGCCGCAGGAAATGCGGTGCAAAGGCAGTTTGGAAAAGCAGTCTGACAATCAGGTCGCTCCCCCCTAAAAAATCAGTGTAACGCGTGTTACAGGTGTGACGATTCAGTTTAACCCACTGATATTATTTAATATTTTTAACCGTAACACTTAATGATGGGTGAACATACACGAGGTGTAACTCGGCTATGACGTGTAACAGCCGTAGGCACCTCAGCTTCGCAACCGTCTTGCTCGATGAGTGCCCTCACGCCTGCCGGCCAGACCTCGCTTTCGAATACTTAACTGACATACTTCGCTGGTTGAGCACTAAAATCTAGGGCGCGGGATCGCGGGCGAGTGAGTGTCAAAATGCACTCCGAATGAATAATTCACCTCCCTAACTACCATCTCGATCACAGTGAAAAATTGCGCAGAAGCAATTACTGTACTGCTGCGTTCACCCTGTGTTGTACCTGTATTGACTACACATTCACCGATCTAGAGACAAAGTAGTTTCCTTCGTCTAGATAAGTGTATAGATAGATACCCCTGTATCCATAACCAGGGGTTTTCTATGACACACCAGACTTTCAAATCAGCAAATTCTTTCGAAACTCACTCGCCCCAAGCGAGCGATATAAACGCCAGGCGAGCCAGTCACCCTGCCGCTGACCCTTCAGCAATTTTGATTCGCATGCCGGAATTAATCGCCATCGTTGGACTTGCACGTCCAACGATTTACAAACTGATGCGGCAAGCGGATAGCGAATTCCCACTTCCAGTAAAACTAAGCGGCAGTAAAGCTCGCGGAGCGCCTGTCGCATGGGTTCTTGATGAAGTCCAAAGTTGGGTTCGGGCTCGCATTTCGGCAAGAAACAAGGTGGCAGCATGAGAAGACCACCTCCTTCGCGCTCAAAACTCAGGTCATTTCAGACATTGCACGAAGTTGGATTCTCCAAAACACGTATCCAACGTTTCGAGCGCTTGCGCAGAAAACACGAGCAAAGCGGACGGACTCTAGGCGTATTGAGCTGGCCAGATGGCGTTTGGTGCCTGCTGATCATGCATGCGGACAAGTTGGGTGTCGTCGTCCTGGATAAAGCCCAGGCAACAGATGCTTATCACGATGCTCGTCAGATGATTCGCGATGGCTATTCCCCCGTACTCACCTTGCGCCACGAGCGCGATGCTTGAAATGAAAACGCCCCCGGGAGCGATCCGGAGGCGTTGAGGTAAATCTATATGCCCGCACAATTTATGCCGCACCGAAAGAATGTGCAAGGTTTCCGTACGGTTGCACTTTTGAAAACAGGACGTTACTCTCTGGCGGTCGCTGCAAATTCAGCGACCGGGTTTGGCGACCCGAGTTCATACAGGCGCACAGGCGCCCCCATACCGATTGCAGGCGCTTTTTTTGTGTCCGCATTCCTGCTTAATGGTGGCTGTGCGTGGGAGACCTTCGGGTCTGCCGGGGTCCTGTATGCCCGGTTCGCCAACCCGCGCACAGCTGCCACCCTTAAATCGTTTGGCGACGATCAGTGGCAGCTCCTCACATACAGGAGCTTCACCAATGCACGCCCTCAATCCGTCCAAAAATCGCGCCGCTGCCCATCGTGCAATGGCTCTCGCCGCTTTACATGCCAACTCCAGCCTTGCAACACGTCTCGCCCGATACAACATCCATATGGCAAAAGCCCGCGCTCTGGAAACCGCAGGCGGTGCTCAATGAACAACATTTTGAGCTTCTCCCTCCCCGAAGATCTGCTCCACGTCAGCAACGATACTGAAGCCGGTGTGCCTATCGACGCGATCACCTGCGCCATTGCCCGCGCAGACTCGGTGCTGACTTTGCTCGAGGACCACTTCGAAAGCGAAAGCGACAGACCGCGTCTAGCAAATCACGTACTGGCAGCTGTTATTTGGGACGTGCGCGGCACCCTCGGCTTGATCAAAACCCTGACCCTGCATGGCGATGCCACTTCGATTCCCCGAGCTAAAACCGGGGGTGCGCAATGAGCCTTCAAGCCAACGTCACCACCCAGGCCGCGACAACTTTTGCACAGTGCGGGAACCCCCATCAGACGCTGTTCCGTCTCAGTGCCAATGTGCCTTTGACCGACGCGCTCGAACACGCCTCAAATTTGCTGAGCTGCGCGACTCGCATGTCGCTCCTGGCCACCCACGGAGACGGTGCAGAAGACTGCGCGATGGCAGCTCACCACCTCAGTGAAATGAGTAAGGCGGTAATTGACGATGTGTCCACAGCCCTCCTGAAATCGGAGGCTGACCATGTCCAATAAGACGCATCGCCCAAGCTTCGCCGACGTGAAAGCGGCAGCTCTGAAAGAGATCTCCCGGGTACTTGCCCATTGGCTGCCCAACGGCAAACGCGTGGACGGCGGCAAGGAATACACCGCTCCCAACCCCACCCGCGCCGACAAGCGCGCCGGCTCCCTCAAGGTCAACTTGAGCAAAGGCACCTGGGCGGATTTTGCCACCGGCGACAAAGGTGGCGACCTGATCGATCTGGTGCGCTACCTGGATGGCGGAACCGACGTCGAAGCCTGCAACAAGCTGGCGGATCTGCTGCACATTACCGCCGGAGTCGCTCAATCGAAGCCGAGCCCCAGCAAAAGCAAACCACCAGAATGGATTGCCATTCAGCCGATCCCGACCGAGGCCATAAATGGGTGCCCGGCCAAACATCGGCAACACGGCGCGCCGTCCAAAGTCTGGATGTATCGCGATGCTCATGGCCACCCGGTCATGGCGCTCTATCGCTTCGACTTGGGCCCGGATGAAGACGGCAGACCACGCAAAGTGTTTGCGCCGTTGACCTGGTGCCAACGGGCCGACGGTCAAACGCAGCAATGGCGTTGGCAAGGTCTGCCGGAGCCGCGTCCTCTGCTGCGCCTGGATGAACTGGCGCAACGCGCAGAGGCTCCGGTCATTCTGTGCGAAGGCGAAAAAGCCGCTGACGCCGCAGGGAACCTGCTGCCCCACTACGTGGCCACGTGCTGGCCGAACGGCTCGAATTCCTGGCACAAGGCCGACCTCACATCGCTCAAAGGTCGCACCGTGGTGTTGTGGCCAGACAACGATACCAGTGGCAAAAGCTGCATGGACGCCGTCATGGGACAACTGCAACAGATCGGTGCCGCGTCGATGCGCGTGATCGCCCTGGACGTTTTCAAACGCAAGCCAACGCTAAAGAATGGCCAACCGACCTTCGCCAAAGGAGGTCAATGGGGTGACGGTGACGACGCGGCCGATGCCCAGGCTAAAGGCTGGACGGCGGCGCATTTCGCCGAGCTGGAACGCAGCGGCGAATTGTTCGGTGTTGCGCCGGAGAAAGCCCCGATCGAGCCACTTGAAGCCAATACCAAGCCTACGACCAAGCGCATCACGAAACCCAAAAACGATCTGTTGCCCGGCGGCTTCCGCCTCACAGCTGAAGGCGTGTTTTATTCCGGTGACGATGGCGAAGCGCGTCCGGTGTGCTCGCCATTGGAGATCCTGGCGCGCACCCGAGATGCACAGGGGCATAACTGGGGTTTGTTGGTTGAGTTCGATGATCCGGACGGGGCGAAAAAACGCTGGAACATCCCGGCGCGAGCCATGACCGGCGACTTCGGCAAGGACGTGCTGGGTCCACTGGTAGACATGGGTTTGCGTCTCGCCGGCAGTCGCTCCGGCCGCAATGCCCGCAACGACCTGCAGAGTTACCTCGGCGGCTTCGACAGCGCACAACGTGCACGCTTGGTCACCCGCTTAGGCTGGCACGAAAGCGCCTTTTTGTTGCCCGAGCAACAGGTCGGCTCGCATGTGGAACACCTGCACTTCTATGAGGCCGGCGCGCAGCTTCCCCCTATCAGCGAAGCTGGCACCCTGGAGCAGTGGCAACAGCAAATCGGCGCTTTGTGCATCGGCAATCACCGCTTGGCGTTTGTGGCCAGCGTGGCGTTTGCCGGCCCGCTACTGCACCTGCTCGGCCATGAGTCGGGCGGCTTTCACCTCTACGGTGACAGCTCGGGCGGCAAGACCACCCACCTGCAAGTGGCTGCCTCGATCTACGGCGGGCCGCGTCTGGTGCGCTCCTGGCGCTCGACTGATAACGCACTGGAATCCATCGCCGCCGCACATTCGGACGGGCTTCTGGTGCTGGATGAGATCGGTATGTGCGACCCGCGCATCATTGGCGAAACGGTGTACATGCTCGGCAATGGCACCGGCAAGGCCCGCGCCAACGATCGAGGACAGGCGGGCCGGCAGGTGCAGGAGTGGCGCTTGCTGTTTCTTTCGACCGGCGAGAAGACCTTGGCCCAGCACATGGCCGAAGCCAACAAGGAACTGAAAGCCGGCATGGAAGTGCGGATGCTCGCCGTGCCAGCGGACGCCAGCAAAGGCCTGGGCATGTTCGATGTACTGAACGGCTTTGATGATGCGGCGGCCCTCTCCGATGCGCTCAAGGCACGGGTAGCCAAGTACTACGGCACACCACTCACCGCCTTCCTGTCGGCCCTCTGTGAGCCCGGCAAACTACATGGATGGTCAACGATTCTTCGCCACACATTGGAAGGCTTCATTGCCAAGGCGCTGCCCGCCTCGGCCAGCGGTCAAGCGCATCGTGCTGCGGCCCGATTTGGCCTGGCTGCCGCAGCCGGCGAGCTGGCCACCGCTATGGGTATTACCGGCTGGCCGGACGGCACCGCTACCACCGCCGCTCGTGTGTGCCTGAGTGCCTGGATGAATGAACGGGGCGGCGCCGGAAATCTTGAAGGGGACGCGATCCTGGCACGGTTGCGCCAAGTCATCGAGCGTTTCGGTGAGAGTCGTTTTACGCGTTGGGAGTCCGCGGCCGCGAAGATCGATGAGCACGGCCCGCGCACCATCGACCGCCTGGGTTTTCGCAAGTCGCTGGAGCACGGATTGGGCGACGCCTTGCACACCACCAACACCTACTACGTGTTGCCCGAGGCCTGGCGCTCCGAAGTGTTCAAAGGCATGAACCTCAATGCCGTGAACAAGGAGTTGATACGGCGCGGCGTGCTGGAAACGGGCACCGATGGCAAAGCCTCCAGCTCGATTCGTTTACCGGGTCTCGGCACCCAGCGTTGTTATGTGGTGAAAACCGTGCCGGGTGCGGATGAAAGCGAGGCTCAGGCCGCTTGACGGTGAGTCTACTGACCGAGGTAGCGCCGGCTCATTTCCGGCCTCGCCAGCCGCTCAACCAACCCATAATCGAATTGAAGAGAGATAAGACAAATGAACGAGATTCAGGAACTGAAAGACCGTCGCGATCAATTGCTGAGTGAGGCAGAGCCACTGCGGGCCGAACTTCTGCCACTTGAGGTCGTGCTGGAAAGTGAAGACCCCATCGAACCGGACCGGAAACGCGAGCTGCGAAACAAGTACAACGAGCTAAAAAGGGTTTTTGATTCGCGCACGTTCAACGCTGAACTTTTAGATCGGAAGATCCGTCGCCGTGAGGACCTTGCCAATTGCGACGTCCTGATGGCGGACTTCATTGCCGGCATGGCGAACTGGGCGGCGGATGAGATCGAACTCAATGAAAAACGGCAAAGCCTCAGTACTCGCTTGGAGGAAGTGCGTCAGCAGGCACAGGAGGAAATAGCCAACGCGCGCCAAGCGGAGACCTTGGCAGCCACCGCTTACGCGCAGGCAGTGGCATGGGGCGACGTAGAAGGCGAAAAAGCTGCCAGCAGCGACGCTCAGAAAGCGGCGAAAAACCTCACTAACGCGACCGAGCAAAATCGTCGTCAGCAACTGATCATCACCGCCCTGGAGCAGGAGTTGGTCACTGTGGACCGACACATCATCGAGGCTCAGGAGGAACATCAGAAGATACAGCGAAATGCCTTACGCCTCGCCCACGACGCCCTGGAGGAAAGGTGGAATGAAGCCGCAAGAGCGTTGCTGGATGTGGGAGGTAAGCTTTACGCCGTAGATCGGCTGTTAGGCCGTGACCCGGTGTCCTTCATGAACCTGAACATTCCCGAGCAAGGTGAAAACTTCGGTAGTTGGAAATGGGGTGAGCTAGCAGATCGTAGCCGCGAGCATCGAGTGCAGGACCTGCTCTCGCTTTAACTGTCGATATACCCTGAAACAGCCTGCTTTCGCGGGCTGTTTAAATCACTCCAAGGATCGAAGCCATGAACGCAGCAACACAAAACAGCTCATCCATATCCGAAACGCTCAAAGCGCGAAAAGCCCACCTGACAGCCTTACTCAAGATCGTGGATTCCAAAATTGGAAAAAGCACAGCGATGCAGAAGCTCACCATCACTGCGATCAAGGCCGAAATGAGGCTTATCGAGCATAAGCTGAAAAATCGGTGATTCCAATAAGCGGAAGCTGCCGAAAGCTTACATTCAAATGCAGCAGGCAGCTTCCGGCCGAGGCTGTGTAAAAACGTTTTTGAGCGCGGCAGGTACTCAAACCAGACTGAACATCGCGCTTCTACGCGAAATCCACATTTGCTGACGTGCCGATAGATTTCAGATTTAACGTACACGCGCACACTTCAATTCTGGCGAAGCGTTTTTACACACTCTGGGCGATAAGCGGCCTGTCGACCGGAGGGCCCGCCGATAATTCCGAACCTCTATAACAACATGTGCACGGACTACATAAAGATAAAGATCTACGTCGAATGCCAGTATTACGCTTGAGTTCAACGCCATCAAGAAGTCGATCCTTATTGGCAAGCTAATCTATACACCAAAAATCGCAGCTTGATTTCCCTATCCACGTACTTAAATCGACAAGAAAATTCAAATTTAGTTAGGGCTAATAAACGAAATTGCTCTATCAATAAGATTGCGTTGCCTTTTAAGCTCCTCAATCGAAGCTGGCGAATCTAGAAATTTATTGGCATCTTGGAGACCAGTAAAGTTATCCACTTCTGTCAAATGAAAAATAATGGACTGCCTAAAGAATTTTTGTATCTGGAAGCAATGAGGGGAAGGATCATCTATAGACTGACCCAGATGAACATTTCGATTACGATAGTCTTTTACATGTTCTAAAATTTGCCGATGATACTCGCGCTCAGCATAAAGGTACGAGCAACGCGCAACGACTAAATCTGTATTATTCTCACCTAGAGCCATTAGTGATTCCAATGCGGCCCACGCCCGTTGGACTGTGGAGTTTTTATCAGTCTCGTCAAAAGCACGCACATACCTCACGATGGCATCCTTAATAACGTGCGCATCCTTGTGGCGCTTTAGCCTCTTAGTTACAAACTCAAAGAAATTAATAGATTGAGTTTTTTTCGAATCTGTCAAATTTAAAGACTTTCGTTCGCTATAGTTTGGATCATACCAAAAAATATTGCCGTCACTTGGTTTACCATCTTTATTATGCAGCGTGTGCATACCACCCAACGTCACCTTATTAATGGGCGCCCTCTTCGAAGATCGCATCGAGAAGGCAATTTCATATGCAGGGTTGATATCCAGGGAAAACACCCCCCTTATGAAATCCAGCTCATATAACGCGTGCTCGACACCATCCATGGGGTTTTTTGATTTAAACCTTACAACAACAGGGCAATAGTTACTTGGTAGTGATGGAGATTCAAATTTCCATCGAGCCGCGTACACCTCTCGAGTTTGGTATTTTTTTGGCAGCCCGCCTGGGTAACACTCTAGAACCGTTTCATCAAGCACTATCCTTCGCAATGGGAAGCCGGTCACGATTGATATCGAAGTCACCAACACATATTCTTTCGGCAGTTGCTTGTTATAAAAAATAACTTCACTCTTTAATGCTTTTAAGAAATCATCAGCCAACTCACTTCCTGATTTCACCCACGAATTTAAGGCTCGATCATATATCCGCTTAGCGCTGTGATAGCTAAATGTTTTATGGAAGTCAATCATTGTAAAAAGAACGGAATCAAGCTCATAGATATCGAAACCGCTGAAAGAAACTTTACCATCAGCGTCGATAGATGAGCATGCCTTCAGTCGATCCAGAATGATTTGTGGCTTCAGCTTCTTATTTGCCTTCCATGCAACTTTCATTTTACCCTCCTAACTCAAACTTCTGCACTTATATACCAATTCATTCTAAAAAAATTACCCCCCCCGCATGTCTTTTTCGGGAGAAAGAAAAGCCTGATCAACGTCCAGGCCTACAAAGCTCGAGCAAATTCATCGTGGTAGTATTCATATGTTTCTTTCGTTAGGAAAGCAGACGGATCGCTTGCAAAAGAACTAAGAGCTATATTGACTAAAATTTGATTGTTTTTTAGTGCTACCGAAGTAGATTTTGTATATAAGTGAGAAATAAGAAGGAGTGAAGCATGCTCCCATAAATGCCCTTGAATTACGCTCTTGCTGGGGAGCCTATGGGCCGCTTTATAGGTTTGAAGCATTACATTACATATTGGCGTAGTAAGAAACTTGCGTGTCAGCCTGCTAAATTCATTTTTTGAAACCGGAAAGTAACGTGATGGATCAATATTTATACCTTTGGATTTCCCTTTGGACTCAAACAGGCTTTGTCCACTGCAGTGTGCTGCAGCGTTAAAAGAGCTCAAGTTGGCCAAACGCACGCCCAAACGACGTATTTTCTCTTTAGTAAGGTCGACTCGATCGACCGCAGTAGCTATCTCGAGCGTTTTTAGAGTGAGTTCATCAGTCCAAAAATCATTTTCCCAACTATACCCATGAGTAAGAATTAGGCATGGAGCTTGGTACCTGTGAAATAAAAGCCCGTCATAGTCTCGATCCACAATAACTAAGGAATTAGGTATATTTTGATCCATGATCTTTTGATGATAACCAAGCGCATTCTTTTTATTTCCCGTGAGTTTGATTTTTATTTTTCTGTCATTAAGAAACAAAGAGCACAATGCGGAGTAGAACTTCGAGTCTGCTCGGCTAGGGTCTTCTATTGACTCCTCACACTCAACTCTCCCTTCAACATAAACGGTGAGATTGGCACCAAAAAAACGACCAAAGTTCTTCAATCCGCTTGGGGTTCTGGTGAATATCATGCTAGCAAGCTTTCCATGTCTATTATTTTATCTGCATGTCCGCCGACAATATCTGGGGAATGCGTGGCAAAGATAATTTGTGCATTTTTATTTAGCTGAGAAATCGCCTTGGTAAGCTCTTCCTGCCAAAAAACATGTAGTGATAGCTCAGGCTCGTCTGCAATATAAACACAAGCTTCGGATTGCTGTAAAAGTGCCTCACCGAGAATGATTAGAAGCTGTTTCTCTCCAGAGGATAATTCCTCTAGCATGATATCCTTTTTCTTGGCCTCTTTTGATGAGTTGAATCGTAGTTCAGTACTAAATGTAATTTCGTTTTTTTCCGAGATAGAGATATTTTTTTTGCCTTCGAACAATTCGTTTAAGATATTCAAAAACGAGTCCCGAGGTTTAAAAATCCTTGCCCTTTCCGCCTGTAGTTCTTCATAGTCCGCAACAAGAGCGTGAACCTTCCAGGCCCCGTACAATGTAGTGTAGTCATCAGCTCGTACTGGCTTATCGGTGCTGCGTGCGAGATCGATTGCCTTTGTTAGCTTATCAAAGTGATTCTTAAGTTTTTGGTTGTATTGTTTCGAATCAACGCCAAGAACTTGAAAAATTTCAGCAAGCGTGTTTTTCTCTTGATCTAGATCCAATTCTCTGGCAAAGCTAAATATGGACTCTTGCTTTTCGGGAGTCAGCACCGAAAGAAATATTTTACGTTGAAATTCGAAAGTCTGGTCGGAGTACTCTTTGGATAAACTTGAAAAATAGCGAACTAGACTATTGTTAAGGTCTTTAAGTTTTTGATCAATGGCAGGAACAAACTTTCGTTCCTCAGGGTTTCGCCCATCTTCACTATGCCGATGCACGGACAGCCAGGATGTATGCACTAAGGACGAAAGATTTTCTCTAAGGTCGGCAAACCTTTCTCTATACATCCGATCACGAATAAGTCGTGATGGCATGCCTCTATAAAAGCGTTCTTGCTCTAATGCATCAAGATCGAAGATAGTGGGTTTGTCACGCGCCGAATCACGAAAAACGTAGTTTATGTCAAAATAAGGAAGACCGTCTTTTTGTATTTTATTTACTTCGATCGATGGTTTTTTTCTACGCCGCCCAATTTCTTTAAATACAACGGTGACTTTTTCAAAGTCAATCCGGTCTAGGCGCTCGAAGTCGGCCGTGAGCACTGCAGCTAGCAAGTTAATTACTGTCGTTTTTCCCGTTCCATTACGACCAATCAGGAAGTTAAATTGCTCATCGAGATTGACGTGAATTGTTGGAGCGGTCCCCCAAAGCTTCTCGATTGTAAAAGATTTAACAATATGCACTTGATAATCCTTCCCTGTGTTCGATGCCAAATCCTGTGATGCTATATTAATAGCACAGGTCTGCGCTACAGATTAACTCTAAAAATTATGGTCAATTCAAGCCTTTGTGTTAGAGCTGTAGCTTCCAAACTTTAAGACGGCTCACCGGTGTAGCAGCCGTAATTTATGATGAATAAGAGGATATCTGAATACCGAAAGGCAGCGGTGCGCCGAATGTCTGCTTCTGGCCGGCTCTTGCCTGTCGTAACCGGTAGAGAGCGGCCAAAAGCGGATCTGCAAGGTCGAAGTGAAAAGGCCTTCGGTCAGGTAACGCCGCTGTAGCCAAAACATGTTCAAGGAATGCGGACTCTTTCGAAGCCCTCGGCCAGGGTAGCCTGGCGTTCTCGTTGGGGCAGATACCAAGTCCAGCGCAGCGTTACGAAGCGGTGGTGCCTACCGAGCTAGGAAGGATCGCCACCCGTGGCAAACGGCTGTGCCAGAGTTCTTGCCAGTGCGTCGATTTCACCGATCATCAACTGAGACCTCAGAGGCAGCATGGTGTGGGGTATCAAAGTCTCAGGGTCTCGCACGTAATGTGGGGTGTAGCCCACCAATCCTGCGTAGTGCGCGGCATTGCTGCCCAAGCCCTCGTAGAACCGCTCGAACAACTCCTCCTCTTTTCGCTCTGAAAGCAGCCGATACTGCGATTTGCAGAACGCACACACCTGGATGTAAAACGGGATAAATAATGGCCCCGCCACGTACTTTGCCTGTTCGAGTGCTGTGTTGAAGTGCGTGAGCGCCAGCAGGCCCTCACCGGCAAACATGGCATCCCGGGCGCGTACCCATTCGTTGAGCCAAGTGGGGGCGTTCACTAACGCTACGTGCCAGGCCCCTTCGGTGAACCGCCCATGTTCATTTTTGTAAGCTAGCTCCAGGCTGTTCGGGATGTCGGCAGCGAGGTTCATTGAGCCAGGCAAGGTCCTTATTCCGTCGAGCAGAGCTTGAAAGCGGTTGGGCGCTTGCTGGGCGAAGGCTTCATGACCGATGGGATAGTCGTTGAATAACAAATCAAGCAAGTCGCTGCTGGGTATTGAGTGACCGTGCTCAAGTTCGCCGGGCGTCAGGCGGCCCCGCGCTGAAGGCTCGAATGGCCCACAATCAGCCACATGGACATTGAGGTTGTGAGCGATCATGGCCGCAAAGGCATGAATCGCGAATGCCTTTTCACCGATGGCCTTCGGCAAGTGGTAGGTCAGCGGTTGAAGGGTGGGATAAAAAGTTTCCCACTTCATCCGGCAGTGCTTACGTAGTCGGTCGATCACTTGCTTGGACTGAGTATTGACCGGCTGGGAGGTGAAGTCACGGTTCCAGGCTTGCTCATCGAGCCGCTTCTCTTGCTGAAACTCATGGTACTGGTGAAGTTTATGCAGCGAAACGCCGGTGATCCGGCAAGCAGCGTCAGCGAACCCTCTCAAGGGCCACTGCTCATTCCGCTCGGCATCTGGCCAGGCATCGCTTGGTAACAGTGCGCCGGCTAGCGTCGCCGTCAATAGACGAAGATCTTGGCTGAGAAAGCACTGATAGCTGTACTTCTGGCTCTGCGCGCTGCAGGCGTGCTCTCTGACAAACTCCCTGTAGTGGGCAAGCGCGGACACGTAAAAGCCAACAGCCAGTTCGGATACGCCCCAGCGGGAGTAACGCTCAGTGATCAGCGCCTGGATGTATTGGCGCAACTCTATGTACTCATCGAAAGATTCAAAGTCTGTTTTGGATAGGTGATTGACATAGGCCTGGATCGTTCTGCTTTTCTTGACCTTCTGTGCATCCTTTGGGGCAAGCTGGGCAGTCACCGCGACCAGGTCGTTGAGAGAGCCATATACACCATCGTCTTTTTTAATTGCCTCAAAAGCCTGCCGCAAAGCGGTGCGCCGATCTTTCTCCGTGGCGGCTACGTGGAAGTTGACGTCTTGGTTGTCGCTGTTCCATAGCCCCAGGCAGTCGCACACGACCTTGTGCAGGTAGCCTAGCGTCGGCAGTTGATGAGTGTTTGGCAGCATGGTTGTTTCCTTGAAGAGAAGTCGTCGCCATCCTAGGGAAGTGAAAGCCTCTCACTAAGTATCAAAATCGCGATAGGTGCCAACACCTGAAACATGAAGGTTCACTCCACTCGCCCATCCTCCATACCGGCAACAAGGATGCGTCAGTGTGGCCGCCTCACACGATTGTCCCAAACCAGACATTGACCTTCACAGGGATGCGTCATGGCGTCCAGCTCACCGGCCATTGCGCCGTTGCATAGCCATCTCTGGTGGCTAATGGCTTGACCAAGTTCGACAAATTTCATTTCTTTGATCACAATTACAGAGTCCTAGCCAGCAGAATTTGGTGCATCCAGCTCAATGATTCGGATGGCAGCTTCTGACCGATTTCGGCCTACGGTTTACGCAAATGTCTAAATGCTGCTGTAACACCAATTTGCCTTGTAACACACAACGCGCGGGACAGAGGAACGCCGTGTTACATCAATAAATATCAATAAATTCAATTAGTTAAAATATCTCGCAACACCTGTAACACCTGTAACACGCCTTTTCTAGCCCCACACCCCATCGGTGAGAACGCCGCCAGCGAAAACAACCCTAGCTTGGTATCGACTAGGGCAGAATTCGAACTCGAGGTCGTCTATAACAAGGATGCTGGGACGTGCCGTTTGCCAAATAACAAACGCATCGACGGGGCACTGAACATCGCTTGGGACCCTGGGGATATTCGGTGGATACGGGGTCGGAAACCCGCGAGCTCAGGGGGCTGGCCAAAGAAAAAATTCGGTTAACAGTTAACTCAGGTTAACAGGCACCCAAATTGTGCCGGGGCCCCTGAGGAATTCCCCTCGACACGGGGCGAGTAACCCGCCGGATCTTGCTAGCGGGAAAGTGCCCAGCTTAGTGAACAGGTGAACTTGGTGAACTGAGGTTCACCTGTGCATTTGCCCAATGAGGTGGTTGCGGCCGGGGCCCCAGGGCAATTGCAAATGATACGGGGCATAAAACCCGCGGGATCTTGGTAGTGGCTGACTTTTTTACATTGGTTGACAGGTTGACTCGGTTGACGGCTCAGGGCGTGCGGAATCAGCAACACAAAAGACCATCGTTACCGAAGCAGTAACGATGGTCTTTTTTCAACCAAATGCTTTCGATTTCAATGACTGAAATTTCAGTAAGCTGGGAGGCCTCCCACTACCAAGAACCCGCGGGTTTCCGACCCCGTACCATCGGTAAACTCTCAGGGTCCCCAGCACATTTTCGGTGCCTCAGCCGCCTTGCTCCTCTGACATACTCGATTCACCAGCGCTGTCGAGGTGCATGACCTGAAAGGAAAGTACGATGAATGATGAACAGGATTTGCCGATTGATGGGGAGTGCACCATTCACTCGCACCCGGTTCCGGCCGACGAGCTTTCGCGTTATAGCGTGGAAAGCGACCTCCATGCGGAGCGAGATATCGCTAACTATGTTGAGACCCAGGCACGTGATGAAGTTGTTCAGCACGTCGAGCGCATTAAAAAGGAAATCGTCCTGGGTGACACATACGAAATTTGGGACGTAACGACGGATAAGGATCGGTGGTGGGTCATTACCAACCTCACGAATCTGTACTCCCAGAAGCACTTCCCGACACTCGACTACACGATCTCTTTCCACATTGGGCTGATGATGCGATTGCGTAGTCGTCCAGATCGGATCGATAGCTCAGACCCCACACCGTTCGATGAAGTGTTTCGACGCATGGACCAGGCAGACGCTCGCCATGATGCAGCAGTTGAAGCTGAGGATTTTCAAGCTGTAGGCATGCTCCTGCGCGAAGCATTGGTCTCGCTTATGGGCGCCGTCAGAAGGCTGAGCGATATCCCCCAAGACGTTGACCGCCCTCAAGATGCCAATTTCATCGCATGGACCGATCTGTTGATGAATCATCTCTGTGGTGGCGGTAGCAATAAGGAACTGCGGCAGCATCTGAAAAACCTAGCCAAGGAGGCTTGGCAGCTATCGAATTGGCTGACCCACACCAAGAGCGCCAGTAGAACCGCGTCGTCCATTGCCATTCACACTTGCCAGACAGTTGTGGGCCACATGATGCAGATTCTCAAACGTGAAGAGCAGGACAGGACTGATCATTGTCCGGTTTGCAAGTCTCGCGAAATCCGCAAGTTCTACGATGTCGATATCGCTCCCGACGGTGACTCGTATTTGAGCTGTGGCGTTTGTGACTGGAACGACCATCCGGGTATCATGCCGGCCTAGCACTGGTGGGCATGTATCCCTACATGTATCCCCAAGCAGCAAACCTCTCTGGAGGCCACGAGTTTACTGGACTACTACAGTCTCCCTCGGGCACCAAAATTAAGAAAGGTCTTGCTTAGCAAGGCCTTTTTTTTCGCCTGCGATAAAGTGGTTGGCACCCCCGCCGACCTGTAGGAGCCGGCTTGCTGGCGATGCTTTTGGCTTTTTTCATCCTCGGTCGGTACGACATTCTCAAGGATTCATCCCATGGAACTGCTGCTGGAAACTGTTGCCCTGTTCTGCCTCAAGCTGGCTTATGAGACGGAGGGGTCGAGTCCGATTTTGCGGGATGATTTGGTGATGGGGGATTATGAGCGGGAGGTTTTTGGGTTGTTGGTGCGGCGGGGGGATGTTGAGGGGATTAAGAGGAAAACGGGTGAGTGCCTGGAGCTGGCGTTGAGCGCTATGGGCGGTGTTGATACAGTCTTGGGGCGCGAGCTGCATAGGTTGGTTGTAGATTTTGTCGCTGCGCAGACGATAGGGCAACTTGATACCCCACTCCTCGCGCTTAAGAATTACTTGAAAGATATTCAGTAACAGTGGCAACTTGAGTCTTTGATCTTTTGATAGATCCCAAACAACGACTGACACTGACCGCAGAACCTTAATTAGAAAAATAAATACATACCTTTTTTCTAAGAGACAGCGATTCCGGAGCTGGCATGATTAAGAAACGATGGTATGAGTTTCAAGAACAGATTGCCGAACACTTTCGATCACTCGGGGCGTCAGCAACTACAAATGTAAAAATAGATGGCGTCAGAACATCTCACGACATTGACGTTCTCGTTATAACAAAATTCCTAGGAATTAATTTAAAATGGGTAATAGAAGCAAAATATTGGAACAGCAAAGTACCTAAAGAAAAAGTACTAGCGCTAAGATCAATTGTAGCCGAAGTAGGCGCCGACAGGGGGTTCTTGATTTCTGATAAAGGATTTCAAAAGGGAGCAATCGAAGCAGCCGACAGCACGAACATCCAATTAGCCACATTCAACGAACTAAAGGAATTCACTAAAAAAGCCGTACAAACTGAAATGCTCAATGCATATGAAACACGGGCCGACCTATTATCCAAACGCTACTGGTCTCACAAAAAATCGACTAGAATTAAATACGGCCTTCGCGATGACACATTCGATTACTCGCTCCGCTTTTCTGGGCAACTTTTCATTGGCTTGATATTTGCCACGATAGATAGAGCTAGAAAAAATCAATACCCAATGAATGTGCGCTCTTCGCTAGGATTAAAAGCTGGAGAGGATATCGTTGATAGCTATATAGAGTTCAGCAACTGGCTAAACTTAAATTTAAACATGCTTGATGAAATGCTGCTAAAAGCTGAGCATGCAATGATTATAAATGGCGACTTCGACCCTTGGGTAGAGGACGCAAATGATCTAGAAGCAGTTGAACACAACAGAAACCATCAGATAAATCAAAGAAAAACATATCAAATGATGGGCGATTTATTGTTGAATGATAAAAGCTAGATCCGTACGCGCAAGAGATTACATACCTTGCGGGACACTCGTTGGGATTCTGTCAGTGAAGGAAATAAATAATAATGGGTTGGATCAAAGACCATATCGAAGACCTTACCGAATTTGTAGACACGGCCAGAACCGTTGCAGAAAAGGCATCAGCAAAAGCTTGGAGCAGGGTTCTACTTATGGCAATTACTGGAATATTGGTGATGGGAAGTTATCTGTTTTATCTCTCCTCCCTCATAGGGGACTATGGTAAAAACACCGATAGCTATTTAACGGAGTACAATGTATTGCAGAAAGAGAGTCGCACCCAACGGGCGCTGGACTACATCAACGTATGCATTGATGCAATCAAGGGCACTGACATCAATAAGGATTACTACTGCCAAAACGCTGTGAGCTTATACAAGGATGCCTACGATGGGCTACCCAACAAAGATGCAGAAGAAAATGTCAACCGCTCTGCCTATGGGGCTATGAAAGTTGAAATGGCGACCAAGTTGCGTACCATTGCTCACGAACGCCTTGATAAGAAATCGCCAAAAATGGACGACAAACTCACTTTCATGATCAGCTTGTGGGGAGTTGCGCTTGCCTGCTTGGCAGGTATCTTAGCAATGGCGCTCACTGTATTTATAACTCACCGAATGTCGAAGACGAGCCAGCCTTAGAGTAGTGGCGAAAATTAAATCTGTCACCTTTCCTCCTCTTCTCCATAATTCTAGCACCACACATCTAACCTTTTTTAAAAATTGAATACACTCAAAATCGATCCACCCCAGGATACTCAACCGCATCTAATTCCATCACCTAAAAAAAACCATGAACAACAAACACATCACCAAAACAGCATAAATCATATTAACCAAATGCCTTATTTTTTTATATGCCTCAATGGAATCCTTAAACGGCTTTCGAGACAAAGCGGAAAACTCTTCAGCTGAAATCAAGCCAATAACCCTTTTACTCCAATTATAACGAAATTTAATTTGAGACCTAAAATACAACTTATTCTGAAAACCAGACAACGAAACACTGACAACCAACCACAAAATATTAGCCAAGAGTAAAAATTTAGTGTCCCCAGGAGACAAAAAATTTTTAGCCAAGAGCACCTGCCGAAGCGCAACAAGAGTAAAAGAAATACTTAAATCTCTGAGCAACCCCGTCGTAAGCGACTGAGTCCTATCTACTATTTTATTAACCTCCTCCGAAACTGTTTTTCTTATTTCCGTTACAGCCTTCAGTAAATCAACCGTTTTAATATGAATGTGGCTTCTATAGTCTTCCCTAGCAGACTGATGGGAACAGACAACCGACCTCAACAGAAACGACAACCAACTTTCACGATTCCTATAACGCTCATTAGAAAGCCGCTGACAGATTAAAGCATGGCGGACCTCTGCGTCTCTAGACTGATTATAAATCCAATCTAACGCCAAGTGTACTCGATGAAAATCATCGCTATTATAGGAGTTGTTCGAGTTCACATAACCCACTTCCAAACTTTTCCCACCTTTGACCGTCAGAAAAACCCCGCCTTCTTTGCGCCACACCTCCGAAGCTAATAAAGGTGCTGCTTTAAATGTAGCAAGCGCCAGCCAATCTTCATACAACTTAACTTTAACACCCGGAATTACAGGTGCAATCCAGAAACCATGCCTAGCGTGCACAACCTCACCTGTTGTATCTCTAACCATCTTCCGAGCATCAACCTCCTCAACATTTTTTTTTGCAGATGCTTGTAGCACTTCAGGAAAATTCCAACTTTTAAAATCGCATAATAACGAACTGAAAGCGACACCATGTTCGTTTATGTATATTTCCCTAGACTCTGAAATCTCAAAAATCGTAGCACAACTTAAAAAACCTTCAGCCGAAAAAAAGAAAGAAATGCCGTCCAACCTATGCTTGACAAACTTAACTCTACTTAGTTTAGGGCGCTCCAAAAATTCAGATACAGGAAAGCATACTTCATCGCCAAATGCGTCAGTAGCTACTAAACTGAAGCACAAATCAGACTCACTGGCGAGCGAATTCAAATCCGAGAAAACAGACTCATCGTCTGCATCTACCAACTCAAATACAGCTGAATCCAGAGACTCGTTTCTATATTTTAATTTAGAAAACAGATCACTCATCATCGTCAACCACGTAATCATCCGTAATAATTTTTATTATTTTTTTGCCTCCCTCGACACTGAAAGAAATAAACTCTTCATCTTCATGCTTTTTGTTATAAATCACCCGAATCCCTTCAAAAGTCTGCTTTACTTTGGAGCTGGCTATTTTTAGACTTTTGGTAGAAATCAAGAATTTTTCATTTGAGATTTTCTTTTTTCTTAGTGCGCTTTCGAAAGATTTTTGAACTTCAACATTTGCGTGAGCTTCTCCGAATGCTGCAGCCAACAATTTTCCTGGATTTTCAGGATCAAAATCCACAACATCTCTAACAGCCTGATTAACGCTAGCTGTCAATTTCTTTCTTATTTCTACCGGTATCAACTCAGCATGGGCCTTCCCAACATCGATCAAAGCCTCAACCAAACGCTCGGTTAGCATTTCAGTGGTAAATTCCCGATGCACTTGGAGATAATCCTTAAACTTATCGGTTAGATCTCCGTGTGCACCACTACGATCAATGCATATTATTCTTGAAGCTCCCGAACCTATTGAATTAATAAGCACAGATTTTTGCACAGCCTTTTTATCTTGAACAAAATTATTTAAAAACTGGCTAAGTATCGGCTTAACCTTTCCCGCCGAAACTTCTTCTGTTTTATAAGACACAACACTCATATCATCGTATTTTATTATTGCCCCATATATATCGCTACCGCTTCTCACTTGGAGCAGCATTATAACCCCAGGCGCCAATCGTTTATCTGAGGCATATAATTTCTGAAACTCAATAGCCAATCGCTCTGATACGTCTACAAAAGCATGTTCACTTGTTAATGCTTCAGCTACTTGAGCTTTCACCCACGCATCTTCGCTAAAGAAGTACGCTGTACCCTTCAGTGTTTCTTTTAAACGTGCGATAAAAAAATCCGAGAACGTTCCCGGATCGTCAACCTCAAGTAGAATCTTCGGAGCTTCAAAGTCAGGACCTACTATATGAAAAATTATTCTTTCAAGGCTGGCATCACTAGCAAACTCGAAGTCCTTAACTGCTTCAATACTTTCCTTTATCGTCATATCAACTCCAAAAATTCAATAAGCTAAAAATAATTATTTTTTACTCTCTTGACATATCTCTACGTACCACTTTTATCCGATAGATCTCCTTGGTTACTGCATATCGAATTGGTCGAGCTAGAGAATGTTATGGAATTGATGGTGAACAACCATGACCACTGGGGAATGAGCGGGCATCGTGACGTAGAAGCGTGAGGCATGACGTCTTCCTTTACGAGTATGGACGGCTGATGAAAATGACAGAAGCGCAAGCACAGGATAATGGCTCGAAGCTACTATCACGTCCTCATTTCGTCTACCCGTATTGTTTCGAAAGGAACACCTTGGGGCGCTGTGGATTGTTAATCAGTGATGGATATTGCTGATCTGGTTCGTCTTTTCGAAATCCTTAGTTAGAAGGTTGCAGGAGGGGGATCTCCACGATACCCTCCCACCGTCGCTGCCAATTCAGCGACCGGGCTTGGTAACCCGAGGTAAATCACTGCGCAACAGTGCTATGCGTCCGCAGGCGCTTTTTTTTCGCCTGCGATCTGCGTTATGGCGGCTGTGCGTGGGACGTCTTCGGACGTGCCGGTTTCCTTGATTTCCCGGTTTACCAACCTGCGCACAGCTGCCACCCATTCGCTTGGTAACGAATTGTGGCAGCTCTTCAAATTAAGGAGCTTTGCAATGCGCAGCATCAATCCGTACAAATTTTGGCTTTCCCCTCTACGCAATTCCCAATCGCGTAACGCCCTCCCCCATCGCCTCTCCGCTACTGGAGGCACCCAATGACCAACCAACCCGAACTAAAAACCATCGGCCTAACCCCCGCCATCTACTGCGGCGATCAACCACTCTTCTACGTCACTCGCGACGTCCCTCTCGGCGATGCGTTATCTATGGCTTCCGATTTCCTGTTCCTCGCCAAGACACTCACAGAAGATGCTGCCTACGCCAAAGACACCGATCGCCACGCCTGGGCTGCGCATTATTTGACGTCGATGAGTAAGGCGTTGGTGGATGATGCGGTGAAGGTGTTGACGCGGGATCGGGATTCTTTGTCGGGGTTCAAGCGGGCGGGGGCGAAGGCTGAGGGGGTTTAGCCGTCAGTCGATAAGGTAGGAAGTCTGTGGGGGGCGGGTTGCTTGCGATGGTGGCAGTCGTTCGGTGGTGATGTTGGCTGGTTTGGTGCTATCGCCAGCAAGCTGGCTCCTACAGGGGGTGTGGTTGTCTGATGGGGGTTGTTGGCCCTGATTTTTTTAGCCAAGGAGTGGATTGAATGATGTTGTTCTACTGGCTGGCTATTAACGGTGCATTTTTTGGGATGTGGGTTTGGGTGGTGCGCTGTCGTGGCACCCTGAATGTGTGGTTGGCGAATCTGGCGGGGTTGGGGTGCGGCAGTATTGTCGGGCTGGTGGTGGAGCAACTGACCCATATCGCCCGCGGGACTTGGACGCCGGACGAGCCATTTATGTTGTATTCGATTATGGCTGGGCTAGGCACGTTGGTTGGGACGTGGATGTGGCTTATTGCGAGGCTTGAGCAGCCCGAGAATCTGTTTCTGCGCCATTTGTTTGCCGGGACGGTGAGTGTTTTTGTTGGCGCGGTTGTGCTTGGGCAGGCTTGGTCGCATTTGGTTTCTGGGTGAGTGCCTTTGGGGTTTGTGGTGGCTGGGTTGGCGCTATCGCGAGCAGGCTC
>Ga0208635_100182_pt1 | contig 21962 bp, 28 predicted proteins | sample LakWasMe93_HOW11_2_FD_183915 | JGI IMG/M metagenome (GOLD analysis project Ga0208635, IMG submission 183915) | Freshwater sediment methanotrophic microbial communities from Lake Washington under simulated oxygen tension - Sediment Metagenome... | ecosystem: Environmental > Aquatic > Freshwater >...
GGCGGGTCGATCGCAAAAGCCGGCGAGGATAATCGGCATGCCCGTGGCATTCATTGATCTGGATCTATGCTTGATGAACAAACGGATGGCACTCGCGCGAACCGTGGCGGACTAAGCATCAACCGATGGGAGGTTCGATTTTTGGCGAAATAACAATAAAAAACAAAGGCTTGCAGCGATGCAGGCCTTTGTTGTTTCTGGTCGGGGTAACGTTGGGGTGACGCTGGCCGTTGGTCGGACGGCCAAGACTGGGCCTGCTGTTACCAATTGCTGATGGTGTAGCCACAAGCCCTAAGCTCTTTGACGATTTCTTTTTGCCACGCCCCTTCCAGTGGCACATAAACCACACCACTAATGTCGTTCGGTGTCTCAATTGTGCCTTTGACCAAGGCGCACACGTTTTCCCTACCTAGCTTCGCCATCAGATAACCGTGCTCGAAAACGACATTTTGCCGGGCTCGGTCTTTGGGATGCATTTTTGTTTCGTGATAGCCCCGGCCCTGATCGCAAGGCGTGTAGAGCACCAAGGCGAAGTCGGCTTCCCCGGCGTAATGCTCAATCTTCTCGATGATCGTCATTCCCGAATTGGCTTGCTCGTGCAGGATTATCGCTTTAAGCCCAATGCTGTCGATGAAGCGACTTACCTCCTGCTTGGCTTCGTTATCCCTGCCATGAACGATAAAGACATTCCTTTTGTTTCTGGCGACTGGCGGGGTCTGGCCCGTGGGCAAGACATAAGGTGCCTTAGAAATGGTCATAGGGCTTGAGAGTGGTGGTGGAACAGGCGCGCCAAACTCCAGAGCATCAAGCAGCGGGGTAAACTGCTGCGATATATAAGTTCTTCGCTCGGCGTATGTGCCAAATTTGGGTTGGATAAAGCCCCAAAAGGATTCAAGATTTCTGTGAAGCTTCAGCCACGGGGGGAGCTGTTGAGCTATCTCGTTGTCGCTGAGAAGCTCATGGCGAAGCTCTACATATTCACCCGAGTCCGCTGGTTTCCCTGTGGCGTGAGCGATCAGCAAGTTTTGTAGATAGCTGACCTTGTCAAAGCGGGTTTCCAAAAAATTTAAGCTCATCGAACAGATTCCGTTCTCGCAACTCGGTGGCCAGAAAGCTACCGAGTTACCACAAATCTGTCCATATGATCGGCATCTGTCGGGGCGCAGATTCCGCCAGTGCCAAGCCATAAAGCCTGAGACAATTCATCACGTGGACAACTGTTCACATGGCCTATACCTTTGGCGCCCTGAGAAGTTAGACCTAGTGCATCTATAGCGTTTCAAATCCTAATTGGCTAAGGCGGCTTCTCTCCGCTGACGCAATCCAATGAAAGACTTCCGATGACGACCAACAGAACAAAAAACAAAGTAACCGTGTTTGGTAGCGGCACTATCATCGGTGCGTTGGGTGGTTTGATCGGGTTGGGTGGTGCCGAGTTCAGGCTGCCATTGCTGATTGGGCTCTTCGGCTTCGGCGCCTTGGAGGCGGTAATTCTCAACAAGGCGATGAGTCTGGTCGTGGTGGCCACCGCGCTTCCGTTCCGCGCTTTCAGTGTTCCATACGCTGCCGTGTTCGAACGCTGGGACATCATCGTCACCCTGCTTGCAGGAAGTCTGGTAGGGGCTTGGTTTGGAGCCGGGTGGGCAACCAAGCTCAAAAGCCAGACGCTTTATCGTGTTCTGGCAGTGCTGTTGGTAGGTATCGCCTTCGCTCTCTTGTTCGGTCACGAGACAAGCACTACAGGCGCACCGCTGTTCCAAGGTGCGACGTTAGCAATCGTCGGGATCATCGTCGGGTTCGGCATCGGCGTGGTGGCAGCACTGATGGGGGTCGCGGGTGGTGAATTATTGATTCCTACCATCGTCCTGCTGTTCGGTGCAGACATAAAGCTGGCCGGTAGTCTTTCACTCGCAGTGAGTTTGCCTACGATGATCGTGGGCTTCACGCGCTACAGCCGCGATCAAAGCTTCTCCATCATTCGGTCTCAGCTACCGTTCATATTGATCATGGCACTAGGCTCGATTGTGGGTACGTTTATCGGTGGCCAGCTACTTGGCTTGATCCCAACGACCTACCTTCTTCCTCTATTGGCAGTGATTTTGCTCATCTCCTCGGTCAAAGTCTGGCGGCATAGCTGATACCGACACAGGCTGCCTTTTTTATCCCCACCAGCGGGCCGGGGATTGCCTCCCCATTTCAGAGGACACACCCCCATAAACGGGTCGGACTCGACCATAAAATTGGTTACACCGGCCGGACTTGTATGCTCTTAAATTTTGGCATAGCGATTGCTCAGCGTTCACTAGAGAGAATAAAGCTGGGGCCACCGTCATGCGCTTTGAGCCCATAATTCTTACGTTGGCACTCATCCTGTTTATTTTCGCGATTGGGGGTGCTTGGAGTGTTATCAGTTTGTTTAGCGGATAAGAGCAGGTGAACGCGACGTCACCCTGCAAGTCCTGCGGAAGGTGCAGTGATGGAAACCGTCAAAGACGCGCTGCTGCTGTCGCTCGACGCCGCCATAGGCTTTCGCATGGCGAGCAGACACAACGGGGTCGCCGTCACCGCGCTGACATGGGCGGCTGAGGTCGTTTCCTTGCTGCCCGAGGATCATCCATTGTTTGAGAAGCTGGCACAGGTGGACGGTGAGCGCTGGCGCGATGTCGAGTGGCGGTTTCTGTCACGCTGGGGCAGCGAGAGCGAGGTAGTGGACACCGGGTTAATGTTCGTCGTGGAGCTGGGGGTTTTGGCGGACCGGTTCAGGGAAGAGGTATAGGAAATTGGCTCGCTTCGGCGGGCCTTTTTTATAGCTGCGGCTAAGCTTTGCGCATCACTCATCAAGGACGACCACCATGCCCTCTGACAACATCGCCACGGCGGATGCGCTGACACTGCTTCTGCACAACCAGCACGCCATTTGCGCGGCCATTGAAGAAGTTACCACGTGGCTCTCAGAGAATGGGGTGAGGGATGTTGCCGATAGCGCAATGTCGGCGATGGAAGCGCTGGACGTAAATGCACAAGCCATCACAGATGCGATTGTGCGGATACGGCAGTCCTAGGCGTTTAAAGCAGGTCGCGGCCGCGTCTATTCAGCCGTCTAGCTAGCTCACCAGCCGAGGCTTTGGTGTTCACCACCGGTTGTTGGTAGCCACCGCCTTGCTCGGCGGGGCTGCCGCCCCTGTAGCTGCTGATGGTCACTTCTTGGGTTTCTCTCACCAAAGCAGCATTGCGCCGTTCCTCTGGTGTGAGGGGAATTTCGGCTATCCAGCGTTCGTGGGCTGGGTCTGTCACAGGCTCTGGTGGCTCGGGCATATAAGTAGGTGGCTGCCAGTCGGACACCTCGCAGGCCTCCTGCGGTGTCATCTCTGGTGTACCTGGGACACACTCGGCGACCGGTGCCAGCTCCTGTTGCGCATGCAGTCCGGCACTCAGAACGAACGCCACGCGGCGAGCTGCTTCGAACTCGCTTAAATTGCCGACGTTGAATTGATTGTTTTGCACAAAGTCAGGGTCGTCCTTGGGTGCGGCAGGCATCAGTTTTTGCAGGACATTGGTGACGAAAGCAGTTTCATTTTTCTTCGCCCAGCGGAACAGGAAGTCTTCACCGCCAAGGCGGGCGTATACGCTTAGTATGTCGCCTGCCATTTGACTTGTGACCAGCATACGTTCCGAACGATCCAACGACTTGGCTACCCTGCCGCCAGTCTTTGGGCTGCCTTTTGGCCGTCCGCGTGGTTTGCCGGTCGGTGTGGTCATTTTGGTTCATCCAGCACAGCACGAATCGAATCTAGGGTGCCGTCAGGGCGGTAAGTGAAGTGTACTTTACCGGGCCGTGGTGATTGTTCTGGCTGATCCGCCAGCCATTCGGTCAGTGCGTTCACCAGCAGAATAATTTGCGCTTGTGAGTCTTCGTTGGCGTCGAAATCGACTTTCATGGTCGGCCCCCAATCGGTGGCGGCAAGTCGCCTTGCCTATACATTTTCAGCGCCATGATCCGGCCGTAACCGTCACGCTGAACAACCTCGCAGATGGTCAGCCGATCACTGCCTTCGGTGGCCATTTCCAGCGTTTGGATACCACCCAGTTCGTCGCGCCGTGTCACGGTCATGGTCATGGGCCCGAAGGGTTTTTGCACTGGTAGGGGCTGTGGCAACTGCCGGTAATCGGTGTAGGGTTCGGGTTTACGGAACAATCGATCCAGCCGCTTGTTGGTCTGTTTTTCCGTTGCATCGGTTACGCGCTGCGACACTTCATCGGCGATCAACTGTTCGATGGCTGCACCGATGCCACCAGATGTCTCGGGCGGTACGGGGATACGCTCTTGCCGACGTACCATTTGCCGTTCAAGGAGTTTTAACTTGGCAGACATGATTTAGCCGCCTCTATGTGATTGCCCAACGTAATCGCCTGCCCACCGTGAAGTGCGATCACTACGGGAGGCAGCAAGTTGGATAACTTGGCGACTAAATCATCGTGCCCCCCAAGTAATAGCAGAGCGTCACGGACGGTTAGCCCTTCCAAAATCAAAGGATGGGGGTGTCGGATATCGGTCATTTTAAACCTCTACATGTAAGCGGGTGATAAACCCAGCACTAACGAGCGCGCAGCGTTTTGCGCCACACCCACGCCTGCCGTAGTGCAGGATACGAGCACTATCTTGCCTAAGCCTGCGAACAGAGCCGGATCAAGTGCGAGCACTTGCGCCGCCGAACAACTGTAGGTCAGGAAGTTACCCAAACTATCTTTCACCGGGTAGAAGTTCGTGCTGCCATCACAGTTGGACTTAAAGCCCATCGAAGCCGTGGTCCAGTTACTGCTGATCTGAATCGCAGACAGGCATAACCCGGTAAGTGACACGGGCTCACTTTCCCCGGTACTGGTAGTGCTCATTGTGATAGATGCGTACGATCTACCTGATGGTTTTGGAGCTACGACGTTTGCCATTTCATTTTACCTCTTTAGTTTGTTGGCGCTTCTGGCGCTTTTCCCATCTTTTGCGTTCCTTCACTAACTGGGCGTCAGCCTTTTATGTGCATACATCACCGCCTATCTCTCAGATCGTACAAGGTCCTAAGCCTCGCCTGTAGTTGCGGATCTTTTAAATATTTAGCTCGCTCATGTTTCATGCAGTTTTCTATCGAAGCTATCTCGCGAGCGATACCGGGGCCATCTTTCGGAATACTGTGCGCCCCTGTGGCAGCGTCAAACATAGCAATGATAAATTCCGGGGTATTTCTTAGGTGGACCCAGTTGACCCCATTCACCGTGGTGAACTGATCGAAGTGACGCTGATCCGCCTCAGGCAAGTGGTTCAGGTAATCCTGCGCAATCTGAATATTTTGCTGGTACGTGTAATTTCCCCAGCGCCGTTGCAATACCTGCATCGTTCTCGCGAGTGCCTGCTCATTGATTTTAAGAACTTTGTTGTAATCAGCGTCGGAGAGGCTATTAAGCATCGCCTCGCTAGAAGAGGGTGACGTCCTTGTCGACAATGCCCCCCGACCCACGTCAGGAGTTTTTGAAACATGTTTTGCCAGCTTCGCCAGCCAAGTAATGGCTGCCGTAAGAAATTGCGCCTTCTGCCGCTTAGTTCCGGAAACGCTTTCAAGGTGATTGCAAAAATCATTGACCATCCAATCGCCAGCCAGTTCGCTCGGCAATTCGAAGTTGTGAATGACACGGACTTGACGAGGCGGCTTTAGTGCATTGTCCATAAAATATTTTGCAGCGAACCCGACCATGGCGGTGGGATAATGTAGCGCTCCCATATCGTTTAAAAAAAGCGTACTCAGCTCGATCAAGTTGGCCTGTACGTGGGCTTCGGTCACACCAGCCGCGAGCGGCGTGCCGAAAAAGGTGATCTGCTGTGGCGCGTGCTGCCGTTCATGCAAAAGGTCAACATCTTGGCCACTCCAGCTATCCTGCGATATGGGCGCCAAGGGCTGGCTAACATATGGTTGCAGTTCACCGCCGCTTAAAGACTCGATAAGATCGCTAGCCATTTCTGATATTCCTTACGCTGCACAGACCCCAGTCGCCGGGTTTCATGGTAAACACCACGCCTAGCTTTTCCAGCAATGACGGCATGTTGTTAAGCCGCGAGCGGATGGCTCTAAAAGTGTCCTCTGGAAGTTCGGAGTGGAGTTCAGCGATATCCATGATGCGTTCGATTAAAACAGGCTGTTCGGCCGTATAACCTTCTTCTGAAAGTTGATACAGGGCGGCGATAATCTTTTGCGTGAGTGACATTATGGTGTTGCCTCTGATTTTTTCAGTGACGTAGTGCCAGTTCGGTACTGCCGAAACGGCTTTTAATAAAACGTCCTTAATATTCACAAGAGTGATTCCTTACGATTTGCTCCGGCACGCGCAGCAATTAAATTCAGGCGCTGCCACGGCAGTGCGCAACGCGGATGCACACGCTCTCCCTGAATCGGAATACCGACCGGATTAGTTGCGACGGTTAATTCAATCGAAGCGAAGGAGCCTTCGACTAAGCCACAAAAGGCACAGGCTTCACGACTGTTAATCAAACGTCTTGTAGCTAAGGACTGGGCATCTTTAGGGTTGTCCGGTAATGCCGTGCAAATAAGAACGTAGTTACCAGTCACATGGCGGTACAACAAGGTTTCCCAGTTAAGGGCGAGTTCTTTCTGCACCGACTCTTTGCGTAGTTGACGGATCACTTCAACCTTGTCGAGGTTGGTGTTTCGGGCGACGAGTTCGGCCAGCCGATTGATGGGTAATCTAATCGCTTGAACCGAGCGTGCCAGTTGTTGCGCTGCACGATAGAGTTCGGCACTCATTTTTCAGCACCGAATGTCGGGTGAGCTTTCAGTTCCGAAATGCAGGCTTCCTTACTCGTGGCATTCCGCACGATCAACACCGAATCACTTAAGCGTCGCGCACAGTAACCGTCCATTTGAGAATAAAAAATCTCAAAGTTAATCAGCGCTTCGCTGCCATCACTGATAATGCCTGGGAGTTTCTTGTAGTCGAGCAGCACCAAGGACGTGAAACTCTGAGAGGCTTCCAAAACCATCAGATCCGCAATGGCACTCCGGTCTTCCCAAACAACCGTAATACGATCCAGCGCGTGCAAGCGGTGTGCAACAGATAACCAAAGTCCGGATTCGGTCAACAAGCTCGGATCAGTATCGCGAGGCACTACGGCGCAATGTCTTACAAAACGGTAGTCCTCGAAAGACAGCGCGTGGGGCGCCAGCGGGGCGGGTTTGTTTTTGGTTTCGGTTGTAAGTTCGACGGACATGTTAGCGACTCCGGTTGATATAACCTGAGTATGTTCCGAAGTGGTTTTGAATCAATGGCGGCGGATGTAATTAAATTAACTTCTGGTCACAAGTAACCATGTTTTTTCAATATGGCTTTGACCGTCTTGTAGCAAGGTGGCTTATCGATGTTGTAGCGGTCACCGTGTTTGCGCAGGTGTTTCAGCACCAAGCCCGTCCGGTGGCACCATCCAGCCTCTACGACATCCGCGTGCAGGGTCGCATTGTCGAGCGCTGCCAACACCAGCGCTTCCTTCTGTTGTGACTTGCAATCGCGAGCATGCTTGTCGTCGGGAGTCAGGCGCTGGACTTCGGCTTCTGCGGCCTGACACCGGTCACAGATAGCGAACATTTCCTTTGCGTGCTCTGGTGGCATGTAGGTGGTGATCGCGACGTTAGTTGCGCCTGTGCTGCCCGCCGTGGTGTCGAGGAAGTTGCTCATAACCGCATTCCTCTTGGTTGATCCAGTCGAAAGCCGTTGCAGCACCTGGCACCGCGTGGCCGCCATTCGTGATCCCGGTACTCAAAAACCGGGATATCGAGCAACGTGAAGCGAACGGGTTGAGGATGGATCGACCGATGTATCCACTTTTGATCCGTGGTCGCTGTAAGTTTCACCTGTTCAGTCCTCCAAATTGCCAACGTGGCTGCGCGTGGGCTCGCTAGGGACGCGCTAGCTGCTTTGCCCTCATCCTAGGCTTCCCCGACGCTTCAACGCTTCCTGGCACCGGCTCAACCTGCCGATGAATTCGTTATACGAACCATGCGGGTGGCCGTGGTCGGTGGCCCAGTACCGCCAGTTGCTGAAACTGGCGTCGAGGTCTGATTTGATGAAACTCAACATCAGTTCGTCTCGCACGATCCACCCCTGAAATACTGTACACATAGCCAGCCTTTACCCTATGGCCGTTTCCCGGATGTAACCCCACAAGCACCATCGCCAGTAGATACGGCCATGAAATGCCCGTATTCAGCGGATTGATGGTCCGAAAATGGTCGAAAATGGCTGCTTTAACCGCCGCTCTAGATGCCCCGGAGGTCGCCGCCAGTTTCTACTTGTCTGCTTCACCTCTGGATAAATGATAGGCATCATCTTTTGACAAAAGCCTCGCTAACAATGAAGCCGTGCTTTCACCTTCACGTAAACCAGACAGCAGTAAGGCGTGAACATCTGCCGGTAATAGAATCTCCAGTTTTTTAAAACCAGAATCACGTTTGCGTCGCAGGTATTCCTTTTGCGCAATTGCGTGAGCACTTGGCTTTTTCGGCTTCACCGCCACAAGATTATCTCCGCTCGCCAGCATGCGATCCAGATCGGCACCGGGGAGCATTTCCCGAACGAACTTTCTGTTCACCACCAACGTCGTCTTTTGCATCACATTTACCTCCCGAAAAGGGCGCGCGATTTGGCCCATTTTCACCATTCGAATGATTGCGCCAAAACATTGCGCCCCTTAAGGACACTACGCTCGGCGCAATGCCTCGCTGCCGTTTGCTGTACATGATTGCGCCAGCCTTGGAATCAATTGGCGCAATGCCATAAAAACCACCTGAAACCCTTGAGATAGGGCCTTGCATATTGCGCCGGTGCATTGGCGCAATCACACACGCCTTTAAGCCATTAATTGACTTTTTGATTGCGCCCGAGATTAATTCTCATCTAGAACCCAAATGCTGTGTTCTGGCCCGGATCTTCCTACAGTTTTGGAGCCGACAGTCTTGATCCCCTTACCGTCCAGCGAAGCCAGCACGTTCGGAATGTCGCGTCTTTCGATCATCATTTTCAGGCAGCCACCTTGCATCTGCCGTAGTGACAAACCTCCTGCGTTCTCGGGTTTGCGCATGTACTGCAACAAGCGCCCTTGTGCTGCCTCTGTTCCCTTGGCCTCGCTGGCACCGTCAACCAACTCATAGACAGGCCCAGGTAGGCGACGGAGATAAAACGGCGGGTGTGTAGGTAAATAGCTGGCCTTGACGTTCCACACGGCGAACACCGGCGCATCATGGATTTTCGTGATATGTAATTTCGAATACTGGTTATCGGGCAGCTCGACCATAATCACCACCCCACGGGCTGCATCACCCAAAGAACCACCACCCCGCAATGATTGAAGTGTTGGTGGGTATTTCGATACAGATTCTTTGGTGACATGGTGAACGCCTTGCACATTGGCACCGCTGCGCTGCGCGACTTCCTTAAAGGCCAGTGCCACTTGCATCAGGTCAGAGTTCATTTCATCGCCACCATTGAGCATGGCAACGGTTTCAATCAATAACGAGACGGCACCCTCGCTGATTTTTACAAGCGTTTCGATGGCTTCACGGCTTGGCGCGCATTTGGTGAGTTCTTTAATTGTTACTTGCATTCCCCCCACCTCGTCATTGCCGAAGAAAAAGAAGTTTTCCTTTATGTCCGCTTCAACTTTTTGACGAATATCGGCGGGTATTCTTCCCAACCACGCTTGCATGCGCGACTTGATGATTCGCCGGCTATCCTCACAAGAGACGAAAAGGGAAATGCCTTTGATGGTATCCACTCCCCGGTATTTCAGACCCGCTGCAATGCACAACCCTTGATGCAATGCTTCTGTACTTTTACCGACACCACCGGGGCCAGCTAATATGGTCAGGTTCCCCATGGGCCGCGACGGTCCGGCGACATGCAGCCACGGCGGGTCAACCTTGTGCATGTCGTCGTCGGTCGTCTTGCCCGCTTCGCGAGTCAGGTTTTGCCAGTTGGGCAGGTCGGGCGCGTCAGGATCTTTTGGCGCGTAGGCCTTGCGCACCACTTCGTTCAGGTACTGAACATCATCATGCCGGTGTGTCGCGCCATGCTCGTAGTTGGAGATCCACACGGCGCTTTCGGCGGGTGTAAGACCATGGCGCCTGAGCAGGACGGCTGCCAGCTTGTCGCGGCCTTCCTTGGTCCGGTCCTTGTTCGGCCACCAGTTCGGGAATTCACCCTTATCCAGCGCCCACATATCGCGGTCTGCCTTTGTCTTCTCGTTATACAGCTTCTCACCCACGACCAAGTGGTCGACATCGGCCAGATCCTGTCGGGTGAAGAGTGGTGCTTCTGTAGAGCCATCCATATATGTAAGCCCCCCTAATATTGCCAAGTAAGCAACTAGGGGTATAATTACCTTGGTTGCTTTCGGTGCATCCAACTTGAAAGGCCCCCATTAGTCTTTGCCATGGGGGCTTTTTTATTTATGCGCCCCATCCCGCACAGTCCGGCTTTCGAGAAAGGCGTCTAAATCTTTTTTCCAATAGTAAACCTTGCTGCCAACTTTAATGTACGGGATCGGATAGCGTTTTTCACAACGCCAGACATTTAATGTGTCACTGGTGACGCCAAGATATTCGGCGGCCTCTCTATGATGTAGACGATCTTGCATGTTCGTGCCCTCATTTCGCAAACCCCGATGAACTTTAATTTGGGGTGGTGAAACAAGGATATGCGCTGTAAAACAGGCAGCAATGCAGGCACAAAGCCACAACAGCTAATGCTGTATTATAGTGATACAGAAATTATTGGGTAAACTATTGAGTGTTAGTGTTTTAACCGTTTGTCAGGATGTGGTGAGAGTGGATAGGCGGACTTTTAGTTATAATCCAATTTAAATATTGGTAGCGCTAGCTGTATAAAAAGGCCCCGAAGGGCCTTTGAATTTAGTTTGATTTAAATAGTGTTACCACGTTATCAGCGTTCGCCGCCTCAGCTTGTGCTTCTATAAAGTTAGCCAGCACCTGCCAGCCCGCACGTAGCTCGGCTTCGCTTTTCTTCACGTAGTTGCGCCCGGTCACATCGTTGCTTTGGACGGTGTGATTCAGCATTCCTTTCAAAACGTAGGTGCTCACCAGTGGTTCGGCGTGACTGGCAAAGCTGGTGCGCAGAGTCTTGGCGCTGAATTCAATCCCGGTGACGTTCACCAGCGTCTGTATGATCTGCGGTAGGTTTCGCGGGGCGAACAGATGATCCGTCGAAGCCTTGCCTTCGGCTTGTCGTTTGACGATTTCCCATGCTTGCGTGGACAACGCCAACACGTGATCGCGCCGATTTTTGGTGTCGCGCAACAACACGCGCCCATTGTCCAAATCGCAATCGCTGATGAGCACGTTGAGCGGTTCGGAAGGCCGGGTGCCGGTCAACATTGTGAATTTCAGGTAATCCGTTGCGGGTGATACCGGCATCGCGTTCACCGCATTCCACCAGCGCCCAATGGGTTCAATCCAGTGCTCGTTGACGCCGGACTGGGGAATGTCGATGCGGTCCACTTGCGGGGTGTCCTTGTTGAACGGGCCATGCGTGACGACGATGCCGTGGTAGTTCAACACTGCTCTCAGGACTTGCATGGCGTAGCCAGCAACGCGTTCACCGCGCTTGAGGTTGGCGTCGTTGATTGCTTTGATTTCACGAGCGGTGATGCTGCGGATCGGCTTATGGGCGAGCGCGAACAGTCCACCTGCTGCGCATAAGGCTCCGCCCGGCTTCACCTTGGCCGGCGCTACCATCTCTAGATAGTCGTCCTTGGTTCGCTGCTTCAACGGCTTCTTGTCGCTTTTCCGACGCTTGTGCTCGACATACACCGCCACGGCTTCGGCCAGGGTCAAGGATTCCACCTTCGCTGCCCGCTTGGCCGCGCTCGGGCTCTTGCCATCAGCCAGATCAGCCAGTGCTTTTTTTGCTTTCTTGCGGGCTTGCTCGATACTCACGTCAGGGTATTTGCCGAGGCTGACCCGTTCAGGCCTACCACCTGCTGCGCGGGCAAAGACGCTGAAGGATATGCTGCCGTTTGACGTGATTCGCAGTTGCAGGCCACGTACTGATTCAGCGCCGCCACTATCGTAGTAGGTGGTGCGTTTCCCGGCCTCTGGCAGTGGCAAGGCATCAAGGCTCACCTTAGTGAAATTGAACCGTTGGCTGCTGATCATGGTCTAGCCCTCCGGGTTACTTCGGGGTGACGTAGCAGGTGTAACCCCGTTAATTTCAGTGTAACCCTGTTAGCCAGCCACCGCCCGCAACGCTTAGCACGTATGGGTTTAGCGAAAGTTATCAGTCAGTTGGAAAGAGTATTTCAGCGGACTAAGCATCAGGACGGCTCTTGCTACAAGGGCCTGTGCCCTGCGGACTGACATGGATCGGACATGAACGAAGAGAAGGTACAAGACAAATCACTGGTGATTTTGCTGGGGTTGGTGACCGCCGCGTTTATCTGGATTTTGCTGCCGTTCTACGGCGCGGTGTTCTGGGCGGTGATCCTCGGCATTCTCTTCGCGCCGTTGCAGCGGCGACTGCAACTGAAGTTCGGCTGGGAGCGCAACCTGACGTCAATGCTGACGTTGAGCATCTGCATGGTCATTGCGATCCTGCCGGTGATCATCCTCAGTATTCTGCTGGTCCAGGAAGGGGCGGCGCTTTACAAGAGCATCGAAAGCGGCGAGCTGGACATCGCGGGGTACATCACGCATTTCAAACACAGCCTGCCTCCGTACTTCCAGCACTTGCTCGATCGCGCCGGGATCGGTGAGCTGGAGGGGCTGCGGGAGAAAATCATCAAGAGTGCGGTGACGGGCAATGAGTTCATCGCCAACAAAGCCTTCAGTTTCGGTCAGGGTACGTTTGATTTCGTGGTGGGTTTTTTCATCATGCTGTACCTGTTGTTCTTCTTTTTGCGCGACGGTGCAGAACTGGCGCGCAAAGTGCGCGCCGCCGTACCGCTGGAAGAACACCAGAAACGCCGTTTGCAGCTCAAGTTCAACCGCGTGGTGCGTGCCACGGTGAAGGGCAACCTTTTTGTGGCGATCACTCAAGGCGCATTGGGCGGTTTTATTTTCTGGTTTCTGGACATCCCGAGCTCGTTGCTCTGGGCGGTGTTGATGGCGTTTCTGTCGCTGTTGCCAGCGGTTGGCGCAGGGATTGTCTGGGCGCCGGTGGCCGCATTTTTCCTGTTCAGCGGGGCGATCTGGCAGGGCGTGGTGCTGGGGCTGTTCGGGGTGTTCGTGATTGGCCTGGTGGACAACGTGCTGCGTCCGATCCTGGTGGGCAAGGACACGAAGATGCCGGACTATCTGATCCTCATCTCGACCCTCGGCGGCCTGGCGATTTTCGGGCTCAATGGCTTTGTCATCGGACCGTTGATCGCCGCGCTGTTTATGTCGAGCTGGGCGATTTTCATGGAAACCAAACCGCGGGTGCAGTTGCCTTAAGCACTGAGTCGGCCGGCGTCGAAGCTCTGTGACAGTGCCTTGGCGGCGGTCAGCGATGGGAGCGGACCGCTGATTTGTTCACCGTCCTGGACCAGATACCAACAGGCGAGCAATCCTAGCTCTCTGAGCGAGGCGGGAACGGCGCTGCCAATAACGGACATGATTTGAACCTGGGACATAAGTACCTCCATCAATCTATGGAGCTACCTTACGGGTCCGCCGCGCGAACGAACAATCATCGCTTTCGATAGTCGACATTGACGGCAGCGGGTGCAAACGACCGTCTGTCGGTCAGTCGACCACCAGGTCCAGCATGTGGACCACTTCCTGTTCGTTGAGCAGGCCTTTTCGCACAAGGTTTTCGGCCAGCAGCGAAAGAAATTTGGCGCTGCGATGACCTTCCAGGTGCTTGAGTTCGGTCAGGGCGTTGTAGACCTTGCTGGAGGTGCACAAACCGAGGTTACGGTGCGGGTTTTGCGTGGGCATGTGGTCGTCCTTGTTGTTATCAACCTGTTGTTGGCGGACAGGTCCGAGCTTGCGGACCTGACATGACATAAATATGACCGTGTTCCCCCAGCGCGGGGGGGAGGGTGGGTGAGTCAATCTTGCCAACTTAAACGGTCAGCACTGTCCCGATAGCGACCTTGATGCGATTTATCCAGACTTTTGCCGACGGGTGGCCACAAGAAAGCGCCGTTTTTCAAGCGTGATGTTGTTCAGTCAGGAAGTTTTTGGGATTGGGATTGGATGGGGGGCATATCCGTTTCTGCGGTCACGGCTGCTGGCGGTTTCGCTTTTACAGCGAGTCACTTGGAGAAGCGCCAAGTAACCAAGCGCTCTTGCCCCTTTCGTTCGGTGCCTCGCTAATGCTCGGCATGCCCTCGCTCCGGTCCTGCTCCGTGGGCCCGCCGCCATCGGCCATCCCTGGCCGGGGGCGGCTAACCCGGCATCCATGCCGGGTTGCCCACTGCGCAGAACCTCCACTCAGCCTCTCGAGGGGGCGACTACCGCCACAGCCGCCGAGGCGGCCTGAAAGCCGACCTGGCTCTTTGGGGGTACGCGTTGTCCTTCTCTGCTGCGCTCACCCATTCCGGACATGTACACCAATCTCCTGTAGGAGCCGGCTTGCTGGCGATCGCTTCCTTTCAGACGAGAGATGTGTCGCTGACCCACCGCTATCGCCAGCAAGCCGGCTCCTACAAGGGATTGGGTTCACACGATTCAAAATTGTAGGAGCTGGCTTGCCAGCGATGGACGTCAACGATAACGCGGGGTGTCTGAATCAACACGGTGTCTGGGCGTTTTTCGCCGGCAAGCCGGCTCCTACAGGGAATCGCGTGTGCTTTTGATTTTCACCACTCATCAGGCCGAGCGTTAGCTCGCCTTCCGCTTTTGATCTTGAGGCACACGCCCCCTCGAGAGGCCGAGCGCAGGTTCTGCGCAGTGGGCAACCCGGCATGAATGCCGGGTTAGCCGCGCACGGCCAAGGATGGCCGATCGCGGCGGGCCCACGGAGCAGGAGCGGAGCGAGGGCATGCCGAGCCTAGGCGAGGCACCGAACGAAAGGGGCAAGAGCCTTTTGGTTACTTTGGGGCTTTTCCAAAGTGACTCGCCGTAAGGGCGAAACCAATAGCCGCCGTTACCAAAGAAACGGATATGTACACAATCAAAACGAGCGAACGCCAGACCTCAAGACCGCTTCGCCGGCAAGCCGGCTCCTACAGGGTCAGGCTCAGGATTCAACTGCTCCCACAACTGCGCCGCACCGGGAAATTCCGTGCCGTCTTCGGCGCTCATATCATCCGGATCATAACGACTCAAACACCCCTCCCCCAATGTCGCGGGAGCCTTGGAAGTAGCTTTGTCCAGTGGATCAGCCATGGTCATGTCCTCAGTGCAGAAACGGCGAAGGGCCTGGAACGATTGAACGCCCAGGCCCTTCGAATTTCAACCGCGTCGTGTGGCGGTCAGAACACTACAGTCTTATTACCGTGCACCAGCACCCGGTCTTCCAGGTGATACCGCAGACCACGGGCCAGCACCATTTTCTCGACATCGCGACCGAAACGCACCATGTCTTCGATGCTGTCGCTGTGGCTGACGCGCACAACGTCTTGCTCGATGATCGGGCCGGCGTCCAGTTCTTCGGTCACGTAGTGACACGTCGCACCGATCAACTTCACCCCACGCATGGAAGCCTGGTGATATGGCTTGGCGCCGACGAACGACGGCAGGAAGCTGTGGTGAATGTTGATGACCTTGTGCGCATACTCGCTGCACAACTCGGGCGGCAGGATTTGCATGTAACGGGCAAGTACCACCACTTCGGCATCGTGCTGTTTGACCAAGCGCGAGACTTCGGCAAACGCCGGCTCTTTATCCTGCGGATTGACCGGTACGTGGTAGTAAGGAATGCCGTGCCACTCAACCATGCTACGCAAATCATCATGGTTGGAAATCACACAGGAGATTTCGCAATCCAGTTCATCGCTGTGCCAGCGGTGCAGCAAGTCGGCCAGGCAATGAGATTCACGGCTTGCCATCAACACCACGCGCTTCTTCTGCGCGGTATCGGTAATGCGCCAGTTCATCGAGAACTCTTCGGCAATCGGCGCGAACGCCTCGCGGAAAGCCTCGATACCAAAAGGCAGCGAGTCGGCACGAATTTCGTGACGCATGAAAAACCAGCCACTGAGATTGTCCGAGTGGTGGCTCGCTTCAGTGATCCAGCCGTTATGTGACGCCAGAAAGTTACTGACTTTAGCAACGATGCCGACGCGGTCCGGGCAAGCAATCACCAGCCGAAAAGTGCGCATGAGGGGGAAACTCCAGAACTTCGCAAAGGCCGCCATTCTAGCGATTGCGCGAAAAAACTGCAGTATAGATGACACCTCGCGTGGCACGAAGGCCGCTGGCACAAGCGTTGAGGGCTGTCGGTTACCTGCGCGATGGTGATCCTGTCAGCATTCTTCAAGCATTCAATTGTGAATATCTGTGATACCTGCGTCACACTATTTAACTGCACATCCAATTTGCGCCCTATTCATCGCAACTAATTTAAATAAACCCCGGTTAAATGTTTACTTGATGAAACACCCTGACTATTATTGCCGCACTGTCCCCTGCCATCCAGCGCACAACATAAGGTAGTCCCCATGTCCTTGATCAACGAATATCGTGCCACCGAAGAAGCTATCAAAGAGCTGCAAGCCCGTTTGAAGAACCTGTCCCAAGACGACAAACTGCAAACCGAGCTGGAATTCGAAGGCAAACTGCGCACCCTGATGGGCGAATACTCCAAGTCCCTGCGTGACATCATTGCGCTGTTGGATCCAGAATCCAAAACCAAAGCACCACGCGGCGGCGCAGTAAAAACTACTGGCACCAAGCGTGCTCGCAAAGTTAAACAATACAAAAACCCGCACAACGGCGAAGTCATCGAAACCAAAGGTGGCAACCACAAAACTCTGAAAGAGTGGAAAGCCAAGTGGGGCGGCGACGTGGTTGAAGGCTGGGCTACCCTGCTGGGCTAAGCCGCAAAGCTTGCCGCAGACCCATCCGCGACAAAAAAGAACGCCAGCAATCGCTGGCGTTTTTTTATGCCCGAGATTCAGGCCCGTGCATTTTCATTTTCAAAGATTCAAACGTTTGCGCAATGCCTGGATATAATTGTTCCACTCATTGAGCACCTCTTGCTGGAATGGCGTCGCAGTAATGTTCAATTGGGCTGCAGCTTCTACAAATGCTTCCAGGGTATTGGGCGCCCCGCACTCGGGCGCTGACAAACGTTGCTGACAGAATACTCGCCAGCGTTCTTGCTCTTCGAAACTCAACGTTTCGGGAAAGTTACGTGCGCGATATCGAAACAATAATTCAGGCAAACGTTCATCATCGAAAGGCCATTGCTCTTGCGCTAATTGCGCCGGGTCAGCCGCCCGGACTTGCTCACAAAGACGCCGGTCCCGATCACCGATAAAACCATCGTATAACTGTTGTTCAGGGTCTTGGCTCTGAGCGAAATCCTCTCGGGCATAAATGGCCTGAACTTTATCTCGCCAAATTGTTTGTGCGGCACTTAGTCGCAGCGTGCGTTCCTGATAAAGCGCCATATCCAGCCCCAGTCGTTGCTGATCATCGGGACGAAGCACCGACAACGGCGCCACCACCGGGCATTTGTTGATGTGGATGAGTTTGAGCGGCACCGGCAATTCGCCTTCGGCCAGTTCATCGCGACGGGTATACAAACGCTGGCGCAAGGTCTCGGCATCCAGATCGAGCAACCCTTGGGGATCCAGGTGCAGGTCACAAACAATCAGCGCGTTCTTGTTGCGCGGATGCCAGGCCAGCGGCAACACCACGCCGACATAACTGCGTGCCGCCGAAAAACGCCCGGAAATGTGCACCATCGGCTGCAACAGCCGAATCTGATCCATCACCTTTTGTTTGCTGCGCAACTGAAACAGCCAGTCGTAGAGCTTCGGCTGTTTTTCCCGGATCAGCCTCGCCAGTGCGATGGTCGCGCGAACGTCCGACAGCGCTTCATGAGCATTGCCGTGATCGATGCCGTTGGCGGCGGTCAGGCGTTCGAGCTTGAGCGTCACCCGTCCTTCGTCGTCCGTCGGCCAAACCAGGCCATCGGGCCGCAAGGCATACGCCGCACGCACCACATCGATCAGGTCCCAACGACTGTTTCCGCCCTGCCACTCGCGGGCATAGGGGTCGAAGAAATTTCGGTACAGGCTGTAACGAGTCATCTCGTCGTCGAAACGCAAGGTGTTGTAACCCGCGCCACAAGTGCCCGGTGCCGCCAGTTGCGCGTGTACCCGAGTCATGAAATCGGCTTCGCTCAAACCGTGTTCGGCCAGTTGGCCCGGCGTGATGCCGGTGATCGCGCAGGCCGCCGGATGCGGCAGGATGTCTTCACTGGGCTGGCAATAAAGATTGACCGGCTCGTCTATGACATTGAGATCAAAGTCAGTGCGCAGCCCCGCCACTTGCAGTGGACGGTCGCAACGCGGGTTGATGCCGGTGGTTTCATAGTCGTACCAGAAGATCGAGGTCACGGGCTATTCCTGAACTGAAGATCGGCGAAGTCTAGGCGTTCACATCCCGCCTCGGCCATTAATCTTGCATTCAATCACCGATGACCACGCACCGTGCAATACATAGTTATGTCGTTTCCCCCCGTGAGGCTGCTAGCATCGGACGCACAGAGAATCCCGATCAGGCCACATCATCAGGTTGCCCATGCTCGAGACCACAGCACTGCAAAGGAAAGCGAAGCTGTCCCCGCCACTGGATACGCGGTATCAGGTTGAAACGCCGGAAGGCATCGACTTGCCACTGCGCCCGGCCGGGTTGATGGTCCGTGCGCTGGCGTTCTCCATCGACCTCGGGCTGCGCGGGCTGATTCTGGGTCTGCTGTTTATCGTCCTCGCGTTTCTGGGAAAACTCGGCGCCGGGCTGGGCTCGATCCTGCTGTTCGCAGTGAGCTGGTGGTACATGGTGTTGTTCGAAGTGCTCAATCAGGGGCGCTCGCCGGGCAAGCAATGGATGGGGCTGCGGGTGGTGCAGGATGACGGCACGCCGATCGGCTGGTCCGCTTCACTGTTGCGCAACCTGCTGCGATTTGTCGACCTGTTGCCGTTCGGCTATTTCCTCGGCGCCATCAGTTGCCTGCAACACCCCAGCTTCAAACGCCTCGGCGACCTGGCCGCCGGCACGCTGGTCATCTACCGCGAACAGCCGCTCACCCGACCGCAAGTGCCCGACGCCGAACCGCGACGTCCGGCCTTCGCCATGACGCTGACCGAGCAACGCGCCATCCTCGGGTTTGCCGAACGCCAGGGTGAACTCTCCGAAGCGCGGGTCAATGAACTCGCCTCTATCCTCGCCCAACCGTTGAACGTCCCTGCGCCACGGGCGGTGGCGGAACTCAACGGCATCGCCCGCGGCTTGTTGGGTCCCGCATGAAGCAAAGTCTTTTCGAGAATCGCCACAAGGCTGAATGGGCGCAGTTTTCCCTCATGCTCGACAGGCTGGAGCGCAACAAAGACACCTCACGTGTCGCCAGTTTTGCGAAAGACTATCGCCGGCTCTGCCAGCACCTGGCGTTGGCTCAGGAGCGTGGATACAGCAGTTTCCTGATCGACTCGTTGCAGCAACAGGTCCTGCGCGGGCATCAACAACTTTATCGCCATCGCAGCCGCCTGGGTGCCAATGTGCTCGGCTTCATCCTCGCGGATTTTCCGCGGCTGGTGCGCGAACAGTGGCGCTTCGTGCTGGCCGCCAGCCTGATGTTTTTCGGCAGCCTGATCGGCTTCGCGCTGTTGGTGTATCTGTTCCCGGACCTGGTCTATAACCTGATCCCGGCACAACAGGTCAGCGACATGCAAAGCATGTACGACCCCAACGCCGGACACCTGGGTCGCTCCGCGGAACGGGCGGCCAGTGAAGACTGGGTGATGTTCGGCTTCTACATCATGCACAACATCGGCATCGCTTTTCAGACGTTCGCCAGCGGTTTGCTGTTTGGCCTGGGCAGCGCGTTTTTCCTGTTCTTCAATGGCTTGATGATCGGCGCGGTGGCCGGGCACCTGACGCAGATCGGCTACGGGCAAACCTTCTGGTCGTTCGTGATCGGCCACGGTGCTTTCGAACTCAGTGCCATTGCCCTGGCGGGTGCCGCCGGCCTGCAACTGGGCTGGGCACTGATCGCACCGGGGCGCCTGCCACGCGCCGAAGCCTTGCGAGTCGCGGCGCGCAAAAGCGTATTACTGACTTGCGGGGTCATGCTGTTTCTGTTGATCGCTGCATTTATCGAAGCCTACTGGTCATCCATGACCGGGCCGACACCGATGACCAAATATCTGGTCGGCGCGACGCTGTGGTTTTTGGTAGCAATGTATCTGCTGTTTGCCGGACGGACTCGTCATGCGCCTGAGTGACGCGACCGTGGTGATCCGCCCTCGAACAACCTGGGAAGCCATGGACCTCGGCGTCCTGCTGAGTCAGCGGCACCGACGCCTGTTGATGACCAGTTGGGCCATCGTGACCTTGCCGGTTTTCGCCTTGCTCTCCTTGTTGTTGTGGGATTCACCGTCCCTCGCCGCCTTCATTTTCTGGTGGCTGAAACCGGCGTTCGAACGCCTGCCGCTGTACATCCTGTCCAAAGCCATGTTCGGTGAAACGCCCACCTTGAAACAGGCGCTGCGCCAATGGCCGCGACTGCTCAAGCCACAACTGCTCGCCAGTCTGACCTGGCGACGCTTGAGTCTGAGTCGCAGTTTCCTGATGCCGGTGGTGCAACTCGAAGGCCTGAGTGGGCAAGCGCGGCAACAGCGTTTGCAGGTGCTGTTGCAACGTGACGGCGGCGCGGCGCGCTGGCTGACGATCATCGGCGTGCATCTGGAAAGTGCACTATGGGTCGGCTTGATGGTGCTGTTTTATCTGTTCCTGCCGCAACAGGTTGAACTCGACTGGAGCTGGCAAACGCTGCTGTCCGCCGCCACACAAGACTGGCGCTGGCTGGAACACCTGACCAACGTGTTTTACGTGTTGGTGCTCGTAGTGTGGGAACCGATTTACGTGGCCTGCGGCTTCAGCCTTTATCTGAACCGGCGCACGGTGCTGGAAGCCTGGGATATCGAGTTGGTGTTCCGCCGTCTGCGCCAACGCTTGAGCAGTACCGCCGTCGCCCTGCTGCTGGCGACATTTTTGCTGATGCCAGCGGCGCAAACCGTGTGGGCCGCCGAGCCCGCGATCTCACCGGACAGCCCGCGTCTGCTGGACCAGCCTCTGACCAGTCAGGCGTCCCGGGACAGCATCAAGGCGATCCTCGATCAGCCGCCATTCAAGAACAAGGAAACGGTCACCCGCTATCGTTTTGGCGGCGAAGACAAACAAGCCGCCGAAAACCCGGACGATGGCAAGGCCCCCGAATGGCTGAAGGCGCTGCTCAAGTTGCTGGATAACCAGCGTTTCGGTGCATTGGCCACCCTGATTGAAGTGCTGCTGTGGGGGACGGTGATCGGGGTCATCAGTTTGTTGATCTGGCGTTACCGCGACTGGTTGCAGGCGTTCGTCAGTCGCCGACCGGCGTTACCGCGCAAAGTCGCACGGTCGCTGCCACAGCAAGCATTCGGCCTGGACCTCAACCGTGAAACCCTGCCTGCCGACATCGCCACCAGCGCTGAAAGCCTCTGGCAAACCAACCCCCGTGAAGCACTCGGATTGCTTTATCGCGCCCTGCTCAGTCACTTGCTGCACGACTACAACATGGCGCTGAAACCGGCCGACACCGAAGGCGAAGTGCTGGCGCGCGTTGAACACCTGCAGCAACCCGCGCTGCTGACTTTCAGCAAAAAACTGACGGGGCACTGGCAGAACATGGCCTACGGGCATCGCCTGCCACCCGCGCAGGTGCAACAGGAACTCTGTGATGGCTGGCGGGTGTTGTTC
>Ga0208635_100194_pt1 | contig 21005 bp, 18 predicted proteins | sample LakWasMe93_HOW11_2_FD_183915 | JGI IMG/M metagenome (GOLD analysis project Ga0208635, IMG submission 183915) | Freshwater sediment methanotrophic microbial communities from Lake Washington under simulated oxygen tension - Sediment Metagenome... | ecosystem: Environmental > Aquatic > Freshwater >...
ACTGGACGAAGCGCATCCGGAGACTGAAGAGCAGTTGATGGAGAAGTACCGGAAGATTACCGGTAAGGCGTGAGTCAGATAGTTTTGTAGCGTTTATTCAGGCCTCTTCGCGAGCAAGCCCGCTCCCACATTTGGAATGCATTTCAAATGTGGGAGCGGGCTTGCTCGCGAAGGGGCCATCAACCACACCGAAGATGTTTCTGGCTCACTCCCGCTGCTCAAACCCCTCCCCGATACACCCCAGACACCGCACGAACGCCGCTTTCGCCGGGTCGACCACCAACGCCTGTCCCGCGTCGCCGACATTGCCGCCCAGCGCGGTAAACGGCAAAGACACCACAAACGCCCCCGCGCCAATCACCGTTGCGACGACCAGCAAGGGTCGGGCAATCAGCAAGTCGCCGAGCATGGCGTACGCCGGGGGATTCTGGATGGTGTAGCGCGGGTCGCCGCTGCCGGTATTTGCTGCCAGCGCTGGTGCACCGGCACTCAGCAGCAAAACCACGGCAAGGGTTCGGAACAGGTTCATGGCACGGTCCTTCGACTAGGCAGTGAGAACACTGACTATAGACCGCAGGAGTATCAGCTCTGGCAGCGCGGGCAAAAGACGCTGGCGCGCTGCCCGAGTTTGACTTCCCGCAGCTCTGTTCCGCAGACCTTGCACGGTTGGCTGCCACGACCGTACACGAACAATTCCTGCTGGAAATAACCCGGCTGACCGTCGCCGCCGATAAAGTCGCGCAACGTCGTACCGCCGCGCTCGATGGCGGCGGCCAGGATGCGTTTGATCTCGATCGCCAATTTCAAATAGCGCGCCCGGGAAATGCTCTTGGCCTCACGGCGCGGGTCGATACCGGCCGCAAACAGCGCTTCGGTCGCATAGATATTGCCCACGCCGACCACCACGGCGTTGTCCATGATGAACGGTTTGACCGCCATCGAACGCCCGCGAGACTGCTGGAACAAGCGCTCGCCGTCGAACAGGTCGGTCAACGGTTCCGGCCCCAGGCGAATCAGCAATTCATGGTTGAGCGGATCGAGGCTCCAGAGCATCGCGCCGAACCGTCGCGGGTCGGTGTAACGCAGGGCCAGGCCCGATTCCAGCTCGATATCCACATGCTCATGCTTGGCGGCCGGCAGGCCGACTTCCACCAGGCGCAAATTGCCCGACATGCCCAAGTGGCTGATCAGCGTGCCGACTTCGGCGTTGATCAGCAGGTACTTGGCGCGCCGTTCCACCAGCACGATACGCTGACCGGAGAGCCGCACATCCAGGTCTTCAGGGATCGGCCAGCGCAGGCGACGGTCACGCACGATCACCCGGCTGACGCGCTGGCCTTCCAGGTACGGCGCAATACCGCGGCGGGTGGTTTCGACTTCCGGCAGTTCAGGCATGGTGCTCTCGAGTCAGGCGCTGACGGCACTCAGCGGTGAGTGCCGAGGTCGCGAATCGTTTGTTTGAGGGTTTCGAAGTCGTAGTCCGAGAGGCCCACGTAGTCGAGTACCAGCGGCGCGATGGTGTTCCATTCACGGTCCTCGCTCTGGTTGCCCAGTACCCGGTAGGACGCACAAATATGCTCGGCCATTTTCAGGATCGCCAACAGGTTTTTCAGCTGGCTATTGCGCGAGGACTCATCGCTGAAAATCGCCAGCGCATTGTGGTGATTGGCGATCGCCGTGCTCACATGCTCCGGCAGGCGCCAGGATTTGGCCGTGTAATAACCCACCACCGCATGGTTGGTATTGAACACCCGATTTTCCGTGTCCACCACACGGCATTCGGCACTGGCGCTGGCGTAGGCTTCTTCCAGCGTGGTCATGTAGTCGGGGAAGCGCTGCAGCATCAGCGGCACGCCGCAGTCGTGGAACAGGCCCAGGGCGTACGCTTCATCGCCGGCCTGGACGCCGATGCGCTTGGCCAGGGTCAGGCAGGTCATCGCCACGTCTTGAGCGGTGTCCCAGAAACGGTTCAGGGTGACGATGGTGTCATCGTTCATTTCACCCTTGATCGACTGCGCGTTGATCAGGTTGATGATCGAACGGCTGCCCAGCAGATTCACCGCACGCTGGATCGAGGCGATCTTGTTGCTCAAGCCGTAATACGGCGAGTTGACGATTTTCAGCAGGGAACCAGAGAGGCCCGGGTCCTGGGAGATCAGCTTGGCGATCACCTCCAGATCCGGATCGGGCATGTACTGCTCCATCTGCAGATCCACCATGATCTGCGGCTGGGCCGGCACACTGATGCCTTGCAGGGACTGTTGGATCTGTTCGGTGGTCAGCTCTTGGGACATAAGTACACACTCTGGGACAGGCGCCGATTCTAACCTTTATAAAGTTGGATCCGACACACCGGCGGGCAACATCGGCCAAAGTTTCATTTCTGCGGCGCATTTGAAATTGCCTTCGCGGGCAAGCCTCGCTCCTACATTTGGAATGCGTCCCCCTGTAGGAGCGAGGCTTGCCCGCGAAGGCGTCATCAGCGTTTCATCGCCCACCCGGCCCGCCGCCACCCTCAACACGCTATACTCCCGCTCTTTTTTCCGGAGCGACGTCATGTCCCTGCCTAGCCTGCGCCTCAAAGCCAACGCCGACCGTCGCCTGCGAAACGGCCACTTGTGGGTCTACAGCAACGAAATCGACGTGGCCGCCACCCCGTTGCACGGCTTCAAGGCCGGCGACCAGGCGATCCTCGAAGCTGCCGGCGGCAAGCTGCTGGGCATCGTCGCCATGAGCCCGAACAACCTGATCTGCGCCCGTCTGCTGTCGCGCGACGTCAAGTTGCCGCTGGACAAATCGCTGCTGGTGCATCGCTTGAACGTCGCTCTGTCCCTGCGTGATCGCCTGTTCGACAAGCCGTTCTATCGCCTGGTCTACGGCGATTCCGACCTGCTGCCAGGCCTGGTGGTCGACCGTTTCGGCGACATCCTCGTGGTGCAGATCGCTTCGGCGACCATGGAAGCGCATAAAGACGACGTGATCGCGGCGCTGACCCAAGTGCTCAAGCCAAGCGGCATTCTGTTCAAGAACGACTCCGCCGCCCGTGACGCCGAAGGCCTCAACCGCTACGTCGAAACCGTGTTCGGCCTGGTGCCGGAGTGGGTTGCGCTGGAAGAGAACGGCGTGAAGTTCGAAGCGCCGGTCATCCAGGGCCAGAAAACCGGCTGGTTCTACGACCACCGCATGAACCGTGCACGCCTGGCCCCGTACGCCAAAGGCAAACGCGTCCTCGACCTGTACAGTTACATCGGCGGCTGGGGCGTGCAAGCCGCAGCATTCGGCGCCAGTGAAGTGTTCTGCGTCGATGCCTCGGCCTTCGCCCTCGACGGCGTCGAGCGCAACGCCGCGCTGAACGGTTTCGCTGAAAAAATTACCTGCCTCGAAGGTGACGTCTTCGAAGCGCTGAAAGAACTGAAAGCCAGCGAAGAACGCTTCGACGTGATCGTGGCCGACCCGCCGGCGTTCATCAAACGCAAGAAAGACATGAAAAACGGTGAAGGCGCTTACCGTCGCCTGAACGAGCAAGCCATGCGCCTGCTCAGCAAGGACGGCATCCTGGTCAGCGCTTCGTGCTCGATGCACCTGCCGGAAGATGACCTGCAGAACATCCTGCTGACCAGCGCCCGCCACCTGGATCGCAACATCCAGATGCTGGAACGTGGCGGTCAGGGTCCGGATCATCCGGTACACCCGGCGATTGCTGAAACCCGCTACATCAAGAGCATCACCTGCCGGTTGCTGCCAAACAGCTAACACCAGAGAACCACAGTAGGAGCGAGCCCTGCTCGCGATGGTCGTCAACGATGACGCTGGCTGCCTGACACCCCCCCGCAGCCTGCTCGTTTTTCGCGAGCAGGCTCGCTCCTACAACGGTCTGAGAACAGTCCCACACCTCCTGCATTGACTTCCCTCCTCATCAAGTCAACCCTCGATCACCCCTCACGGATCGAGAGTGTTGTTGATGCCCCCTTCCCCGCACGCCGCGAAAAAAACGTCGCTCATCCTGCTTTTGATGACGATGACGCTACTGGGTGTTTTCCCGCTGGACGTGGTGCTCCCGTCCTTTCCCGCGCTCTCTGATTACTTCCTGACCTCAGCGTCCGACATAGCGTTATCCGTCAGCCTGTTCGCCATTGGCCTTGGGCTATCCGTGGTGCTGGTCGGACCGCTGTCGGACTTGTGGGGGCGCAAAACCCTTTTGCTGACTGGCATCGCCATCTCGATCGTCGGTGCAACGGGTTGTCTGCTTTCCAGCGAATACAGCTGGTTCCTGGTATTTCGCGTCATTCAGGCTGTGGGTTGTGGCGCTTTCGTACTTTCGCAGGCACTGATTCAGGATCTGTTCGTCGGCAAGGAACAGGAACGGATGAGGATCTGGATGACCACCGGCGGCGGCGTGTTCATTTCCATATCGCCGCTGCTTGGCACCTGGTTGCAGATGCATCTGGGCTGGCAGGGCAGTTTCTATGTCTTTATCGCGCTGGCGGTCTTCGTCGGGATCAAGGCTGGCGTGCTCCTCAAGGAATCCCCGCGCAATCGCAATGCGGCACCCGGTCACTTTTTTAGTGCCTACTGGCGGCTATGCTCGGATTTTCGCTTCATGGGTTACTGGCTGATTTCGGCCCTGGCCTTCGCCTGCCATTTTTCATTCATCGTCATGTCGCCGATCATTTTCATGGAGCGCCTGGCACTCACGCCCTACGAATTCGCCTGGACATTGTTGCTGTATGGCGTGGCGTATGTGTTCGGCGGGATAGTCGCCAGCGCCTTGCATCGGCGTTTGCCGGCCAATTCACAGATAGTGATCGGCCTCGGCCTGATCGCATTGTCGGGGCTGGTCATGCTGTGGCTGGCGAATCAATTCGGGCTGACGGCCGCTGCGGTGCTGATCCCCATGCTTATTTGTACGGCTGGCACCACCATTGCCCGGCCTATCGCCAATTCCAAAGCCATGACCCTCTACCCACAGGATGCCGGTACGTCCTCCTCGGTCGGCGGCGTGATGATCTTCATGTGCGGCGGCGTGATCAGCGTGATGATCAATCTCGCGTCCGAAGACCTCACCACGGCGCTCGCCTTGTGTTTCCTGATCCTTAGCGCCGCCGGCCTGGGTTTGAACGCGCTGATCATGCAGCGCAATCTGGCACTGAACGCGAGTTGATTTACGCCGGTCGTCATCCGGCGCACGCCACCGGCGCCGGATCAGCGCTTCCCGGCATTCCCTCCAGCCGCCAGCCGTGTAGAATCGCGACATTCATCGCCAGTCATCCCCCGGCGGGTTTATGAGCTCAAGCTGAAGCGCGCGGCGATCCCGCAAAGTTATCGGCAACTTCCGGACACACGGCCATTTCTGAGTGTTCCAGACGTCAATAGAAGCTCACTTCCCTTTTGATACCTGATTAGCCGCCCGGAGTGCTTCATGCCTGATTACCGCTCGAAAACATCCACCCACGGCCGCAACATGGCCGGTGCCCGCGCATTGTGGCGCGCCACGGGGATGAAAGATGACGACTTCAAAAAGCCGATCATCGCCATTGCCAACTCGTTCACCCAGTTCGTACCGGGCCACGTCCACCTCAAGGACCTGGGCCAACTGGTCGCCCGCGAAATCGAACGCGCCGGCGGTGTAGCGAAAGAATTCAACACCATCGCCGTGGATGACGGCATCGCCATGGGCCACGACGGCATGCTGTATTCGCTGCCGAGCCGCGAGATCATCGCCGACTCCGTCGAGTACATGGTCAACGCCCACTGCGCCGACGCCATCGTCTGCATCTCGAACTGCGACAAGATCACCCCAGGCATGTTGATGGCCGCCCTGCGCCTGAACATCCCGGTGATCTTCGTCTCCGGCGGCCCGATGGAAGCCGGCAAGACCAAACTGGCCAGCCACGGTCTCGACCTCGTCGACGCCATGGTGATCGCCGCCGACTCCAGCGCTTCTGACGAGAAGGTTGCCGAGTACGAGCGTAGCGCCTGCCCGACTTGCGGTTCGTGCTCCGGCATGTTCACCGCCAACTCGATGAACTGCCTGGTTGAAGCCCTGGGCCTGGCCTTGCCGGGCAACGGTTCGACCCTCGCTACCCACAGCGACCGCGAGCAGCTGTTCCTGCAGGCCGGCCGCACCATCGTCGAGCTGTGCAAGCGTTACTACGGCGAGAACGACGAGTCGGTATTGCCGCGCAACATCGCCAACTTCAAGGCGTTCGAAAACGCCATGACCCTGGACATCGCCATGGGCGGTTCCACCAACACCATCCTGCACTTGCTGGCCGCCGCCCAGGAAGCCGAGATCGATTTCGACCTGCGCGACATCGACCGTCTTTCCCGCCACGTGCCGCAATTGTGCAAAGTCGCGCCGAACATCCAGAAGTACCACATGGAAGACGTGCACCGCGCCGGCGGGATCTTCAGCATCCTCGGTTCGCTGGCCCGTGGCGGCTTGCTGCACACTGACCTGCCGACCGTGCACAGCAAGACCCTGGCCGAAGGCATCGCCAAGTGGGACATCACCCAGACCGACGACGAAGCCGTGCATTACTTCTTCAAGGCCGGCCCGGCGGGCATCCCGACGCAAACCGCATTCAGCCAGTCGACCCGTTGGGAAACCCTGGACGACGACCGTGAAAACGGCTGCATCCGCAGTGTCGAACACGCCTACTCGAAAGAAGGCGGCCTGGCCGTTCTCTACGGCAACATCGCGCTGGACGGCTGCGTAGTGAAAACCGCGGGCGTCGACGAGTCGATCCACGTGTTCGAAGGCAACGCAAAAATCTTCGAAAGCCAGGACAGCGCCGTACGCGGCATCCTCGCTGACGAAGTGAAGGCCGGCGACATCGTGATCATCCGTTACGAAGGCCCGAAAGGCGGCCCGGGCATGCAGGAAATGCTGTACCCGACGTCGTACCTGAAATCCAAAGGCCTGGGCAAAGCCTGCGCCCTGCTCACCGACGGCCGTTTCTCTGGCGGCACTTCGGGCCTGTCCATCGGCCACGCTTCGCCGGAAGCCGCTGCCGGTGGCGCGATTGGTCTGGTGCAGGACGGCGACAAAGTGCTGATCGACATTCCGAACCGCTCGATCAACCTGTTGGTCAGCGATGAAGAATTGGCCGGCCGCCGTGCCGAGCAGGATCAGAAAGGCTGGAAGCCGGTGGAGAAACGTCCACGTAAAGTGACCACCGCACTGAAAGCCTACGCCCTGCTGGCGACCAGCGCTGACAAGGGTGCTGTGCGTAACAAGGCGATGCTTGACGGGCTGTAAGCGTCAGTTGCAGAAATAAAAATGCCCCGCCAAGTGCGGGGCATTTTTTTGCCGGTCGTTTGATCTGCGTTATACGCAAATCCCTGTAGGAGCCGGCTTGCCGGCGAAGGCGGTGTGTCAGCCGGCAAACTCTTCGTCTGAAAGTCCGCTATCGCCGGCAAGCCGGCTCCTACAGTTGATCGGTGTTGCGGTTACTGGATTTCTGCCGGCGTCACGATCACCCAGTTCTTGTCCGCCGTCACCGGCAGCCCTTCCTTGGCCTGGGCCGCAGCGTGCTTGGCCATCATGCCGTTAATCTGGGTCATGTATTTGTCCTTGCGGTTGACCCACAAGTGGATGCCGCCCTTGGCCACGTCAACATCGTGGAACAGCATGTAACCGTCGCTGCTCGGGGTGTCGCCGCCGACCAGTACCGGTTTTTTCCATTCATCGATGTAGGTCAGGATCGCCGCGTGTTTACCGGCCATCCAGGTCGCCGGGGTCCACAGGTACGGGGTCAGTTCCAGGCCGAGGTTGGCCTTCTCGTCATACTTGCCAGCGGTGATCTGCTTGCGGGCCGTGGTCAGCTCACCGGACTTTTGATCCTTGAGCAGCAGGCTCACGCCGATCACGTTTTGCGGTTTGACGTTGTAGCCGTACTTAGGATCGGAGGCGACCATGCGCACCAGCTCTTCAGAAGCGGCGGTCATCACGTAGACCTCGATGCCGTTCTCCATCAGCTTGTTGTACAGCTCGGTTTGACCGGTGAAGACTTTCGGCGGGTTGACGTCGAGCTTCTTGACCACATCGCCCTCGTAATAAGTGGCCGGCACCGGTTTGCCGGACGCCATCAATTCGTCGACATAACCTTTGAGCTCTTGCAGGGTGAAACCGGAGAACACCTGGGCGACCCATGGGTAGCAAACCATGTCGTCGAGTTCGCAGAGGCGGTAGTAGTAGCTGAACAGACTTTCCTTATGGTCGGCGGTGTCCTTGAACGGAATCAGTTTCAGGGAGGGATCGAGTTTCTCGCGGGTGATCAGGCCCTTGTTTTCCATGAACGGCAGCAGCGATTCTTCGAGGTCGTAGCGGTAACTGGTGTTGTCCATGTCGAACACCGCGTAGTTACCTTTGTTGGCGTTGGCCGCGATCATCGCATCCAGCGCCTTGGCCTGATCGGCTGGCCAGTGCTTCAAATCCGTAGCGAAGGCCTGGCCGGCGAGGCCAATGCACAGTGCAGCGAGCAGAAATTTCGGTGCGAACTTCATCGATAGATCTCCCTGATTTAAAGACATCGACGCTAACAAATAAGTGTGACAGTCCCCGTCTGTCAGCGACGGCCAACGCACCTATCGCGCCAGCTGCATTCCTGTAAGCGACACCGGCTTATTCCAAAAACGACAGTCATCAGACTTTTTTGATATTAATTCATTGAAAATCAAGCTGTTAGGCTTGCCGGTTCGCAGCTGCCCCGGAAGGCAGTTGGCATATGTCTAATGGGAGTTCCAATGAATCTGCCGCTGATTCTCAATCTGCTGGTGTTCCTCGCCCTGCTCGTCGCACTGGCGCAAACCCGTCACACGACGTGGAGCCTGGCGAAAAAAGTCCTGCTCGCCCTGGTGTTGGGCGTGGTGTTCGGTGTCGCCTTGCACACCGTTTACGGTGCCGGCAACCCGGTGCTGAAAGCGTCGATCGGCTGGTTCGATCTGGTGGGCAACGGTTACGTGCAGTTGCTGCAAATGATCGTGATCCCGCTGGTGTTCGCCTCGATCCTCAGCGCCGTGGCCCGTCTGCACAACGCTTCATCGCTGGGCAAAATCAGTTTCCTGACTATCGGCACGCTGCTGTTCACCACCGCCATCGCGGCGCTGATCGGTATCGGTTTGACCAACCTGTTCGGCCTGACCGCTGAAGGCCTGGTCGCCGGCACACAGGAAATGGCCCGCCTGCAAACCATTCAGACCGACTACGCAGGTAAGGTCGCCGACCTGAATGTGCCGCAGCTGCTGCTGTCGTTCATCCCGCAAAACCCGTTCGCTGATCTGGCGCGCGCCAAGCCGACTTCGATCATCAGCGTGGTGATATTCGCCGCGTTCCTCGGGGTCGCGGCGCTGCAACTGCTGAAGGATGACGTCGAAAAAGGTCAGAAAGTGATCAACGCCATCGACACACTGCAAGCCTGGGTGATGCGTCTGGTGCGTCTGGTGATGAAGCTGACTCCGTACGGCGTACTGGCGCTGATGACCAAAGTGGTCGCCGGCTCCAACCTGCAAGACATCATCAAGCTCGGCAGTTTTGTCGTGGTGTCCTACATCGGCCTGGGCCTGATGTTTGTAGTCCATGGTGTGCTGGTGTCGGTGGCCGGGATCAACCCGCTGCGGTTCTTCCGCAAGATCTGGCCGGTGCTGACGTTTGCGTTCACCAGCCGCTCCAGCGCGGCGACGATTCCGCTGAGCATCGAAGCGCAGACCAGCCGTCTGGGCATTCCGCAATCCATCGCCAGTTTCGCCGCTTCGTTCGGCGCGACCATTGGCCAAAACGGCTGTGCGGGTTTGTATCCGGCGATGTTGGCAGTGATGGTTGCGCCGACCGTAGGCATCAACCCGCTCGACCCGCTGTGGATCGCGACGCTGGTGGCGATTGTGACCTTGAGTTCGGCCGGTGTGGCCGGCGTTGGCGGTGGTGCGACGTTCGCGGCGCTGATCGTGCTGCCGGCGATGGGCTTGCCGGTTTCACTGGTGGCGTTGCTGATTTCGGTTGAGCCGCTGATTGATATGGGGCGTACGGCGTTGAACGTGAGTGGTTCGATCACGGCCGGGGCGATTACCAGCCAGATCATGCAGCAGACGGATAAAACGCTGCTGGATGCGAATGAGCATGCGGAGTTGGCTCACGCATAAGTTTTTTAGCGCCTGATCTGGCCTCATCGCCAGCAGGCTGGCTCCCACAGGGATTTTGGGTGTTCACACAATCTGTGTTTCACCTCAAACCCACTGTGGGAGCCAGCCTGCTGGCGATGCTTTTAGACTTTTTCCCAGACTTCGAAGTTGTACGCCGGTTTGTCGCCTTCCGCCGGATTCGGCACATTCGACACCAGCTTCCACTGCTTCAAATCAAACTCCGGAAACCACGCATCCCCTTCCGGGCTCAGTGCCACGCGCGTCAAATACAACCGGTCCGCCTGCGCCAACCCCTGCGCATACAACTGCGCCCCGCCAATCAGCATCAACTCATCGACGCCCTGCTCTTTCGCCCATTCCTCTGCGCGAATCACAGCAGCCTCCAGCGACGGATAAACCTCCGCGCCTTCCAGCACCAGATCCGCCTGGCGGCTGACCACGATGTTCAACCGGCCCGGCAGCGGGCGACCGAGGGAATCCCAGGTCTTGCGACCCATGATGATCGGCTTGCCCAAGGTGGTGGCCTTGAAGTATTTGAAGTCCCCCGGCAAGTGCCAGGGCATGCTGTTGTCGACGCCGATCACGCGGTTTTCACCGAGGGCTGCGATCAGGCTGAGGGGGAGTGATTTAGTCATGCCGGCGAGGATACCAGAGGCTCCGCTTCTCGCAACGTAGCCCCCCCGACAAGCGCGACAGCGGTTATGCTCACAGCTCAATTGAGCGACGGGATGCCGCGTGACTGAACTGAATACCCTCTGGCTGACGGAAACCATTCGCCTGCGCGAAGAACACGCCGGCCCTCTGGATGATCTGGAAGCCAACCGAGTGGCTCGCACGGCGGGCGGCGATCTGCCGACACGGATTTCGCGCCGCGCCTTATGGCTGGCCCAGCGCGATGGACTGACCGAAGCCCTCAGGCATTGGCTGCAAGGTGCACGACTGGCGCTGTTGGTGTTGGCCGTGCTGGCCGTGGTCAGCGGCGCCGGCCTGGCGTTTGCCGCACTGGGCGACGGGCAAACGCCGGTCAATGTGTTTTGGGCCTTGGGCAGCTTGCTCGGGCTGAACCTGATTCTGCTGCTGAGCTGGGCGCTGGGCCTGGTGTTTGCCGGTGAGCACGGCGCGACGCTGGGACGCTTGTGGTTGTGGCTCAGCGAAAAACTCGCCCGCGACGCCAAAGCCGCGCAACTGGCGCCCGCCCTGCTGTTGCTGCTGCAACGACAGAAACTCAATCGCTGGGCGCTCGGTGTGCTGGTCAATGGCTTGTGGTTGCTGGCGATGCTCAGTGCGTTGGTGATTCTGCTGATGCTGATGGCGACCCGACGCTACGGCTTCGTCTGGGAAACCACCATCCTTGGCGGCGACACGTTCGTGGTCATGACCCAGGCTCTGGGCGCCCTGCCGGCTCTGTTGGGTTTCAGCGTGCCCACCGTGGAAATGATCCGCGCCAGTGGCGATGCCGCACTGAACATTGAAAGCGCTCGTCAGGCCTGGGCCGCGTGGCTGGTGGGCGTATTGCTGGTCTACGGGGTTTTGCCGAGGTTGTTGTTGGCGCTGTTGTGCCTGTGGCGCTGGAAAAGTGGTCGCGCCAGATTACGTCTGGACCTGAACCTGCCCGGTTACGCGCAACTGCGCGAACGCCTGATGCCCACCAGCGAACGCCTGGGCATCAGCGATGCGGCACCTGCGCAGCTTCATCACGTGGAAAGCGGCGTCAGCGAACTGCAAAGCGACGGCGCGTTGCTGGTGGCCATCGAGCTGGACGATCAACGGCCATGGCCGCCACCGCTGCCGAAAACCGTGAACGACGCGGGCGTCCTCGACAGTCGCGAATCGCGCCACAAACTCCTGGAACAACTCAGCCGTTTCCCCCCGGCCCGCCTGCTCATCGCCTGCGATCCACGGCGTTCGCCGGACCGCGGCAGCCTCGCGCTGATCGCCGAACTGGCCCGCAACGCCAGCGCCACCCGCGTCTGGTTGCTGCAAGCGCCGCCCGGCGAAGCGCTGGATGCCGAGCGCCTCGGCGACTGGCACGTGGCGCTGCAACAGTTGGAGCTGCCCTTCGCCGATTGCGCGCCGCTGAACTGGCTGGAGACCGGTCATGACTAATCCGTGGAAAGCGCCGTTGAAGCTCGCCGTGGTCGGCCACACCAACGTCGGCAAAACCTCGTTGCTGCGCACGTTGACCCGTGATGTCGGTTTCGGCGAAGTCTCCCATCGCCCGAGCACCACGCGGCATGTCGAAGGCGCGCGGTTGTCGGTGGACGGCGAGCCCTTGCTCGACCTGTTCGACACGCCTGGCCTGGAAGACGCCATCGCCCTGCTCGACTACCTCGAACGCCTGGAGCGTCCCGGTGAACGCCTCGACGGTCCGGCGCGACTGGCGCGTTTTCTTGAAGGCAGTGAAGCGCGGCAGCGGTTCGAACAGGAAGCCAAGGTGCTGCGGCAACTGCTCACCTGCGACGCCGGCCTCTATGTGATCGACGCCCGCGAACCGGTGCTGGCCAAGTACCGCGACGAACTGGAAGTGCTGGCCAGCTGCGGCAAACCGCTGCTGCCGGTGCTGAATTTCGTCAGCAGCGCCAACCACCGCGAACCGGATTGGCGTGAAGCGTTGGCGCGTCTGGGCTTGCATGCCCTGGTGCGTTTCGACAGCGTGGCACCGCCGGAGGATGGCGAGCGGCGGCTTTATGAAAGCCTCGCGCTGTTGCTGGAAAATTCTCGCGAGCAACTGGAACGCTTGATCGCCGATCAACAGGCCCAGCGCCTGGCCCGGCAACAAAGCGCGGCGCGGTTGATTGCCGAATTGTTGATCGATTGTGCGGCGTGTCGGCGCAGCGTGGTCAGCGACGCCGAGCAGGAACAACAGGCGATCAGCGAACTGCGCAAAGCCGTTCGCCAACGGGAACAGCGTTGTGTCGAGGCGCTGCTCAAGCTCTACGCCTTCCGCCCGCAAGACGCGGCAGCCAGTGATCTGCCGCTGCTCGATGGCCGCTGGGGCGATGACCTGTTCAACCCGGAAACCCTCAAGCAACTGGGCGTGCGCGTCGGCGGCGGCATCGCGGCAGGTGCGGCCGCCGGGGCCGGGGTGGATCTGCTGGTCGGCGGCTTGACCCTCGGCGCAGCGGCGCTGGCCGGCGCGATTGCCGGCGGTGCCCTGCAAACCGCGCGCAGTTACGGCAGCCGGTTGCTGGGCAAGATCAAAGGTCAGCGTGAATTGACGGTCGATGACAGCGTGTTGCGGTTGTTGGCATTGCGGCAGCGGCAGTTGCTTCAGGCGCTGAATGCGCGTGGGCATGCGGCGATGGACAGCATCCAGGTCGCCACGCCACAGGACAAGAGCTGGCGCGAAGGCAAACTGCCCGAAGCCTTGAACAAGGCTCGGGCACATCCGCAGTGGTCGTCGCTGAATCCGCACGCGAAGTTGAATCAGGCGGAACGGCAGGAGCAGATCGAGGTGTTGGCGCAGCAGCTCTGAATTTGCGGCGTCGGCTCTGACCCCATCGCGAGCAGGCTCACTCCCACAAGGAGTACGCGTTCCCCTGTGGGAGCGAGCCTGCTCGCGATGGGCGCAACTCGGTTCCAGGTGTCTACGCCGCCAACAGCCGCAAGGCCTTCTCCTTCAAAACGTCGAGATCCATCACCGGCACCCACATCTCCTTGGCCAACTCATCCCACTGCCGCATGCGCAAACTCACCGCGCACAACGGATCCTGTTCGAAAGCCTCAGCCTCAGCCTCGGTCATCACCCCGCCCTGATACTCCAGGGTCCGACGGCTCGCTTCACTCAGTCGCTCGTAGTACCCAGGCGTTTTGAGTGTCAGATAACGCTTGGCCTGAACGTGGTATTCCACCAGCCGCGCCATGCGTTCACTGAAACCTGCGCGACGCAGGTAATCGGCGCCCAGCCGCTCGTGGCTGACCACGCCGAAGCCGCCCATGTTCGGCGCGCTGTCGGCGCAGATGTGCCCGATGTCGTGGAAGAATGCCGCCAGCACCACTTCATCATCGAAGCCTTCCGCCATGGCCAATTGTGCGGCCTGGGACATGTGCTCGATCTGCGACACCGGCTCGCCGATGTAATCACTGTCGCCGAAGCGCTCATACAGCCCAAACACCTCGTCGATCACTTGCGCCTTGCGGTCCATCAACGCTCTCCCAATAACGTCGCGACATTACGTTCTGCCATCGCCGGCCCGACACTCATGCCGACGCCAGTGTGCATCAGTGCCACGCTCACGCCCGGCATCGGCCGCAGGAACGAAAACGGTCCTGGCCCTCGGGAACCATAGACCCCCTGCCAGCGCTCGACCACTTGCACTTTGCAGCCCAGCGTCTGCTCGGCCAGTTCGATCATCCAGTCATCCACCTGCTCGGCATTGAACGGTGACGGATCACTGCCGTAGTGGTGGGAATCGCCGATGATCAGCTCGCCGTGAGGTGTCGGGCTGATCAGCAGGTGAATGCCGTTTTCATGCAAGTGCGGTTGCTCGCGCAGGATTTGCGCCTGCACTGCCGCTGCTTCCGGCAGATCGGCAAAGGCGCCGTAATGCACGCAACTCAAACCGGTGAGCAGCGCGTGTTGCAGGTTGAGGTTGATCTGCGGGCGGGCGCGGAGCATTTGCAGGCGGCAGATTTGCGGGTTGAGCGCGGCAATCGGCTCGGCCAGCAAGGTCTGATAATCGTGACCGGAGCAGACGATGATGTGCTCGGCGTTGAAGGTGCCGGCGGTGCTGTGCAGGCGGCCCGGTTCGATGTCGCGCACGAGGGTGGAGAAGTGAAACTCGACGTTCATTTCGCGACGCAGGTAATCGATCAACGCCGGGATCGCTTCGCGGGAATACAGTTGTTGATCGTCCATCCCGTGCAGCGCAGCGCGGTGATGGCGGAACTGGCCGCCGTACAGGTCGCGCAATGCGGCGCCGCGCAACAGCTCGACGCGGTAATCGTGTTCCACGGCGCGGCCGGCGCAAAATACTTCCAGCAGGTGTTCTTCGGCTTCGGTGCGTGCGAACAGGTACGAGCCGTTGCGCTTGAGTTGCAGGCCGGCCAGTTGCGCCCACTGGCCCCAGATCTCGCGGCTGGCTTTGGCCAGTTCAAGCATCGGGCCTGGCGGCTGGCCGGTGACGAGGGCCTGGCCAAAGTTGCGCACCGAGGCGCCCAAGGGCGTTTCGCTGCGTTCGAAAACCGTGACTTTCAGGCCGCGCCTGGCGGCGGCGTAGGCGTGGGACAGACCGAGGATGCCGGCGCCTACGATCAGCAGGTCGTTGTGTTGTGTCATGAGGATTTTGTCCTGAATTCAAGACCGCTATCGCGAGCAGGCTCACTCCCACAGTTGATTGGGGATAACCCTGAATCTCCATCCACTGGAGATCTAATGTGAAAGCAGGTTCACCCCCAATCTCCATCCACTGGAAATCTAATGTAGGAGTGAGCCTGCTCGCGATGAGGCCATGTCAGCCAATAAAGATCTTACTTGGCAGCCACTTTCTCGGACTTGCCGTCATAGCGCTTGCGCCACTCGGTCAGGATTTCGTCGCGATTCTTCGACGCCCAGGCGAAGTCGTTCTTGATCAGGCGCTGCTCGTAATCCGCCGGCAATTCGGTCTGCGGCTTGGCGATACCCGGCTGAGCGAGGACGGCGAAGTTCTCTTTGTACAGCTCCATCGCTGCAGGGCTGGCCGAGAAGTCAGCCAGTTTTTTCGCCGCGTCTTCATGCGGTGTGCCCTTGATCACCGCCGTCGCTTCGATCTCCCAACCCAGGCCTTCTTTCGGCAGGATGATGTCCAGCGGTGCGCCCTGGCGCTTCAACTGAACGGCCGGGTATTCAAAGGAAATACCAATCGGGAATTCACCCGCCGCGGCCAGTTTGCAAGGTTTGGAACCGGAGTGAACGTACTGGCCGATGTTCTGGTGCAGGTCGTCCATGTACTGCCAGCCCTGCTTCTCGCCGAAGGTTTGCAGCCAGGCGCTGACGTCGAGGAAACCGGTGCCGGACGAGGCCGGGTTCGGCATCACGATCTTGCCTTTGTACTCAGGCTTGGTCAGGTCCTGCCAGCTCACGGGCTTGGTCAAACCCTGCTTCTCCGCTTCGACGGTGTTGAAGCAAATGGTCGCGGCCCACACGTCCATGCCGACCCAGGCTGGCGGGTTGGCGGCGTCGCGGTAGTTGCCGCCGATTTTGCCGAGGTCCTTCGGCGCGTAGCTTTGCAGCATGCCTTGCTGATCGAGAATCGCCAGGCTCGACGCGGCCAGGCCCCAGACGGCGTCAGCCTGCGGGCGGGCTTTTTCGGCCAGCAGTTTGGCGGTGATGATGCCGGTGGAATCACGCACCCACTTGATCTCGACGTCCGGGTTGGCTTTTTCGAAGGCTTCTTTGTAGGTCTTCAGTTGTTCGGCTTCGAGGGCGGTGTACACCGTCAACTCGGTTTTCGCCGCGAAGGCGTTCAGGCTGAAAGCGGTGAGGACAGCAGCGGCCAGGGCCAGGGGCTTGAACATGATCTTTTCCTGTTTTGAGTTGAGGTTGCGGGAGTGGAAATCAGTGACCGGGCGCGGTTTGCCGCCAGGCTTGGGAGCGGCGCAGCAAACCGCGCGAGGCCCAGGCCAGCAGCAGGGACACGCCCGCCGAGGTGAACAGAATCAGGGTCGACATCGCCGCCGCGCCGCCGACGTTGCCGGCGTCGTCCATGTTCAGTACCGCCACCGCTGCGAGGATGGTGTCGGGGCTGTAGAGGAAGATCGCCGCCGAAACGGTGGTCATGGCCGAGACGAACAGGTAGCGCACGATGTCCAGCAGCGCCGGCATGCAGATCGGCACGGTGACCCGCAGGTAATGCCGGTACAGCGGCGCCTTGAGCGACAGCGCGGCGGCTTCGAACTCGGCGTCGAGTTGGCGCAACGCCGTGGTCGCGGTCATTTGCGCGGTGGTCAAATAGTGAGCAATGGTGCAGACCACCAGCAGGGTCATGGTCCCGTAGAGCACATGCAGCGGGTTGTCGCTGAGGTTGAAGAAGAAGACATAACCCAGGCCCAGCACCAGACCCGGCACCGCCATCGGTACGAAACTGAGCATGCGCAATGTCAGGTTCAGTCCGCGCTGGCCCTTGGTTTTTTCCATCAGGTAGGCGCCGGTGAAGATCAGCACACTGCCGATCAACGCCGTGCACAGGGCCATCTTCACGCTGTTGCCGTAGGCCAGCCAACCGCCGCCCGCCGTATCGTTGAACTGGTAATGGCTGAGCGACAGCGACAGGTTGTACGGCCAGAATTTCACCAGCGACGAGAACACCGCCATGCCAAACACCAGCAGCAACACCGCACAGATCAGCAGCACGATGGCCAGGTAGCAGCCGTCGCGCAGTATCGACGGTGCCGGTTGAAAGACCTGCGCCCGACCGCTCATGGAATCGCCGTGACGTCGACGCAACCACGCATCGACCCCGAAGCTGAACAGCGCCGGCAGCAGCAGGACCATGCCGATCAATGCACCGCGACCGAATTGTTGCTGACCGACCACGGCTTTGTAGGCTTCCAGCGCCAGCACCTGATAGTCGCCACCGACCACCACGGGCACGCCGAAATCGGTGATGGTCAGGGTGAAGACGAGGCAGAACGCGGCGAACACCGCCTGACGCGTCGCCGGCCAGGTGATGCTGCGGAAGGCTTTCGCCGGACTGGCGCCCATGCTGGAGGCGGCATCGAAGAGTCGCGCATCCGCCAGGGACAGCGCCGACAGCAGAATCATCAAGGCGTGTGGGAAGGTGTAGATGACCTCACCGAGAACAATGCCCCAGAAACCGTAGATATTGTCCGAGAGCAAACCGCGCAACATGCCTTGGTTACCGAACAGATAAACCAGCGCAATGCCCGGCAACATCGACGGCGCCATCAATGGCAACAGCGACATTCCACGCCAGATAGCTTTGCCCGGAATAAGGGTGCGTTGCAGCGCGTAGGCAAACAGGTAGGCCAGCGGTACGACAATCGCCGCGACGCTGAGGGACACTTTCAGGCTATTGCCGAGCAACCAGTGGAAATTCGCACTGGTGACCAGCTCACGCGCAGCCACCAGACCACCGCCCTGCCCGGCCTCCGAACTGAAGCCACGCCAGAAGATCGCCAGCAACGGCATCAACACTGCGACGCCGAGCAACACCAGCAAAAGGACTTTGCCGCCGACCACGAACACCCGGTCGCCGATCTCGGCACGGGAGGTCTGCCGAACCTGCTTGTGCGGTATCGGCAGCGCGATGTTCGCGCTCATCAGGCAAACACCTGCAGGCTGCGCGGTGGCAAGGCGACCATGATCTGCTGCGCGCCGAGGCGCGGCATGGCTTCTGGTGCCAGTTCTGCCAGCAGTGCGTGACCCGGCAGTTGATCGAGTTCGAAGCTCATCCGGCAGCGGTTGCCGAGAAAGGTGATTTCACGAACCTTGGCCGGAAACAGGTTTTCTTCATGCACCAGCGGGTTGACGTTGATCGCCTCGGGGCGACAGAACAAGCGGCCCGACGCTGTTTTAGCGCTGCCATCGGCCAGGCGCATGCTCATCCCGCCGACCTGGGCGTGACTGTCGCTGCTGCGCTGGAACGGCAGCCAGTTGCCCTGACCGACAAACTCCGCGACGAACGGTGTGGCCGGGCGGTCGTAGATTTCCTGCGGCGTGGCGTACTGCTCGACCTTGCCGTTGTTCATGACGGCGATGCGGTCGGCCATCAGCATGGCCTCGTCCTGATTGTGGGTGACCATCAGCGTGGTGATGCCGAGGCTGCGCTGCAGTTGGCGCAATTCGGTGCACAGGTGCTCGCGGACCCGGGCATCGAGGGCGGACATTGGCTCGTCCAGCAACAACAACGAAGGCGCCGGCGCCAGGGCGCGGGCCAGTGCGACACGTTGCTGCTGACCGCCGGACAATTGACCGGGGTACTTTTTCTCACTGCCGGTCAGGCCGACCAGTTCCAGCATCTGACCGACGCGCTTGCGCACTTCATCGCGACCGCTGCCGGCGAGGCCGTAGGCAATGTTCGCTTCGACGGTGAGATTGGGGAACAGGGCATAGGACTGGAACAGAATGCCGTAGTCCCGCGCCTGAGGTGCCAGGTGCGAGACGTCGCGATCACCGAGGTACAACTCGCCGCTGTCCTGTTTCTCCAGACCGGCGATGCAACGCAGCAAGGTGGTCTTGCCACAGCCCGACGGCCCCAGCAGACACACCAGTTCACCGGCCGCCACGTCGAGGGAAACGTTATCCAGCGCAGTGAAAGCGCCGAAGCGTTTCTGCACGCCGCGCACCTTCATCGGGGCACCGGGGTTGGTCAGGGCAGTTGCGATCGAGTGGTTCATGGACGGGCCTCATCAAGCAGATGAAGGCCATCCTAGGGATGTAATGCGTCCGTCATGTGGCAGTGAGGCCAAAACGGCTGATAGTGGTATTCAGAGATTTTGGTTCAAGTTATTCGTTGTCCGGGCTGACGCCATCGCTGGCAAGCCAGCTCCTACAGTTGATCGCGTACCCCTGTAGGAGCTGGCTTGCCAGCGATGGGGCCCGAGCAGTCACCGCAAAACTCAGGCCGGGGCCATTTCCTGCGCCAACCCCAGAAACGCCGCCGGCAACCGCGCGCCTTTGCGTTCCTTGAGGCAGTACAAATACTCGGGAATCTGCGGCGCATTCTCGATGGTCAGCACGCGCAGCTGCGGATCATGCGGCACTTCCTGCCGGGCAATGATGCTGATCCCGATGTTGCGCAGCACCGCTTCGCGGATCGATTCACGGCTGCCGATCTCCAGCAACGGGCCGAAACTCACCCCGGCGCTGGCCAGCAATTCTTCGGTCAGGCGCCGAGTGGTCGAGCCTGACTCGCGCATCAACAACGTGTGCCCGGCCAACGCGCTAAGCGGCACATGATCGTGCACCGCCAACGGATGATTGCGATGCACCGCCAACACCAGCGGATCGCTGCCGAGCACCCGCCGAATCAGTCGCGCATCATCGAGCAGCTGCGAGGACGCGGCGACATCCACCCGGTAATCCTCCAACGCTTCCAGCACCTGCTGAGAGTTGCCGATCTCCACCGACACTTCCACCTGTGGCAAGCGCTCGCGGAAGGTCTTCACCAGATCGAGGATGTAATACGGCGCCGTGGCGGCGATGCGCAAAGTGCCCTGGACCTGGCCGCTGTTACGCAGGAAAAACTCGATGTCGGCTTCCTGCTGCAACAGCGTCTTGACCATCGGCAGCAGCCGCGCACCTTCATCACTGACGCTGAGGCGGCGGCCGCCCCGGTAGAACAGCTCAACCGAGTACTGGCTTTCCAGATTGCGGATTTGCGTGGTCACGGTGGGCTGACTCAGGCCGAGCTTTTTCGCCGCCAGGGTAATGCTGCCCAGACGGGCCACCATGTAAAACGCCTTCAGCTCGGCACTCAGCACACCCGCTCCTCATCACTTACTTGCGCAACAGGCGCAAACCGTTGAACACCACCAACAGGCTCACGCCCATGTCAGCGAACACCGCCATCCACATGGTGGCGATCCCGGCGAAGGTTACCCCAAGAAAGATAGCCTTGATGACCAAAGCGAGGGCGATGTTCTGTTTGAGGATGCTCGACGTCTGCCGCGACAGGCGGATGAACGATGGAATTTTGCGCAGATCGTCGTCCATCAGGGCGACATCGGCGGTTTCGATGGCGGTATCGGTGCCGGCGGCAGCCATCGCAAAACCGATTTCTGCCCGGGCCAGTGCCGGGGCATCGTTGATGCCGTCACCGACCATGCCGACGCTATGGCCCTGTGCATAAAGGGCTTCGATGGCTTGCAGTTTATCGGTCGGCAGCAGATCGCCCTTGGCTTCGTCGATGCCGACTTGTGCGGCA
>Ga0208635_100205_pt1 | contig 19918 bp, 18 predicted proteins | sample LakWasMe93_HOW11_2_FD_183915 | JGI IMG/M metagenome (GOLD analysis project Ga0208635, IMG submission 183915) | Freshwater sediment methanotrophic microbial communities from Lake Washington under simulated oxygen tension - Sediment Metagenome... | ecosystem: Environmental > Aquatic > Freshwater >...
GTCTCTGGATCGTCACCGTATGCGGAGCGATTGCGTTGGCGACGTTGGCTTGGACAGGGCACGGTGCCATGGATGAAGGCAGCCGACGCTACTGGCATTTCATCACCGATATATTCCATCTTTTAGCCGCAGGTGGCTGGTTGGGTGCTCTATTGGCATTCGCTCTACTGCTGCGGTTGAAATCGCTAAAGGGCGAACAAGAAGCTCGAATTCTTGCACGGGTGCTGACTGGTTTTGAATCGGCCGGCGCAGTGATCGTAGTGATCATAAGCATCACAGGTGTAGTGAATTATCTGTTTGTCGTCGGTCCAAATCTCGATGAAGTGATGCTCAGTACGTACGGTGTACTGCTGTTTTTGAAGGTCCTGCTCTTTGCCGGGATGATCGTGTTAGCCACGCTGAACCGCTTTCACCTAAGTCCGGTATTGGAGCGGTCAGTTCGAAATGGAGAGTACTCTGCCGCGGTCAATGCCTTGCGCCGCAGCATGACACTCGAGTTTTTAATGGCAGTCATCATAATTTGCCTTGTCGCATGGTTAGGCACTTTAAGTCCGGAAATGGAAATGAGCGCGGAATAGAGGTTGGTGACAGCCGACTAAGGAGTCTAGAAGGTGAATTGTAAGGGCCATTTCCTCCGGCTACACTCCAGCCTATGAAACGCTACCTACGGTTTTGCCTGATTTTCCTGATTAGCCTGGCGCTCCCCCTCAGCGGGATGGCGGGCGTTCAGGCGCCGACTGAGCCCTGCCCCATGAAAACCATGGGCATGGCGATGATGGACGGCATGGGGCAAGACTGCTGCCAGGACATGAAAAGTCCCACCGAGCACGGCAAACCCTGTAAGTCAGGTCAGGAGTGCAAGACTGGTGGCATGCTACAAGTCTCCATCATCAAGCCTCCTATCACCTTATCCAGCCCCCTCGTACTGTCCTTCTCCCTAGATTCCCTTCCAGTACAAACCCCGTCAGGGGTATGGCGACCGCCCCGCACTTGATTCCTGTACCACACTGAGCCTCATTCCGCGTTAGCGGGATGGCATATCTGCGTGCATGTCTGATGAAGCACGCAGTGGATCATCACAGGAATCGTGAACATGAACTCCAAGTGCTATTGCACAGGGTGGTCCCTCGTGGCCGGCCTGGCGGCAAGCGTACTGGCATTGCCGAGTCTCGCTGCCGCATTGACACTCGATGAAGCTTTGCAGCTGGCTGAAAACAATGCGCCGTCGCTGACTGCACAAGACGCGAAAATTCAGGCCGCCAGTAGTGCGGCCATCCCCGCTGGTGAACTACCCGATCCCAAGTTGCTGCTAGGCGTACAGAACTACCCCATTGGGGGGCCGGATCGCTGGAGCATCGACCAGGACTTCATGACTATGCAAATGGTCGGAGTCAGTCAGGAGATGCCCAACAGTGCCAAGCGCAAAGCCCGAATCGAGGTCGCTGATGCGGCCATTGATCGCGCCGCCGCTGAGCGCCGGGTCGAACGTCTAAAGGTTCGTCAGGCCACGGCGTTGGCCTGGATCAACAGCTACTCCGTTGAGCGTAAAGACGCGCTGTTCCAGGATTTCTACAAAGAAAACCGTCTGCTGGCCGATACCGTCCGGGCCCAGATTGCCGGCGGCCGCGCTCAACCTGCTGATGCAGTAACGCCCAAACAGGAAGCGGCACAACTGGAGGAGCAGCAAGATGATCTGATTCGCCAGAGAGCACAGGCCCGAGCGGCGCTGAAGCGCTGGATTGGCCCAGCCGCTAACGACAAACCTGTGGGCCGCTTGCCTGAATGGCCTGTCGAAGCCTCTGGCTACTCTCATAAGCTGCAACATCACCCAGAGTTGGCAGCGTTTGCGCCAATGACCCGCGAAGCGCAAGCCAAGGTCCGTGAAGCCGAAGCGGAAAAACAGTCGGATTGGAGCTGGGAACTGGATTACCAGCGCCGTGGCCGTGAGTTTGGCGATATGGTCAGTGTGCAATTTTCATGGGATCTACCGCTGTTTCCTGACTCTCGGCAAAACCCAAAAATTGCGGCCAAGCACGCTGAACTCAACCAGCTTGAGGCTGAGCGTGAAGCCCTTTCACGCGAGCATACCCAGCAACTGGAGGACCAGTTAGCCGACTATGACCGGCTGAATCGTGCCGTGCATCGAACCCAGGACAGCCTATTACCTTTAGCCAAGGAAAAGGTCGAGCTCAGCATGGCCAGCTATCGGTCCGGCAAAGGTGACTTGAGCTCCGTTGTCGCCGCCCGCCGCGAGCTCATCGAAGCCCGTCTCAAGCAGATTGATGTTGAAGAGCAGCGTGCTCTAACCAGCGCTCGCCTGTATTTCGCCTATGGGGAGTCCGCTCAATGATCTCTAGAACTTGGAAAGGGGTTTTAGTTGTCAGCATCTCGGTTGCCTTGGGCGTTGCCGGTGGTTACTGGTTTGCCCAACCGAGAATGAGCGGAGCACCGGATGCACCACCGGAGCAGAAGCCCGAGGCGTCAGTCGATCGCAAAGTTCTGTATTGGTACGACCCCATGTCCCCGCAGCAAAAGTTCGATAAGCCGGGTAAGTCGCCCTTCATGGACATGCAGTTGGTCCCTCAGTACGCCGATATCAAAGGGGAAAGCGCCGCCGTTCGCATTGATCCAAGCCTGACTCAGAATCTCGGTGTGCGACTGGCTACCGTCAGTCGAGGTGTGTTTGCTTCGAGTCTGGACGTGGTCGGTGTGTTGACCTTCAACGAGCGGGACGTCGCCGTCATCCAAGCCCGTACGGCGGGTTTCGTCGAGCGCGTGTATGCCCGTGCTCCTGGCGACGTGATCAAAGCCAATGCCCCTTTGGCGGATTTTCTTGTACCTGAGTGGTCTGCGGCTCAGGAGGAGTTTCTCGCACTCAAGCGCAGTGGCGATGCGGGCTTGCTGGCAGCGGCTCGCCAGCGTTTGCGGCTCACCGGGATGTCGGCGGCATCAATTGCACAAGTAGAGCGCACTGGCAAAATCCAACCAAACCTGACCCTCACCAGCCCTATTAGTGGCGTGCTGCAAGAGTTAAATGTACGCGAGGGTATGACGGTGGCCGCCGGCGAGACACTGGCACGCGTTAATGGTTTGAGTAGCGTCTGGCTGGCCTTGGCCGTTCCGGAGACTGAATCTGGATCGATCCTCATGGGGCAATCGGCAGAGGCGCGTTTGCCCGCGTTCCCTGGGGTTGTGCTCAAGGGCGTCGTCAGCGCGATTCTTCCGGAAACCAATCCGGATAGCCGCACACTTCGCGTACGCGTCGAGTTACCCAATCCAGAAGGCCGTCTCAGACCGGGTATGACCGCACGAGTGAGCCTCAATCGTTCAACGGAGGAAAGTGTGTTGTGGGTGCCGAGCGAGGCCGTCATTCGCACCGGCCGACGTGCCCTGGTGATGCTCGCTGAAGACGCAGGTCGCTATCGTCCTGTTGAAGTGTTGATTGGGCAGGAAAACGATGGCAAGACGGCGATATTGAAAGGTCTGGAAGAGGGCCAGAAGGTGGTTACCTCTGGCCAGTTCCTGCTCGACTCGGAGGCCAGTCTTAAGGGCATTGTTGCCAACTCAGAGGAAGAGTCGCCATCCAGAGCAGCAGCCTCCAGCTTTCATGAGGCGGATGGGCAGATCGTTGAGATCAACGACAAAGAAGTCACGCTCGCCCATGGCCCCTTCAGGACGCTGGGCATGCCTGGCATGACGATGACGTTCCCGCTCGCCAATCCGGCGTTGATGAAGGGCCTCAAAACGGGCGACAAGGTCCGGATTGCGGTGAGTCAAACCGACGATGGTTTGCGTGTTGAGCGTCTGGATAAATCAGGAGGCCAGCCATGATTGCTGCCCTGATTCGTTGGTCAGTAGCCAACCGATTCCTGGTGCTACTGGCGACACTGTTTGTCACGGCTTGGGGCATCTGGTCGGTGCAGAGCACGCCCATCGATGCGCTGCCGGATCTCTCCGATGTTCAGGTGATCATCCGCACCCCGTATCCGGGACAGGCACCGCAGATTGTGGAAAATCAGGTGACCTATCCGTTGGCCACCACCATGCTCTCGGTGCCGGGCGCCAAGACCGTGCGTGGTTATTCCTTCTTCGGTGACAGCTTCGTTTACGTGCTGTTCGAAGACGGCACTGACTTGTACTGGGCTCGCTCGCGGGTGTTGGAGTACCTGAGCCAAATACAAAGTCGGCTGCCGGCCAGCGCCAAGCCGGCGTTAGGACCGGATGCGACGGGGGTTGGTTGGATCTATCAGTACGCACTGGTGGATCGCAGTGGCGGACACGATTTGGCAGAGCTTCGCGCACTTCAGGATTGGTTCCTCAAGTTCGAACTCAAGACCCTGCCCAACGTTGCGGAAGTGGCCACCGTGGGAGGCATGGTCAAGCAGTACCAGATACAGCTTGATCCGCTCAAACTGGCCAGCCTCGGTATCACTCAGGCTGAGGTGACCGAAGCTATCGGCAAGGCCAACCAGGAAACCGGTGGCGCCGTCCTGGAGATGGCAGAGACCGAGTTCATCGTGCGCGCGTCCGGCTACCTGAAGACGCTCAATGACTTTCGGGCGATCCCACTCAAGCTGGGTTTGGGCGGTGTGCCGGTGACCCTTGGCGATGTCGCCACGATTCAGTTGGGACCGGAAATGCGGCGTGGCATCACCGAACTCGACGGCGAAGGCGAGACTGTCGGCGGCGTGGTGATATTGCGCAGCGGCAAGAACGCTCGCGAAACCATTGCGGCGGTCAAGACCAAACTCGACGAGTTGAAAAGCAGCTTGCCGGCGGGGGTGGAAATCGTCAGCACCTACGACCGCAGCAAGCTGATCGACCGCGCCGTGGAAAATCTCAGCCATAAACTGCTCGAAGAGTTCATCGTCGTCGCGTTGGTCTGCGGGATCTTTCTCTGGCACCTGCGTTCATCTCTGGTGGCAATCATCTCCCTGCCGGTGGGGGTACTGATTGCCTTCATCGTGATGCGCTATCAAGGAATCAACGCCAACATCATGTCCCTGGGCGGGATTGCCATCGCCATCGGCGCCATGGTCGACGCGGCCGTGGTGATGATTGAAAACGCGCACAAGAAGGTTGAGGCCTGGCATGTGGCCAATCCAGGGGAGGAACTGAAGGGTGAGCGTCATTGGCACGTGATGACCGAAGCGGCGGCTGAAGTTGGACCAGCACTGTTCTTCTGTTTGTTGATCATCACGCTATCGTTCATTCCGGTGTTCACCCTGCAAGCGCAAGAGGGGCGGCTATTCGGCCCGCTGGCTTTCACCAAGACTTACGCCATGGCCGCAGCGGCGGGATTGTCAGTGACCTTGGTGCCGGTGCTGATGGGGTACTGGATTCGGGGGCGAATTCCCAATGAGCAACAGAACCCGCTAAACCGTTGGCTGATCCGGATTTATCAGCCGGCTCTGGACGCGATCTTGCGTCGACCAAAGATTACGCTGCTGGTGGCGCTATTGGTTTTTGTCAGTGCGCTATGGCCAATGTCTCGCTTGGGCGGCGAGTTTCTCCCCCCGTTGGACGAGGGTGACCTGCTCTATATGCCTTCCGCTTTGCCCGGACTGTCGGCGCAGAAGGCCGCGCAACTGCTGCAACAGACCGACCGCCTGATCAAGACCGTGCCAGAGGTTGAACACGTCTTTGGTAAAGCCGGTCGTGCTGAAACTGCCACCGACCCGGCACCGCTGGAGATGTTCGAAACCACCATTCAATTCAAGCCGCACGAGCAATGGCGTCCAGGCATGACCCAGGAAAAGTTAGTGGAAGAACTGGATCGAGTGGTACGAGTCCCTGGGCTGACGAATATCTGGATACCACCGATTCGCAACCGTATCGACATGCTTGCCACGGGGATCAAGAGTCCCATCGGAGTGAAAGTTGCCGGCACCAACCTATTGGAGATCGATGCCGCGACTCAGGCCGTCGAGCGAGTAGCCAAGGGCGTACCCGGCGTCAGTTCGGCTCTGGCCGAGCGACTAACTGGTGGTCGCTATATCGATGTGGATATCGACCGCAAAGCCGCCGCTCGTTACGGACTGAATATCGCCGATGTGCAGTCCATCGTGGCCGGTGCTATCGGCGGTGAGAACGTCGGGGAGACCATTGAAGGGCTCGCACGTTTCCCGATCAACGTACGTTACCCTCGGGAGTGGCGTGACTCGCTCGGCGCCCTGGAGCAATTGCCGATCTACACCCCGCTAGGGAGCCAGATCACCCTCGGCACGGTGGCGAAGGTCAAGGTCACGGACGGCCCGCCGATGCTCAAGAGCGAGAATGCACGGCCCTCTGGTTGGGTGTACATCGACGTGCGTGGCCGGGACATTGCCTCGGTAGTCGCGGATCTACGCCGAGTCGTCAGCGAGCAGGTCAAGTTGCAGCCGGGCATGAGCCTGAGCTACTCAGGACAGTTCGAATTTCTCGAAAGGGCCAACGCCCGACTCAAGCTGGTGGTGCCAGCCACGCTGTTGATCATCTTCGTGCTGCTCTACCTGACTTTTGCCCGCTTCGATGAGGCCTTGCTGATCATGGCCACTCTGCCATTCGCCCTGACTGGCGGGGCATGGTTCCTCTATCTGTTGGGGTTCAACCTGTCAGTCGCCACCGGGGTCGGCTTTATCGCCTTGGCCGGTGTTTCCGCCGAGTTTGGCGTGATCATGCTGCTCTACCTGAAGAACGCCTGGACCGAACGGGAAGACCTCGGTGACAACACTGAGCGCGGGCTGGTTGCGGCCATTCGTGAAGGTGCCGTGCAGCGTGTTCGACCCAAGGCCATGACCGTGGCCGTGATCATTGCCGGTCTGTTACCCATCCTGTTGGGCAGCGGCACCGGCAGCGAGGTCATGAGCCGCATCGCCGCGCCCATGGTTGGCGGCATGATCACCGCGCCCTTGCTGTCCCTGTTTGTCATTCCGGCAGCCTATCGCCTGATGCGCCGTCGACACCTATCAGCTGAACCTGATGAGGGTGTTAATGCGTAAAGAGTAAATGTAGAAAACGAGGCCACATTTGCGGCCTCGTTTGTTTAAAGCATTAACTGCTTTTGGCGATCTGGAAACTCAGCTGTACCTGTATTCCCTCGCCTTACTGTTGGACACTCAAGTAATCGCCGGTTGTTTTCAGTGAAATGGTCACATCGTTGTTGCTGCGATTACGCCAGAACCAACCGTGGGTGCCGTCAAAAATGGCGGTGAATTCACCTTTATCACTTTTGACCTGCTTGCCCTTGTTGTAGCTGTGGAAGTAACCCTTTTCACCGTTGTAGGGCTCGCCATGGGTATCGTAGTTGACAGGCCCACCAGCCGCTGTCCATTCATAGCTGACAGTCTTGTTCTTTAGCACTTCCAGTTTGATTTCTGTCCCTTCACCAGGTTTGAGCGTGACGGTCATTTGATCAGTCTTTATGGCTGGGGCAGTTGTCGCCACTGGCTGAACTGCAGGTATCGCAGCAGGTTGGATTTGCGCAACCTGCGGAGCTGGAGCTGGAGCTGGAGCTGGAGCTGGAGCTATCGGTTGCGGTGGGGCTGCATCTGCCAAGGCTTCTTGCGCGAGCATGATCTTCAGTTTCCCCATTTGGGTAAGACCCAGTGCGTGACCTACACCCGTTGGATCAACGGCGTACTCCGAAGGCATGACAACGGTCACCAGCAGGCCGACCGCTGTCAGCAGTGCAATGACAGTCGAACTCACCAGTTTGCGAGTGCTAGGCAATTCATTAACAGTTGGAAGCGGAGTATTGAACATGGTCAGAATTCCTTACGCGGAGATAAACAGGCCGGTGATCTGGTAACCCATCAGGAGGAAACCGGCACTCATCATGGCGACGTTGGCGGTATAGGCGTGGCGCCAGAAACTGCCGGTGCGCCGCCAGTACCCCATCAGAATGAGAATCGCGCTGAGGGCCAGCAATTGGCCGATCTCGACACCAACATTGAAGGCAATCAGGTTCGGAATCAGGCCTTCAGGCGAGATCTCGTACTCCTGAATCTTGGTGGCCAGACCGAAACCATGGAGCAGGCCGAAGATCAGCGTGGCCACCTTGGTGTTGGGTTGGAAGCCGAACCAACGCTGGAATGCGCCGAGGTTATCGAGCGCCTTGTAAACCACCGAGAAACCGATGATGGCGTCGATGATGTAAGAGCTGATGCTGACCTCAGTCAGCACACCCAGCAGCAGCGTGATCGAGTGGCCTACGGCGAAAAGCGTGACGTAGAGCCCCACATCTTTCAGGCGGTAGAGGAAGAAGATCACCCCGAACAGAAACAGCAGGTGGTCGAATCCCGTCATCATGTGCTTGGCGCCCATGTAGATGAAGGGCAGCAACATGACGCCTGAGCTTTCCTGGATGAACCCCTTATCACCTTCGGCGACGGCATGAGCCATAGCCTCAGGTATTGCGAGGAAAAGTGACGCGACAAATAAAAACAGCAGCAGTAGCAGGCGACGCGAAGGCGCAGTAAATGCGTCAACGCCGCTCATCGAGTGCGAATGCATGGATAAATCCTACGTTGCAGTGATAGTGGGCCGCTTGCGCGGCCATGGTCAGGCTGCGAACGAAGGACGAGGTGGCCGCTCGATCAAGAATATCGGCGGGCGGGGAACGGAATAGCGCTGCGCGTCGACCCGCATAGAGATCTTCGGCTGCGTAGCCAAACTCAATGCCGAGGTGAGCTGTGGCGTTTCGTGTTGATGGTCAGGGGTCAACGGGGAGTGATAGTGATCCGAGCAGCTCGCACACGACATTTCAGCTTTCTGTTCATGGGAGTGATGGGTGTCTTGCGCAATCTCCCATGCTGGCTGTTTCGACGTGACTGACAACGTATAGGTATGCCCGGCCCAGGCCACAAACATGGCGAGAGCAAGTGCGATTACCACTGTCGTTGTCAGTGTCCTGCTGAACATAGCGTTCGGGTTTCAACTCGTTTTGTAGGGCTTTGATGCGTTTGACCATATCCCCCTAGGGGGGATAGGATGCCAGCGTAATTCATTGAGGCCTGAGGCTCAAGTCATGAGTGAGCACGAACACGAACACAGCCATTCCCACACCCACCAAAGTCATGAGGCGATCATCAAGCGCCTCAAACGAGCGGATGGCCATTTACGCGGCATCATTACCATGATCGAAGAGGGACGTCAGTGCGTGGACATCGCCCAGCAGCTGCATGCGGTTGAAAAAGCGGTGTGCCAAGCCAAGCGCACTCTTATTCAGGATCACATCGATCACTGCCTAGAGGACACCGTCTCGGCGTTGAACAATGGTGAGCGCGCACCACTGGAAGCCTTCAAGCAAATCACCAAGTACCTCTAGGTCTGACATGCCCAACTTCGCTGAACTGCTACAACAAGGCGGGGCTCACGCCTGGCTGTATTTCCCGAGCGCTATTCTGCTCGGGGCCTTGCATGGCCTGGAACCTGGCCATTCAAAAACCATGATGGCTGCCTTCATCGTCGCCATCCGTGGCTCGGTCAAACAGGCCGTTTTGTTGGGCTTGGCCGCGATGCTTTCACACACCGCTGTGGTGTGGATGGTCGCCATCGGCGGCATGTACCTAGGGCAAGGTCTGGATGCCGAGACCACAGAGCCTTACTTCCAGCTCGCGTCCTCCGCCTTGATCATCGTGATTGCGCTTTGGATGCTGTGGCGTACCTGGCGCGGTGAGCAGATGTTCAAGTTCGAGCAAGGTGATGATCACCACCACGGCGAGCATGGCCATGGTCATCATGATGAAACCCATCTAATTGATACCGGCCATGGCCGTGTCGAGCTGTCGATATTCGAAGAAGGCATGCCACCGCACTGGCGCTTGAAGGCGTTGACCGGGCATGCGTGGCCTGCTTCAGACGCTCGTCTCACTACTACCCGTCCAGACGGCGGCACTCAAACGTTTTCATTCGTCGAGCGCGAAGGCTTCCTGGAATCGAAGGTCGATATTCCAGAGCCTCATGAATTTAGTGCTCGCTTGAGTCTTGGGCATGCGGGTCACTCCCATGATTACGACCTGGAGTACCAGGAGCATGACCATGGGCACGCGCATTCCGAGCTGGAAGGCTTAGAGTTGTCGATTGATGGCTATCAGGATGCGCACGAACGTGCGCATGCCAACGATATCCGTAAACGCTTCACCAACCGCGAGGTCACCACGGGTCAGATCATCATGTTTGGTCTGACTGGAGGTCTGATTCCGTGCCCTGCCGCCATTACCGTCCTACTGCTGTGCCTTCAGGTTAAAGAAGTGGCGCTGGGTGGCATGCTCGTCCTGTGCTTCAGCATCGGCTTGGCGATTACCTTGGTGGCGGTGGGGACTGCTGCGGCCATTGGTGCTAAACAGGCTTCCAACCGCTGGCCGTGGCTGGGCACCGTGGCTCGTCGTGCACCGTACCTTTCCAGCGTGTTGATCATCGGTGTTGGTCTGTACGTAGGTTTCCATGGCTGGATTGGCCTGAACGCATAAGGCGACGTCCGAGTGTTTGAACTCACCAGCTACGTTGTAAGGAAGTCGCTTGCCCAGTGAAGGCAATTAGCCATACGCTGCGAAGCGTGAGAGGTCTCACGGATATAAAAACATGAGCATGGAGCAAGCCCTGATGAAACTGTCTGCCATTTTGATCGCCGCTTTACTTTCGATTACTTCCGTTGCTGCCTTCGCGCACAGCGGCGGTACTGATTCGAAAGGTTGCCATCGCAACCATAAAACCAACGACTACCACTGCCACTAAACGGCAAAAGCCCAGCTTGAGGCTGGGCTTTGATGCAAGCTGGCTTTCTCACATTTGTGGAGGCCAGTTATGCGATTCACCTTGGCACTCCTTGCACCATGCATAGAGTGCGTCGTATAGGATCAGGCCATGCGAAAGCATTTCATGATCGTCGGAAAATCGCTGCGACAGTCCAAGTGAGATAGCGTACAACCCAGCCGATTGCGGAGTCAGATTCAGGCGCGAGGTATCAGCGCCGCGTACGATCTTGGCCAAATGCTGCAAGGCTGGTTCACTGAGCTGGTACTTTTTCAGAAACGCATCGAAACTGCACAGTTCGCCCTCATGGGTAAGTTCTACTCCGGGAATGTCGTAGGGCTCAGCGTCTTTCTCCGCTGCTAACCGCAGCACATCACCACTGGGTACGTATAAAAACTCGGGTTGGGGATCGATAAACCGAGCGATCAACCAAGGACAAGCGATACGGTCGATTTTCGGTCGTTCACGGGTAATCCACCTCATGGAACACCTCCCGCCTAGCTCGTAGGCTGGGTGATCTGGCGGGCCCAGTGCCCGCCAAAGACAGTTATCTAACTCGTGCTTTTACCGCAACAGATGCACTGCCAAGCCGACGAACGCGCAGGCCATCAGCACCTGGATGACGCCCCGTTTGAAGCGGAACAAGGCGATCGCCGCTGCAATGGCGATCAGTGCAGAGGGCCAGTCGAGATTGCCGCTGAAGCCTGTTGGCCACAGCACGTGATAGCCAAAGAAACACGCCAGATTGAGAATTACACCAACGACAGCTGCCGTAATGGCGGTGAGCGGTGCGGTGAATTTGAGTTCGTTGTGGGTCGATTCTACGAGCGGGCCACCCGCGAGAATGAACAGGAACGAGGGCAGGAAGGTGAACCATGTCACTAGGGCTGCGGCCACAGCCCCCGCCAGAAATACTTGATCGGCACCGAATACTTGCGAGACGTAGGCTCCGACAAAACCGACAAAGGCCACCACCATGATCAACGGCCCTGGTGTGGTTTCTCCCAGAGCCAGCCCGTCAATCATCTGTGTCGGGGTTAGCCAGCCATAGTGTCCGACCGCGCCTTGGTAAACATAGGGGAGCACAGCGTAGGCTCCGCCAAAGGTCAGCAGTGCGGCTTTGGTGAAGAACCAGCTCATTTGGGTCAAGGTGCCCTCCCAACCAAAGAGAGCGGTCAAAACACCCATCGGCAATGCCCATAACGCCGCGCCGATAAGTGCGAGCGATGCCAATTTCAACCAACTGAACCGGGCATGATCCGGGGACGGGGTGTCATCATCGATCAAGGCTGGGCCGAAGGACTTTTTGGCGGCGCTATGGCCCCCGGCTCGAAACCTCTCGGGCGCCAGACGCCCTCCGACATACCCGATTATCGCGGCCCCCAGGACGATCAGCGGGAAAGGAACATTGAATACGAAGATCGCGGTAAATGATGCCGCCGCTATTGCCCACAGCCAATTATTCTTCAACGCTCGAGAGCCGATTCGATGGGCTGCCTGTACCACGATGGCCGTCACGGCGGGCTTGATGCCATAGAAGAGCCCAGCCACCACGGGCACGTCGCCGAAGGCGATGTACATCCACGATAGAGCAATCAGGATAAACAGTGAGGGCAGCACAAACAGTGCACCGGCAATCACGCCTCCCCAGGTTCGATGCATCAGCCAGCCGATGTAAGTCGCCAACTGCTGAGCCTCTGGTCCAGGCAGCAACATGCAGTAATTTAGGGCATGCAGAAAGCGTCGTTCGGAGATCCAGCGCCGACGCTCTACCAGTTCTTGGTGCATGATCGAGATCTGTCCGGCTGGCCCGCCGAAGCTGATGAAGCCAAGCTTCAACCAAAACCAGAAAGCCTCACGCAAACTGATCGGTTTTAGCCTCGACAGATCCTCTTCAACCGCTGGTGCGAAAACCTTATTCATTGGGTTGTTCCTCTTTCACAAACCCGGCGAGCAGGCCGTCGAAGATGGCGCTCGCGGCAGCCAGCAGATGGTCGTCGTGGGTAATGGTTTCGCGCAGACCAGTCAGTACACGTTCGACCCCAGCAGCCTCCACCGGCTGAATGCCCCCGATATCGAGGTAGTGCACCAGTGCGGCAATCCGGTTCAGGCCTGGTTCCTGAATCTCAAAGCTGGCTTGCAGAGTTTCGAAGGTCACGCGGTTGCCGACGTGACTAAATGTGGCCTCATCGAAATCAAAACCCAAGGCATTGACTGGACAGTCTGTTGGGCTATTGAGCCAGAGGATCTGAGCTTGCTCATCAATGAAGCGACGAATCAGCCAGGCACAAGCCAGCCGGTCGACCCAAGGCCGCTTCCGTGTTGCCCAGATACGACCCTGATAATCGCCACGATTGAGTGCCGTTATTGGTTGGTTGCTGCTGTGTGGCTCATCCGGCGACAGGGCTCTGCTGACCGCCGTCTCTAACTCCTGCAACGCCGAATCAATCTGCTGCTTCGGCTTGCCTGGGAAGTAATCGATGCTGACCAGTTGATCGTAGGCTTTGCGAAGCTTACGAATTTGTTTGGTCGTCGCCAGCGCATTTTCAGCATTCAACTGCCCACGGCATTCTTCGATCTCCGCACGAAGCTTGCCGTAGTCATCGCTACGGTCGAACCACTCGACAAAGCGCTCACCGTCAGGATCGACGACGGGCAGGATGCAAGCCGTGCCATTGATGGCAAGGATGTCACGCTCGACAGACGCCAGCACTTCACGACAGAAACCGGTGTCAGGCAACAGATAGGCGCCATCGCGCAATACTGCTGCCCCTGATGCTTTCAAAGCACGCCAGGCTCGCATGCGTTCGGTCGCATTCGCGGTGGGTAGACCAAGGATCAGCGCTAACCAATTATTCATGTAGAGATCGCAATTTATTTTGTAGTGTGAATTACATTATCTCTGTTTTGCACGTTTGGAAAGCTGTCCTTGAGAACTGAGGATTTTGGCAAGAACGCAGGGCGATGGAGGGAGACGCATGAACAGCGCCAGTAAGAGCTGTGCGAAGCGGAATTTTTCTAAAGGTGTATCAATGCTCGTTAGGCTTTGCGGTCGTGAGACTGCTTTGGCCACTAGCTACCTTCCGCGGAAGGTGGGCGAGGGCTCTGATTTGTGTTGTTTTAAGGGAATATGTATCGAAATTAGCGAGTTTATGTCTTTTTCATAAACTCGCTAATTTCGATACATACGTGTTGCCCCAGCTACTGCGTGACCGCGTTCAACAGAAAATCGGCCACTGCCATCGCTCTGTCCGATGAGCTAAAAGACGGCCTCCTACCCAAGCATCAATCGTCCCCAAATCTCACTTGAAATTGAGTTAAATGACCTCAATATGATCTTATCTGGCCATCATCAGTTTTAATCATGGATGGTTCTCGGGGGAAAGGTCGAATGGCAGAGCAAGAAGATGCTAAGCCCGCGAGCGGGCGTTTCAACACTAATGATGAAACGAAGCGGATCGTATGGATTCAGACAGCTGGCCACTGCGAGCTGTGCGGCACAGATCTTACGTTCGACTATCGTGCTGGCAAGCCAATGAAGTGGGGCGAGGTGGCGCATATCCTGCCGGCCAGCCCCAAAGGCCCTCGTGGCCGAGCAGATCATGACGCTGAAGCGCATACGAACGATACCGCCAACCTCATGCTCCTGTGCCCAGGCTGCCACGACAAAATCGATCGTGACGCGGATGGCTATCCCGAAAACGATTTGAGTGGTTTGCACCAGGCGTTCCTCGAGCGCATCCGACTCGCCGCAACGGCCCCCGATGGCGGCAGAGCCATTCCGCTAATTGTCCAGAGTCAGCATTTCCAGACAAACAATGACATCCCAGTTCGCGATCTGTTGACCGCAATGTCTGCCGAAGGATTAACGGCCTTCGATCATGGCATCAAAATCACTTTCCCTGCACCCGGGCCACGAGGCAGAGACTCGACCTATTGGCAGAACATTACGGACGACATCCAGCATCGGTTGGAGCAGCAAATTACTCGTCGCGGCGGCACCTATGGCGATGCTCCGGCGTTGGCTGTAGTGGGGGTGGCCGATATTCCCGCGTTGATGCTGTTGGGCCAGACGATCGGCGACCGTTCCAAGCGTTTAATCTTCTCCTTTAATCGCGAACACCTTCTGCGCTGGCCTGATCAGTCCGCTGAGCCACCTGAGTATCTATTCACTCCACCGCCGGCAGGCGATGGTCCGCTCGCACTGGTGCTTTCGATTTCTGCGCAAATTCCAAGTCGCGACGTAAGCGAGGCTCTACCAGGTGCGCGTATTGCTGAGCTGACGATTCCAGAACCCAGCTACATGATGGTTCAGAACCGTCGGGTGATTCATGCCTTTCGCGACGCGCTTCAGATACGGCTGAGCCAACTCGAGGCTCTGACCCCGAACCCTATTCACGTATTTGCAGCAATCCCTGCGGCATTGGCCATCGAGTTTGGCGCATTGCTCACCACACAGCATCAGCACCCGTACCTGATCTTTGATCGGGACAGAGACAACCAAAATCGGTTCACGCAAACACTGCATTTGGGCCCCCAGGCCCTGGAGGCCAAGTAATGCTATTGAGCAACGAACAGACCAAACGCAGCAGTTGGGAATACTTCCTGCTTCGTGCCGCGCGGGACATATCACTGTCGGAAGCACAGTACGAGAAGATCAATGATCGCTACTCTCAACTGGAAAAAATCCTTTCAGCATCCGATAACCCTCTACTTGCTGAGGCCCACATTTTTGTCCAGGGCTCGATGCGGTTGAAGACGACCATCAAGCCCATCGCTGGAGCACCAGCAGATCTGGACACCATTGATGCAGACGCCATCATCTGGCTCCCGCATGCTCAAGGCGCAGGGGCACAGGAAGTCCTAGAGGCGATAGAGGAGCGGTTTAAGGAAGGCTCTCGCGTTCAGGAAGAAATTAAGCAGCTACGTCGTGGCATTCGGATCGTTTACGCTGACGAAAATCCCGGCTTCCATATCGATGTCACGCCTGCCCGCGCGATTGCCGGAAATGGCGAAGGAAATGGCGAGGGTAAGCTGGAGGTTCCGGACCGGGTTACTGGTTGGAAAGCAAGCAGCCCAATTCCCTACTCGAATTGGTTGCAGGTTGCCTCGGCCCAAGAAATCATCCTTGAGCACTTGGCGATTGCCAAAAGTCAGCGGATGCTTGATGCCGCGACACAGGATCCGCTGCCGCATTATCAGGACTATATCGACCAGGATCCGCTGCGCGCGACCATAAAGCTGTTGAAACGGCATCGTGACGAATGGGCCATCAAAACCAAGAGCGCTGATACCCGCCCTATATCGGCTGTTATCACGACTCTGGCCACCCATGCCTACCTGGAAGTCGTGAAGGAATCCAGATCGAAACCATTGGCCCCGCTGGATGCAATTCTGGAGATCGTTCGCAGGATACCGCAGCATATTGCATACAGAGGTAGTGACTGCTTTGTCTGCAACCCCGCTGATAACGGCGAAAACTTTGCAGAGAAGTGGAATAGGCCTGGCGAAGGGCAAGGCTACCGTCAGGCATTTACCAAGTGGCATGCCGACGCCAGTGCATCAGTATCTTTAGGCTTGGAGAGTTTTGAGTCCGCGGATTCTTTTGCTGAGGCAGTGAAAAAGAACTTTGGTATCGCGCCGGCGTTCATCACGGCGGTGAACAATGAAATTCCAGCTAACTGGACGATGCCTGGTCGACCGGATGGCACTACTCGAAACTCTGCTTCGATGGGCGCGCTCTTCGGGGGGGCCAGTGGCGGCGGAAACTCTCAGTCGAGCGTAAAGCCAGTTGGGCGCCTTGGCTGATCCAACTAAAACGCCATTGCAGCGCGGCATCGCCGCACTGCGAAATGTCCTAGGTCAGGATGCTGCCGATGCACTGCTCCAGCCCGCACCAATGCGGGCTGACGAAGCAGCGAGTTTTCACTTTCCTTTGCCGATCGACTACACGGGGCGAGAGCGGCGACTGCGTATTGGTTTTCCCACCAATTTCCCCCGTGGGCTTTTACGGCTGAATGTCGAACCTTCACCATGGCTGGTCTGGCCGCATGCCACGAAATCTGGGCTTTGTCTTCACGGATTTCAGGAGCGCCCCATCATGGGTGCCCCAGAGATCGTTGTAGAGGACAGCCTTGCGCGCTTAGCCAAGATCGTTTCTTTATCCGAGATGGGATCAAGCCAGGCAACGCGCGATATCGAATTTCAGAACGAGATTACTACCTACTGGTCTATGCAACACGGCCAGTCGTTCCAGAACCTCATACTCTTAGATCGACCTCAAGCTGCTTCGGAGTTGTTTGCTCTCAGCGATCCGCGCCGGGCTTTGCCATCCGGCCAGGAAACAGTGTGGATGGCATCGAACATAGCCGCGCTGAAAGGGCATTACAGGCGGGTTGTCGGGCGCACCGCAGTGGTTCGTGCGGCCGAAACTCCAGGCTTCTACGTCAAACTTCAGAGTTACCCGGATATTCGCACTCCGGACCCTGAGGAGTTATTGCCGTGGCTTACACCTCACCTTAAGCCGGACGATGCCAAGCAACTGCTGGCATGGTTTGACCTGCACGGAACGTTGGCAAGTCGGTGGATTGTTCTGGAGCTTCCGGGGGCGACGGGCGTTCCCCTCTATTGCCTTAATGTTCGCTCCTGCGGCGTCCAGCCAGAGCGGGGGGCAAAGTTTGGCTTGCGCACTGCGCGTCGCCGTCCAGCTATGGCCAACGCACATGTCCCAGCGCTCGTCCGAGCAACAGCATTGGACGTGCTTGATCGGGCCTCTATTTTGTCCCGCGATATAAGCGGCACTGCAACGCAGCTTGAGAATGCTCGAGTAGTTTGTGTCGGCGTCGGCTCATTGGGCAGTGCGGTGGCCATGCAGTTGGCGCGATCCGGTGTTGGCCATCTTACCCTCATTGATCCGGACACTTTGGTGTCAGCCAACCTTGGTAGACACGTTCTGGGAGCGGACAGTCTGGGAAGCCTAAAGGCCACAGCTTTACGGGACAAAATTCTTAGGGATCTTCCTACAACCGAATGCACCGCTTATCCAACGTTCGCTGAAGTTGTGATGAGCAGCAAACCAGAAGTATTCGATGCAGCGGATCTGGTGTTGATAACGACTGCAGACTGGCAATCCGAGGTCACGGTATGGCGGGCCAAGTCCAGCGGTGCCACTTGGAGGCTGCTACAGGCTTGGAGTGAACCTCACACTCAGGTAGGGCACGCACTTCTCGCACCAACCGGCGCCTTTGATGGCAGGCATTTGTTCACGGACAACGGTGATTTCAGGCATAAGTTCACCGAGTGGCCGGGAGGAGGTGTCGTTCCATTGCCCGCTTGTGGGGAGAGCTTCATTCCAGGCGGATCGCTGGGGATGACCAACATCGCCTCAATGGTGTCGCACACAGCTTTGCGCGCGTTGACTGGAAATATCGAAAATGCAACTTGGGTCAGCAGTATCTACAGGCCTGATGACGTGCCGATCCTGGGCGGGAAATACCATGGACCTGAACTGCCTGATGGCGCGCAGCAAATCTTGCTGGAGCGCGGGTGGCCGGAACACAAGGAAGAAATGCTATGACGGATATCGCTTGGCGTTGGAGATGGCCGGGCGTGGATTCTGAGCTCTTGGTGTCGCAAGCGGTCGCGGACGTCTTGGACAAGCATAGGCAGGGCCTTTTGGGCGTGGAACGCGGGGGACAATTATTCGTCAATCCTGTTAACCCGGCTGGCTTGCTGCTGGCATTGGCCACGCCGCCTCATCGCTCCGATCGGTCAGGCTGGTCTTGGCTAGAGTTGGATGCGGAGCGCTGCCGGCAGGAGATTCAGGATGCAAACGAACAAGGATTACGTCTGGTGGGTTACTGGCATACGCATCCCCAATCTGTTCCGGCGATCTCTCCGGCAGATGTAGGAAGTTTCTCCAGATTTGCTGCGCGTTACACGCAGGACTTGCCGCACCCCATAGCCATTATCGTGGGCAAGTCCGAAAAACCTGAAGGCATCAAGGCGTGGTCGTTCAGGGGTGGCAGATATATTGAGGCGACCTGGCTCAAATAAGTCCTAAGTCAGAACTATGGGACGCAGGTCAGCGTTTACGTCTATCCGCCAGCATTAGCGCAAAGAGCTCTGCCTGAAAGCGAGCGTCATCCAATGCGTTGTGGTTCGGTGCGCTGAGCGGCTTTAGCGCAGCGGTCATCTGGGAGGACTTTGTTTCCTTCCAGCTGCAACCCACAGCCCCCATGAAGTATGCCTTCATGTCGATTGCGGTAAAGCCAAAAGGGTTCGTCTCCAAATACTTGTGGAAGTAGTAGTTGACGAATGACCAGTCAAACGGTGCGTTGAGCCCTACGAAGATGACTTTCTGTCCCGTGGGGCAAGACAATTTAAGCCACTGATCAAGCCTCTGCATCGCCTCAAGCGGAGCGAGGCCCTCGCGCTCCAGTTTTTCTAGGCTCAGCCCGGATACTGCCAGTGCTTCTGGGTCGTGTTTCACACTGTCAGGTTGGAGTTCAAGATAAATGGACGTTGCAGGTTGGGCGATGAGACAAGCCCCAATGGAAAGCAGGCTGTATTCGCCAGGTATTGGCCCAGAAGTCTCGACGTCGACGGAAACATAAAGCTCATCAGTGTTCATGTCGTATCCTTTTCGTCAACGCTCGTTGGCACATTGGTGATAGTTGCCTGACAGCGTCCGAGGTCTAAAACCATGTGATCGAGAATTTACGGATACGGTAACAAAATACGTGATTCATTGATGCCTTCATCGACCGATGATTGATAACAGGCGCTGCCTTAAAGATGCGTGTGTCAAACTATATTGTTAGCCATAACCGCAGTTTTTCATGAAACGGGTAAATTGTGTCAATCTATATTGATTTGGCGACGACAACACTTAAGTCTGCAGGTCCCGATTTACGCGGTAGCTTGTGTCAAACTATATTGCTAGTACACAGGGGCAGGGTTCCTGTTGTTCACAGGACCTTGCCCCTTTTACATTCAGCTCAGAATTTTTCCTCTATCAATCGCAGTGGATAATCCGGCTCTCGATAGCTGCCTGGCTTCTGGCGTTTGGGCAACTTCACGGGCTCCCTCGGAACATCCTTATAGGGAATGCGGCTGAGCAGGTCGGTGATGATGTTCAGGCGAGCCCGTCGCTTGTCATTGGAGTTGGCCACGAACCAGGGGG
>Ga0208635_100212_pt1 | contig 18885 bp, 24 predicted proteins | sample LakWasMe93_HOW11_2_FD_183915 | JGI IMG/M metagenome (GOLD analysis project Ga0208635, IMG submission 183915) | Freshwater sediment methanotrophic microbial communities from Lake Washington under simulated oxygen tension - Sediment Metagenome... | ecosystem: Environmental > Aquatic > Freshwater >...
TCAATGAAGTTCTCTTAAAAAATCCGCGGCGTAACATCTGCTCCATACCAACCAACAACACCCCGGAGCACACGATCATGAAACGCCAAACCATTCTCAGCATCGCTTTCTCGGTTTTTGCAGTTAACGCTTTCGCCGCTACCTCGACTCACCCGGTTGTCGCTGAAGGCGGCTCGGATCGTCTGATTGAAAGTCGTGTGGCTGAAGGTGGTTCGGATCGTTTGATCGAAAACCGTGTAGCCGAAGGTGGCTCCGACCGCTTGATCGAAAACCGCGTTGCTGAAGGTGGTTCTGATCGCCTAATCGAAAACCGCGTTGCTGAAGGTGGCTCGGATCGCCTGATCGAAAACCGCGTTGCTGAAGGTGGCTCGGATCGCCTGATCGAAAACCGCGTTGCTGAAGGTGGCTCGGATCGCCTGATCGAAAACCGCGTTCGGATCGTCTGATCGAAAACCGCGTTGCTGAAGGTGGCTCCGACCGCCTGATCGAAAACCGCGTTGCCGAAGGTGGCTCGGATCGTCTGATCGAAAGCCGCGCAGTATAAACAAATCGCGTCAACGCAATACCCAAAAAGCCCGGCCTGATCAGCCGGGCTTTTTCGTGCGGGCGCAAAACACAGTCAGCGAGCTTGCACTTGCCTGACTTGCTCATCGCGCTCTTCTCTGTACAGACAAGGTCTGACAAGAAACAAACACCCTTAAAGGTGTGATCATCCGGGAGTCGACAAAAGGTCAAGCTCGGACCGCAACCCTTGTAGGAGTGAGCCTGCTCGCGATGGACGTAAACGAAAATGCGTGTTTGCTGGATAAACGCGTCATCCTCAGGTCCATCGCGAGCAGGCTCGCTCCTACAGTTTGTGCACCTGACTGAAATGACTGCCAATGCGCACCCGTTTTTTGGCAGTTGCTATCTACGCGTCAGCACGGCTAAGGATCCATTTGTGAGCCAGTCGGCCGAAGCGACTTCACAAAAAATATGTGAAGACTTTGATACGGTAAAAACCACTATGTCCCTGATCACATCAAAAACCTGGCTCGGCGTTGCCTCCATCGATCATTGCGCTCGCGGACGCGCCGCCCAGAAAGACACAATTTCTTGCGGGCCACTTGCCGTCCGAAACCGCTGCACGCCTCGGCTGTCTCCTGCAAATCACCAATACGTACCATTCGAACCTGATCGAAGGGCAATAAACCGAGCCTGCCGAGATGCAAAAAGCACAAGCAGCACCGGTCAAAGACCGCAGCCAGCTCAAAAGCCTCGCGGTTGAACAAATGGCGGTGCAAGCGTCCGTTTTTATGTCACTGGATCTAACCACCAGCGTTTCCCAACCGCTGAAAATTTATCAACGTTAATGAAGCTCACCCCATTGACCTAGCCGAGCCAAACCCCAAAAAAATCCGCCAACACTTCTTTGGCAAAAAATAAATTCAGTTCAGCAAAACCGAAATAACAGTGCATTCGCCAGAGTAATCGATACCCTGACAAACTGCTTCAGATCCAGGATGTATAAGCACCTCAAACTCTTGCTTAAACCTACGCTGGCTGATGATGTTATATACGTAGACGGGCTGATAAAAAGCGCTCCCGACTTCAATCACCCAAAGGTGAATTCCTCGATTGACTTCACGATCATCCTTGTAGGCATGGACGATAGCTGGGTTGGCATTCAACGAAGTTGAAAATGGTCTATCAATCCTCACCCGAGCCCCCACTTTCAGCTCACCTGGCCACGCCCCGCCATGGAATAGAAACTGCCCCGGAGACAGCGTTGCGGACAGCCCCCCTAGCTCTTGAAGAAGGCTTGGCGTGATGCGTTCATCTCTGTAATTGTTGATGCCCGGAACTTCATACAGGCTTGGCATCGAACCAATCCAATTCCTGTAAACGGGAGAGGCTTTGAGTTTTTGATCGAGTTGCATGTTAAATGCGTTATTTGCCCCGCAATGATCAGCAGCGATATGCGCAAAGTCATGTGCATTATTCGCGTACTTCGTTTCGTGCAAGGGCCTTACAGGCCATCCATTCGCCAATGCAGCATCATGAATATGGCGATCACGGTCACTGACCTCGCCATTGTTCAACGGGTAGCATTCAAGCAAGTCAAGTCTGCGCATTAACGTAAAATTCCATTTAAAAACAGAACTTTGCCAGATGGATGATGAAACGATCAAGTCAGGTGCTACCGAGAGGCTGCGACGTTAAATCATCATCGTTTGTAGAAATTTCAACCGATGCAGGCGTAAACGAAAACCGGCGCCACGATGACGCCCGTGTTTGTGTCTGCAAATGTGAGGTGCGCCAACATCCATCGGACGCTGCCATCTGTCACACAGGTCTGCAACTCAAAAACCACCACACAAAACTCATGGCGAAAAATATCTTAGCTACTACCCTTAGCCTGAGGCATTGAGGCTACCTGCTTTCACCTTCCCGACATTGATCCAGTCGTTTCAAACCTGCCTGGCCACATGGAGGCCGCGCGATGAGCATTCCGTTGTTTTTCGCGATGTCAGCCGTACTGTTTCTGAGCAGCCCTGCCCTTCTCGCGCAGCCAGTGGAGGCGGCCGCAAATGCTGCCGAGCCAGCGCCCGTCGCGGCGCGCTGCCGAGCCGGCGCCCGTCGCGGCGGCGGTCAAAGACGCGGTGTTTACCGAAGAGCAGCTGGATCAAATGTTGGCGCCCATTGCGCTTTACCCGGACCCGTTGCTGGCTCAGGTGCTGATGGCCACAACTTATCCTGGGGAAGTCACCGAGGCGGTGACCTGGTCCAAGGCGCACCCCGATGCCAAGGGTGATGATGCGGTCAAACAGGTGGCTAGCCAGCCGTGGGATCCGAGCGTGCAGGCGCTGGTGGCCTTTCCGCAGGTCCTTGCAACGCTGGGACAGGATCCCGTTTGGGTACAACGCCTGGGTGATGCATTCCTGGCGCAGCCCGACGATGTCATGGAGGGTGTGCAACGCTTGCGTCATCAGGCGCAAGCAGCCGGCAACCTGCAGAGCAACCAGTATCAAAACGTGACGGTTCAGGCCGCGGCGCCACCCGCACCAGCCCCCTCAGCGCCAGCGCCGGCTCAGCTCCCTGCCAACAACACCACCATTATCATTGAGCCCTCCGATCCGCAGGTGGTGTACGTCCCCACCTACAACCCGACAACAACCTACGGCACTTGGGCCTACCCGGCTTCACCTCCTGTTTACTACCCTCCGCCGCCCGCCTATTACCCCGGTTCGGCATTGATGGCCGGGCTGGCGTTTGGGACCGGCGTCGCGATCGTCGCCTCTTTGTGGGGTGAATGTGACTGGGGCAATAACGATGTCGACATCGACATCGACCGCTACAACAACATCAACCGTAATAACCAGATCACCAATAACAATTGGCAGCACAACTCCATTCACCGCGATGGCGTGCCCTATCGCGACAACAGGAGCCGCCAACAGTACGGCCGCCAACTGGATGGTGCCAGCCAGCGTGATGCCTATCGCGGGGACAATGCCCAGCGCGCCCAGGCCCGTGAAAAAGCCCGAAGCTCGATGGACAGGCACGGTATTGAACGACCTGCGACCAGTAACCGCGAAGCCCGTGATCGAGCGAGTGCCGCCCAGACTGCGGGCGTCAATCGCAAGCAAGCCGGTACAGACAGACCGAAGGTGGCTGACAGGGGCCAAGGCGCAGACAGACCGAAGGCAGCTGACAGGGGCCAAGGCACAGCCCGAAACACTCGCGAGAGTCAGCAGCCCAGAAGACAGACCGCCGACGCCAATCAGCGTGCCCAGGCGCGCCAAACGGCGCCACAACGGGCGCCACAACGACCCGCCGCCAGTCAGGGCGGCGCCCGCAACAACGCATTCGCCGGCGCCCGCGCACCGTCCCAAACCAGCGCGCAGGTCAATCGTGGACGGGCCAGTCAGGCATCCGCGCAACGTCCCAGTGCGGCGCGATCAGCTGGCCATCAGGTCAGTCGGCCATCCAGTCCGCCTGCGCGTCAAAGGGGGGGGGGCCGTCGTTGAAATCGTGCGTTGTCACGGCACAGCAGGTATTTCCCACGCCAGAAAAAGCCGCTCAAGCGTTCGTCGACGCATTGGGTACGGAACACGCCGATCAGGCACGCCTGACAGAATTGCTGGGCAGTGAATGGCGCAGTTTCATCCCGCGCGAAGGCGTGGAACGCAGTGATGTGGATGCGTTCATCAAGCAATACCACGAGCAACATGCCATTGAAAAAGCCAGCGACCGCAAGGCGATCCTGTCGGTGGGCAGTGACCACTGGACATTGCCGATCCCCATGACAAAAGTGGAGAAAGGTTGGCGCTTTGACATTAAGGCCGGCAGCGCAGAAATCCGTGTCCGTCGTATTGGCCGCAACGAACTGGCCGCCTTGCAATCGGCGCTGACGTACCACGACGCCCAGATGGACTATGCGTCAGAGGACCGTGACGGTGACGGCGCCCTTGAGTATACGCAGAAGTTTTTCAGCACCGCCGGCAAGCACGACGGGCTCTATTGGCAGGACGACAACAGCGGTCAGATCAGCCCGCTGGGCCCCTTGTTCGGCCAACGCATTGCCGACGAAGACTGGCACGGTTACCACTTTCGCATCCTTGAAGGCCAGGGTCCTTCGGCACCGGGTGGCGCCTACAGTTACCTTATCGGAGACAAGATGAGTCGCGGCTTTGCACTGATCGCCTGGCCGACGAAATATAAAGACACCGGGGTGATGAGTTTCATGATCAGTCATGAAGGCCAAGTGTTCGAGAAAGACTTGGGACCTGACGGTTACAAACTGGCGCAGTCGATGAAACGGTTTGATCCAGACGACAGTTGGAAGGAGGTGGAAGATCAGAAGCAGTAGTATTTTTCCGCCCCGCCAGCCCGTTACCGGGTAGTACGTTTTAATCCCCCGGGACCTTTGAGGGTGCCCATAGAAAAACGGGACAGACGACAATTCTCATCTAATCGCAGCCTGTCCCTTTTTTTTTTGCTAAACCGAGCGCGGTGCTTCAACGGGAGGGGTGCCGTCGTGAAACATCGTTTTCAGTTGAGCACGCAGTTCCGGTGAGTCGGTGTGTTTGTGAACACTGACCGCATGCTGTGCGGCAGCCTCGAGCAGTTCGTTTTCAGAGTCTGCGCAGAGCGCGACCGAGCATTTGGTATCGCTTGGAAACTCGCGGCAGTCGATGTATTTACGCGCCATGATCTTCTCCTCTCGTGAACGATCACTCGACGTAGGTCGCATCGAGTGTGCTGACGTTTGAAGTATAGGCCCGCCAAAAGGCGCGACCCGATGTCGAACGTCCGCAGCCCTGGCGTCAAAAAAACACGGTAGCGCTGTGCTATCAGCTTGGTTTACTTTGCCGCGACAACGCTGAATTTCTGGCACTTGCCGTAAGAATCTCTGGGGAAAAGACAATGGACGCACGCCTAAAGAACGTGGGACGAATCTTGGGCGTGACGGCGATGATGTCATCACTGAGCGGTTGCATCGTTGATCAACTGGACCCGTTTTACTATATGTATGGTGCTGCCGTGCAGGCATCGGGAGGATACGACGACGTGCCTGCCGGTACGACGCAGGCTCCATTAGCGGCAGATCAAAACGCTAACATGCAGCGCCTCATCGACCGCGAGACGCCCGACCGCTATCGCTCGCGTAGCTGCGAGTACATTGAAATGTCCCTCATCGAAGCGGCGGGCTATTTGACCAGCACCAATGCGCTGGTCAAACAGCTTGCGGAGGCCCGTAAAGTCGCGGCCAGCCCGGCCTGGCAGGAAAAAGGCTGCAAAACGGCCAATTTCCCGGGGGGCAAAATCGGCATCGCCATGGAAACCGTCGACGCACAGAAAGCGTCGTTGTATTCCATGCCGACCAGCGGCGTAGTGGTCTACAACGTTGGCGCCGGCAGCCCGGCGCAGCAGGGCGGAATACTGACTAATGATTTAATCGTGGCGGTCAATGAGCAGCCTGTCGCCGACTCCGTAGAGTTCCGTTTGCAGTTGGCCAAGGCGCCCATAGGCTCCACGGTCAACCTCAAGGTCTGGCGCTACCAGGCGTTTCAGACTCTGCCCGTGGTGGTCGGGCCCGGAGGTACGCCCGTATCGATGTTACCGGTGAGCACATCGGCGGCGCAAAACACTGCGCCCTCCTCCCACCTGCAAGGCATGAACCTCGGCGAGGTGAATTCTACTTATGCCAAGGCTGCGGGCTTGCCGTCGACACAGGGTGCCTGGGTGATCGACACGGTCAAAGGCAGCGCGGCGGACAAAGCCGGCATCAAGCCATTGGATGTCATTGTCGAAATCGGCGGCCAGGAAGTCGCCAGTGCCCAAGACGTCGCCGATATCTCATCACGCATGCGCGTCGGCTACAAAGCGACCGTGAGCGTCTGGCGCAACCAGGCGAAACGCGACGTGAAAATGGTCCTGAAAACTGACTGAACCTTCGGGTGTTGCGTTTCGTCCAGAAGCGCTACAGCCCGATAAACTTGAATAACCACACCGCTCCCATCCCGACCGCCAGTGTCAGGACTGTATTGCGAGTTTGCCAGGCGACCCAGGCCGCGATAATGGCGGCGGGTATCTGAGGGTTGTTCAACACGAACTCACTCTGCCCGTTGGGGTACACCACCGCGGGCAGCACAAGGGCCGCCAGCACACTCGCCGGTACGTAAAGCAAGGCCCGACTCAGCAATGCCGGGATGCGCAGCCGGCCATACAGTTCGACAAAGGAAAGGCGCATGGCGAAGGTTCCCAGGCCGACCGCCAGGAACATCCCCCACAAGGCTAAATCATTCATGGTGTCTCCCTCTCGACGTCATGGACCCGCGCCTCGCTCAATGGGCGCTTGCGAACCGTCTCGATCAACAATCCCGCCATGACCCCGCCGATGGAAGCGGTGACCAGCCCAAGGTTGTAGGGCATGTTGATCGCCAACACCGCGAGCATCCCTCCGACCACCGCGGCACCCAGGCTCGCCGCATTACGTATGCCGGGCACCAGAAGCGCCAGAAAGGAAAGCGGTATGGCAAAGCTCAACGACCAGGTTTCGGGGATGCTTGCGCCCAGGTAGACGCCGGCCAATACCGACAATTGCCAGGACAGCCACATGGCCACGGCGGTGCCTGCATAGTAGTGATGTGCGAATGCCCCCAGCTCGCCCGAAGAAAGCTTGAGACTGCACAGCGCGTAGGACTGGTCAGAAAGCATGTAGGACAAAGGCCACGTCCAGCGCTTGGGCAAGTGGTGCATGTAAGGCGCCAGTGACGCGCTGTACATGATGAAGCGCAAGTTGATGACCAGCGCAGTGACGACAATCGCCAGCGGCACAACCCCCGTATGCAGCAGTTGCAGTGCAACCATCTGCGCGGAACCCGAGTAGAACAGCAGCGTCATGCCCATGGTCGTGCCGGGCGACATGCCCATGTTGATTGCCATGACCCCCGTCAGCAGGCCGAAAGGAAGCCATGACCCCCGTCAGCAGGCCGAAAGGAACGACACCGGGACTCAATGGAATGAGCGCCCGGACACCTTGCATGAACGCTTCCCTCGCTGTTCGATACGGCATTTCGACTCCTTGGTCTGGTGTTCGCGCTGGCGGTTCGATGGGCCGTGACGCCAGCCATTCCGCTGCGCGATACAGGGTAAGCTGGGGCTATTGCGCGTCATCTGCTCAGATCTTTGCCTGGCCCATGGTCCGCAGCCCATCGTGCGGTAGAGTGTGGACCCGGAGCCCGATGGGCAGAACCGACTTTTTTTTCGAGAAAACAGGTAGTTTTTGTTATGGCTAAAAGCTCCCAGCCTGATCAGGCCCTGCTCTCAATGCCGTCCTTCAAGGCCATGAGATCCTTCGTGGCCGCTGCCAAATACCGGAACTTCACTCGGGCTGCCGAGGCATTGTGCGTCACCCAGGCGGCGATCAGCCGTCAGATTCGCGAGCTGGAACTCTACTTGGGCACCGAGTTGTTCACGCGCACCGGGAGGGAAGTCAGGCTGACAGCCTCGGGCACAGCGCTCTTCGATGCTGCGCAGCTGTCCCTGCTGAACATCTTTCAAGCAACCGAAAGAATCCGTCGGGAAAAAAGCGACAAGCGCACCCTGACACTTTGCTGCTCGCCCGCCCTGTCGGCGCTTTGGTTATCCCACAGGCTCAAAGACTTCTTCAGCGCCAATCCCGATGTCGACCTGAATGTCATCACCACCCAGCATTTTCTGGTGATGGAGCCCGGAATCATTCCAGACATTTTCATCACCCAGACCAGTGATCTGCGCCCCGGCTATCTGCGAATCCCCTTGTTTCACGAAGTCGTCTACCCCGTGTGCACGCCTGGTTATCTGGAAGCGCATCCAGAACTGAGCACTTTGGAGGGCATGCGCAACAGCGTGCTGCTGGACCTCAACCCTTATGGCCGTTCCCAGTTGACGGAACAGGTCGACTGGAATGTGTGGTTCGCTTTCCAGTCCCATGACCTGAAGATCCCGGCCTCGGAAAATCCGCACTATTTCAGCAGCAATGACTACAGCCTTCTGGTGCAAATGGCGCTGGACAATCAAGGTGTCGCCCTGGGCTGGGATCATCTGGTGAGGCATCTGGTACAGCAGGGGCGCCTGGTTCGGCCGGTGACGGAAGAGCTGACGCTCAGGGAGGCGGTTCAGTATTTGATGATTAATGAGAAGAAGGCGGATGATCCTGCGTGCGGGCGTTTAAAGGACTGGCTGGTTGCTCAGTTCAAGTGAGCGATTCACGAAGATGGCAGCTAACTAGCCGCCCCTGAAAAACACCAGACGATGAAACACACGCTGAACGCTTCAGCCACCAGTATCCATGTGGGAGACGTTCGATGATTTCTTCTCGGGAACGGTAAAACTCACTGTCGTACCGGTGAGGATCTTGTGAGTCGGGTCGGCCACTTCCAGAAGAACCTTGTGAGCACCGGGCGTCAGTCCAACCAGGATAATCGGGCCGTCACTGGTATGCGCCCACGTACCTTTCCAGTCATCGACCGTCACGTGGAGGTGGCTGAGACGAGGTGAAACTTCACCCGCTGTCTTGCCAAATACCGGCATGATCCTGGCGTGCTCTGTTCGATACTGGATGATGACAACGCCGCGGGCCAACGGCTCGGCAAGCGGCGGATAGGCAATGAGTTTTGGCAGCGCCTCGGATTCCAGCGGGAGTATTGCCGGTGGGTGATCGGTATCCGCTTCTCCTTCACCGAATGCAACCATGCAAAAAAAGCCGCCCAAGACCAGGACAAACAGATTTCTGAGAGCGAGGGGCATGGCGTTTTACTCCCGCATGATGTTACTCAAGGCTAGTCCATTGCAGAGAATGCATTGCAGGGCTGACGGCGCGTCTTTTGCCGCTCACTTCAGGAAGGCAAATACCGCGCAACCCTCTCATCCAATAGCTTGATCAGCGCCGGCTCCATGTACTGAAAAACATCCGGTATGTCCAAACAAGCGACGCGCTTGTCCGCCAGTTCCGAACCAAATCGAGCCATCAGTTTGTTGCGATGAATGGGTTCCATGACAACGATCAGATCAGCCCACTGCAGCAGCTCCAGGTTGACCGGAACATACGCATCGTTGCTGATGCCCGCCGACGCGGTTTTCACGCCGGGCCAGTCAGCAAAATGTCGTTCGGCCGTGGGGCTGCGCAGGCGGTTTTGGCTGCAAATGAAAAGTACGTTCAACATCGTATGACTCCCGACAGTTAACGCGCCTGGGACTCAGGCGAATTACCGGGTCACGGCCGCACTCCGGGTGCCCGCGAACGCACTCGTGCCAAGCCAGCGCCACAGGCTTTTCGCGTCTTGTACGGCGCCATCCACACGCAGCTCTCGCGACTGAAGAACGTCCCCCGGCGTGCGATCGCCCGTCCACACCTCGGTCAATGCGCGCACGCTGGAATCCACGACGAGGGTCAGTTCGCGGCCAGGGTCGTCGCGGCACAGGTCGGCTACACCCTCTTCAACCACGAGCCACCATGCTTGCTCGCCGGGCCGTGCGTCGCGGAACGTGAAGTGGATGACCACCGGTCGCGGCGGGAACGTTTCGATGCGCACGAACCGGCGCACGTCCCACATCAGCAAGCCCGCATCGAGTTCGTCATCGCGAAGGCGGCTGCCGATCCAGCGCGCGCCCCAATGACCCAGCGCCATGATGATCAGGCGCAACTCCTTGCCCGCCTCGGTCAGGCTGTACTCCCAGACTTTGCCCGTGGCCGTGCGGTGCACGACGCCGATTTCTTCCAGATGGCGCAGCCGCTGTGTCAGCAGGTTGGTGGACATCCGGGGTACGCCGCGGTGCAGTTCGTTGAAGCGCTTGCTGCCGCACAACAACTCGCGCACGACCAAAGGTGTCCAGCGCTCACACAGAGCTTCGGCACCGCGTGCGACCGTGCAGAACTGACCGTAGCTTTCGTCCATTGCCTGGGCTCCGCAATTACAACGCTTCAGATTCTGAACTAGCCCCGCCGCTTCGCCACGCGCACGCTCAAGCCTTCGAAGCCAAGAACCAAAGGTGAACGCCATGACTAAGGTTGCCATTATTCAGCGCCCGCCCGTGCTGCTCGATCGCGGCGCAACGATCACCCGGGCCGTGCAATCGGTCGCCGAAGCTGCGGCGGCGGGAGCTTCGCTGATCGTTTTGCCCGAGTCGTTCATTCCAGGTTACCCGTCGTGGATCTGGCGGTTGGCGGCGGGAAAGGACGGGGCTGTCATGGGCCAGTTGCACACGCAACTGCTGGCCAACGCCGTTGATATTACGAACGGTGACCTGAGCCCTTTGTGCGAGGCCGCGAGGGCTCACGCCGTGACGATCGTGTGCGGCATCAATGAATGCGACCGGTGCAATGGCGGCGGCACGCTCTATAACAGCGTAGTCGTTATCGGCGCGAACGGCGCAGTGCTCAACCGACACCGCAAGCTGATGCCAACGAATCCCGAGCGCATGGTGCATGGCTTCGGTGATGCCTGCGGGTTGCGCACGGTCGAGACACCGGTCGGTCGCGTGGGGGCGCTCATCTGCTGGGAAAACTACATGCCGCTGGCACGTTATTCACTCTATGCTCAAGGAGTGGAAATCTACGTCGCCCCCACGTACGACGCGGGCGATGGCTGGATTAGCACGATGCGTCACATTGCACTCGAAGGACGCTGTTGGGTGCTCGGCAGTGGCACCGCACTGCGCGGCAGCGACATCCCCGAAGACTTTCCGGCGCGTGCGCAACTGTTTCCCGATCCGCAGGAATGGATCAACGACGGCGACTCGGTGGTGGTCAATCCGCAAGGCCGGATCGTCGCCGGTCCATTGCACCGGGAGGCCGGCATTTTGTATGCGGACATCGACGTCGCACAGGTGGCGCCAGCGCGGCGAGCGCTCGACGTCACGGGACATTACGCGCGCCCTGACATTTTCGAATTGCAGGTGCGGCGCACACCGGCGACTGCGGTGCGCTATATCGACGGGTGAAGGCAAACCATTGACGGGAGTTATGCAATGAACAGTGAACGGTCTTACAAGGGCAGTTGTTTTTGCGGCGCAGTCGAGCTTACGGTCAGTGGCGAGCCGGTCGGAATGGGTTATTGCCATTGCGAGTCGTGTCGGCATTGGTCAGCAGGACCGGTCAACGCCTTCACGCTGTGGAAACCCGAGGCGGTGCAGGTGACTCGCGGGGCTGACAACATCGGCACCTACAACAAGACACCACAGAGTTACCGCAAGTGGTGCAAGACGTGTGGCGGGCATCTCTTCACTGAACACCCGGGGATGGGGCTCGTCGACGTGTATGCCGCGATCATTCCGGATCTCGCGTACTCGCCAGGCGTTCACGTGCACTATCAGGAGAGCGTGCTGCGCATCAAGGATGGATTGCCCAAGCTGAAGGATGTTCCCAACGAACTGGGAGGATCGGGTATCAGCGTGGACGAATAGCGCTGACACCGGAGTAAAAAAAACGGGCGCCTTGTCGGGCGCCCGTTTTGTTCAGGGTTGCGTGCTGCGAGTGACGCTGATCAGTGCGATTTCTTTGAAATCGACGTCCCGGCTTTGCTCAACCCTTTCGCGTTGTGATCCCCGGGTGTCGAGGCCGAGATTGCGGAGGCTTTGGCCACGCCGCGAGTGTCTTTGGAATGGGCGATGCCAGACGTCGTTGTGCCATGACCGCGCTCACCATTGCGGTCACTGCCGTAGTGGTTGCCGCTTTCGCCACGGTCGCGAACCGCCCTTCCGGCATGATCGCTGCTCAGTCCATTACCATGGCCGTTGCTGTTGGCGTTGCCGTGATCGGAACCGCTGTGACCGCCACCTGTACCGCCGCCGTGGCCACCGCCATTACCACCACCGTTTCCGCCGCCGTTACCACCACCACCGCCATTACCGCCTCCGTTACCGTCCTTCGCATAGGCGGAGTTCATGACAGAGAGGTCAGCAGGGAGTAATGGGGCGGCTGCAAGCATGAGGGCGCATGACATGACAGCAACGAAACTCTTGTTTTTTAAAAGCATGATTGCTTCCGTAAGGTGGTTGATATCGCATGCATTAGGACGCAATTGCCCGGCGACAGTTCAACTCCTGCGACGGACGGAGTGCGGTGCGCTCACCACCCGAAAAAGCACCGCAGCCGCGGGGTTCAAGTATCAGTCAAAGGCCCCGTTGAGGACTTCATAGATGATCCCGGTTGCCAGTGCGACCAGTATCAAATCGGTGCCTGCTTGCTGCCATTCGTATCCATCATAATGGGGCAGCCTGCCAATCAGGCGTCCATCCAGCTTTTTCGCAATGCCGGGTGGAAGCGGCTTTCCTCGAGCGAGGTTTTTCTGAATACCGGGTGGCAACGCAGGGCCGGGGCTCCAGTAGTCCCTGTATTCGCCAACGATCCCGAGAATGCTTACCTGATTGATACTGGGGCCATGACTCCAATCGCCGCCTCCGGCGTTTTTGCCTTTGCCGCCTTGATTGCCATGGACTTGATTGTTTTGCGCTTTTCCCTGGCCCTTTCCATTACCAGGATCAGCCAATGCGGTCGCTGAGCCGCAAACCAGCGCAAGGCATGTAATCGCGGCAACCAATGAGCGTGATCTGTGCATGAATCGTTCCCTCAGAGTGGCGGGTTGTCTCTCTGAAATTTAGACGCTATTGACGATGTGAGTTCCAATTCCACTTATTTATGGCCCGGCCCCACGCCCGTTTTGTCTGCACTTGCGTGCTGCGGATTCTGGTAACTCGTAGCACACTAGCCAAGTGTCAATGCAGAGCGCCAAGTAGCCAGGCGTTTTCAGGAGGTGAACAATGAGCAAACAACCTCAACCCCGCAGCCGCTCCAACCCTCAACCCAGATCCCGCCCGGTGGTGCCCAACCTGCCCGGCAAAACCGGCAACAAGTCCGGGGGCTTGCGTGGCAACTACCCGTCGAAGAAGTCGTAGTGGAAAGCAATCAACAGCGAACGTAACCTCCCGACTGACGGCATCGGTTCGGCCACGGCAAATCGAGAGTCACTTGGTCTGATTCGACGGATACAGACCGGCAAGCCGCGCTATCACAACACCCACATAAAAGACGCCTGAAAATTCTTCGACCATCACAAGTGAGCGGGCATGGTTGGTCAACGGCAGAACATCACCGTAACCGGTGGTCGTCAGCGTCGTGAGGCTGAAATAGATCAGTTTGAAGAACGTGCCGGGCTGTCCAAAGTCGAGGTGGCTTGGGCCGAATGAGCCAGCGCTGGATATCTCGAGCAAGGCATAGACGAAGGACCAGACGAAGGCCAGCAGGATGTAACCCGCAAGCGCGCCATGCAGCTTGTCGGCCGTAATCGGCCCGCGCTGGAGAATATAGCGAAGCACTCCGATGAACGAGACTGCAAGAGATGCCGCATAAGCTATCCCGGCGAGATTAAGAATCGCGATACTCCCAACCCACAACGCCGTCCATTGCAGGCCAACCCCAAGCAACGCCAGGACCAGTTTGAGGATGAACCCCCACCGAGTCTGCCGGGTGGCGAAAGCGCCCACGAGCAGCACGGTTGAAAACAGAATGCCGAGCAACGTACGGGCAAATATGCCCTCCTCAAGAAAGGGAAACAGGAGGATCAATCCAAGTAAGAGCAGCAACAGATAGGTGCAGGGCCCTCGCCCTATGACCATCTGACCCAAATCCTCGTCGGATTCGGTTTTATTTTTCGGATCTGTCATAGCGGTTTCCCATAGACCGAAACAACGTTCGATACCTGGCGCTACAGGTTTTAAATCTGGCCTGGTTTTAGAAGTGTCGGCAGTGGAATTCTAGTCGCGAATGCATGTGAGAGGATTCAGCCGGACAACTATGGGTCGATTTCTACCCTGATCGGCTGACGGCAATCGGCCAAAAGTTAGCGTTCAGTCTTCTGACTAAAGACCGAGAACAGCGTTAATGATGAAAGTCGTGCGCGACGGTTCGAATGTGGGCTTTAATGTCCGTGCTTATAGGCAACCCCATGAGCTTCGACTCCGTACGAAGATGGATGCGCCTGACAGCGGGTTCCGGTTGCCATGTACTTGTCCATTCAAGGAAGAAACGACATTGAAAATAGCTTTTAGCGCCCTGTTATTGACCTGCCTGACGACTATCGCGCTCGCTGGCGAGAACCCTGTCGGCTTCCGCTCTTCCACACTGGCGGACGCGCACAATGACCGCACACTGGAAATGGTCGTCTGGTACCCCAGTGCAACGACCGCCGCCACGCAATTGATTGGCGATGATGTGGTGTTCGTCGGGGCTTCTGCCGTTCGTGACGCGCCGCCCGCTGCTGGCAAGCATCCATTATTGGTGCTCTCCCACGGGTACAGGGGAAACTGGAGCAACCAGATCTGGCTTGCCAGCGCTCTGGCTCACAGGGGTTACATCGTCGCTGCAATCAATCACCCTGGCTCCACCACTCATGACCGTAGCCCAAAAGCAGCAGCGCAGTTATGGCAGCGGCCCGTTGATGTGAGCCGAGCCATTGATGGGGTCACGGCTCAACCGGAAAAATTCGGCCTGGTCGCCAATGACCGAATTGCAGTAGTGGGCCATTCACTCGGCGGCTGGACCGCCCTGGAGATCGTCGGTGCCCGTTTCGATCCAGACCGCTTCGCCCATGACTGCAAAACACACCCGCAGTTAGCAAGTTGCAGCGTCTACGGAAAGATGAACCCCGCCAGCACCTCAGAAGCAAAGACCGCGTTGGCCGCCGATTTGCGCGATGAACGCGTCACGGCGGTGGTCACATTGGACCTGGGCCTTTCACGGGGCATGACCGATGAAAGCCTGGCCGCGCTGCCGGTACCAACGCTGGTGATCGCTGCCGGCGTACCGTCGCACGATCTTCCCGCTGAGCTGGAGTCTGCCAACCTGGCCAAGCGCCTGCCTCCGGCGTCAAGCCGTTACGTCGAAATCAGCGACGCAAGCCATTTCAGCTTCTTGTCGGTGTGCAAACCGGGCGCAGAAGCGATGCTCGAAGAAGAAGTGCCAGGCGATGGCATCATTTGCCGGGATGGCGATGGCAATGGCGCTCGCCCGCGGGATTTGATCCAACAGCAGGTTACTTCGCTGATAGCAGAGTTTCTTCAGTCATCTATCTACAAAGAGAACAGCTTGTAAAATCGTTGTAGGAGAACTGCCGCAGCTCGACAAAAAACCGCTGAACGATTTAGCCAATCTGTTGCATCGACCGGTTGAATCCACAGCCAAAAGCGGACGGTCAGTGACCCGCAAGCACGGCAACGAATCCACTTCCCCGTTTGCGGCGATTCGTCACTCTGGCAACCCCATGCCGCCGCTCACTGGTTCAGGAACTCGATGACAGCAGCGGCGAACAGTTCTGATTGATCAAGCATGACGAAGTGAAAACTGTCGTCAATGCGTCGCAAGCTGATGTTTGGGGTCGAGACATAGGCGTTCCGGTACATTGCATCAACGTTGGAAGCATCTATGCCGTAAAGCGGGTCGTAGGCATAGACAACCTCGACCGGCACCTTAATGCGTTCAAGCTCAGGCCGCAGGTCAGTAACCATCAGTTCATACATGGCATCGGCCACGGTCTTTCGGTCCGAGCTTATCCCCGCTGCGGCCAAACCTGGCCTGAACGCTTCAGTTTTGACGAGACGGGCGATGGATGCATGCTGCATCGCTTCGGCCTGCTCAGGTGTTGCCGCTAACATCGCATCGCGCATCGCAGCAGCATGCGGGGTGGCTGTTTCACTGGTAGCCGAGGGGGCGATCAGCAACGTATAAAAAGGCAGAGCATCGACAATCATGAGGGGGCCAACCTGGTCGGGATGACGAGCACCAAGCATCAGTGCCACCTCACCACCCAACGAATGACCGATGATGACCGGCGCCTCGATGCGCTGGCTGCGGATATATTCAGCAATCGCCTCGGCTGTAGGCGCTGCTACTTTCCCTTCTGGATCGAATGCGGCAGGCGAGCCGGCAAAGCCAGCTACCTGTACGAGATGGAGACGGTGGGTCTGTCGCAATCTGGAGGCCAAATCAGCCCATACTTCGTAGGACGATGCCAATCCTGGAATCAATATAATGTCTGTTCCCGAGCCTTCGACCAGCACAGAGATACGCCCCTGTTTGACCGTCACTGGCGACAGGGACTCAGACAGGGCTGGCGATGCCGACACCAGGGACAAAGTGGCGCCGATCACGCCGACGAGTGAGCTTAAGGGGTTCATAGCCATTCCTTTGACCGAAAAAATGTTGCCACTATATAACGATAACGGCACACGAAGGCGCGAGAAAACTATCCCCCCGCCTGCAATCCGTAGCGTCAGCTATGGGTCGGAAAGCGACGGTCTGGGCTCGACCGTCGCAGTGGATGATTAGACTTCTGTCTGCTCTGCCATTTCTAGAGCATCGTCTACCTCGATGCCCAAGTACCTGACAGTGCTTTCGAGCTTCGTATGACCAAGCAAGAGTTGGACTGCCCTCAAGTTCTTGGTCCTGCGATAGATCAACGAAGCCTTGGTTCGCCGTAGCGTGTGGGTACCGTACATCGTCGGGTCAAGTCCAATGGCTGTTACCCATGCTTTGACTATTCGAGCGTATTGCCTGGTAGAGAGATGATCTGATCCGTGCAAACGCGTCGGGAACAGAAAGTCCTCACTGCGAAGATGCGCCTGACGCATCCAAGCCTCCAGAATTGTTCGTGTTTGCTCAGTAATTGCAAACTGCACTGGATGCTGAGTTTTCTGCTGCATCACGATGGCCCGTGACGAAACATGCTCCCCATGCGCAATGTCACGTACTCGCAGGCAGCCAGGGATTGTGAATTCAGCCGGTCGATGCAACACAACTAAATTCTGTGTAAGCGACTTGCAGACGGCCTCAGCGATTGAGCCTGGTAATTTTTGAACCCTGCAATCCCAGCCCGGCCATTAAGCCCTTTTGATCAAAGATGAACGCATAGACATCGGATTGAGCCGTCGAGGTAGTTATCGATTTGGCCATGCCTGAATCTACGACCACGATGCTTGGGCCCACGCCGACCTCAAATCCATTAACATTTTTCAGATCATTCATCGCTGAATAGGTCATGAAAAACATCACGTATCCAAACCGCTGCACGCCCGCCTGAAGGCCGTATGAGGCTGCTGTGGTCGCGTAGTATCCCGTCACTTTTCCGTTCTCAATCAATTCGCCTTCGCCATGGTGTGCGCCGGCGATGAGGCCCGCTTTCAGCACATCAGGGAAAACGAGGATACCCTTGGCTCGCTGCGCGAGGGCGCGCGCTTGCGGCGTTTTGGTATACAAACTCTGTAACGCCGCTTTCGCCTCGCGGTCCATTTCCGCGTTAGCAGCCATCACATCAGAGGCGGAAGTTGATTGACCCTGATTGACCCATTTGGCAGCCCGCCGTGATCGCGAGGATTGAAATCATTGCCATCATTCGAAGGTATTTGATCATGAGCAATACTCCGTTTCTGTACCTGCTATTGAGGAACCTGCGTGGCGATAGCCGTTGCGGATCAAAGACTGACGGGGTCGATCTTTCCCTTAGACTTTAATCCTAATAAGCAGTTGGTCAAATGCTATCCGCTGCTCATCGCGGCAGGGTATGCCTTGTACGCCTGACAAACCGTTCAAGTCGTTTGATGAAGCTCGGCACGCTTTAGAAACTCTTCTAACCGCTACGCGACAAGCTCGACATAGCTGGACTCCCCACCGCCAGTCGCGCCCGACAACCAACCCCATACGAAGGCCAAAGTGGTACGCCCTGCGTGATCAACGCCTACCGTGCCACGAGACCAGCCGGCCAGAATCTCACCGTCCGTAGTCAAACACTGAAAAAGAAGCTCAATGGTATCGGGGCCCGTCACGCGCCCGACTTGATTACCCGTACGGATCCGGCCGCCTTGGTAAGTGCTCCAAATGGCATCTTCCTCGACATGGTAATGAAATACTGTGCCTGCACCGGATAGCCCTTGGGTGTTGTCCGCTACCGTAAATCGGCGATTGTTCAAACAAAGCTCCCCCGCAATATCCCCCCCACGATGAGAAAAATCCCCCATAAACGGGCTGTATTACCCGATTCCTGTGTCAACTTTCATTGGCCAGGGGATCAAGTTGCGCCGCCAGCCGGGAATGATCGGCTGTTCAATTTTCTGGCATAGAGAATGCTGTACGTTCACTAGCGCATTAATTGAAAGTTTGAAGTTGTTATCACGGGATAACAGATTTCCACCTGTGCTGCACAACCCTTCTTAGGAGTTACCTTCATGCGAAGTGAGCCGCTAGTCCGCACGTTGGCACTCATGCTTCTCATCTTTGCCATAGGGGCATTCTGGAGTCTGTTCAGCTGGTTCAGCAGTTAAGCGTTGTTTGTGTTGCGGATCGGGTGAAGTCCCGGTTGAAGTCGGGAT
>Ga0208635_100214_pt1 | contig 18760 bp, 19 predicted proteins | sample LakWasMe93_HOW11_2_FD_183915 | JGI IMG/M metagenome (GOLD analysis project Ga0208635, IMG submission 183915) | Freshwater sediment methanotrophic microbial communities from Lake Washington under simulated oxygen tension - Sediment Metagenome... | ecosystem: Environmental > Aquatic > Freshwater >...
ACGGCTGGGAAGAACAGCACGGGCGCTTCGTATCCGGTATGCCGGACGAAGCGGTGCTGAACATCCAGACCGACGAACGCACGGCCATCGTCGCGCTGACTCACGATCCGCGCCTGGATGACATGGCGCTGCTGACGGCACTCGATTCCAGGGCGTTTTACGTCGGCGCGCTGGGTTCGCGGGTCAACAGCCTGAAGCGCCGGGAAAACCTCGCTCAGCTAGGCTTGTCCCAAGAGGCCATCGAGCGCTTGCACGGCCCGATCGGCCTGCACATCGGCAGCCATTCCCCGGCGGAAATCGCCTTGTCGCTGCTGGCGGAAATTGTCGCGATCAAGAACGGCGTCGAGCTGAAACAGAAGAAGCCGTTGCAGGAGGAGGCATGAGCGGGCCAATCGGCGTCATCGTGTTGGCGGCGGGGCAGGGCACTCGGTTTCGACAGGTGGCGGGTGCCGACAGGGACAAGTTGTTGGCGGACTGCACGGGGCGCGATGGCGCCGTTCGTTCGGTGATCGAGCAGGTGCTGGTGAGTTTGCCGGCCACGCTGGCGAAGCGCGTGTTGGTGACGACCGAAGATCGCCCGCAAGTGATTCGCATGGCCAAGGCTTATGGTTTCGAGATTGTGCTGGTGGAATCCTCCGGCATGGGCGACAGCATTGCGGCAGGGGTGGCGGCGTGCCCGAACCTCGCGGGATGGTTGATTGTGTTGGGGGATATGCCGTTCATTCTGCCGTCGACGATTGAACAGGTGTTGGCGGGGATTGCTGAAGATGGGATCAGTGTTCCGGTGATCAATGGCGAATACGGCCATCCGGTTGGTTTCGGGCGAACGTTTGGACCGGGTTTGATGGCGTTATCGGGTGATCGCGGGGCCAAGCCGTTGTTTGCGTCGGCGCGGGTGGTTGAGGTGGCGGTGGAGGATGCCGGGGTGTTGTGGGATGTGGATGTGCCTGAGGCGTTGGTCTTCAAGTAGGCGTGGCGCAGCTCAAATGTGGGAGCGGGCTTGCTCGCGAATTCGGTTCAACATTCAACATTGATGCAGCTGATCCACCGCATTCGCGAGCAAGCCCGCTCCCACATTGGTTCTCGGTGATGTTCATGACATAAAAAAGCCCCGCCTGGGTTACCAGGCGGGGCTTTTTAGTGGCCGATGGAATCAGACGAGAGGTTTAGGCTCGTGCTCTTTTTCCTGGGCTTGCTCGTGTTGCTCTACCGCTTCCTGAACGGAGCGTGGAGCTTCGTCGATCACGGAGTCAGCTGGCTCGGCAGCCACTTCAGCAGCCGGGGCAGGAGCAGCCTCGACGACTTCAGCAACAACCGGTGCCACTTCGACAGCGGCCGGAGCAGCAGCGGCAGCCAGTTCGGCTTCCTTCTGCAGGCGCTCTTCTTCACGCTTGCGACGACGCACTTCACGCGGGTCGTTAGGTGCGCGGCCACTTGGTGTCAGGGCACTGGCCGGGGCAGCTTCAACCACTGGTGCAGCCACTTCGGCGACAACAGGGGCTTCAACAACCGGAGCCACTTCTGGTTCGGCAGCCACAACAACAGGCTCGACAACCGCAACTTCAGCAACTGGCGCTGGCGTTTCGACCGCTACCGGCTCGGCAACCCAGTTGAAAGCGGTTTGCTCTTCGCGAACTTCACGAACGGTTTCGGTTACGGTTTCAGCGACGGTTTCAACAACCGGCTCTGCAACCACGGCAGGCGTTTCAGCAACGACGGCAGGCTCGGCGGCAGCTTCGACTTCAGGCTGTGCTTCACGAACCGGAGCCACTTCGACTTCCGGAGCAGCAGTTACTTCTACAGGCGTGGTCGCTTCAACGACTGGCGCTTCGACTGGAGCAGTTTCCAGTGTGGCGGCAGTGGCGCGTTCGGCTTGCTCGTTGGCCTGTGCTTCGGCCGGAGCGCTGATCACGGTGCTGGCAACGGCTGCGGTAACAGCCAGGCCTGCGGCCAGATCGGCAGCGCTTGGTGCTTCGGCGCCTTCGTTACCTTCGGCGGATTCGGATTCTTCCGAACCTTCGATCACGTTGCCGTTGGCATCGCGTTGACGCTCGCGACGGTTGCTGCGACGACGCTGGCCACGGGAGCGGCGGCGTGGACGATCGCCTTCGGCGCCTTCCTGACCGTCTTCCTGCAGTTGCTCTTCGTTGCCGGTCAGCTCTTCTTCAGCAACGGCGGCAGCGGCTTGCTCGGCGCGTGGTTGACGCTCTTCACGCGGTGGACGTGGCGCACGCTCTTCACGTGGCTGACGAGCTGGACGCTCTTCAGCAGCAGCGGTAGTAGCGGCAGCAGCCGGAGCGGCGGCGTCCAGCGGTTCACGCAGTTCACGAACGCGTTCTTCACGCTCGCCACGTGGCTTGCGATCTTCACGAGGCGCGCGCGGTGCACGTTCTTCGCGAGGGGCGCGTGGTGCGCGCTCTTCACGTGGAGCACGTTCTTCGCGAGCAACTGCCGGGGTTTCTTCACGGGCTTCACGTGGCTCACGTGGTGCGCGTTCTTCACGCGGTGCACGTTCCTCGCGAGGCTTACGCTCTTCATCGCGGCGACCGTTACGGTTGCGGCTCTGCTGACGACCGTTGCGACGCTCTTCGTTACGGGCCGGGCGCTCGGTGGTCGCTGGTTTTTCAACCACAACCGGAGCAGCAGGCTCTTCTTTGGTGGCGAACAGGCTGACCAGCGACTTCACCAGGCCTTTGAACAGGCTTGGCTCTGGCGCGGCGGCCGGTGCAGCAACCGGTGCGGCGACGACTTCGGTTGGTACCGGAGCGTTGGCGCGGGCCGGCGCAGTCTTGACCGCGGCTTCCTGGCGAACCAGGGTGCGGGTCGCAGCGGCTGGCTGGACTTCTTCGACTTCGGCAGCGGCAGCAGCGATTTCGTAGCTGGACTGGTTGATGCTGGCTTCCGGGCTGTCATCACGCAGGCGCTGAACTTCGAAGTGCGGCGTTTCGAGGTGATCGTTCGGCAGAATGACGATGCGGGCACGGGTGCGCAGTTCGATCTTGGTGATCGAGTTGCGTTTTTCGTTAAGCAGGAAGGCTGCGACCGGAATTGGCACTTGTGCGCGAACTTCGGCGGTGCGGTCTTTCAGGGCTTCTTCTTCGATCAGGCGCAGGATTGCCAGCGACAGCGATTCAACATCACGGATGATGCCGGTGCCGTTGCAACGCGGGCAAACGATGCCGCTGCTTTCGCCGAGCGATGGGCGCAGGCGCTGACGGGACATTTCCAGCAGGCCGAAGCGCGAGATGCGGCCGACTTGCACGCGAGCGCGGTCGGCTTCCAGGCATTCGCGGACTTTCTCTTCCACGGCGCGCTGGTTCTTGGCAGGGGTCATGTCGATGAAGTCGATGACGATCAGGCCGCCGATGTCGCGCAAGCGCAACTGACGGGCGATTTCTTCGGCAGCTTCAAGGTTGGTCTGCAGGGCGGTTTCTTCGATGTCGCTGCCTTTGGTGGCGCGCGCCGAGTTGATGTCGATGGACACCAGGGCTTCGGTCGGATCGATAACGATGGAACCACCGGAAGGCAGCTCGACGACGCGCTGGAAAGCGGTCTCGATCTGGCTTTCGATCTGGAAACGGTTGAACAGCGGAACGCTGTCTTCGTACAGCTTGATCTTGCTGGCGTACTGCGGCATCACCTGGCGGATGAAGGTCAGGGCTTCGTCCTGGGCTTCAACGCTGTCGATCAGCACTTCGCCGATGTCCTGGCGCAGGTAATCGCGGATGGCGCGGATGATCACGTTGCTTTCCTGGTAGATCAGGAATGGCGCGGAGCGATCCAGCGAGGCTTCTTTGATGGCGGTCCAGAGTTGCAGCAGGTAATCGAGGTCCCACTGCATTTCTTCGCTGCTGCGGCCCAGGCCGGCAGTGCGCACGATCAGACCCATGTCGGCCGGTGCAACCAGACCGTTCAGGGCTTCACGCAGTTCGTTGCGCTCTTCACCTTCGATGCGACGGGAGATACCGCCGGCACGCGGGTTGTTCGGCATCAGAACCAGGTAACGACCGGCCAGGCTGATGAAGGTGGTCAGGGCGGCGCCCTTGTTGCCACGTTCTTCTTTTTCGACCTGAACGATGACTTCCTGGCCTTCGCTCAGGACGTCTTTGATGTTGACGCGGCCTTCAGGGGCTTTCTTGAAGTATTCGCGGGAGATTTCTTTGAGGGGCAGGAAGCCGTGGCGCTCGGAGCCGAAATCGACAAAGGCAGCCTCAAGGCTTGGTTCGATGCGAGTAATCCGGCCTTTATAAATGTTGGCCTTCTTCTGCTCGCGTGCACCGGATTCGATGTCCAGGTCGTAGAGGCGTTGGCCATCTACCAGTGCAACACGCAACTCTTCGGGTTGAGTTGCGTTAATCAGCATTCTTTTCATGTAGTACCGTCGGTTTCCGGGCTGCCGGAAACGGCGTTCGGCACACACGACTTCTCATGGTCGGTGTCAGGTGCGTCGGGAGTGGTTGGCCATTCCCGTGTCTAGCGAAGTCCGGCCAATGTGGGCCTTCGTCGCGACGTACGCGTCCTGCTTGCTGTGGCTACTTAAGCACTCAGTCAGGAGGAGGAATCAACCGGCGGCTGTGGACGAGATGAAGCGTCTTGATAAAGCCTATTGCTACACAGTCCAGCGGTTGTGCATCTCCACCCTACACGTATCCCTGATAATTCGGGTGCTGCCGCGCGCAGAATCCGCAGCGGGTTGGCATTTACCGTGAGCTCCGAAAGGGGAGGTCACGCATCATGGCTAATTTAGGCGTTGTTTCCGAAGCGTTCGCTCGGGGTCATTCGCAGCTGACTGCACTTTGTGAACTGGCCGTGAATATGGGCTCGCGTAGCGAGTGAAAACTCTGCTTTGCGGCGTGATTCAGGCCTCATGTCACCTGCGCTCGTTACACCTGCAAACTCCACCGTTACGTAGCGAAAGCGCCGTAGGACGGCCTCGCGTCCTGGTGAATTGCATTGGTCAGGGCCGGTTTTTGACCGTTTGTCCGCTGTCCAGGCCGCTTTTGGCGGCGTTCGCGACTATAGCAGTAATGATTAAGTGCTTCAATTCCATAAAAAATTGATATCATCCGCGCCATGACGACTACTGCCCCCTCGACCCCAGGCGTACAACTGCTTGAGGTCTCGCCGGAATATGCCGGCCAACGTATTGATAACTTCCTTCTCGCTCGGCTCAAAGGCGTGCCCAAGACCTTGATTTACCGTATTTTGCGTAAAGGCGAAGTGCGAGTGAACAAAGGCCGGATCAAGCCCGAATACAAGCTGCAGGCGGGCGATATCGTGCGCGTGCCGCCGGTTCGCGTGCCTGAACGCGACGAACCTGTGCCGCTAGCCCAGGGCCTGCTGCAACGGCTCGAAGCCTCGATTGTCTATGAAGACAAAGCGCTGATCGTGATCAACAAGCCTTGCGGCATTGCGGTTCACGGCGGCAGCGGCCTGACTTATGGCGTGATCGAAGCCTTTCGTCAGTTGCGTCCGGATTGCAAGGAGCTCGAGCTGGTTCACCGTCTGGACCGTGACACCTCCGGTCTGCTGATGATCGCCAAGAAACGCAGCATGCTGCGTCACTTGCACACGGCCTTGCGCGGTGATGGCGTGGACAAGCGCTACATGGCGCTGGTTCGCGGCAACTGGGCGGCTTCGATCAAGCAAGTCCGTGCGTCGCTGGGCAAGAGTAATCTGCGTTCCGGCGAGCGGATGGTCGAGGTCGACGAGGAGGAGGGCAAGGAGTCGGTGACCGTGTTCAAGGTCCTGCGTCGATTCGGCGACTTTGCCACCCTGATCGAGGCCAAGCCGATCACTGGCCGGACTCACCAGATTCGCGTTCACACTTTGCACGCCGGGCATTGCATTGCTGGCGACACCAAGTACGGCGATGACGATTTCAGCAAGGAAATCCGCGATCTGGGCGGCAAACGCCTGTTCCTGCATGCGTACATGCTGACCGTGCCGCTGCCGGATGGCGGCGAACTGAAGTTGCAGGCGCCTGTCGACGAGATGTGGGCCAAGACTGTGGAGCGCCTGAGTGCACCCCTCTGATTACAAACTGCTGATTTTCGATTGGGACGGCACGCTGGCTGATTCCATTGGTCGGATTGTCGAAGCAATGCACGTTGCGTCCGAGCGTTCCGGTTTTCAGTTGCGCGATGACTTTGCTGTCAAAGGCATCATCGGCCTGGGTTTGCCGGAAGCGATTCGCACGCTGTACCCCGAGATCAGCGATACCGAACTGGTGGCGTTTCGCGAGCATTATGCGGACCACTACATCGCGTCGGAAGCGGTGCCTTCGCCGTTGTTCGAAGGGGTCGTCGAGTCGATGGAGGCGTTCCGCGCCGAGGGCTATCATTTAGCGGTTGCCACCGGCAAGGCGCGTCGCGGGCTGGATCGGGTGCTGAAGGCGCACGGCTGGGAAGATTATTTCGACATCACCCGTGCCGCCGACGAAACCGCCAGCAAACCCCATCCGTTGATGCTTGAGCAGATCCTCGCCCATTGCGAAGTTCGTCCGGAGCAAGCGTTGATGGTCGGCGACTCGTCCTTCGACCTGCAGATGGCACGCAACGCCGGCATGGATTCGGTGGCGGTCAGCTACGGCGCGCAATCGATTGACGCGCTGAAGTTGTTCGAGCCGGCACTGGCTATTGATCGTTTTTCAGAATTGCATGCCTGGCTGAGTCAGCGGGCTTAATACGTTTTTGCCGGGGTAGATGGCCATGACCGACGAATGGAAAGCGCCCGCCAAGCCGAGCGCAGAGAGCGGTGACGAGAAAAGCTGGAAGCTGCTGGAAAAGACCCTGCTCGCCAGCGTGCAGGAGCAGCGCCGGTCGCGTCGCTGGGGGATTTTCTTCAAGTTGCTGACCTTTGTGTACCTGTTTGGCGCACTGGTGTTGTTTACGCCGTTGATGGACATGGAAAAAGCCGCCACTCGCAGCGCCAATTACACTGCGCTGATCGAAGTGACGGGCATGATCGCCGACAAGGAGCCCGCCAGCGCTGACAACATCGTCGGCAGCCTGCGTGCCGCCTTCGAAGATAAGAAGGTCAAGGGTGTCATCCTGCGCATCAACAGTCCGGGCGGCAGTCCGGTGCAGTCCGGCTACGTGTATGACGAGATTCGCCGGTTGCGCGGCTTGAACCCGGACACCAAGGTTTACGCGGTAATCTCCGATCTGGGGGCTTCCGGTGCTTATTACATCGCCAGTGCGGCGGATCAGATCTATGCCGACAAGGCGAGCCTGGTGGGTTCCATTGGTGTGACGGCGGCCGGTTACGGGTTTGTCGGCACGATGGAGAAGCTGGGTGTCGAGCGTCGGACCTATACGTCTGGCGAGCACAAGTCGTTCCTCGATCCGTTCCAGCCGCAGAAGCCTGAGGAAACCCGGTTCTGGCAGGGTGTACTTGATACGACGCACCAGCAGTTCATCAACAGCGTCAAGACGGGGCGTGGCGATCGACTCAAGGACAAAGAGCATCCGGAGTTGTTCTCCGGGTTGGTCTGGTCCGGTGAGCAGGCGCTGCCGCTGGGGCTGATCGATGGTCTGGGTAATGCCAGTTCGGTGGCGCGTGATGTGATTGGTGAGAAAGAGCTGGTGGACTTCACCGTTCAGGAATCGCCGTTCGATCGCTTCTCGAAGAAACTGGGCGCCAGCGTGGCTGAGCAGTTGGCGATGTGGATGGGCTTCCAGGGTCCGTCGCTGCGCTGATCTTCCGGCTACATAAAAAAACCGGCCCAAGTGGCCGGTTTTTTGTTGGCGCCCACATCCTGTAGGAGCCGGCTTGCCGGCGATGGCAGCGATCCTGATACACCGCGCCGTTCGCATCGCCAGCAAGCTGGCTCCTACAGGATTTTGTTGTGGTGCAGATTGGGGCGTTCCCTTGTAGGAGCCGGCTTGCCGGCGATGGCGTCCTCAAGGTCAGTGAAGGACTCGACAGCCGTCAGGGGATTTGCACCCCTTCAGCCAACAGCATGTCGATCAGGCGAATCAGCGGCAAGCCGATCAGGCTGGTGGCGTCAGGGCCTTCGGTGCGCTGAAACAGGCTCACCCCCAAACCTTCCGCCTTGAAGCTGCCAGCGCAATCGTAGGGCTGTTCGGCGCGCAGGTAGCGTTCGATGCGTGCGGTGTCGAGTGTGCGCATGTGCACGGTGAACGGCACGCAGTCGACCTGGCAGTGTCCCGTCTGGCTATTGAGCAGGGCCAGGCCGGTCAGAAAGGTTACGCTGGCGCCGCTTGAGGCCAGCAACTGCTCGCGAGCCTTTTCGAAGGTGTGGGGTTTGCCGATAATACGCTCGCCGAGCACCGCGACCTGATCGGAGCCGATAATCAGATGAGCGGGGTGGCTGCCGACAAGAGCCCGGGCTTTTTCTTCGGCGAGGCGCTTGACCAGTTCGATGGCGGCCTCATTCGGCCGATGACTTTCGTCGATGTCCGGCGAGCTGCAGGTGAACGGCAGCTGCAAGCGGGCCAGCAATTCCCGGCGATACACTGAGCTTGAAGCGAGTAATAAAGGCGGCATGTGCATCTCCAGAAGACAGGCGCGAATTCTAGCGAGGCTTCCAGGTGACGGACAGGGCTGAATTTCCTTTGACATGGCTGGGTGCATCCCTATAATGCTGCGCCTATGTTGAATGACCCGATTCCACCTCACGTTGACCCGCGCAAATTGGCTGACCGTGGCACCACCCTTCAAGGTGAACTGCTGCTGGCCGATTTGGAGAGACTCTGCGACCCGCTTTCCGACAATGTCGGTACGGTGCAGGCTAAATTCGTTTTTGAACGAGATGAACGTAAGTCTGTGGTAATCCACAGCTTTATCGACACCGAAGTCAAAATGGTTTGCCAGCGTTGTCTTGAGCTGGTCACCCTGCCGATCCACAGCGAATGCAGTTATGCTGTGGTGAAGGAGGGTGCGAATACCCAGTCGTTGCCGAAAGGTTATGACGTGCTGGAACTGGGCGAAGATCCTTTGGATCTGCAGTCACTGATCGAGGAGGAGCTTCTGCTCGCCTTGCCCATTGTGCCTGCTCATCATCCGGAAGAATGCCAGCAGCCGGCGGGTCTCGATGAGCCCGAACCGAGCGAGGACGAGGTAACGCGGTCCAACCCGTTCAGTGTATTGGCGCAGTTAAAGCGTGACCCAAACGTTTAGGAGTTAATCAATTATGGCTGTTCAGCAGAACAAAAAATCCCGCTCCGCCCGTGACATGCGTCGTTCGCACGACGCTCTCGAGGCTAGCACCCTGTCTGTAGAAAAAACCACCGGTGAAGTTCACCTGCGTCACCACGTATCGCCAGAAGGCGTATACCGTGGCCGTAAAGTGATCGACAAGGGCGCTGACGAGTAATCACTTGTCCGCTCAAGTCATCGCGATTGACGCAATGGGCGGGGACTTCGGTCCCCGCAGCATTGTTCAGGCCAGCCTTGCTTGCCTGATTGCTACGCCCTCGCTGCACCTGACCCTTGTCGGTCAACCCTCCCTTCTTGAAGAATTGATCGCTGGCCAATCGGCTGTGGATCGCTCGCGCCTGTCGATTACCCCGGCATCCGAAGTGATCACCATGGACGAAAAGCCTGCCCAGGCCTTGCGCGGCAAGCCGGATTCGTCGATGCGTGTGGCGCTCGAGTTGTTGCGTGATGGCAAGGTTCAGGCCTGCGTCAGCGCCGGCAATACCGGCGCGCTGATGGCCTTGTCACGGTTCGTGCTCAAGACCTTGCCGGGCATTGACCGGCCGGCCATGGTCGCGGCGATTCCGACGCAGAAGGGCTACTGTCAGTTACTCGACCTGGGCGCCAACGTCGATTGCAGCGCCGAGCATTTGCTGCAGTTTGCGGTGATGGGCTCGGTCGCGGCGCAAACCCTGGGCATCGTTCGTCCACGGGTTGCATTGCTGAACATCGGCACCGAAGACATCAAGGGCAATCAGCAGGTCAAGCTGGCGGCGACCTTGTTGCAGAGCGCTCGCGGCATCAACTATATCGGTTTTGTCGAAGGTGACGGTTTGTACCGTGGCGAGGCGGATGTGGTGGTGTGCGACGGTTTTGTCGGCAATATTTTGCTCAAGTCCAGTGAAGGCCTGGCGACCATGATTGCCGGGCGAATTGAAGCGCTTTTCAAAAAGAATCTCGCATCGAAAATGGTGGGCGCTCTGGCGCTGCCGCTGATGAAGCGTCTTCAGGCTGATCTGGCGCCCGCTCGGCATAACGGTGCAAGCTTCCTCGGGTTGCAGGGGATTGTCGTGAAAAGCCACGGTTCGGCAGGGGTTCAGGGCTTTCAGAGTGCGATTCAGCGAGCCTTGATCGAGATCCAGGAAAACCTGCCGGAGCGCATTCACGGTCGTCTGGAGGATTTGTTGCTTTAGGCGTTTTCGTCGGACAATGCTTAAATGTGACCGCTCAGTTCAATTTGCCATCCAACTGTCAGTTTCTTGCGTCCCCCAAGCGGGACGTCAATTCTCCGACGACAAGATCATTAGGGGCTTGTTACATGTCTGCTTCCCTCGCATTCGTCTTTCCAGGACAGGGTTCGCAGTCCCTCGGCATGCTGGCCGAGTTGGGCGCGCAACATCCGGTGGTCCTTGAAACATTCAAAGAAGCATCCGACGCGCTCGGTTACGACCTGTGGGCACTGACCCAGCAAGGGCCGGAAGAGCAACTCAATCAAACCGATAAAACCCAGCCGGCCATTCTGACCGCCTCGATCGCCTTGTGGCGTCTGTGGCTGGCGGAAGGCGGTGCGCGTCCGGCTTATGTTGCCGGTCACAGCCTGGGCGAGTACAGCGCCCTGGTCGCTGCGGGCAGCCTGAGTCTGGGCGACGCGGTGAAGCTGGTGGAGCGTCGCGGTCAGTTGATGCAAGAAGCCGTTCCGGCCGGGCAGGGCGGTATGGCTGCCATTCTCGGTCTGGACGATGCTGACGTACTGGCAGCCTGTGCCGAAGCGGCGCAAGGCGAAGTGGTCAGCGCAGTCAATTTCAACTCTCCGGGTCAAGTCGTGATCGCCGGTGCCAAGGCTGCGGTCGAACGCGCCATCGAAGGCTGCAAGGCCCGTGGTGCCAAGCGCGCCATGCCGTTGCCAGTCAGCGTACCGTCCCATTGCGAGCTGATGCGTCCAGCCGCCGAGCGTTTCGCCGAGTCGATCGCTGCGATCAACTGGCAGGCACCACAGATTCCTGTGGTACAAAACGTCAGCGCAAACGTGCCGGCCGATCTTGAGACCCTCAAGCGCGATCTGCTTGAGCAGCTCTACAAGCCTGTGCGCTGGGTTGAATCGGTCCAGGCGCTGGCCGCCAAGGGCGCGACCCAGTTGGTCGAATGCGGCCCTGGTAAAGTGCTGGCAGGCTTGAACAAACGCTGCGCCGAAGGCGTATCGACATCCAACCTCAATACCCCAGACGCCTTCGCTGCCGCCCGTGCAGCGTTGGCCTGAATCAGGAGAAGCTTGCATGAGTCTGCAAGGTAAAGTTGCACTGGTCACTGGTGCGAGCCGCGGTATCGGCCAGGCCATCGCCCTGGAACTGGGTCGTCAGGGCGCCATTGTTGTGGGCACCGCGACATCCGCCTCGGGTGCCGAGCGCATCGCCGCTACCCTGAAAGAAAACGGTATTCAAGGCACTGGCCTGGAACTGAATGTCACCAGCGACGAATCCGTTGCCGCTGTGCTGGCGAGCATCCAGGAGCAGTTCGGTGCGCCGGCGATCCTGGTCAACAATGCCGGCATCACCCGCGATAACCTGATGATGCGCATGAAAGACGACGAGTGGCATGACGTTGTCGATACCAACCTGAACAGTCTGTTCCGCCTCTCCAAGGGCGTTTTGCGCGGTATGACCAAAGCCCGTTGGGGACGAATTATCAGTATTGGCTCGGTTGTGGGTGCCATGGGCAACGCAGGCCAAGTAAACTACGCTGCCGCCAAGGCAGGTCTGGAAGGTTTCAGCCGTGCTCTGGCGCGTGAAGTCGGTTCGCGTTCGATTACGGTAAACTCGGTGGCCCCTGGGTTCATCGACACCGATATGACCCGCGAACTGCCCGAGGCACAGCGTGAAGCCTTGCAGACGCAAATTCCGCTGGGTCGTCTGGGGCAAGCTCAAGAGATCGCGTCTGTGGTCGCTTTTCTTGCATCCGACGGTGCGGCTTACGTTACTGGGGCTACAATCCCGGTGAACGGCGGGATGTACATGAGTTAAATGTGACGGATTGCTTCAAAAAAATGTCATACGAGCTGTCTAAAATCCGTTATAAAGCTGCAATCTATTTATAGGCAGAGGGTCACGGGGTTTGAGGAGTGAAGCTTTCAGTTGAAAAACTGAAAAGTCTTTCTATACACTTACCCACTGGCCAGCTGCCTGAATTTGTCCATTAGGAGTGAAAACAAGGTATGAGCACCATCGAAGAGCGCGTCAAGAAAATCGTTGCTGAGCAACTGGGCGTTAAAGAAGAAGAAGTGGTCAACACTGCTTCCTTCGTTGAAGACCTGGGTGCCGACTCCCTTGACACCGTTGAGCTGGTGATGGCTCTGGAAGAGGAATTCGAGACCGAAATCCCTGACGAAGAAGCTGAGAAGATCACTACTGTACAAGCTGCAATCGACTACGTTACTAGCCACCAGGCGTAATAGTTTGTAATCGTTGCTTGCTGTCATGGAAAAACCGCACTGCCATCATGGCGTGCGGTTTTTTCTTTAGGCCTGATGCAAAGTCGTCATTTGAAAAAGGAGAGTGCTGTGTCGCGTAGACGCGTCGTAGTCACCGGTATGGGTATGTTGTCGCCACTGGGCACGGATGTGCCGAGCAGTTGGCAGGGCATTCTGGCTGGCCGTAGTGGCATTGGTCTGATCGAACACACCGACCTTTCTGCCTATTCCACCCGTTTTGGCGGCTCGGTAAAGGGCTTCAATGTCGAGGAATACCTGTCGGTCAAGGAAGCTCGCAAGCTCGACCTGTTCATTCAGTACGGTCTGGCCGCAGGTTTTCAGGCGGTGCGTAACGCCGGTCTTGAAGTTACCGACGCCAACCGTGAGCGCATCGGCGTGGCCATGGGTTCGGGTATTGGCGGTCTGACCAATATCGAAGAAACCAGCCGCACGCTGCATGATTCCGGCCCACGACGGATCTCTCCGTTTTTCGTGCCTGGCTCGATCATCAATATGATTTCCGGTTTCCTGTCGATCCACCTGGGTGCACAGGGACCTAACTACGCCATCGCCACCGCGTGCACCACCGGTACGCACTGCATCGGCATGGCGGCTCGCAACATCATGTACGACGAAGCCGACGTGATGATTGCCGGCGGCGCCGAGATGGCGGCTTGCGGTCTGGGTATGGGCGGCTTCGGTGCGTCCCGCGCGCTATCGACCCGCAACGACGAGCCGACCCGCGCCAGCCGTCCATGGGACAAGGGCCGTGACGGCTTCGTCCTGTCCGACGGTGCCGGTGCGCTGGTGCTTGAAGAGCTGGAACACGCCAAGGCTCGCGGCGCGACCATCTACGCAGAACTGATCGGCTTTGGCACCAGTGGCGATGCCTACCACATGACGTCGCCGCCGGCTGACGGTGCGGGTGCTGCTCGTTGCATTTCCAACGCCCTGCGCGATGCGAAGATCAATAGCGATCAAGTCCAGTACATCAATGCCCACGGTACGTCGACTTCGGCCGGCGACCTTGCCGAAGCCTGCGCGATCAAGTCGGTGTTCGGCGATCACGCCTACAAGCTGGCGGTCAGCTCGACCAAGTCCATGACCGGTCACCTGTTGGGTGCGGCGGGCGCAGTCGAGGCGATCTTCAGTGTGCTGGCGATCAATAGCCAAGTGGCACCGCCGACCATCAACCTCGACGAGCCGGACGAAGGCTGCGACCTGGACTTCGTGCCGCACACTGCGCGCAACATGGACATCGATGTGGTCCTGTCCAATTCCTTCGGGTTTGGCGGTACCAACGGCTCGCTGGTGTTCCGCCGGTTCGCTGACTGATGGACAGCTGGGTCGACGGTCAGCCGGCTGACGCTCTGTCGCTGAAGGATCGCGGCCTGGCTTACGGTGATGGTCTGTTCGAGACCATTGCCGTGCGGAACGGGCAGCCGCTGTTGCTGGACCGGCATCTGTCGCGCCTGGCGCAAGGCTGTTCACGCCTGGCGATCACGGCCGATCACGCGCTGATCCGCAGCGAGCTGCTGGCCTACGCCGCAGCACTGGGCGAGGGCGTGCTCAAACTCATCCTCACCCGCGGCGACAGCCTGCGCGGTTACGCGCCAGATCCTGCGGCCCAGGCCCGACGCATTCTTCAGGGCAACCCGCCTGCCGCTTACCCTGTCGTACATGCGGAGCAGGGCGTTCGCCTGTTTCCTTGCGCCACACGACTGTCCAGACAACCCTTGCTCGCCGGGCTCAAACACCTGAACCGTCTTGAGCAAGTCATCGCCCGTTCCGAATGGCAAGACACCGAGCATGTCGAAGGCTTGATGCTCGATCAGGCCGGGCGGGTGATCGAAGGTGTATTCAGCAATCTGTTCCTGGTCCGCGATGGTGTGTTGATCACTGCCGATCTCAAGCGCTGTGGTGTGGCTGGCGTGATGCGCGCCGAATTATTGTTTCAAGCCGAGTCGCTGGGGATTCCCACGCAAATCACCGACATCACCCTCGAACAGCTGCAATGGGCTGATGAGGTCTTTATCTGCAACAGCGTGTATGGCGTTTGGCCGGTGCGCGCCTATGCAGCTCTGAGCTGGCCGGTTGGGCCGCTCACCCGTAAACTCCAAACCATTGCCCGCGCGCTACTGGATGCTTGATACGTGAGACGTAAATTCTTGCTGCTGCTGGAAACCGGACTGGTTCTGGCAGGGCTGTGTCTGGGCGCTTCGGCCTGGAAGATTCATTCGGCGCTGGAACAGCCGCTGAACATTACCCAGGAACAACTCCTGGAAGTGCCCAAAGGCACGACACCCACCCGCACTTTCTATCGACTCGAAGCCGATGGCGTCATCAAGGACGCTTTCTGGTTGCGTGTGTACTGGCGCTTCAACCTGGCCGGGCAACCGTTGCACAAAGGTGAGTACCGAATGCAGCCCGGCATGACGGTGGAAAACCTGATCGACCTGTGGAAGCGCGGGGAAATGGTGCAGTACAGCCTGACGCTGGTCGAAGGCTGGAATTTCCATCAAGTGCGTGCCGCGCTGGCCAAGGATGAAAAACTTGAGCAGACGCTGAACGGCTTGAGCGATAGCGAAGTGATGGACAAGCTCGGACACACTGGGATCTTCCCGGAAGGACGATTCTTCCCGGACACCTACCGATTCGTGCGAGGCATGACCGATGTCGAGCTGCTGAAAAAAGCCTACGACCGCCTCGATGAAGTCCTTGCCAAGGAGTGGGGGCAGCGCGCGGCTGACGTGCCGTACACCGAACCCTATCAGGCGCTGATCATGGCTTCGCTGGTGGAAAAGGAAACCGGCGTACCGCAAGAGCGTGGCCAGATCGCTGGCGTGTTCGTGCGGCGCATGGAAATGGGCATGCTGTTGCAGACCGATCCGACCGTGATCTACGGCCTGGGTGATCGCTACAACGGCAAGTTGACCCGCGCCCATCTCAAGGAAGCGACCCCTTACAACACCTACGTGATTGCCGGCCTGCCGCCGACGCCGATCGCGATGGTCGGCCGCGAAGCGATCCATGCGGCACTCAACCCGGTGGCCGGCAACAGTCTATATTTTGTCGCGCGCGGCGATGGCAGCCACGTGTTCTCCGATGATCTGGATGCTCACAACAGCGCGGTGCGTGAATTTCAGCTCAAGCGTCGCGCCGATTACCGCTCCAGCCCGGCGCCGGTCACCGCGCCAGGGGCGACGAATGAGCAGGCTCCGATCCCGGCGGCTTCGCCTGACCCGGCCCCGGAGGCATTGGCACCAGTGACGCCACCAGAGCCAGCTCAAGAAACGACTCAAGAACCTGCTAAAGAGCCCGCTGCTGCACCCGCGCCCGAATCGGATGCAACCGCGCCGCAAAGCCCGCAATGATTCTGACTAAGGACTGCCTGTGACTGGCTTGTTTATTACCCTGGAAGGCCCCGAAGGCGCCGGCAAGAGCACCAATCGCGAATACCTCGCCGAGCGCCTGCGCGCCGCCGGTATCGAAGTGGTGCTGACCCGCGAGCCAGGCGGCACGCCTTTGGCCGAGAAGATCCGCGAGGTGCTGTTGGCGCCAGTCGATGAAGCCATGGATCCCGACACCGAGCTGTTGCTGGTGTTTGCCGCGCGCGCCCAGCACCTGTCCGGTGTGATCCGCCCGGCGCTGGCCCGTGGCGCGGTGGTGTTGTGCGATCGCTTTACCGACTCGACCTACGCCTATCAGGGCGGCGGTCGCGGTTTGTCGCTGGAACGCATCGCTACGCTGGAAAACTTCGTTCAGGGCGAGTTGCGCCCGGACCTGACGCTGATTTTCGATCTGCCGGTGGAAGTGGGTCTGGCCCGCGCCAGCGCTCGCGGTCGTCTGGATCGCTTCGAGCTCGAAGGCCGGACGTTTTTCGATGCGGTGCGCAGTGCGTTCCTCAAACGCGCTAAAGCCGACCCGGCGCGGTATGTGCTGGTCGACGCCGCCCAGCCGCTGGCGCAGGTTCAACAGTCGCTGGACGCCTTGTTGCCGCGTCTGCTGGAGTTGACCCGTGGCTGAAGCCTATCCGTGGCAGGACAGTCTCTGGCAGCAGTTGGCAGGTCGCAAACAACATGCGCACGCCTATCTGCTGCACGGCCCGGCCGGGATCGGCAAGCGAGCGCTGGCCGAGCGCCTGATGGCCAGCCTGCTGTGCCAGCGTCCGACCGCGCAGGATGCTTGCGGCGAATGCAAATCCTGCCTGCTGCTCAAAGCCGGCAGCCACCCTGACAACTACATCCTCGAGCCGGAAGAAGCCGACAAGGCGATCAAGGTCGATCAGGTTCGTGAGCTGGTCAGCTTCGTGGTTCAGACCGCGCAGATGGGCGGGCGCAAAGTGGTGTTGATCGAGCCAGTCGAGTCGATGAACATCAACGCCGCCAACGCCTTGCTCAAAAGCCTTGAAGAGCCGTCCGGCGATACGGTGCTGTTACTGGTCAGTCACCAGACCAGTCGGCTGTTGCCTACCATCAAAAGCCGCTGCGTGCAGCAAGCCTGTCCACTGCCAAGCGAGGCCATGAGCCTTGCGTGGCTGGCCAAGGCGTTGCCGGACAGCTCGGAAGAAGAGCGCGTCGAATTGCTGACCCTGGCCGCCGGCTCACCGCTGGCGGCGGTGAATTTGCAGGCTCAGGGCGTGCGCGAGCAGCGGGCGCTGGTGGTCGACGGTGTGAAGAAGTTGCTCAAGCAGCAGCAATCGCCGACGCAACTGGCCGAAGGCTGGAACGCGATTCCGCTGTTATTGCTGTTTGACTGGTTCTGCGACTGGTCGAGCCTGATCCTGCGGTATCAGCTGACTCAGGATGAAGACGGGCTAGGATTGGCCGATATGCGCAAGGTGATTCAATACCTGGCGCAGAAAAGCGCTCAGGACAAAGTCCTGAACATTCAGGACTGGATCCTCGCCCAGCGCCAGAAAGTCATGAGCAAGGCCAACCTCAATCGGGTGCTGTTGCTTGAAGCGCTGCTGGTGCAATGGGCGTCGTTGCCTACCCAGAAGTGACCGACTGGGCCTATCCTCTGAACATCAGCAGTGGAGGTCAGCATGAATGAAGCCGTCAATCCGGGGCCGCGCAACGGCATTTTGTCCCTGACCATCAAGGGCAACTCCGTGCTCTACGCGGCCTACATGCCCTTCATCAAGAACGGTGGCCTGTTTATCCCGACCAACAAGAGCTACAAGTTGGGCGATGAGGTATTCATGCTGCTGAGCCTGATGGACGAGCCGGAGAAAATTCCGGTCGCCGGCAAGGTTGCCTGGATCACCCCCAAAGGCGCGCAAGGCAACCGGGCCGCTGGCGTCGGCGTGCAGTTCAACGACGGTGACGACACCGCGCGCAGTCGAATCGAAACCCACCTGGCCGGAGCCCTGAAGTCCGACCGTCCTACTCATACGATGTAAGTTGCAGCCCTTTTTATGCTCGTAGATTCCCATTGTCACCTTGATCGCCTTGACCTCGCCGCCCATGACGGCTCGCTGGATGCTGCACTCGACGCGGCCCGCCAGCGCGGGGTTGGGCACTTTCTGTGTATCGGCGTCAGTGTCGACAACGCCGCCGACGTCAAAGCCCTGGCCGAACGTTATGACGATGTCGACTGCTCGGTCGGCGTGCACCCGCTGGACGTGCAGCCGGGCGCTGCGCCAGCGCTGGATTGGCTGCTGCAGGAGCTCAATCACCCGCGTGTGGTCGCGATTGGTGAAACCGGCCTGGATTATCACTACGAACCTGAAGCGGCGGAGTTGCAGCAGGAATCGTTTCGCCTGCATCTGCAAGCCGCGCAGCAGACCGGCAAACCGGTGATCATTCACACGCGCGGTGCCCGGGCGGACACGCTGAACCTGCTGCGCGAGGCCGCGTTGCCCCAGGCCGGCGTTTTACATTGCTTTACCGAAGATTGGGACATGGCCAAAGCGGCGCTGGACATGGGTTATTACATTTCCTTGTCTGGCATCGTCACTTTCCGCAATGCCGATGCGCTGCGTGACGTGGCCAGTAAAGTGCCTGCCGACCGATTGCTGGTGGAAACCGACTCGCCGTACCTGGCGCCGATCCCTTATCGCGGCAAGCCGAACCTGCCGCAATATGTGCGGGAAGTGGCAGAGTTTCTGGCAATGCTACGCGGTGAATCCTA
>Ga0208635_100221_pt1 | contig 17869 bp, 16 predicted proteins | sample LakWasMe93_HOW11_2_FD_183915 | JGI IMG/M metagenome (GOLD analysis project Ga0208635, IMG submission 183915) | Freshwater sediment methanotrophic microbial communities from Lake Washington under simulated oxygen tension - Sediment Metagenome... | ecosystem: Environmental > Aquatic > Freshwater >...
GTCAACTGACCTACAACAGCGCCGATAACATCATTGCGTTGTATGACGGCAACCGTCAGCGGCAGATCAAGGACGGCGCCGACCCTGCCCGCACGCAGGTGATTCCGAACGGCATCGATTTGCCGCAGTGGAGCCGCGCACTGGAAGCCCGTGCGCCCGGCATTGCGCCGGTGGTGGGTTTGATCGGGCGTGTGGTGCCGATCAAAGACGTGAAAACCTTTCTGCGGGCCATGCGCGGTGTGATCAGCGCGATGCCCCAGGCGGAAGGCTGGATCGTCGGCCCGGAAGAGGAAGACCCGGAGTATGTCAGCGAATGCCGCAGCCTGATGGCCAGCCTGGGCCTGGAGGGCAAGGTGCATTTCCTTGGCTTCCAGCGCATTCAGGACCTCCTGCCGAAGCTCGGCCTGATGGTGCTGACCTCGATCAGTGAAGCGCAACCGCTGGTGATTCTCGAAGCCTGGGCCGCCGGCACGCCGGTGGTCAGCAGCGACGTGGGTTCGTGCCGGGAATTGATCGAAGGCGGCAGCGCCGAGGACCGCGACCTCGGTCTGGCCGGCAAGGTGGTGGCGATTGCCGACCCACAGGCCACCTGCGCCGCGATCCTTGAACTATTGCGCAGCCCGCAACGCTGGCAGGCCGCTCAGGCCAGCGGCTTGTTGCGGGTCAATCGTTACTACACCGAAGCCTTGATGCTGCAGCGTTATCGCGACTTGTACAAAGCAGCCATGGAGAACAGTTAAATGGCCGGCATTGGCTTCGAACTGCGCAAGATCCTTTCGCGCGACTCCTACACCGCAACCCTGCACGCCTACGTGTACGCGGGGCTGATCAGCTCCGGTCCCTGGGTGTTGTCGATCATCAGCGTGATGCTGGTGGGCATCATCAGCTTGGGCCTTGTGATACCCAACTCGTTGGTGGGGCAGTTTCTGGTGACGGTGACCTACCTGATGGCCACCTCGTTGATTCTCACGGGTGGCTTGCAGCTGTACTTCACCCGGTTCGTGTCCGACCGATTGTTCGAGCACAAGTACGAACAGATCCTTCCCAACTTGCTGGGCATCTTGTTGTTGGTCACGCTTGCTGCCGGCGTACTGGGCATCATCGTGCTGACCGTGATGTTCGATCAGCCGCTGATCTACCGGGTGCTGGTGCTGTCTAATTTCGTGGTGTTGTGCAACTTGTGGCTGGTGATCATCTTCCTGTCGGGGATGAAGGCCTACAACCGCATTCTGCTGGTCATGCTGGTGGGCTACACGCTGATGGTGGCCAGTGCCTATGTGCTGAGCTTCCTGAAGTTACCGGGCTTGCTGCTTGCGCTGTTGATCGGACACAGCGCACTGCTGTTTCTGTTTCTTTACGACATCCTGCGCGAGTACCGGGCGGAGAAACTGATCGCCTTCGATTTTCTCGATCGCCGCCAGGTTTTCCTCAGCCTGCTCGCCACCGGTTTTTTCTACAACTTCGGCATCTGGATCGACAAGTTCCTGTTCTGGTTCAACCCCGGCACTTCGAACATCGTCATCGGTCCGCTGCGCGCATCTATCCTGTATGACCTGCCGATCTTCCTCGCCTACCTGGCGATCATCCCCGGCATGGCAGTGTTTCTGGTGCGCATCGAAACCGATTTTGCCGAATGGTACGACCGACTGTTCCGGGCGATCCGCGACGGCGAAACCTTGCAGCACATCGGTCAGTTGAAAACCGAAATGACCTTGTCGATCCGCCAGGGCCTGCTGGAAATCTGCAAGGTGCAGGGGCTGACGGTGGTGTTGTTGTTCCTGTTCGCACCGCGTCTGCTGGATTGGCTGGGCATCTCCAGCTACTACCTGCCGCTGTTCTACATCGACCTGATCGGCGTGAGCATCCAGGTGGTGTTCATGGCGTTGCTCAACGTCTTTTTCTACCTGGACAAGCGCACTGTGGTGCTGGAGTTGTGCGTGCTGTTTGCGGTGTTGAACGGGGGGCTGACGCTGCTCAGCATGTACCTTGGCCCAAGCTTTTTTGGCTATGGGTTCACGCTGTCATTGCTGGTGTGTGTGTTGCTGGGGTTGCATCGACTGTCCACGGCGCTGGAAGACCTGGAGTACGACACGTTTATGTTATCGGCGCGCTGACGGTTTTTCCGGGGTTAAAAATGGCACTGGCGATCGTCATCCAGTGCCTTTTTTTGCCTGATGGCTTCCGACTGGCGTCACTTGAAAGCCGATAGTGCGCTGCTAGGCTTGCACGGTCAGGTCGTTCGCAGGCTTTATCAGCCCGTCACCCATTCAGGAGTTATCGTCATGAGTACTTCCCTGGAAACCGTTCTTTACACAGCCAAAACCCACACCGTCGGCGGCCGCACGGGCACCGGCAAATCCAGCGATGGCGAGCTTGACGTGAAATTCAGCTCCCCCGGTTCAGGCAAGCCGGGGACCAATCCGGAGCAGCTGTTTGCGCTCGGTTATTCAGCGTGTTTTATCGGTGCGATCCAGGTGGCCGCCGGGCAACTGAAAGTCAAATTGCCAGAAGATACGTCGGTGGATGCCGAGGTGGACTTGGGCAAAACCAAGGGCGGCGAATTTCAGTTGGCGGTCCGCCTGAACGTCAACATTCCTGGCCTGGAGGACCGCGTGAAACGAGAACTGGCAGACGCTGCGCATCAGATCTGCCCGTATTCGCGGATGACACGGGGGCATGTGACGGTGGAGTTGAAAGTCGTTTGATCGCTGGATAAAAAATCCAGGTAACAAAAAAGCCGTGAAGCTTCGATTTCTCGACGCTTTACGGCTTTGTTCAGTCTGCGCAACAAGAACCACTACGAGCCAGATTACTTGGCCTTCGCGCTCTTGATGTCGCTGATGATTTGCTGCGCAATCGCCTGGACCTGTTTTTTGGTCATGGCCGACATCACACCTTCCCATGCCGACGATGACGTGTCGTAGGTTCGGGTGCCGATCAGGCTCCCCGATTTCAAGTCAGAAAAGTCGGCGCTGGAATTGACCCAGGCGTTGCCCACCATAATGCCAGCAGCAACGCGCGCCCCCGGCGTCAGGTAGCGGAAGTTGCTCACGTTGATGGTGATGCCGACGCCATCCTTGGTGCCTGAACTCAATGTCTGAGCCTCTGTAAGGCCGTAGCCGGCACGGGCGGCTTCTGCTTGCAGGGCCTCGTTCCAGTCACGCTGCAAAAGGGGCCAGTCTTCATTTTGCTGGACCTTGCTGTTCCCTTTGAAATTGACCACCAGGTTTTGCTTCGCCGACTCCTGAATCGCCAGCGTTTCACCACCGCCACTTTTTACCGACGCAGCACAACCGCTCAGAAGTGACACGGCCAGGAGGCATGAAAGGGAGAGCAAATACTTTGGGTTTTTCATTGAATGTCCATATCCGGAACGATTGGGTTGGCGCTAAATAGTGAGTGGTGGCGATATGATGGCAGTTGGCGCAATCCTGAGGCGAAGCCATTGATTTCGTCAAGCTGCGAGGTAGCTATCAATGAACCGACGTCAATCATTCAGGCACAAAAAAGGCACTTGCGATAATCGCCAAGTGCCTTTTTTGTTTAGCTTGTTTGGTGGGCCGGGGTAAGTTGAACTGTTATTTCAACTTATTGAAATTATTAATATAAAATTTATTTTTTGTCGTTCTGGAATACCAATTGGAATACCGCCTATCCGGAAAGAGGTGCAGCTCCGTCTAATCAACACTCCCATTCTTTGGGGGCTCATCTGCCTCGAGCCCGCACATTAATGTTTTCTAGTAGTTTCTGCATAGCGCATTCGGAGCCCGCCGGCTGACACACATTGCGGATTAGGGTGAAATGATGGATACTGTTTTTATGTACAGTATTTAATTTTTTGACGACTCGTTGTGACTAGGCTTGGGGCAGTCGGCAAGGGTGATGCGAGATTTGAGCTTCCCTGACGCTGGTGGGGACATTTTGCCACTATCGGCGGTAGAGGTTATCCTGCCCGACCCGCATGACCGTACTGCCTATTTGGTAGACGTTTGCCCATCTTCAAGGAAGTAGTTAGGAATGCACGAGACGCTGAGAATAAAAATTGACTTTTTGAAGGAGCGTCAACGGCCAGCTGAAATTTTTCAGGCTATGAGTAGTTATATTGAGGCCTACGAAGCGATAGGCCAAGTCATGGTCGGGAGCCTCGGTGCGCAGGGAGAATTCGCTCTTCGGCTTGAAGATGTCGAGACTGGTTCAGTTGCTAGTGTGCTCAAGGCCGTTCCTGGACGCCTCAAGGGATGGTTCGAGACTGCTGTTTTCGAATCAAGCATGAAATTAGCGGAAGACCTAGCGGGTCTCGAAAGTACCACTACTGAAGAAGAGGTCGATCAGCTAGCGTCAGGAGTTGAAGCTGAACTAGCTAAGTTTAATGATGAACAGATGTTTGCCCCAAAAATTGATCGAAAAGCTTTTGCACACGCATTGAATAAATTGTCAGAAGCAAATAAGAGGCTTCTTCCTGAGGAGAGCGCTTCGGCCAGCATCGTTGAGTCGGAAAATGTCACAGCTATCAATACTCACTGGCGTTTTAACGCGAATCCCAAAGAGATGTTTCAAGGGACGACTGAAACAAAAGGCTGCGTGGATAAACTTTACGTCAGAGCGCCAGTCAACATCGGTAAAGGAGCTTGGGCTATGCTCAGCGCCAGTACGAACAATCGCTACAATGCCAAGATCACTGACTTGCCGTGGCTTGAGCAGTACCAGGATGGCTCTATAGCACCTATTGGTCCCAGAGACGTTATGGAGGCTGAGGTTTCAATTGAAATTTACTCTCCGCCTCCGGGGAAAGGTAAACCCTTCATTTCGGGTGCGAAAGTCGTAAGAGTTTTGCAAATTCACCGCGATGTCGGATTACAGCATGAAACAAAACCTCTCTTCTAAAAAACGAAATACGATGTGGGCGGAGCTTTTTTCCGAGTACATCTTCATAGTCACGCCTTTTGTCTTTCTTGTGGCAATCAAACTGTATACATCGTCTTGGAAAGAAATCTTACTAGCGCCTGACTGGTCGTTAGTGTCCTGTATTATTTTTGGCCAGATTGCAGTGAGAATGTCTCGATCTGCAATTAAACATCGCGCCGCGGATGACACGCAGTTTGGGCTGTACTCGGCAAAGCGATTCTTCTTAGTTGCAATGTCTTTGCTATTTTATTTTGGGATGGTGGCGCAGCCCACAATATATCTTGGGTGGGGGCAACTGGTTTTATTTTTAATGGCTAGTTATTTTCATTTTAAAGACGGTCTTGCTGCTCGAATTCTTGAGGGGGGCGTCAAAATTTAGTTTTTATCTTGGATCGCGTCCAGGTGGGGGCTGATGATGGCTAGGGTGAATAGGGCCACAAGCGAATCGTTGGTACTGAATTAACTTTCGTTGGCGCGCATCACCAATTTGGCGAAGCATGTTGGGTCGTTCCCGGTCCAAGTAGGCAGCTGGAAATATTGCCGGGTCGTAGGGGATAGCATCCAGCACGTCGATTCCATATTCGACGTAAACACGCTTTCCGAGCGGTGTCAGGGCTAAAGCCTTAATCCGACGGATATGCTCCGATATGACTCGATATCCCTCATGTACCAGCAGGTCGCGCAGGTAATGGTTTGAAGCGCGCAGTGCAATCTTCACTCGCACGGATTCCCGATGTGGCCGATCCTGCCAGTAAGCGAATAAATTGAATAAACGAGACTTCAGACATGTGATCGGGTCGATGACGGCGACCTGCACACCTTCGATATCCAGGACGGATAAATACTTGAAAATCTCTTTTTTGGGCGCGCCCCCAACGCTGTCCATTTCCAGGATATCGACGATGACCTCTTTACCGTCAACCCAGTCAATGTACGCGGCGGCAATATTGATCGTATTGTCTTCCATCTTCGCTTTGCGAAAAGGGACGCCCATCATCTGGGCACAATAATCAATAGAGTTGGGCTTGCCGATAAAGTCCAAGTCATCGCTAGTGACGAATCCGACATCCTCGCCTGTCATTTCGTCGATGAGGTATTGCCGGGCCCAAAGCGTAAGCGATTGTCCGCCCACGATCACAAGGCCGTAATCGGTGACAGCTGATTGAATTGAGGGGCGGTAGACACGCTGAATTAGATCGAGCAGGAAAGCGAAGAGCTCTGAACGTTCAAGTAGGGCGAACGGAGCATCTTCGTTTACCGCTTCGGGCATCAGTTGCTTAGCGCAGAGAATCGTTGTGGGCGAGCGATTGAAGCAGAGTTGCCACGAAGGGCGGCTTTGGCACGGGCAGCAGCCATTTCGAGCATCTGAGGGTCAGCTGCATAGACAGCATCAACCTGGCGGTCACGTGAGCTGCTTTTAAGGCTCATCATTTCCGCAAAGCTAAGGTCTTTTGAATGCTGGTGGCCGCTGATCATGGCAAAAGTACCCATTAGGGTGAAAATAGACTTGGATTTGAGGTTAGCACACTCAGTCGGCGCAGTTACAGGCAAAGAGCTGTGATTGCAAGGTATTAACCGACGAAATGCATGGTCATGGTGCCGTCCAGGTGCACAGGGCCTGCTTCACCGGCCCTGTGCACCTGGACGGCTCTTAACGGCAAAAGTGGCACGATCTTTGTCTAGATAATCATCTGTCAAGTGAAATGTCAACATGGTAGGCAATCAGGTTGGCTGGCCAGTCGGCAGATATCATGACAAAGCCCGCTGCTCCCTGGTCTTTTTAAGATCAGGTGTGCGGTGAGGCGGTAGTAATACCGGGTGGATGCTTGAAACTCCAGCTACAGGGGTGTGACGCTGTCACCTCAGCTTGAATGGCTGATCAGAGGCAGCACATCGGCAGGGGCCTGAATCAGAGCAGCCGCTAATACATATACTCCCCTCTTCAATTCCGTGGACAGAGGGGACTCGAGAAGGTGCGGAGACACTATTGAAACTTCGCTTTTGATTAGGCGCCGGTGGTTGCGTCACCACCCTACCGGCGCAAGGTGCATGCTTAGCGTCGTCCACCGAACCCAGCAGGCGCAGCTTTCTTCTCTTTCGCTTGCTCGGCATTTCGGCTGCTTTGAAACGCGAGAAGGTCCACATCAAAGATACTGATCACTGCCTGATTGTTGCCATGAACGTGGGCAATCTGCCTCTCATGGTGCGCTTTGAAGGGGGCCTGAGCATTTGATCCGCCATACTGGCCGGTGTTGGCTAGCATGATGGGCTGGTACATATGGAATTGAAGAGCTGTTGCCATGGTATCGAATGTACCGATGTCCTTGTTTAGTGCCGCGATTACAAAACCATCAGTGATATCACGCATGTCGGCCGCGAGCTTTAGATCGGTAGCGTCATAGCAGACGGCGCCCGTCAGTCTGGCCGTCACGCCCTGGTTGTCTTTGAATTCGACAATGACTTGGTAGGGCCTGTGTCCCGCCACGCCAGCCTTCTTTTCCCAAGGGATTCCGTACTCCTTACCCTGATAGGCGCGAATGATCTGCCTACCAGCGGCACTCTCTTGTCGCAGAAGCCATACAGCCCGGTTTATGGGTTTTTTAAGGTATGGGTGCTCTACGAAAGTTTGACCAGCAAATATCACAGCACCTGTGCTATCCGACAGCCTATGCAAAAGCCACATGTCGTCCGGATGGATGGCGAGCTCAGGGAAGACAATTAGGTCTAATTGGGTTTTGCGCTGCGTGGTGACTTTCCGGTTCGCGAAGCGTGCAGCCGAAAGCTGCTGTCCTAGCAAGCGGCACATAGCTGCAAGATGCGCCCTGTGTCTGGCGCGGTAAGGTTCTGTCCAGTGCAGAGGGTCACCTTCAGAAAAGTCCGCATCCTTAGGCATCAAAGACTGGACCAGTGCAACCTTGAATGCGGTCAGGTTTGTAGCCTTCGAGCACTCAATCGGCAAAAGGTAAGCAGGAAGATTGGATTGCCTTCCGAAAATACGCCCTTGCTCTGCCAGGCGTGCCTTGACCAGGATAAGCAAGTCGGACGGAACCGCAACTTCAGCGAATCCTGCCACCATGTTCCTGTTGATCTCCAAGCCAGGCCACTGCAGCAGTCTCATGACCAGCTCGTTGAGCCATGGCGAAATTGGAGTAGGCTCCTCCCCCAGTCCGCGACTAAGGGGCATCAACCCCAAGCGACGTTTGTACCAACTGCTCTGAATTCCTCGATAGCTATTAAATTGCTCCTCACGCAGCGGGAAAAAACGAGTAGTGAAATCGCTTTCCCCAATGATGGCGGAGCGCATGAGCCGGCCAAGGCGATATGCCCAAGCCATTTCGTCCGAACACCACGATGGCTTCTCGTTCCAAGGCTGCACAATCTTGTTGGGAGCTTTAAACGTCAGGATTATCTGAGTGCTAGGATCTTGAATCCTGCTCCAGTCCGCGCACTCTACATACAACCAGTCCAGATCCAGACCATCTTGATCGAGTAGGCCTGATGGCGCAGCTTTCAACAGCTCGGCCGTCAATTTGAGTAACGCATTCTCCTGAACAAATGGATTTTCAGGGTGAGTTACTATTGTGAGGAGAGAGCGCTTACCTCCACGCCAGTCTTTAAGGCGTACCGAGGTTTCTCGAGTTTGAGGTGGAGGTAGATACCGATCTACATGCTTGACCCAACCGACTTTACCTCTGCCAATCCACGCAGCGTGAAGTTCGCCCAAGACCTGTGGTTCGATCATGGCAATATCATCGATAAGTTTGTTGGCCTCTTTGATGGGCAGATTTTGCAGCCAAGTACCTAACCAGATCACAAACTTGTCGCGCTGGCCTGTGATTCGCATAACCAATAGCCCTGCCGTTAGCGCAGTGGAGAGGTCAGGGGTAAAAGGTGGTGAGAAGCGCAAGGCCGAATGCAACGCGTTATATGAAAGCAATTCGGGCAGCGGAGGCAACAATACCGGGTACTGCATGACCGCTAGAAAAAGGGCCGCCTGTTGATGCAGGTACCAAGGAAGGTCGGGATCGGCGATCACCTCTAGAGCCGTCTGCAAAAGTTCTTTGCGATACCCGGCTATATCCGCTAAAGCCGGGTAGCTTTCTGGGCGATGCAGTCCTGTCTCCACTGCGCCGGCCCTTAGCAGATCAGATAATACGAACAGCGAAACCTCTCGCTCTGCTCGATTTACACCAGATTGAAGTTTCAGCTGCAACGCCTGAAGAACCGGCCGTAGTAGCTCCGCAGAAGGGAAGATGTCTAACCCACAGCGCAGTACGCTAGCCAAAGCTGGATTGCGAGACCAGCATGCAACCAACTTTCTCGCAATTGTCTCCATTTCGTGATCAAGCGCTTGCCGCTCGCTCACTTCGGTATTCGACAGAGTATCTTCGGCAGGTAGTTCAGGATCAGCCATGCTACGACGCATTCTTAATACTTGGCGCAAGCGGTTGGCCGCGAAGCGTTTAACTGTGTCATCGCGCACGTCCGCTCGCGGAAGTGAAATCCGAGCCAATGCTAATGGGTTCTCATCGACGTCGCCAGCGTCGTCTAGCGCGTCCGCGAGCCAGAGCAAATGGTCTAAGCTGCCGGTAGCCTGCAGCAACGTAGCAGGGTCTGGGGCTGTACTGATTTGTCCATTCACTCCACGCATGAAGCGGGACGTACTGCCTTGCACCGCGAAATCCTCCCAAGCTACGGCCTCGGACTTCTCTTTCTTGATTTCCAGTCCATTGTGCGCATCCTTGAAGCACCAAACAATCTGACTGTTAGCCCAGTCGCTCATGTCATTTGCGAGGGTCTCAAGCGCCATATAGTTTGCTGCTTCGTTCGGAATCGCCACCACTAGGCGCATGTCGTCTACGTAGCGGCAATAGTCAACCAAGCGCGCTGTTACCGTACTGCCGTTCACCTTGAGGGGTATACCAGTCCTCTGCACTACCCCCCCGAGTATCATTTGATCAAAATCATGCATATACCCGTTTGCGAAGAACCCGCTTGCCACCAATCCCTGAGGCAGCCCCAACTTCAGGTCTGCACGGCCAGCAGAGTCGCCGGTATGCCACTGCCAGCAAAGAATTTTTTCCACAGCTTGCCAGAACGGCTCTGCTTCAGAAGCTACATAAGGTATTGAGAACTTGGTTGCGTAGTTCTGGTAAAGACTGCGCAAGCGTGTCACTACCGCGGGTTGGCTCACACAATCGTAAAACTTAGCGAGGTCGAGCTTTACTACGAACAGCCGCTCGTCTTGCAATGTTGGAAGTGCTTCGCGGCACACCTCGGCTGGACGTTCAAGAAAGCGCTCATAATCAACAAAGAACTGAGAGTAAGTGGTCGCATTGCCCCAGCGAAAACGCCCTTGCTGACGGTCATCCGAGTCTTTAAGCCAGTCGCAGAAAAGTCGATTACCGTAGCTGCAAACCTGCTGTCTAGCTTGTGCCTTGCTGGAGTAGGTCGCAGGGTCTGTATTGCCCTGCAGCGTCTCCACAGCATCAGCCAAACATAGCATCACGGCTGACGCCATAACTTGCTCGCGAATACCGACATGTGCGAGAGGACGCAAATCAGGCTCGGTCTGGAGTGAGTCGTCGGACTTCGGAGTAGGTTTGAATTTCCAGTCGCCACCATCGTTTTTAGAGGGAAAGTGCCATTTGCCGTTCTTTGGGGCAGGAACCAAGCGTAGTGGGCTGGCGGAGGTGTGATCGCCCCAAGAAATCTGCGACTGCCAAGCTCGCAAAGTTTGCGGAAGCAAGAGAGAGACTTGCTCCAACTCTAGAATGTCGGCGTACCAGTTATGTCGCCGAATATACGCATCAGCTTTCTTCCATGCTTGAGCTAAAACGGCCTCATCAGCAAGCAGGGAGAGCGACGGCCCCAGACGCTCGTAACGACTTGCAACGACACTCACGTGGCAGCCTCCATTACATAATTGGTGGTAAGTATTTCGCTAAGTTGGCTTATAGGCTTCAAGCAGGCGGCGTACAGCGAGAATAGGCGACGGGATCCACTAACCGAATGGATCTTGCTTGCTAAAGCGATGAAAGTAGAGTCGGTGGCTACACCTAGATGCCGGTCATCACCGCTAAGCGACGATCCCATCACAGCTAGAGTATACGTTGCGCACTCAGGTTTTTTGGTTGGTGACGTCCTTCTCATCGCTATCTCCATTGGCATCAACGCACCTTATCGCATGCTTGGCTAACGTTTCGCCATTCGACCTTTCGGCTAAAGATCGCTTGTGGATGATTTTGAAGGCGATTCAGGAGTCATGTTTTTTTAACCGATTGGTAATGTACACGATAGATGTTGCAGCGAACTCAAGAAAAAACTCTGCTTCTGCCTGTGAAAGAGCGGACTCGACTGTGCCGCCGTGTCTAACGAAATCTTTGTTACTCGCATAGCCATAGGCTTGGGTGATCAAACGTTCAATATCTACGTCTAGATTTGCTCGCTTGATGATCTTGCCGAGCGTTCCGTTTGGTTCATTCAGCAGCACCATGAGGCTTGACTCAACGGAGCTGATTGACTCCTTTACGGAGTTTTCGAAGTCAGGTGTTGCTGAGTAAATGAAGTTTTTCGCCTTCAACCATTGCGCACGGATTGGCGTCAACTCATCAGCCAACGCTTCATTTGCCTTACTCCAGTTCCTGGATGATGGGGCGTGACGTTGTATCCGTTTGAGGTCGAGCAAGATATCGGCATAGAGCTCCTGTACGTAGACGCGTCGGCTCGCATAAGTACTCATTTCCTGGAGCTTGCAAAATGCCATGAAGACTTCGAGCGATTTGTGCGGGTTGGGATTCGCATATTTCGCATCGTCCAGATCAATTATCACCTCCGCATAGAGCTCACGGTATTCGGCAGGCTGAGCGGAGGTTCTGCCATCGGTGGTGTACGCGATCATTAGCGTCTGTATTTCTATAATTTTTTTACTAAGTTCAATCGCCCGCTTGCTATCCATAAATCACTCCTAGCTTCCTACTGAACACATTGCCCCCACTCAATTCATGGCCTGGAAGTGAGTTTGGAGCGAATTTTATCCTGTATTTGAGTGACACATCTGAGCGGCTGCTTTTGGCTGTGGATTCAACTGGTCGACGCAACACAACTAAGTTCTGTGTAAGCAGAACGTTTGTTGTGTAGAGACTTGGCTTGAAGGCTCATCATTACCTTCACGGTAGGCGATGTCTCAGAACCGAAGACGTCATCGTCCGGGAGATTCTCAGGAAGCGTTCGAAGCCGGATTTCTGCAGCGTTTACAGCAGACTCTAATCAGCCTTCGTGAAGCAGCTGCATCCCGACCAACAAATTTTGATGCTTGAGGCTGTAATTGACGTTTGAAAATTTGCCTTTCCCGCTAAACCCTCCGATCAAGCGATCTTTGATCGCGCCGATCGGAGGGTTCACTCGCTTTTTCTCGAGGCGACCTCGGTCTACCCTCCATTTCAAATTTGATTAGCGACACACTGTGTTTGCCTGGGTAATTGTCCGCGATCTCTATCGAGCGCAATGCAGTTTCAGCGTCAGAGCCGAGCTTGTTGTAAGGCTATCGTTAGATATGTGGCGACACCGGCGACACCGGCGACAAACCGCGCGTGACGTGGCCTGGGGCGTGGCGACAAAAATGGCGACAGTCGCCACTTTTTGAGCGCTTTGGTCGTGACGCTTGACCGCCTTTTCGAGCAGGTATAAAAATTGGCGCACGGACCGCTGTCGTTGACAGCACCTGCCCAGGTAGCCAGAACCTTCAAGGCTACGCCACTTGCGTGGTGGTTCTCCCAAAGTGCGATTAGCATCCGGCGGCTCGCACGGTCACTCCCCAAGAGTGGTGGATGCCTACTCGACTGATCTGCCCACTGCGGCAGACGATGGACCTTCCTCGCTGCGCTGCAGCAACCGCACCTTTCGGCACACTTCGCTGCGCCAGACTGCGCCCGTCTCTTTCTCCCGGAAAGAGACGGGCGCTCGTACCACTGCTGCAAGCCAAGTCGTACAAGGCATTGCCGCAACTCTCCTCGTGACAATCGGCCTGACAAATCCGATTCGTCGCCATCCGCAATGACACAGGCACCGGTGCCGCAGCCCATGGAAGTGCTGCGCCTGACTGACAGTCAGGCATCCCCCAGGTATCTAGGTCTTTGCCTTCTCCCAGCCAGGATCTCTAGGTGCCGAACTCGTCAGTCGGCACAGCCTCCACCCGCCCGCATCTTCGGATGCGTTTAAGGAGGTCAGATTCATGGTTCATACCCTCGCTCCCGGTTGTAAGGAGCCGTTCGTTCCGCGTCAGTGAACACCTCACAGGCCGCAGGGGCCTTGATCCCTGATAACACTCAACAGCCGTGGCGGGACTACGTGAGGACAACCAGCAATGACGAGGAGAGGGCCCATGCAGCAGTTAGATCCGAAGCTTGAACTACCACGACCGCCTCGACCGCTGATCGAGTCGAATCCCGTGGCCCAGCCTTATCCGGTGCAGGCACTGGGTGGGATTCTTGGGCCTGCGGTGGAGCGCATGTCCGAGGTAATCGGCGTGCCTCAGGCGCTGGCCGCGCAATCGGTGTTGGCTGCCTCGGCGCTGGCCACACAAGGCCATGCGGGCTTACATCTCGACGGACGCAGTTATCCGCTGTCGCTGTACCTGATCACGGTGGCCGCGTCCGGCGATCGCAAAACGGCGGCCGATCGATGTGCATTACTGTCTGCACGGCAATGGGAGCGTGAGCAGTGGCAGCGCTATCGCGAACAACTTGCCCGGTACCGTGCCGCACAGCGACAGGCGCAGCGTATCAAGCCTGGCGATCCTGAGCCCGCGAACGGAATGTCGCTCGAAGCGGAGCCCTCAGCCCCTAGACTGATCACCACGGACCCGACTATCGAGGCCCTGATCAAGGGGCTCTGTCATGACCTGCCTAGCATGGGTCTGTTCTGTGATGAGGGTGGACAATTCCTCGGCAGCAGCACCATGAGTCGGGATAACCGTTTGAAAGCGGTCACGACCTTGTCGTCACTCTGGGATGGCAGCCCGATAGATCGCGCGCGCTCCATGGTTGGTGAAAGCTTGCGAGCCTATGACCGACGCTTGAGCCTGCATCTGATGCTGCAACCGTACTTGGCCATGCAGTTACTCAGTGACCCGTTGCTGCAGGGGCAAGGCATTCTCGGTCGCTGCCTGATGACTTGGCCTAGTAGCCTGGCCGGACAGCGCAGTTACCAAGCCGTCGACTTGTCCAAAGACGCTGCCCTAAAGCGCTATCGCCACCGACTTTCGGCCCTGTTTCATCAGCCTTGGTCACTTTCCGCTGACGGTGCTCTTCAGCTATCACCGTTGAACCTCAGTCCATTGTCCCGTCGTCGCTGGATTGATTTGCATGACGCCATCGAAGCCCAGTTGGGTGAGTTTGGCGAGCTGGCCAGCGTGCGGCCTAGCGGATCGAAGGCCGCCGACAACCTGCTGCGCATCGCCGGCATTCTGGCAGTCGTGGAGGAGAGCAGCGCCGTGGAAGTCGATCATATCCAACGGGCCTCCGCTTTAGTCGGCTACTACCTCACCGAGATCCAGCGTCTGACCGAACAAGAGCCTGTGTGCCGGGTAAAGGAAGAGGCGGACCGGCTGCTGCGCTGGCTGCAGGTCAAGGATTGGAAGCATTTCAGTATTCGTGAGTTGAACCGCAATGGTCCCCGCTTCGCCCGCAAGAGTAGTCGTCATACCGCCAAGCTGCTGGTCGAGTTGCTTGATCATCATTGGCTGATTACCGACGGCCACACCTTTGAGGTGCGCCATGTTCAATCTCGATGAAGCACTGCGCAACCATCTGGCTCAGCGCCAAAAGGAGCCGAAAGTGCGGTTTGTCGCCGGTAGTGTCGCCACTTTGTCGCCACGCTCAAGCCCAGGCAGGACAAGGGTTGTCGCCGCTGTCGCCGATGTCGCCACCCTCCGGAAAACTATCACCTCGACGACAGCCATCATTCAGCGGTTGAACGAGGAGGGCGCGCATCTTTACGTCACCGACAACACGCTGTGTTTTCGCCCGACTGATTGGTCCCAGTTCGCTATCGTGAGTGCGAACTGGCGAGCCCTTTTCCATGAGCTCGTGGCAGTCGATCAGGAGCAGAAAAATGGCTCGCGTCGGTAAGCGAGCGGGGCGCAATTTCGGCTTCGGTCGCCAGCTCAGCTATGCCGGACCGCAAGCCTTGAAAGATCTGTTTGGCGACGGTCATTTTGCTACTGTCAAAGCCCATAGCGATCGGTGGCAGGCCTTTGTGAATTGGTGTCGATCCGAGGAAGGGCCGAGGCTGAATGACGCGCGACAGATCGACCGTGACATCCTCATGCGGTACGCCACTTACGTGCGTGAGCAGGTTGATCAGGGCAACGTCGGCATTGCCTCCGCGCAGAACCGCCTGTCCAGCGTGAACCGAACCATGGCTGCGCTGCGCGGTGATCAGTACGTCAAAATTCCGAGTCCGAGCAAGGCGCTAGGCCTACAGCGTTTAAGCGTGCGTAGCGATGCACCGCAAGGCCAAGACCGTGTGCAAGTCAGACTGATTGCGCAAACGCTGTCAGAGCGACAGCAATCGAGGGTGGCTGCCATTGTGCTCCTCGCTCGGGAGACCGGCATGCGCTTGCGTGAGGCTATCTTGGCGGATCTGCCCCGGCTCCAGCGTGAGGCTCGGCAACTGGGCAAGGTCAATATTCAAGATGGCACCAAAGGCGGTAGGTCAGGCGCATCAGCGGCGCGTTGGATCGCGGTCACGGATCAAGTCCGCGATGCCCTCGACAGGGCCAGCGAGGCCTCACCCAAAGGTAGTCGGAACCTGTTAGCACCCGATGAAAGCTACAAAGACTTCATGCAGGCAGTCGTGCGGCCGGCACGGGATCTCTTGCATGAACATGGTTTGAAAGGCTTTCATGAGCTGCGGGCGGCGTACGCCTGTGAGCGCTATGAACAACTGACTGGCTTCTCAGCACCCGTTAATGGCGGTCGTGGTCATCGAGAGGATCGAGAGCTCGATCAACGTGCACGCGAGCAGATCAGTCATGAGTTGGGACATAACCGCATCGATGTGGTGAGTGCCTACATCGGAGGCCGGCGATGAAGTCCGAGTTCGATATGGCGTTGTTTCTGAGCCCCGTGGTCAAAGGTGCGCATGCCACACGACAGCGGCACATCAGGCAAGCAGAAAGGATGCACGAGGTGATTCGTGAGCGCTGGGGTTGCGCGACTCCCTGGTCTTGGAGGGAAAAACATGTGAGATGGTTTTTGGAGCACTACCTGCGTTGCTCAGCGCCAGCGACCGTCTATTACTATGAGTTAACAGCAGGATTGATCCGCCGTAGAAAGGCGCAACTCGTGGTTGTCTGATAGACGCTTTTAAGCGTGAGCCCCTGAGTATGGGAATGCGGAGCCTTCCCATACTCAGGGGCTTGGCCGAAGAAGCGCAGGCATGCCAGAGATTTAGCGACAGTCGTCACTTCTGTCGCCCTGCTGCACGACACGGATTGTCGCCGGCGTCGCCAACCTTTGGATGCTCAGCGTATCGGTACGACGTTGCGGTCCCTGGTTTGATTGATGGCCGATGCCGACAGGCTGCCGGTGGCCGCCTTCTGGATATGTTCACTCCACCAGGCCATCATCGGACGCCGGCGTTCGATGTAATCCGCTCGGTTGTAGGCGCTTCGAACTTCGTCTTTATCGACATGCGCCAGCGCGACTTCGATTAGCTCCGGATCCCATCCATGCTCGTTCAGAATTGTGCTGGCCATGGAGCGCATGCCGTGGCTGACTAAGCGGTCCTGAAAGCCCATTCGTTTCAACGCCATGTTGGCTGTCTGGCTATTCGCGTGGGTGCGCGGGTTTCTATCTGACGGGAACACATAATCCCTGTGGCCGCTATGGGACTTAAGCGTCTCCAATAATGAGAGTGCATGTTCGGTCAGCGGGATTGTGTGGGGACGACGCTTTTTCATTCGCTCCGGAGGGATGGTCCAGATGCGTTTGTCGAAGTCGATGTCTGCCCATCGGGTAGTCGCCGCTTCGGCAGGGCGGGTCATAGTGTGTAGCTGCCATTCGATCAGGCAGCGGGTCGTCCGCTTGATGCTGGCGTTCGCGATTTCCATCATGAGCTCCGGAAGCTCATCTGGTGGTAGCGCTGCCATGTTCTCTTTCTTAGGTTTCTTGAACACCGCTCGAATGCCGCTGAGAGGGTTGGCAAAGATCATTCCGGAATTGACCCCGTAGGTCATGATCTCGTTAAGGCGCTGGCTCACTCGCTTAACTGTCTCGAGGCTGCCTTTGGCCTCAATCGGACGAAGGAGCTTGATGACCATTGGGGCGCTGACTTCCGAGAGAGGCGTTGATTTCATGCTCGGAAAAACATGCAGTGTGAGGGAGCGCCAAATGTCTTCGGCATACGCCGGCGTGACGGAATCCTTCTTCAGCTCGAACCAGGCGGTGGCCACGTTCTCGAAGGTGTGTTCCGTTTCCGCTCGTTTGGCTTCCTGCAGCTCATTGCGCTGAGCTTTTGGGTCGATGCCCTGTGCAAGCAGCTCTCTGGCCTCAACGGTTTTCCTCCTCGCTTGCGCAAGAGAAACCTCGGGATAAGAGCCGAGTGCCATGTTGATTCGATTCTTGGTGACGGGATGCCGGTAGTTGAAATTCCACTGCATCGAGCGATTGACCCTGACTCGCAGCTGGAGCCCGTCGCCATCCGTGAGGACGTAATCCTTGTCTTTCGGTTTGACCGCCTTGAGCTGGCGGTCGGAGAGGCGGGTGGTTTGAGCGCACATGAGAAGTACTCCATGACACCTTTTGGTATTCCCAAGATTAGCGCCGGGTAGCCGGGAATACCATTGGGAATACCAAGCCGCCTGGAACTCAAAAAACCTGGAAAGCCTCCCGCAGCCCTGAAACCCCCGTATTCACTGGATTTCAGGCACAAAAAAAGACGTCCGTGGACGTCTTTAGAT
>Ga0208635_100228_pt1 | contig 17423 bp, 15 predicted proteins | sample LakWasMe93_HOW11_2_FD_183915 | JGI IMG/M metagenome (GOLD analysis project Ga0208635, IMG submission 183915) | Freshwater sediment methanotrophic microbial communities from Lake Washington under simulated oxygen tension - Sediment Metagenome... | ecosystem: Environmental > Aquatic > Freshwater >...
GTTGTCTCCATGAGTGAAATCCCCAATGTGTGCGAAGTTGTCCCCATGAAAATGGAATACGACGACTCCAAAGGCCAACGCCACATTCTGCGCTACAGCATCATGGGTAACGGCTGCTCCAACGGCTAATCACCCGCACTCCCCAAAACGGTTCGACCCAATGCCCGATCATCACACCGACCTGTAGGAGCCAGCTTGCTGGCGAAAGCAGTCGACGCAATGTTCCAGGCAGTCAATGCGCCGAACCGTATAGATCGGTTTATACGATAATTTTAAGCACTTATTTGCGCTTTTTAATCGAATCAATCGGCGTAGTATGAATCCCACACCAAGGCACACAACGCCAACGAACCTGGAGCAACGACCATGAAAACCAAACTGATCCTCGCCCTGACCCTGTCTGTACTGGCCGCCAACACCTTCGCCGCCGACGGTTACGACCGCACGGGTTCGGCCACTTTCACCACCGAAGCCGCTGTCGCTTCTGACGGCTACGACCACACCGGTTCGGCCAAAGTCGCCGCCGATGGTGCCGATCACGTCGGCGCAGGCAAACTCGCTTCCGATGGCTTCGATCACACCGGCGCCGCCAAAGTCGCTGCCGATGGTGCCGACCATGTCGGTGCAGGCAAACTCGCCGCCGATGGCGCAGACCACGTCGGTGCCGCTCGCCTGAGCTGATCATCGAGCGTGACTGACAGCCCGACTTCGGTCGGGCTTAGTTGTGTCTGAGGCCAGCGAAAACCGATTCAAAACACAAGATGTAGTGAAAAACCCGATTTTCTGGCTATTTTTTGAACAAAAAAGTAGCACGTCAAAATTTAAGAAAAAAAATCTGCGCCCGCGATCTCCAGCCAAAGCCCTATAAACCCTCGCTCCGACCGAAAAACCCTCCTTCTCGACCGCTCCATGCGCGGATTCGCCCCACCACGGCCGCAAAAATTTCCCTATAATGCCGCCTTAAACGGGCCTGCAATATTCCCTTACAGGGATGACAGCCAGTCCGAAGCCCAGGCCGACGTCGTCAACGACTGCAGCGCCATCAGCGGCTCTCGGAACCCCGTACAAAATTATGTTTATTTGCCTGCGTGTACCGCTGCAAAAAACGCTATCAAACGCGGCCAGACCGGTCGTGTGAAAAACCAACCAATCAGTTTTCACACGGGCATCTGGCCCTCACGCAGGAGACGACACGTCATGCTGAGCTGGGACGAATTCGACAAAGAAGACAGCGGCGAGACCGTGGTAAAAGGCGCCAACGCCGGCCACGCGACTGAAGCAAACATGGACCGCCTCGACACCGCCGGTGGTGTTGCCGCTCAAGAAGCTCGCGCTGTAACCGCGTCCGACTCCGCCGCCATCGCTCGCGCCAAGGCTGCCCTCGACAACCTCGACATCGCCGAAGGCCTCGCCGAACTCGAAGGCGCCTCCGCCCGTGTCGCCGTTGACGAAAAGCGCATGATCAACTGCCGCGCCGACCTCAACCAACTCGTACCGTTCAAGTACGACTGGGCCTGGCAAAAGTATCTGGACGGTTGCGCAAACCACTGGATGCCGCAAGAAGTCAACATGACCGCCGACATCGCCCTCTGGAAAGACCCGGAAGGCCTGACCGACGACGAACGCCGCATCGTCATGCGCAACCTCGGCTTCTTCTCCACCGCCGACTCCCTGGTTGCCAACAACCTGGTCCTGGCCGTGTACCGCCTGATCACCAACCCGGAATGCCGCCAGTACATCCTGCGCCAGGCTTTCGAAGAAGCGATCCACACCCACGCCTATCAGTACTGCATCGAATCGCTGGCCATGGATGAAGGCGAAATCTTCAACATGTACCACGAGATCCCATCGGTCGCGAAAAAAGCCACCTGGGGCCTGAAATACACCCGTTCGATCTCCGATCCGAAGTTCGAAACCGGCACCGTCGAAACCGACAAAGAACTGCTGCGCAACCTGATCGCCTACTACTGCGTCCTGGAAGGCATCTTCTTCTACTGCGGCTTCACCCAGATCCTCTCCATGGGCCGCCGCAACAAAATGACCGGCGTCGCCGAGCAGTTCCAATACATCCTGCGCGACGAATCCATGCACCTGAACTTCGGCATCGACGTGATCAACCAGATCAAAATCGAAAACCCGCATTTGTGGGATGCTGAAATGAAGGAAGAGGCTTCGCAGATGATTCTGCAGGGGACTCAGCTGGAGATTGAATATGCGCGTGACACCATGCCTCGTGGCGTGTTGGGCATGAATGCGGCGATGATGGAGGATTACCTCAAGTTTATTGCTAACCGTCGTCTGTCACAGATTGGTTTGAAGGAAGAGTATCCAGGGACTACGAATCCGTTCCCTTGGATGAGCGAGATTATGGACTTGAAGAAAGAGAAAAATTTCTTTGAGACGAGAGTTATTGAATACCAAACCGGTGGTGCGCTTAGCTGGGATTGATTTCCGAGCTCGCCGCGATTTGACGATTGCAATCTGAATCGTCGAATCGAAAAAGCAAAAGCCCCGATCTGATCGGGGCTTTTTACTAGGCGTGCGAAATGAAATCAGATGTATGACTGACCACTTACTGCGACAGAGGAAGAATCATTGAAGGGCGCTTCAATTTCACCTCATCATCGAAAAACTGTCTGAACGTAATGACGTTATCATAGCCCGCATAAGCAGATTCATTAGCTTTCTTCAGCGACTCCGGTACGATCAGGGAAATTGAATGTTTACCCATCTCACTAATAGCCTCACCCGACACCCGATCATCAACGGTAGCGAGAAAGATTGCTCCAAGCGGTTTCTCTAGCGCCAACTGTTTCCATCTTTCACGCAGGGTTGTCTTCAAGGAAACGATAACAGCGCCTCCCTTGATATTAAGTTCCTTAACCTCGGGCAAAACAAAATCCGGCCGCCGACCACCAAAGACAGCCTGCGCTTCGTGACGAATTCGGCCATCCCTGAAAAGCCTCGCCACATGATGCTCAAACGAAAGCCCGGCCCTACTCTTTCGAGTTTGCGCCGCACTGAGGAATATCGAGTCGAGCTCAGAGAATGCCCGAACAAGATTACCAACTGGATCACCTCCTCCATGAAGGAGTATTCGAGCAACTTGAGCTGCACGAAACCGAAGTTCGGCCTGCTTATAAATGGAGTACTCAATGTCCCGACTGATGTGCATTACCGCGTCGCCAGGGCGAGAGACATAGAAAGGATTCATGTCGCAGAAGCCTTTATCATCAAGCCATTTGCTTTGAGCTTTCCCTGCAAGAACCTCTGGCGATGGAAGAACCTGCCTTTTAATGAACTGCTCCAGGGTTCCATCTTTGATCGCCTGAGACAGCTCGGAAATAAGCTGGTCCGTTTCGGAAGCAGGCTCAACAAGCAAAGCTGGATCGAACAGCGCGAAGTGGAAGTCCGCACCCAACTCGAATGCTGTCTCGATAATTTCCGCCTCTTCGCTTATCGAATCAACAACAATAAGCCAGTAGTTAGCGCCAGATATCGCTTGCTTCAGCTTTCCGACAACAAGCAATGAGGCAGGGGAAAGCGATCGAAATTGCTCTTTTGGCACTCCCGTGTGTTGCCATTCGTATCGCGGCTTTTCTGTTTTCTTACCAGGATTTCGCTTCGAATAGTGTTTGATCGTGGAGGTTTTTACCTCCCCAGAGGATGGCCAGAAGGTCTGATAATCAACTTCGAAAATGTGCAGCTTTTCTGGGTTTGAATTTCTCAGCTTCGGAAAAAAATCAGACTCTGCAATAGTGCGAGGGATGTAGGGGCCGTTCTGGTGGCCATTATCTGGACTGTCTGCCCATGATGAGTCATTGCGTGATAGCTTCTTGATGAAGATGCCATCGCTCTGATTAATCAAAGCAGAAATATCATTCCATTCAGGATGGAAGCCCATCGTTATTCCTTATTGATAATATTCAAGTAAGCCTTATCGACTCAAAACGTCTCTACTGAGCAGATCACTTTGATCACTGCTCCGCGCCCCCAACGGTTTGACAGAAAACCTACCAATGATCCTCAACTCACCCTAATTTGAGAGACTAGATCCTGGTTCCACAATGTTTTCGTCGATCTGGAAATATTCAGACCCATTCTTCAGCCAGCTCACAATCAGGTCAACAAGCAATGAAGATTTTTCTTTTCTCATTGACCGCACAGCACATTCCCACACGATTAATACTCTCCAACCCATCACTTTGAGAGCGTCTTCCTGAAGGCTGTCTCGACTCTGATTTTTTCCGATTTTCTCCAGCCAGAACTCAGGCCGAGTCTGAGGAACCTTGAAATACCTGCATGCATGCCCATGCCAAAAACAGCCATGTATAAAAATAAGAGCACGGTATTTCGGCAACACCAGATCTGGCTTACCGGGAAGTTCTTTGACATGTAAACGGAAGCGAAAACCCCGTGCGTGCAGGGCTTTACGGATTAGAAGTTCAGGCTTGGTGTTTTTACCCTGAATTCCAGCCATCATTCTGGAGCGTGTAGCTACATCCACGACATCAGTCAAATGGCCTCCATACCGGAGCGCTGGACGCTCCGGAGCTGAGGCCGACGCGGCTACCTCATCAGGCTGGAAGGGCGAATTCCAACTGGGGCTGCTCAGTGTCGGCCATTTTCTCTTTCGCTTTCAGGATACGGTCCTTCATCAATCGAGCCACCGCCTCAAAAACCGGTACGGCAACAGAGTTGCCAAACTGACGATAAGCCTGTGTGTCAGAAACTGGAATGATGAAGGCGCTCTCACCAGGCTTATCAAATCCCATCAAGCGTGAACACTCATGAGGCGTCAATCGACGAGGTCGATTAATCTGGTTCAATTCGCTATGGAAATCCAGAGTTTCGACAAAGCCTCGGTCAACAAGGATTTCAGAGCCGTCCTTGTGATACCTCGCTGACAACGTACGCGCCACGTCATTAGGCCGAGTCAACCCAAAACCGAAGCCATTACCTTTCTCACGATGCTTCGCAGCATAGCGATACAGGTAATCCCAGAGTTTTGGCGTCAGGATGTATTTGCTGTCTACTTCTTTATCGAGCAAATCGCCAAACGTCGGTTTTTGCTTCGGAATGAGCTTGCTGATTTCACTCAGGGTGAAGCCTTGGTGAACATTCAAATCACGGCGGAAGCCTACCAGCACAATCCGCTCACGGTGCTGGGGAAGGAAGTTTTTGGCATCGATAACTTTCGGATCCGTACCCTTCGGGGCATTTACGTCTGCCACCTCATACCCAAGCTCATCAAGCGCTTCGCAGATGATTCTGAACGTGTTGCCTTTGTCATGACTCTTGAGATTTTTCACGTTCTCCAGCAGGAAAGCAGCTGGACGTTTAGCGGCAATGATCCGTGCCACGTCAAAAAAGAGGGTACCTTGGGTTTCGCACTCAAAGCCGTGTTTACGACCTAGCGAGTTTTTCTTGGAGACACCTGCCAGCGAAAACGGCTGGCAAGGGAAGCCGGCAAGCAATACATCATGATTCGGGATTTTGCGATCAATGTTCAAATAGGCTTCGTCTTCACTTATATCTGGTTTGTCGGACAGAGTTACCGAGCGGATATCCAGATTGAAGCTGTGCCGGTCAGGATCACAGTAGTGATTCGCCTTGTAGGTTTTAACGGCGTATTTGTTCCACTCGGAAGTGAACAGGCACTCACCACCAATTGCTTCAAATCCCTTTCGAATGCCTCCGATCCCTGCGAACAGATCGATGAACGTAAAGGAAGGTTTATGGTTCAACCGCTTAGGGAGTAGAGACTCCAGATGAGTGTACTCAGCGTGGGTCAGCTTCGGAGACGCTTTACCCTTCACCCAGCGGTTGACCGTTTCGCGACAGTGAGGCGAACCAATCTCACTGAGCTTTTCGGCCAGTTGGCCTTGGTCGTAGATCTCAAGCAGTTTTTGCAGAAGTGCCAAGTCTTGAGCCGGATGAGGATCCGGCTGAAATGAATGCGGGCTCGTCTCGTCGACTTGTGTAAATGCGGTTTCAAAAAGGTTCATGAGCCCTGCTTTCCTCTGGGTCAAATCTGTGACGAATGATCACTATTCTATCCCTTGTGAAGCCAATGTAAATTTATCATTTCGCTAAATTACGAAACGACAGCCACATGGTGGAAGCGAAACAAATGCGACTGGGCACGCAAGAAAAACTGTATAAAAACACAGTATATGGTGGTTCTAGATTTGTCCAGGTTACCGCGTCATCAGATAGGTGATGAGGCTAGCATGCCTGTAAGGCCTAGCAGCTCAACCCATGACTTGACCCTCCGCCACATTCCTCCTAACCTCCCGCCTGAGAGCCTAAGAAACTCGCAAACCAGAGCGGTCCTCCGCACCCGACAGTCATGCGGCTTTTTTTCGTCTGCGGTTTTTCTACGCCTGCGGAAAAATCCCCCGTTATGTCGGGAGTGGGCGAATACAAGACCCGAAAGGGGAATATGTCCGGCCCGTCTCTGGTGGGTTTCTTAGCTCCCGACGCCCATAACGAATGCCCTAAGAAAGCAGCCAGAGGTAAAGGAAATGCCTGACTATCCGACCTTCACGATGAAGGTGCCCCCCAGTATCCGCCGTTTGAGCCCCGTGCTTCCGCTTTTGGAGGTACGCAATGCCTGAACCACTTTTACCAACTCTGTTCATTCGCAACAAAACTCACCTGCACGCACTTTTGGTGGAGAACCAACCTTGGTTCTGCGCACATGAGCTGGGGCGTCTAATGGGCAAGTATCTTGACGAACGTATGCTTCGCAAGCTCGACGCTGATCAGCGCCAGATAATGTTTATTGAAGCCTATGACGCAGCTGAAGAACGCTTGATGGTGAGTGAATCTGGTGTGTACGCGCTTTTGATCTATCACTACTGCCCCGAGCATCGACAGCTTCGTGAGTGGCTGACGCATCTAGTAGTGCCTGCGCTGCGCGATGCCCGGCCGTTACGCTCTGTCGAGCGTCCGTCGTTGAGCGTGCTGAGCTGGCCGCAAATGTCACTCAGCATGCTGCACTGGCAAGATGAGCCATGGATTCGTTTGCGGGATATGCCGTGTTTGCTGGCGGATAATCAATTCAATCGGAGTGAGTCTTGGTGGCGGAAGGCATCACGATTGATGCGCGGATTCTGATTTGGCCCATGTAAATATCCGCTGTTTAATTTTCAGGCAGCGGATTTTTTAAGTCAGCCCCTCTTCAACGCTCACCCCCGTCTTACCTGATGCACCGCGTTCGTTGGCTTTGTGGGTAATTGCACGGATTTGCCCATCCGTTTCATTTGAATTGGAATTGACCAGCACGCTTCGTGACTATGCCCAGCAGAGGACGACGCTTAGTGGATATCGCCTTACCCATCCAATGTAATAAAACTGCATTGTGGTAACGGTTAATCGAAAACGAGGCACCTGGTGTATTCCCATGTTTAAGCTGGTGCGAAACGACGGTTGCTTATCGTCGTGTATGAAAAAAGCTCTCCCGCTAAATTGTGCTTCAAGTCCGCGAATTTTCTGCGGGAAGCTCCGCCATGCTCTCCTTTCCGATACAGCCCAAGCCTAGATAGAGTTTTCGCGGCTGAAAAGCGCGCTTGCCAATTGAGCCTTATCTAGTGATATTTGGCCACGGCTGACCGTGGCGCATGACCAAATCTAGGGCTGGAGATATCCAAGGAGCATCAATTGTCAAAGTCAGTATCGGAATTTATTTCACGTAGCCTATTCCAGTTAAAGTACAGAGTGAAGCGTATACATCATGATGACGGCTGACACCTTTTTGTGCTTAGGCGGGTATGTCGCTGTCACAAACTTGACAGCCATCCTATTGAAAAGCTTTAAAAAACTTAACTAGCCCGCTGTTGCTAAGTGGCTTGTGTGACCATGTCTCGTTGAAAGACGAGGAGGGTAAGCAGGGGATGAAATGGACCACAGCGTAGTAGACAACGATCTTATTAATGAACCGCACGCGTCTCGTCTCATTTTCGGGCTTCGCGATACCGGGTACAGCTTTTTGACCGCATCAGCCGACATTATTGACAATTCGATAGCGGCCAACGCGGATGAAGTGCATGTCAGGATTTCGATGACACACGAGGGGCGCAAGTTTGTTTATTTCGCAGACAATGGCGACGGCATGGATGCGGCAGAGATCCACAGTGCTTTGCGCTATGGCGCACCTGTGCGAAAAAATCTAGCAAGTTTAGGCAAATTTGGTTTGGGTCTGAAAACTGCGTCCAGCTCCGTATGTCGTCGGTTCACGGTGATTTCCCGAAAATCCCATTCTGCGCCACTGGCGAAACTCGCATGGGACCTCGATCATGTCGAGAATACCGGTAAATGGGAAATGCTAAGAGAACCGCTAGAGCATCACGAGCAGGAGGCTTGGGACGAGCTTTGCGGCGAGAAGGGAACGCTTGTCGTCTGGTCTACTTGCGACCGGCTTCTGTCCAAGATCTACGATGTGCCGGGTGGAACGAATGAACAGAACGCAATTAAACGGCTTGGAGCACGCCTCAAGGAACACCTTGGACTCATCTATCACCGCTTCCTCGACACGACGGACCCTCGGCAGCGCAACATAAATATTGCTGTGAACGACGCCCCGATCCTGCCGTGGAACCCTTTTTACCCTGAAAAGTCCGAACAGGTCCTCGCAGAACAACAACAAGTGATCGAAGTCGCGTCTGTCGATGGAGACAGTAATGGCGAGGCTACCATCCGCGCATGGATCCTACCGAACTCGACAACCCTGACCGACGCGGAGAAAGCGAAAGCCAAGATCTCGAACCGTGGGCAAGGCTTTTACATCTACCGTGAGGGGCGCTTGATCAATGAGGGAGGGTGGCTGGGCGTGTTTGGAGCTCAAGGGAGTTTCGAGCCGCACATGTCCCTGTTAAGAATTGAATTCGATTTCGGACACGATCTCGATTCCGCCTTCTACGTCGATGTGAAGAAGTCCCGCATCCTGTTCGATCCGGCCATCGAGGAGCACCTCTCCCAACTACTCCGAAACGCGCGGCGCGAAGCCGAAAATCGATATCGTCGCAAAGAAAAGGATCTCGCGGCTAAAGCGGTCCTAAGCCACACCTCCGCAAACGTCAGCATCGCGGAGACGACAAATGCTAAGAAACCGGTGATCGAGGAAGCCGACGCCGATAGTCAGACCGCCACAATTACAAACAGCATGGGGGCCCGCATCCGGATCCGACAACCAGTGCAAAACAACGTGGGTACCCAAAGTTTATTTGTCGATGCTGTCGATAGCATTACATCTGGTGAACTATGGATTCCAGCGCTGCGAAGCACGGGAACCGTCGGCCATGTGCCCGGAGTAGAGATCAATAAGCACCATGACTTTTATCAGAAAATCTATCTGCGTGCCGGCTCGGGCGGTTACGCTGTTCAGGGCATGGACTTACTTCTCTGGGCATTTGTCGTGGCCGAATTGGAGTACTCGAACGAGGAGACAGCCCCGATTTTCAGTGATATCCGGGAGCTGGTTTCGTCTAATTTACGCAAGCTTTTGCGTAATGTGCCGATGCCGGGTGAGGCCGACTTGACTGAGCTCGAGGGGTGACATGCTCAATCGGCATAAATCACTCATCGCGATGGTACTAGCCGAAGGAACCGGAGCGGCGATTACCGTGCGCCCCTTCATAGCAGGACGACGTCAAGGACTCCGGATTTGGTTCGACGATCTCGATGAGAAACATGGTCCGGTCGCAGAGCTCAAACCATACGGGTTGCTCAAACATCGCGTTAAACTTTCGTTCGGCATATTTTCAGCAGGAGTCATCGCACAGATTGAAAGTGCCAAGGTTGAAGCGGTGGGGCTTGCCCAGGCGCTTGTCCGCTCGGTCGCGGGCGTCGCAGAGCTTTCTATTGCCGGCCAATCGCTGGATAGCTGGAGCGTTACGGATGGCACATTCGAATTGATCGCGGACTACCGGCCTCAGTGCTTTGTCCCGGACAGTGATGAAGCAGTCGTAACAACATGCAGGGAGATCATTGTGCCTCTCATGGCGGCGATGGCAGAACTCATCGGTTACGACCAAGTCGAAAACCCTTCCGATTCCGATGTTCCTGAAGTGGAGGGAGGGCTCAGCAAAGCCACCGTCTCGCGTCGCGAACGCAACCCTCGGAGTCGGTTACTCTGCCTTCGCATCCATGGGCATGCCTGCAAGATTTGTGGATTAAAGCCCTGTACCGTTTACGGGGAGGCGGGGGGAATTATCGAGGTACATCACCTCGAGCCGGTATCGATGCTCGAGAATCCGCGCCAGTACAATCCGGAGATTGATTTAGTTCCGCTCTGCCCTAACTGTCATCGGGCGGTCCACACCCGCCGTCCTTGGCCTCTGAGCCCTGAAGAACTGTCCAATGTTTTGGAGTCGCTCCGTGTCTAAAAGCACTTTATTGCCGACCTCCTTCGCTGAACTCGCCAATTACCCTCCGGAGGGACTGAAGCTCTCCGACCGTGTGCTCAATCCTGAAATCCTCATCGACCGTAAAAATGACCGGATAACCGCGAGCCTTGTAGGCGTTAGAACTATCCGTGGCGTCCGCCACTTGCTGAGGGCACCATCGATAGACCACGACTGGGCCATGGATGGAAACACCGTACGAGCGCTGCCTGCCGATGCACCCAGAGCCTTTCGCTCCGCACTTGGCACCAGAAGCGCTGATGATCTTTCATATAGTGAGGCGATTGGCCTCCTGCGTTCGGATGAAGGAGTACTGCCTGTTTCCGCGACCGATCAGTTTCATACGGCCGGGCGCTTGTCGGCTGAAGAGCTGCCGGCCTCAGTTGAGATCCTTGGCCTCAATGCTTCATTGTTTCCTTACCAGGCACAGGGGGTTCAATGGATGTGGGCAACAGTATCGCGGACGAGAGGTCTGATCCTTGCGGATGAGATGGGGCTCGGGAAGACTCTGCAGATCATCGCATTGCTACTCATGAATCGGCCGCCCAACACTTCTCCAGCCCTGATTATCTGCCCTACGAGCCTAATCACGAATTGGGTTCGCGAGATCGAGCGGTTTGCACCATCGCTATCGATCGTAGTACATCGCGGTCCTCATCGGACTGGGACCTACAGCGGGCTGAAGAAAAGTAATGTAGTCATCACCACCTATGACACGATGGTGAATGATATTGCGATCTTCTCGGCATTCAAATGGTCCTGGTTAATCTGCGATGAAGCCCAAGCAATTAAGAACCCGGACTCTAACCGTAGACAGGCCGTCGTCACTATTCCACGGCGCTACACAATACCGATGACAGGCACCCCCGTAGAGAATACGCTGCTGGACCTTTGGTCTTTAATTGACTTTTCGATCCCCGGAGTGCTGGGGAATCGTAGTGAATTTGAAAGGTTATATCCAGACACGCTGGATTCAGCAAATGCTCTAGGCGCTATCACCGACCCAGTAATTCTGAAACGGCGGGTTGCAGATGTCGCTGGAGACCTTCCGGAACGAATTGACATTGACGTGCCCCTCGAATTAAGTCGAGACCTTGCGGATCACTACTGCAAGGTCCGTGAGGAGACTTTGGCGCGATATCCTGTCGCAGGAGCTTTGGTTGCGACGCTCCAGCTGCAGTTGGTGTGCGCTCACCCGTGGCTGAGGCTAACTGATCCAGTTGACGGCAATGGGGAGTTTGCAGAAATTGATCGAGGCGCAAATCTCCCTCTGATGACCCCGAAGATGGAGCGCACGGTCGAGCTTCTGCGAGAAGCATTCATTAATGGCACAAAAGTCATTATCTTCGCCCAATTCAACAGAATTGGAGATCTGATCCGGGAGGCTGGCTCAGAGCTTCCAACTGCATACTGGGGAGCAATCAACGGCTCGACGTCTCAAGCTGACCGGCAACAGGTCATTGACGAGTTCTCCAAACACGACGGTCCCGGATGCCTTGTCCTAAATCCGAAAGCCGCCGGGGCCGGATTGAATATCACAGCCGCCACGGTCGTAATCCACTACACACCTGCCTGGAATCCGGCAATGGAGGCACAGGCCAGTGCTAGGGCGCACCGTCGGGGGCAGACCATGCCAGTGAGTGTTTATCGGCTCTATTTCGAGAGCACCGTCGAGCGTGTCATGCTGGAGCGATCGGCTTGGAAGCAAGAGCTAGGCAACGAAATCATGCCACTCTCGACCCGTGACAAAGAGGATCTGAGGCGGGCGCTCAGCATTGAACCAAGGATTTTGTCATGACCAAAACCACATTCCGAAAGACATTGAGTGCAAACGACGTAGGCAGCACAGGTGGGCATCAGGCAGGAGTCCTGATTCCGAAAAGCGAAACTGAGCTTCTTGCGTTCCTACCACCCCTTGATTCTGACAAAAAAAATCCAAACACCTGGCTGCATTGCGTCGATGAGAACCGTGTATCTCGGCGCTTTAAGTTCCGTTACTACAACAATAAACTGCACGATCCGGGGGGTACAAGAAATGAATATCGGTTCACCTACATGACGGCGTGGCTAAGGAGTCTCAGTGCGAAGGCGGGTGATGTATTCGAAATCAGCCGGGGGCAAGGAGAGCAGGAATACTTTGTCAGAGTTATTTCTGCTGGCATTAAAGAGGCTCAGAGCGATAAACCAGTTCGCATCCAACTCCGTGGTTGGAGCAGGGTTCATTAACCAGAATCGGGACGCGACCTGAATGCCGTAGGTTTCGCAGACGTATCCAAACCGGAAGCTGTGCTCGACGATTGTCCGCTTTTGTCCGATCTCTTCCTGTCGCCGCCCGCTGCTATGGTCAGTTCTCTGCTGGTCATGGTTATAAAGCGTACTGGTCAGATCGAATGTAAACGGATGGTCAAGTGGAGTGCAATTTCGCATTTTTGGGCCGCTGCGCGACCCAGCGGGGATAGATTTCCTTGCCGGTGGTCGGCTTAACGGCTGTGGTGGTTATGGGAATCGCGAGCAGGCTCGCTCCCACATGTTGGTGGGTTGCCATTGATTTGCGGCGTGTTGAAAACAGCCAGTGCAACCCGCCCCGCCTCCCGCTATTAATACCCTCCCCACTCAAGGACCCGAGCCCACCATGAAATTCGACCTCGCCTACTGCCTCAGCCTCGACGACAAGTTGTCGATCTATGACGTGCGCGATTTGAATTTCGACGAGACGATGGAGTTCGATTCCGCCAAGGAACACTTCCAATGCCCCAATGACGCCTGCAGGGCGGCCTTCGATGCGGCAAACGTACTGACGACGTTCAACGCCAAAAACGTGAATTACGTTCGCACCCCGCACTTCAAGAACACGCCCAGCACTCGGCATGTGGCGGATTGTCCTTATGTCAGTCTCAAGGCACCGACGTCGGGTGTGGACGCGGACGGTACGGAAACGGATGACAGTCGCGAGGAACATTTCCCGTCGGAGTTGTTGCTGACTCGACGCCAGTATGTGCGTAGGCCGTCGAACCCGGCGGTGGCGACGGATGTAACGCGGGACGATCCGACACCTCTTGCAAAGCCCAGCAATACCGAGCCCCCGAGCAACGAATCAGCGCCGGACAAGACCAGTATCTTCGCCCACCCGGTGGAGTGCTTCGTGTCGAACTTCGAGGACAAGGAGTTGCTCAAGCGCGTGCCGCTGAAGATTGGCGAGCACACGGCGCCTTATGGGTCGTTCTTCAAGAAGATCGAATACCTGACGGACAACAAGGGGCTGATTTACTGGGGCAAGATCAAGGAGATCAAGGATTACACGCAGAGCTTTCGCATCGATTTCGAGCAGAAGGTCTGGTTCAAGCAAGCGGACGAAGCGAAGAAGAAGCCTTATTCGGTCAACGTTTACTTGAGCAAGAAATTGATCGAGAACTACCGCAAGCGCAAAGCGTTTCTGGAAGAGATCAAGCACGCCATCGACAGTGAAGCGGAGCTGTATTGCTTCTTTTATGGCGTGACGCCGGAGTTGAAGCAGGTGCCGAGCAAGAAAAACCCCGAGCAGACCTTCGGGGTGTTCAGTGCGAATATCGAGAACCTGGATCACTTCATTATTCGTGAGGCACCGGGGTTGGAGGCGAAGTGACGGTGTTCAATTCAGGCACATGCTGAGCATCACCACGACCAGCAAACCGATGTACACCCGCGCATGTATCCGATCCGGAATCCGCCCGATCCACGGCGTGGCCAGTCGAATCCCCACCAACGACCCCATCGTCAAAACCGCAAACGCCAGCAAATCCACATAACCAACAAACCACGCTCCCAAATCAAAATCGGTAACCCCCGCCATCGCCATGTAAGTCAAGGTCCCGGCCAACGCCACGGGCAGGCTTAGTGGATTAGCCATGGATGTGGCCTGCGACATGCTCAACCCGCATCGACGCAACAATGGCACGGTCATAACGCTGCCGCCTACACCGAGAAACGTGGCGATGGTGCCGATTCCTACGCCGCCACCGGACACTTCCACCCCCTCCAATCGCCGTGGGATTGCGTTACCAGCGTGTGTAAGAAATCCGCGTCTGAACAGGCAATCCACAATGGTCACGCCCAGGTAGGCAATGAACGCATACCGAATTACCTCGCCACTCACCCACATCGCCGCCACCGCTCCGCCCACCGCGCCCAGCCCGATAAACCCGCCCAACGGCCACAGGTAATGGCGAATCAGATTACCGGCGCGGTGATGTTTTCCGGTGGCGACCAGGGCGTTGACGATCATCACGCAGGTCGAGGTGGCGACGGCGATGTGCATCGCCGATTGGCCGATGGGGTCGTCGGCACCGTGGCTGGCCATAAGCATGCGGTACAGCAATGGCACGACGACGAAGCCGCCGCCGAAGCCGAACAGCACGGCGGTGATGCCGGTCATGCAGCCGAAGAGTGTCAGCAGGAGGTAGAACATTGTGCGTCGTCCGTTGGTTGGGAGTGGTCGACGATAGAGCGATGTGGCTTGGCCTGCTTCAGCAAGTCAGCCAATAATGTTTGTGTTTACGCCAACTGCTGGAAGCCGCTCGATGCGCAATGTTTCGATTAATGTGCTGGATGACACGCCACGGTCGGTGGTGGCGATCGGTACGGATTATTCCTACGGGCATGTGTTGCCTAGTCATACACACCGACGGGCGCAGTTGTTGTACGGCGCCACCGGGGTGATGCAGGTCGGCACGCATGACGGCAACTGGGTGGTGCCGCCGCAGCGGGCGGTGTGGATTCCGGCGGGGGTGGCGCATGAGGTGTTGATGCTGGGGGTGAGCACTCGCAGTTTGTACATCGAGCCGGGTGCAGTGGATTTGGGCGACCGCTGTCAGGTGATCAGTGTTTCGCCGTTGATGCGGCATTTGCTGATGGAGGCGGTGGAGGTTCCGCTGACGTACGACGAGGCCGGGCGCGATGGCGCGTTGATCGAGTTGCTGCTGCATGAGTTGGCACGCAGTGCTCACTTGCCGTTGCACATTCCGCTGCCGGTGGATGCGCGGCTGCTTGGGTTGTGCCAAGGCTTTTTGCAGCGGCCTGATGTTCATCAATCGCCGCAGCAATGGGCGGATCAGTTGCACATCAGTCTGCGCACGTTCAATCGGCTGTTCCGCCAGCAGACCGACCTGAGTTTCAGCCAGTGGCGGCAGCGCGCCTGCGTGGTGCTGGCCCTGGCGCGATTGGCGGTGGGTGAGCCGGTGACGCGGATTGCGCTGGATTTCGGTTATGACAGCCCGGCGGCGTTTTCGACGATGTTTCGTCGTGTGTTGGGTCAGGCGCCGTCCGTCTGGTTGGCAGGGGCGAAATAGCAGAATTCAAAAAATGAGTTTGATCCGGGCGCAAAACAACTGTACAAAAACACAGTACATTTTGAATCAGCACTCTCGAGCCCGGAGAACACCATGGCCTCTTATGCGATGAAAATCACCCTGGAACGTATCGCCCTCTTCCAATTCACCCCCGCCCATTGCGCCCAGGCCCGGGCGATGCTGGGTTGGAGCGTTGATGAGCTGTCTCGGGAGTCTGGCGTTTTGGTTGATGTGATTGAGCGTTTTGAGGCCAAGCGTGAGGTGCCGGATGCTGATCGGTTGGCGCTGGCGTATCGGTTTGAGTCGCAGGGGTTGGTGTTTTTCCCGGGGTTTGCACCGGGGCGGGGGATGAGTGTTAGAGGGACTGAGTCGAATTCGGTGGGGCGGGCGGATTTTGCGATGGTTGAGTGAGGTGTCGGCACGAGCCGCTTGCATCACAAGCGGCCAGGCTTCAATACGTCATGCGCTCTGGATTTCCACCTGATCGCCGACGTTTTCCATCCCCAACCACCAAGCACTCCCCCGCTGCGGATACATCACGTTAAACGCCTCACCCATCTGCGGCGTGGTAATCGAAACACTGCGCTCCCAGGCCAATGCCAGTATCCGGTCAAACGGTTCGAACCAGGCGTGCATCGACAGATCGAAGGTGCCGTTATGAATCGGCAGTAACCAGCGGCCTTTCAGGTCGATGTGCGCTTGCAGGGTTTGTTCGGGTTGCATGTGCACATGCGGCCACTCGACGTTGTAGGCGCCGGTTTCCATCAGTGTCAGGTCGAACGGGCCGAACTGTTCGCCGATGCGTTTGAAGCCGTCGAAGTAGCCGCTGTCGCCGCTGAAGAAGATTCGTGTGTCGCCGTCGATCATCACCCACGAGGCCCACAGCGTGCTGTTGCCATCGAACAGCCCACGGCCGGAAAAGTGTTGCGACGGGGTGGCGACGAATTGGATGCCGTCGACTTCGGTACCTTGCCACCAGTCGAGTTGGCGCACTTTGCTGGCGTCGATGCCCCACTTGATCAGGGTGTCGCCGACGCCCAGCGGCGTGAGGAAGTATTTGGCTTTGTCCGCCAGTTTGAGCACGGCCTGATAATCGAGGTGGTCGTAGTGATCGTGGGACAGGATTACCGCTTCAATCGGCGGTAGTTCTTCGAGGCTGATCGGTGGTTGGTGGAAGCGTTTCGGGCCGGCCCATTGCACCGGTGAAGCGCGTTCGGCGAAAACCGGGTCGGTGATCCAGAATTTGTCCCGCAGTTTCAGCAATACCGTGGAATGACCAAGGCGATAGACGCTGTGGTTGGGCGCGGCGATCAACGCGTCGTGGGTCAGGCGTTGCACCGGAACGGCCGCCGTCGGGCGGGTGTTGCGCGGTTTGTGGAAGATCATGTTCCACATGATGCGCACCATTTTGTGCAAGCCTTCTCGTTGCACAGGGGCATGGTTGCGGAAGTTCCCTTCGGCCTGACGGGACGCTTCAGGTGCAGAAACGTTAGTGGAATTGGCCATGACTGAATGACTCCAGGAAACCGCACGAGGTGCAGTTTCTACGGTGGGACGATAAATGGCCAAGGCACGCACGCATCAGCCGAGCACTCTATTTTTGGCTGCGCAGGATTAACGAAACATTACACTGCACAGTGTAGTTTCTAGGTTGCATCAAAGCTGATCACAAGTAAACTGCCAAGTGTAATTC
>Ga0208635_100234_pt1 | contig 17105 bp, 15 predicted proteins | sample LakWasMe93_HOW11_2_FD_183915 | JGI IMG/M metagenome (GOLD analysis project Ga0208635, IMG submission 183915) | Freshwater sediment methanotrophic microbial communities from Lake Washington under simulated oxygen tension - Sediment Metagenome... | ecosystem: Environmental > Aquatic > Freshwater >...
GGTGGTAACGCCGTTGAGCACATGATGACCAAGAGCGTGACTGGCGTTGAGTTTATTTGCGCCAACACCGACATGCAGGCACTGAAAAAGAGCCATGCCAAAGTCGTGCTGCAAATTGGTTCTGATATCACCAAAGGTCTGGGCGCTGGTGCCAAGCCGGAAATCGGCCGCGAAGCTGCTTTGGAAGACCGTGACAGCATTGCAGAAACCATTGATGGCGCTGACATGTTGTTTATTACAGCGGGTATGGGTGGCGGTACTGGTACCGGTGCGGCACCGATTATTGCCGAAGTGGCTCGTGAAATGGGTATCCTGACTGTGGCCGTGGTGACCAAGCCTTTCGCATTTGAAGGCAAGCGCGCCAAAGTGGCACAAGAAGGCCTGGAAGAACTTTCACAGTATGTCGACTCTCTTATCGTTATCCCTAACGAAAAGCTGATGGATGTATTGGGTGAAGATGTGACCGTGGTAGAAGCCTATCGCGCAGCGAACGATGTGTTACACAACGCGGTGTCTGGCATTGCTGAAATTATCAATTGCCCAGGCATGGTTAACGTTGACTTTGCTGACGTACGCACCGTGATGTCTGAAATGGGCATGGCAATGATGGGTTCTGCTGAAGCCAGCGGCCCTAACCGTGCGCGTATCGCCGCCGAACAAGCGGTCGCCAGCCCATTGCTGGAAGACGTGAATCTGGCAAACGCCCGTGGTGTATTGGTCAACATCAGCGCCAGTGGCAGCTTCAAAATGCGTGAATACTATGATGTGATGAATACCATCAAAGAGTTCACTGCTGAAGATGCGACCGTGATCGTGGGTAATGTGATGGACGAAAGCATGGGTGACAACCTGCGCGTGACCATGGTGGCCACCGGTTTGAACGGTTCACTGGGCAAACGCCAGGCCAAGCCTGAGCTCAAAGTCATGACCACGCTGCGTGATGGTACGACCAACCAGCCGATCTTCAACACGGTGGTGGAAGAAGATGAGCCTGCGGTATTTACCAGCAACAGCCGTCGTGCACAGGTTGAAGCCATGAAAAACTCCGGGATTGAAGAATATGATATCCCTGCATTTTTGCGTAAACAGGCTGATTAATCGTCAGGGTTGGATTGCCTGACCAGCAAGGCTGGTGCAATCTCGCCATGCGATTAAATGGCTGGTGACGGATTGGCTTATAATAATAGTGATTCATTAACACAGAGAAAACCATGTTAAAGCAACGCACGCTTAAACAATCGATCAGCGCCACGGGCGTTGGGCTGCACAGCGGTGAGAAAGTCACGCTGACGCTCAAACCTGCGCCCGCTGATCACGGAGTGGTATTCCAGCGTGTCGATTTGCCCGATACGCCTGCCATGCGGGTTGCCCCGACGGCAGTGAATGACACTCGCCTGAGCTCCGCCCTAGAGTTTTCAGGTGCGCGCGTTGCGACCGTGGAGCATTTGATGTCTGCCCTCGCCGGTTTGGGGGTAGATAATGTGCTGATAGAACTGACGGCCGCTGAAGTGCCCATCATGGATGGCAGTTCAGGGCCGTTTATCTATTTGCTGCAGACTGCGGGTCTGCAAGAACTGGAAGTGCCGAAGAAGTTTGTGCGCATCCTCAAGCCGGTTGAAGTGACCGATGGCGATAAATGGGCAAAATTTACGCCGCACCATGGCTTTAAAGCCGAATTTACCATTGATTTTGCACACCCTGTGTTTGAGTTCTCCGGCAAAACCGTGACCATTGATTACGATAGCCAGAGTTACGTCGACGAAATCAGCCGTGCCCGCACGTTTGGTTTTATGCACGAGGTGGAATACCTGCGCGCGAATGGTTTAGCGAAAGGTGGCAGCCTGGACAATGCGATTGTGCTGGATGAATATAAAGTCCTCAATGGCGGTGGCTTGCGCTATGACGATGAGTTCGCCAAACACAAGGTACTGGATGCGATTGGCGACCTGTATATTCTGGGCTACCCGATTATTGGCCAGTTTACGGCCTTTAAATCTGGCCATGCGCTGAATAACCAGTTATTGCGCGCTTTGCTGGCAGATGAGAGCGCCTGGGAATATTGCACCTTTGACAATGATGCACAGGCGCCGGTTGGCTTTCTTAAACAACGCGACTATTTTAGTCCGGCACCTTTGCTTCCTGCCTGATTCATATGTGGTGGATACGTATTTTATTTACAGTGCTGGTGATCAGTACGCTGGTACTGGTACTGTTAGGATGGCAAACTGGCCAGCCACGTTATTGGCGCTGGCTCAAAACCGTCTGGCGCAGTGGCTTTGTGCTATTGCTGCTACTGTTTCTGTTTTTCTTTCTGAGTCGCTTGGCCAGAATTTAATTGTCGTCACGTCGTATACGTGATCGTTGACACATGAAGACTAGACTCACTTCCCTCCTTATTTTTGGCGCCTGTTTGCTAGGTTTGGCCAAGTCAGTCTTCGCTGGAGATGGCGATGTCTATCTTCAGGCCAAGCAGGCCTATCAAACCCGCAATCTGTCGCAACTCGCTGAGGCTACTGAAACCCTCAGGCAGCGTCGTTCACCCTTATTGCCCTACCTGCAATACTGGCAAATGATCCTGACCATGGACCAGCTGTCTTACACCCAGGTACAGGCATTTTTACAGGAAAACAATGAGTCCTTGTTGTCGCAGCGCGTACGCGAGCTGTGGCTCAAACGGCTGGGCCGCGTGCAGTTCTGGGACCAGTTTATCGAGATGCGTGCGCAAATGCCGATGTATTACAGCATCAATGATGTGGGTAACCAGTGTTACCAGGTACAGGCAGGCATTGCGCTGGATGACCCCAATGCCTATGAAGATGGCAAGAAACTGTTGCTGGCGGGCAAGGACTTGCCCGCAGACTGCCAGGGCATGCTGGAAGCCTTGCAGCAAGTGGGCGTGCTGGATGAAAAGCTATTGCTGACCTTGTATCGTGACGCCTTGTTTAGCAATAAAACCGGTTTGGCCAAAGTGTTGGCCAAACGTAGTAGCAAAACGGATGCAGGGTTGCTGAAGCAGATTGATGACATGGCGCAGAATCCCGCCCTGGCCCTGAAAAAAGGCGGCATTCAAGAGCGCTCGCCCTATGCGCGTGCGCTGTATATGTATGCGATTCATCGCCAGGCCAAGGCGGATCTTGGCGTGGCTAAAGCCAGCTACCAGAAATACAGCGGTTTGCTCGATAACGATGAAAAGCAACTTGCTCAGGCTTATATGGCACTCGAAGCTGCGCGCAAGCATGAGCCAGAGGCATTGCAGGGCTTTGGCAAAGTCAATGCCACGTTGTTAAGCAGTGAGCAATGGGAGTGGTATGCACGCACTGCCTTGCGCCAGCAAGACTGGGGCACGGTGCTCAAAGTCATTAATGACATGCCGGCCGTCTTGGCTGAGGAATCCACATGGCGTTATTGGAAAGCACGCGCCTTGATCGCCAAAGGCCAGGTGGCAGACGCCAACCAGATACTGGCCAAGCTCTCCCAGGAACGTCATTTTTATGGCTGGCTGGCGGCGGAAGATTTGGGGCCGGTGGTCAGTGAGCCAATGGCGACTTATCAGCCCAGTGATGAAGAAGTTCGCCAGTTCGCCAAACAACCCGCAGTGAAACGCATGGAGGCCCTGTTCGATGTAGAGGCCCGCTATGAGGCGCGGCTGGAGTGGATGTATCTGCTGGAAGCGCTGGATGATCCTACGCGTATCGTCGCCGCACAATATGGTTTGTTAAAGGGCTGGTACGATCTCGCTGTGCTGGCGGCTGACAAAACCAGTCGTACGCATAATTTTGAATTACGCTATCCGACGCCGTATCGCGATTATTTGCAAAAAGCCTCGCGTAGCCGCGCGATTGATGAAGCCTGGGTCTATGGCATCATTCGCCAGGAAAGCCGTTTCATGCACTACGCCAAGTCATCGGTGGGGGCAGGTGGCCTGATGCAGGTGATGCCTGCCACCGCCAAATGGATCGCTAAAAAACTCGGTTGGAGCAGTTATAACGATGGTATGTTGCACGACATTGATACCAATGTGAATCTGGGTACTTATTACATGCGCTATACACTGGATACCTTTAACGGCCAGGAAGTGATGGCGACGGCGGCTTATAATGCAGGCCCCAGCCGCGCCAGGCGCTGGGCAGCCAACGCCCCTTTGGAAGGCGCCATTTACGCAGAAACCATCCCGTTTAGTGAAACACGCAATTATGTAAAAAAGGTGTTGGCCAATGCGCATATGTACGCCCCGCGGCTGGGCCTGCCCATGCTGACACTTAAAAAACGTTTGGGCACCATCCCTGCTCGCAGCACGGGTGACGCTGAAAACGTGACCACCACTATCAGCATTTCGGAGCAGGAGTAGCTTGCATCTGGATTTTGGTACAATAGGGCTAATCGCAAGACGGATCAGGAATAAGCATGATGAAGACAGTGACTGTATTAGGTGGTAGCGGCTTTGTAGGCAGTAGTGTAGTTGCCAGGTTAGACCAGGCAGGCTATCAGGTCAAAGTACTGACGCGCCGTCGCGAACAGGCCAAGCACCTGATTTTGTTGCCCAATGTGCAAGTGGTTGAAAGCGATATCCACGATCAGGCCGCGCTGAAGGCGCAATTGCAGGGCAGTGATGTGGTGATTAACCTGATCGGTATTTTGCATCAGACCAGCGACAACGGCTTTGAAAAAATGCATCACCAGTTTCCACGCCGTGTCGCGCAATTATGCGAAGAGTTAGGCATTCCACGCTTGTTGCATATGAGTGCCTTGCAAGCTTCCGTGAATGCGCCGAGTGAGTATTTACGCAGCAAAGCGGCTGGCGATCAGGCCGTACTGGAATTCAGCAAAAAACTGCATGTCACCATTTTCAGGCCATCGGTTATTTTTGGGACCCGCGACCGCTTTATTAATTTATTCGCCAAACTGATACAAGTCATTCCGGTGCTGGCGCTCGCCATGCCGCAAGCCAAGTTTCAGCCAATTTGGGTAGAGGATGTCGCCGCTGCCATGGTCAATGCTGTGGATGAACCCGCAACGTATGGCAAAACCTATGAGTTGGGTGGCCCGGCCATCATGACCTTGCAGCAAATCATGGAAGCGGTGATGAAGACGATTAACGTACAACGCCCCATTATTGGCCTGAGCCTGAATATGTCCTTGTTGCAAGGCAGTTTTATGCAGCTGCTACCGATCAAACTCCTCTCGCGCGACAATGTGAAATCGATGCAGGTGGATAATGTCTGCCAGCAACCGATGGCGAATGAACTGTGTGTGGTGCCTACGGATATGTTTGCGGTGATCTCGGGTTACCTGGTGAAGAACAATCCGCGCGGCGCTTATGACCAGTTTCGTGCCGCTGCCGGTCGTGTCATTAACGCCAGGCGCTAACCAGGTATGCAGATTTACCAGGTAGGCGGCGCGGTCCGCGATAGTCTGCTTGGCTTGCCGGTGAAAGACCGTGATTATGTGGTCGTCGGTGCCACGCCTGAGCAAATGCTGGCTGCAGGCTATCGCGCCGTTGGCAAAGACTTCCCGGTGTTCCTGCACCCCAAGACTCAGCAAGAGTATGCGCTTGCGCGAACTGAGCGTAAAACCGGCAAAGGCTACAAGGGATTTAGCGTCTATGCTGATCCTGAAGTGACGTTGGAAGAAGATCTCGCGCGACGCGATTTTACGATCAATGCCATCGCGCAAGCCGAAGATGGCAGCCTGATAGACCCTTTTAGCGGCCAATTGGATATCCAGAAGAAAGTCCTTCGACATGTCACCGATGCTTTTGGTGAAGATCCGGTGCGCATCCTGCGCGCCGCCCGTTTTTTAGCGCGGTTTACCGAGTTTACCGTCGCGCCGGAAACCTTGTCCCTGATGCGCGAGATGGTGGCTGCCGGTGAGGTTGACGCGCTAGTGCCTGAGCGTGTGTGGCAGGAAATCGCCAAAGGTCTGATGGAAAAACAACCTGGCCGTATGTTCGAGATGTTGCGTGACTGCGGCGCGTTGAAGATTATCTTGCCTGAGCTTGACCGCTTGTGGGGAGTGCCGCAAACGGCTACGTATCATCCGGAAATCGATACCGGCATTCACGTCATGATGGTGATTGATTATGCTGCCAAGCAAGGCTACAGTTTGCCAGTCAGGTTTGCTGCGCTGACCCATGATTTGGGCAAGGGCACAACACCTGTAGAGGTATTGCCGCGCCATATTGGCCATGAGTTGCGCAGTGTGGACCTCATTCGCGAAGTGGTTGCCCGCCTGCGGGTGCCGAATGATTGCAAGGATCTGGCACTGGTCGTGGCCAAATATCATGGTAAATTGCACGCCGCCCGGCAAATGAAAGCCAGTACTTTATTGCAGTTTCTCGAAGAGCTCGATGCTTTCCGCCAACGTCCACGTTTCGCGGATTTTTTGCTCGCTTGCGAGTGCGATAGCCGCGGGCGCTTGGGGCTGGAAGCGTGCCCCCTCGAAGATGCCGCGCATCTGACCGTTGCCTTGCAAGCGGCACTCACTGTAGATGCAGGCGCCATCGCCAAACAATGCAGTTCCCCCGCGCATATCAAGCAGTCTGTGGCCGAGGCGCGCATACACGCCATACAGGCCGCGCTGCATTAGCGCCATCAGGCCTGCTTCAAATGCTTTTTACCTCAATCCGATTCCTGCCATTGCGTTTGGCTTGATACATCAGGGCATCCACAGATTCAACAAATGTTTTGAGGTCATCGGTTTGGCTGGGGGTGATGCTGCCCGCACCAACACTAATCGTCAGTATCTGGCTGACTTCTGATTTTGCATGCGGGATTTGCTCTTTGAACACCAGGTTACGGCAACGCTCGGCAATTTTGCTGGCCGAGACGTCATTGGTCTCTGGCAAGATCAGCGCAAACTCTTCACCGCCAAAACGGGCAAAAAAGTCCTTGGCACGCACACCCGCCTGCGCCAGTGTCTGCGCCACCTGCTTGAGCACTTCATCGCCTTGCAGATGTCCGTAAAAATCATTGAACTGCTTAAAGTAGTCGATATCAATCATGATCAGTGATAACGGCTGCTGGTGTTGTCTGGATTCCAGCCATTCGCGTTCCAGCACCGTATCAAACATGCGGCGATTGGCAACACCGGTCAAGCCGTCTTTGTAAGAAAGCTCTTCCAGTTTTCTTTGCATGATCAGCAATTGCTCTTCGGTCTTTTTGCGTTCGCTGATATCAAACATAAAGCCGATGAGCGCTTCGGGCTCACCGCCAGGCGTCCGCATTACATGCACGACATCACGTATCCAGACAAAATCACCAGTGGCCGTCAGTGCGCGGTAATCCGCTTCGTGATCCAGGCCTTGCAACGATTGCTGTACGCAAAAGTTGAACACACGCTCACGGTCTTCTTCATGAATACGGTTAACCCAGTCTTCAACTGATTGCCAGCTCGATGGTGCCCAGCCCAGCAGTGGCTCGATTTGTGGGCCGATGTAGCTGAATTGCTTGCTAGCCCAGTCTATCTTCCACGGGATGGCCTTGGTCGATTCGAGTAACGTTTTGTAGATGTCACTGTCGTTGGGAGGGGAGTTGTCCATATCACGCAAGTATTTATCACTATGTATGGCTTAGATTAGCGGACTGCGGCAAACGCCGCAATAGTCCATTGGCGTCATTCACGTAATAAAGCGTTAACTTGGTTAGCCATGGGTTGCCTTGGTAGCAGGTGTTACGCGGCATCCAGAAGGGTACAACTCAGTGGTAGGTTATTGATCTATTGGTCATTGCCACAATACATATGTATTCGTTTCTGGTGCGCTTATTTAATTGAATCCGGTATGGCACCACTGACGTTCACAAGGGATGCCATCGCCATCGCCATCCATTTCAGCGCTTGGGCAGCGAGACAGCCACTGTTTTGCTTCCGCACATGAGTGCATTTGTGAGCAGTGAGTATGCCCATCACAAGTGGCATTTAAACTCTCCTGCATGGCAGGTTCAGCCTCGTGTGTCGGGGTAGCTATTGCTGTGTTGTCATGCACGACTGTTGTCGTTTGCGGTTGTGGATTATGTGCCTTAAGTGAGGGAAGAATAACATTATCAAAAGCAATGTAACCTGCGCAACATAACATCACTATGCTGAATATTTTGATAATGTTCATGGGCACAGTGTTTGTTGCTCAAGCATCTGACTTTACTGAATATTCAAATAATGCTGAATCACCAGCTTGGCCAGGAAGCCCACCATGCCTAATGTGAGCGCGAGAAATAAGGCGAATGTCCCGGTTTTACCCGCTTTGGATTTCCAGGCCAGGTTGCCGACAATAAAAACGATGAACAGAATGAGGCCGGCAAGGCCCCAGCTCATGCCAAACTCGGTCAGCTGGGCTTCATTCATGCCAAAAACAGTGGTTTCCATCTATAACGCTTTCTTACTATTGCTTATTGCAAACAGCCGGTAATCAGTTGTGTGACGTGCTGTTCAAGGTTGTCGCTGGGTTTACGCTTGAAGCCGCTTTTGGCAAAAGCATGCCAGCGGCCAAGCACAAAACTGATCATGGTGTTGGCGGCGATGCCAGCATCGGTGATTTTATTGCCTTGTGCCTCAGCAATACGCAGTGACTGCTTCAGGCTGGCTTCGAGGCGGTCCAGTAACTGGTTGATGCGGGCTTGCAAGGCGTCGTCTTCATTGACCAGCGCATCGCCTATCAGTACGCGTGACATGCCCGGGTTGCGTTCGGCAAACTTGAGCATGGTTTGCAACATCAGTTGCACTTGCTTGAGGCCGTCGGTTTCATCGGTGGTGATTTTATTCATCACGCCAAACAGCGCGCCTTCAATAAACTCAATCAGGCCTTCAAACATTTTGGCTTTGTTGGCAAAGTGGCGATATAACGCTGCCTCTGACACCTCCAGTTTGGCTGCAAGCGCGGCGGTCGTGATTTTTTCACCGCGCGGTGTTTGCAGCATGCCTGCCAGTGTTTCCAGAATTTGCTGTTTGCGGTTTGCGCGTACTTCTTTATTGATGGTTGCCATAATGATTTCGGGACCCAACCCCATGCTGATGTTGTTATTTTGATCGCTATTTTAACTGTATTCGCTCAGCACGGGAATGCATAGGGTGCTTTTTTCAATGCACTGTGAGTGAGTGCCAACACATGCGGCAACCTATATTGCACAAAGTTCGGTTTGTGCAATCGACGGCTGATCCATACGGTGCGCATGCCGAGTCGTTTAGCCGTCATCAGGGCAGGCAGGCTGTCTTCAAACAGGGTGCAGTCTGCGGCACGGCATTGCAGTTGCCGCAATAACAGGCGAAAACCACGGACGCTGGGTTTGGCGTGGAAGCGGCTGGATTCGACGCTGAATACCAATGAAAAACAATCGGCAATACCCAGGACTTCCAGCACATGCAGGGCATACGCGCGCGGGGCATTGGTGAAAATGCATTTTCGCCCCGGCAGGCGCTGAATCAATTGACGTAACTGCTTGGTGGTTTGCACCATGTCGTCGGTCAGAAAAGCATGCGTTTCGGACAGGAAGTGATGTGGATTGACACCATGATGACGCATCAGGCCTTTGAGGGTGGCGCCATAAACGCGCCAGTAATGCTGGCGTAGCTGGTGCGCGGCCGCCTCTTCCATATCCAGCGTCTGCATGATGTAACGCGTCATGGATTGATTCATGACCGGGAAAATATGCGTAGAGGCATTGTGCAGGGTGTCATCCAGATCGAAAATCCACACCCTGCGCGACATATATTGCAATGCTTGATTTGTTAGTACGTAAGTAGGCGCTTACTTGGCTTTGATTAATGTGCCGACACCTTCATCGGTCAACACTTCCAGTAATAACGCGTGTTCTACGCGGCCATCAATAATATGCACCGATTTAACGCCACTGCGCGCAGCATCCAGCGCCGAGCTGATTTTTGGCAACATGCCGCCACTTAAGGTGCCGTCTTCTACCAGGTCGTCAATTTGTTTGGGCGTCAGGCCGGTCAGTAATTGACCATTTTTATCCAGCACGCCAGGTGTATTGGTCAGCAAAATCAGTTTTTCGGCATTGAGGATTTCTGCCAGTTTGCCCGCCACTACATCGGCGTTGATGTTATAGGTTTCGCCATCACGGCCAACTCCAATCGGCGCCACCACAGGAATAAAGTCGCCGCTATCGAGGAAGTTGATAATGCTCGGATCAATGGCGGAAATTTCGCCAACCTGGCCAACGTCAATCATCTTGCTTGGGTCTTTGAGGTCTTCCATCAGCAGCTTGTGCGCATGAATAAAGTTACCATCCTGCCCGGTCAGGCCAACGGCTTTGCCGCCGTGGCGGTTAATCAGGTTCACGATCTCTTTGTTCACCTGGCCGCCGAGTACCATTTCCACCACGTCCATGGTTTCTTCATCGGTCACGCGCATGCCCTGGATGAACTCGCCTTTTTTGCCCAGCTTATCCAGCATTTCATTAATTTGCGGGCCGCCGCCATGCACCACCACCGGGTTCATGCCGACCAGTTTGAGTAACACCACGTCTTGTGCGAAGCACTCTTTCAGGCGCTCGTCAGTCATGGCATTGCCGCCGTATTTAATGACAATGGTTTTATCAAAAAAGCGTTTGATATACGGAAGCGCTTCGGACAGGGTTTGTGCTTTATGGCTGGATGTAGGAGTATTCATTATATGGATTTTACAATTAATAACATGTATATTCTGTACGTTAATTTTTTAACAGCGAACGGCTGAGCTTTGGATATTATAAATGCCCGCACTGTCAGCGGGAAAAAATTAAAAAAGTTTCTACCATTTCAAAGTATGTATTTGTTTTTAAAGTTTCTCTGGAGATGTTGATGGATGTAGTCAAACTAAAGCGTACGGCATTTTTGGGCTGTGCCGTGTTGGTCGGTGTGACAGGTTGCGCGCAAATGCAAATAGGAGATGCGGGGGCAAAAACCGCTGCGACTGGCTCTGCGGGCGGGGCGAACTCACAGAATGCGAATAGTCAGTTGGAGCGTTGCGACAAGCCTCTGGGGACGCTGGCTGTGATTGAAGATCAGAATGCAGCTTGGTATGGGCAATTAACCGGAGAGTATAAATTAGGGTCTACGGTGCCGGTGTTAAAGCTGTTAGTTCAACAATCCAATTGCTTTATTGTGGTTGACCGGGGGGCTGCCATGCAGGTCATTCAAGGTGAGCGCAGTTTAAGGGATAGCGGTGAGTTAAGAAGCACTAGCCAAATGCAAAGCGGCCAGATGGTGGCTGCAGATTACGCGATGAGTCCCTCTATTACGTTTAGTAATACTGATGCTGGTGGACTAGGCGGTGGTCTTGTTGGGTATGCAGGAGGTTGGTTAGGCATGCTCGCGGGCGGTTTGAAATTTAAGGAGGCCAGTACTTTGTTGACGGTGGTAGAAAGTCGCTCAGGGGTACAGGTGGCGGCTGCCGAAGGGAGTGCTAAAAATACAGACTTTGGTCTTTTTGGCGGTGCATTCGGCGGTGCATTGGGTGGAACGGCTGGAGGTTACAAAAATACGGCCGAAGGCAAGGTCATTGTCGGAGCTTTTACTGACTCTTATAACAGCGTTGTACGCTCAGTCAAAAATTACAAGGCTCAGGTATTTAACGGTGAGTTGGGTGGCGGTGGCAAGTTGGGCGTGCAAGGGCAGGGCGTTCCATCTGTAGAGTCAGCAGCACCCGCAAGCACTCAGCCAGCGAACACAACAAAACCTAGGGTTAAAAAGAAAAAATAATTTTTTGATTTTGCCGTGAACCGCAGGTGAACGATGGGTTTTGGTACGCAGGCGACATCATCAAATAGCGGCTGACGTATATTACGATCAGCCGTTTTTTTGATTTTTAAGCCAACGATTTGATGAAAACTTTGGATTTTCTTTGAAAATTATAGAGTTTTTGTTTTTCGTGCGGTAATTGGTCAACATTTTGCTCGGTAAAGCCGCGCTCCAGGAACCAGTGCTCAGTGCGCGTGGTCAGGCAAAATAACCTTTTGAAGCCTTTTTGGCTGGCTTGTTCCTGGCAATAGTTAAACAATTTATCGCCCCGGCCACCGCCACGATAGGTCGGGTCTATCGCCAGGCAGGCAAATTCCACCATTTTTTCCTGGGCAAACGGATACAGCGCAGCGCAACCAATGACGCGGTTATCGTGTTCCATCACGTAGAAATAATTAATTTCCATCTCGATGCGTTCGCGCCCGCGCCGCACCAGGATACCTTCGTTCTCCAATGGCTCAATCAGCATCAGGATGCCGCCGACATCATCAATATTGGCCTGGCGCATGGTTTCCAGCGGCAGTTCGGTAATCATGGTGCCTATGCCTTGCCGCGTAAACAGCTCCTGAATAATGGCGCCATCGATATGGCGCGAGATCAGGTGTGTCCTGGTCACGCCATGCTCGCAGGCGCGCACGGCCGCAGGCAGGTAGTAATTGACGTCTTCCGAGTAATGAATAGGCACATCGCTCTCCTGCACATTACGCAGCAGGTTTTTGGCTTTGGCTGAAGTCATTTCACGTAACAGTTCGCCGCGCAGGTTATGCACGCCTTCTGAGTCCATCAGGAAGATCAGTTTTTCCGCATCCAGCGCACTGGCGGCGCTGACCGCCACATCTTCCAGTGTCAGGTTGAAGGTTTCGCCGGTGGGTGAGTAGCCCATGGGGGATAAAAGTACCAATTCGCCGTCATCGAGCCGCTTTTGGATGCCAATAGCATCTATCTTGCGCACTTCTCCCGTATGTTGCAAATCTACGCCATCACGCACGCCTAATGGTTTTGCCGTGACAAAGTTGCCACTGGCGACGCGGATATCACTGCCCGCCATCGGCGAGTTGGCAATGCCCATCGAGAGCAGGGCTTCAATTTCGACGCGGATGGCGCCATTGGCTTCTTTCACTGCCTCCATGGCGGCATCGTCAGTAATGCGCAGGCCATTGTGCAGTTTCGGCGTCAGGTTGTCTCGTTTGAGGCGCTGCTCGATTTGTGGTCGGGCGCCATGCACCAGCACCAGTCTCACTTCCAGGCTGGCTAACAGGTTAAGGTCATGTGAGAGTGCGACAAATTGCTGCTCGCTGACCACTTCGCCACCAAAGGCAATCACAAACGTGCTGCCGCCAAAGGCGTGGATATACGGCGCCGCCGAACGGAACCAGTGCACAAAGTCTTTGCTATTGGCACTGGAAAGGATGGCCGGCGGCGTATTGGTCAGTGAGACGGGTGTCAGGTTGGCATCATATAAGCGGCCAGGTGTGGTGTTCAATGCCTGTGCCGCTGCGCGTAACAGGACTTCTGAAATACCAATTTCGCCACGTTCAATGCGTGACAAATTACTTGCGTCTGTGCCCATACGTGAAGCCAGTTGCTGCAAGGTTAAATTTTGCAATTTACGCAAATCTCTGATGTTTGATCCGAGCATTTGTTATTTATTCATAATGATTATGCAAAATAATAATTAAAAATGGTTTTTATTGCAAATAAAGTGGGATGGAGATTTTATCTGTGTGCATTGGTGCATGCATTCAACGCATAAAAAAATGACGGCAACAGCCGTCATATGAGGTCAAGAACAGAGAGACTACGTCAACATCAACTTGCTGGCGTCGGGCGCATTGAGCGGTACATACGGTTGCTCTGCCGTTTGCTCAATACCAGTTGCCAGAGTTGCCCTTGCCGGGCGCGGAAATAGCCTGCGCAACACATCAGGTAGTATTTCCACATCCGGTAAAAACTTTCATCATATTTAAATTGCAGTTCCGGCCAGGCGCGATTGAATTTGTCCCACCAGGCCATCAGCGTACGGTCATAATCGGGGCCGAAATTATGCCAGTCTTCGATCAGGAATTTTTGTTCAATGGCCTGGCTGATTTCGCTGGCCGAAGGCACTTTGCCATTGGGAAAAATATAGCGGTCTATCCAGGCGTCGGTATGCAAGGCGGTTCTGTGGTTGCCTATGGTGTGCAGTAAAAACAGCCCGTTATCCTTAAGCAGTCGGTGCGCCGTTTCAAAATACATGGCGTAATTTTTTTGCCCGACATGTTCGAACATGCCCACTGATACGATCTTGTCGAATTGGCCGTGCAGTTCGCGGTAATCCTTTAATTGGATATCTACTGGTAATCCGGCGCACCGTTCTTTGGCCACGGTTTGTTGCTCGACCGAGACGGTGATCCCCACGACTTGTACGCCATAGTATTTGGCCATGTGTCTGGCCAGGCCGCCCCAGCCGCAACCGATTTCGAGAACGCGGTCACCAGCTTGCAAATCAAGTTTTTGGCAGATCATGTCCAGTTTGTTAAATTGCGCTTCTTCCAGGGTGTTTGCGTGCTGCCAGTAGGCACAAGAGTAGCTCATGCTGCTATCCAGCATGGCTTCAAACACATCATTGCCAATATCGTAATGTTGTTGCGCCACCTGGTAGGCACGGTGCGGCGCCTGCAAGTTAAACAGCGTGTGGCGGATCACTTCGCCCAGCAAGGTCAGTTTGGCCATACCGCCCATTTTTTCATCAATGTCGGCACGCATCACGCGGTGAAAAAATTCGTCCAGGCGTTTGCAGTCCCAGCGGCCTTCGATAAAAGCCTGCCCAAGGCCAAGCGTGCCTTTGGTCAATACGTCGCGGTAAACACTTTCTTCATAGACCTGAATATCCCATGGCGCATTGCCATTAATGGTCACGCCGGTTTCAGCGAGCAGGCGGGTGAGCGTCTCGGGTGGCGCAGGCTGCTGCGCAATATATTGGTTGGTCGTGGTTTTCGGCATAATCGTCTGATAATCCCAAATAACACAAAGCGAAAGGGTGGCGGGTTAGTAGCATCTTAAAAACAGTCGCTGCTGCTGACAACTCGTCATATGACGTATGACAGCATGCATCATAAAAATTCACACGAAATGCGTGATTTCACGTGTTAATACGCGAAATAATATTGAAATTTAAGGCTGCAAGATGGCAAACCAGAGTGACAGGCTGCCGATGCTGAGCAGGGTGCTCATGAACACGGCTGCGGCGTAGAGAGCACCGTCCAGTCGGTAGCGTTCGCAAATGACAATGCCAAACACCATGGTAGGCATGGCGGCGAGCAGAATGCAGGCCGTGAGCTGGTCGCCATGCAGACCCAGGGCGATGGCGGTATATTGCGCCGCCAATGGTGCAATCAGCAAACCGATCACGCACACAGGCAGCAATAAGGGAGTCAATTTGAGTTTAAAGGTATCCCAGCGGATGCTCATGCCGAGGGCGATCAGCATCAACGGCACCACGCCGCCTGCCAGCGTGTGCAGCGCATGGCCGATCATGACGGGTTGCGGCACATGGCTCACGTTCAAAATGGTCGCCAGCAGTAATGCCCACAGCGGAGGCACGCGCATTAACTCCCTGATCGGGTGCGATTTGTGTTCAGATTGGCCATAGGTTTGCGCCATCAGCATGCCTAGCGTCAGCAATACCGGCGTACAGGCGAACAGATCAAATTTAAGTACGATTTCATGCGTCCAGTCGCCAAGTACTTCGCTGGTCACGGGGAGCCCTAGATAAGTCGCGTTGGGAAACGTGGCCGCCAGCATCAATGCGCCTTGTTGCGCACGCGAAATAATCATGACGCGCTGCAACAGTTGCAGCGTCAGCCACATGCACAAGGCGGCCACTGTGAGGCGGCTGAGCGCGGTGAGCGCAATGCTGAGCGTGCTGGCATCAAATGGCGCCTGCCATAAGATATCCAGCACCAATGCAGGTAGCAATATGTAAAACACCAGGTCGGTCAGCGCGCGGCGGTGCGCAAGCGCAGACATATGATCAGGCGCCAATCGCTGCCACAGCATGCCAGCGGCGATCATCAGCGCCATTTGTAACATCACCGCTAGCATACGTAGTTACAGTCCCAGTTCGGTCAGCCCGGCATGGTCATCCGGACGCCTGCCCAGTGGCCAGAAAAATTTGCGGTCGCTGGCCTGGATCGGTAGGTCGTTAATGCTGGCGTGGCGCTGCATCATCAGTCCTGCCTCGTTAAACAGCCAGTTTTCATTGCCGTAGCTGCGATACCACTGGCCGGAGTCGTCGTGCCATTCATAGGCAAAACGTACAGCAATCTTATTGTCCAGAAACGCCCAGATTTCCTTGATTAAACGGTAGTCCAGTTCACGTGCCCACTTGCGTGCCAAAAAACCATGTACTTCCTTGCGCCCGACCGGGAACTCGGCACGGTTACGCCAAATCGTGTCTTCGGTATAGACCTGAATCACACGGTCCGGGTCGCGGCTGTTCCAGGCATCTTCTGCCAGGCGCACTTTCTGTATCGCGGTTTGCAGGGTGAATGGCGGTAATGGTGGGCGGGTTTCCATCAGGTGACATCCTTTAGCTAGCAAGGTTAAAAATCGCCCCACAGTGACTGCATGCTGGCGATGGCAGTGAGTGCGGCGGTTTCGGTGCGTAAAATTCTGGGGCCGAGCACGATAGATTGGAAGTGGTGTTGTGTGGCGAGTTCAATTTCAGCAGGGCTCAAGCCACCTTCAGGGCCGATCAGCAAATGAATGGCGTGCTCAGGTTTGTTTAAAACTGCCAGCCGTTTGGCACCTACCGGATTGAGTAGTAAATTGAGGCAATCTGGTGTGGCATGCTGGCTCAGCCATTGCGCTAGCGTGACAGGCGCATGCACCAGCGGCACCATTGCACGGCCGCTTTGCTCGCAAGCGGCAATTGCCACGCCTTGCCAGTGCTCGGTGCGTTTCTCGGCACGGTCACCGCTGAGCTTGGTCACGCAACGCTCTGTGCTGAGCGGGTAAATCTCGGTCACGCCGAGCTCTACCGCTTTCTGGATGGTGTAATCCATGCGGTCACCGCTGGAGATCCCTTGTAGCAAACGAATATTGAGTGGAGATTCGTTATTCACTTCGCTTCTGCTCAACACCTCAACCTGTGCGGACTTTTTCTCTATGCTGGTGAGCGTGCACTGGTAGTCAAAACCATCGCTGCAAAATAGGTTAAGTGTATCGCCTACTTTCAGCCGCATGACCCTCACTGCATGTGCCATGGCGTTTTCACTGAGTGGGGCTTGCTGGCCGACAATCAATGCAGTCGGGCTATGAAATCGTAAATTACTCATGACTGGCATTGTAACCAAAATGCCACTATTTATGGCGCTAGCGTGGTACGCATAGCGATG
>Ga0208635_100236_pt1 | contig 17050 bp, 11 predicted proteins | sample LakWasMe93_HOW11_2_FD_183915 | JGI IMG/M metagenome (GOLD analysis project Ga0208635, IMG submission 183915) | Freshwater sediment methanotrophic microbial communities from Lake Washington under simulated oxygen tension - Sediment Metagenome... | ecosystem: Environmental > Aquatic > Freshwater >...
GCCGGACATCGAGCTCGAAAGCCTTCTGCATCGTCAGGCGTTTCTGAGTTTCGATACACAAGGCAGCGGTATTCACGGTCAGATTTTTCGGGTTGGCCAGGGCGATTCCGGTAAGCGTCTGACGCGCTATCAAGTCAGCCTGGTCCCGCGTTTGACCTACCTCGACCAGCGCATCAATCAGCGGATTTTCCAGCACAAAAGCGTGCCGGTGATCATTGCGCAAATCCTTGAGGATCATGGCATCCAGCGCGATGCGTTCGCCTTTCAGCTCGGCAGCGATTACCCCGATCGCGAGTACTGCGTGCAATACGCGGAAAGCGATCTGGCGTTCATCCAGCGGTTGTGCGCCGAGATCGGCATTCACTACCACTTTCAGCACAGCCCCGACGGGCATTTGCTGGTGTTTGGTGACGACCAGACAGTTTTCCCTCTGATCGACAAACCGACACTTTTCTCGCCTGACACCGGAATGGCCGCCGACGCGCCCGCGATCAATCGCTTCAACGTGCGGCTGGAAACCCGCACCACTTCGGTAGCCCGTCGTGACTACGACTTCCACAAACCCGGGCTGCAACTTGAAAGCCGAAGCGACAACGGGCAACTGCCGACGCTTGAGGATTATCACTTTCCCGGCCAGTTCACGGATCGCGAATCCGGCAGGGCGCAGGCTCAACGAACACTGGAGCGCCACAACGCGGACTACCGTCAGGCTGAAGGTCGCAGCGATGAGCCCGCTTTGGTGACAGGTCACTTCCTGGCGTTGTCGGAACATCCGCGCGAGGCCTGGAATGACCTGTGGCTGATCCCCCAAATCGAACACCATGGCCGTCAGCCGCAAGTGCTCGAAGAGTCAATCAGCAGCGATGGGGTGGATGATTTCCAGGGCTATCGCAATACCTTTCTGGCGACGCCGTGGGATGTTTCGTTTCGCCCACCGCTGATCGGGAAACCCACTTTCACCGGCTACCAGACCGCCGTAGTCACTGGCCCCACCGACAGTGAAATCCACTGCGACGAGTACGGCCGCGTCAAGGTTCAGCTCGCCTGGGATCGTGACGCAAAGCGCAATGAGCATTCCAGTTGCTGGCTGCGCGTCGCCACCGGCTGGGCGCATGACGGCTACGGCATCGCACTGATTCCTCGGGTCGGCATGGAAGTGTTGGTGGGGTTCCTCGATGCCGACGTCGATAAGCCGATGGTCATGGGCTGCGTGCCCAATGGCACCAACTCGATACCCCTGAATCTGCCCGCCGATAAAACCCGCAGCATTTTCCGCAGCCAAAGTAGTCCCGGTGGCGGTGGTTACAGTGAATTACGCATCGAGGATCGCAAAGGCGCCGAGGAAATCTACCTGCGAGCCCAGCGAAACTGGACTCAACACGTGTTGAACGACCTGCACGTCCAGGTCGGAAATCAGCGCAGTGCGGTGATTGGTGCCAACGATAACCTGCACGTTCACGGTGACCGCTCCATCACCGTCAGCAACCAGACCCTCAAAGTGAGCGGGCAATTTCACGCCAGCGCCGGCCAGCAAATTGTCATCGACGGCGGCGCAAACGCGACCATCCAGGCGGGTGGCCACTGGATCAACATCGGTCCCGCCGGGATCTTCAGCAGTGTTCCGATTGAATTGGGCGGTGCACCGATGCCGGCCATGGGCGCCGCGACCACCCAACGAACACTTCTGGCTCTCAGCGCAGCACAGATTCTGACCCTGAAAAGCGACGCCCCATTCTGCGAAGAATGCGAACGCTGCAAGGGTGGTGTCTGTGCAGCCTGAGTGCTTGTCACCCCTCACTTGGCTTGAGCGCCAACCGCTCGAGCCTTCCGAGCAGTTGTTCGCGGTGTTCGGCAATGCCAGTTCCGCTGAGCCGTTCAAAGCCTGGCAGCGCTCCAATCCTTTGCATACGCCAAGCCCGATCTGGGCCGACACCCCTTACGCCGAGTGGGAACCGGTCATGCCCTATGTCGGAATCGTCGCTGCTGGCAGTGAGTTTCTGGACTGGGTCGCCACTACCGAGTCTCGCGATTGGGGCTGGCTGGCGATTTCTTCCTCGCCTCAAGACGTGTTGATCGAACATCTGCGCAGCCTCACGCAAGTGTTTTTACCCAATGGCAACGCAGTGTTTTTCCGCTTTTGGGATGGGCGTTATTTATTGCCGATTCTTCAGTCGGCCGAAGTCGATGTCACTCAACTGCTACCAGTCGTGGGGCGGTGCCTGATCAATGGTCAGCCGCTCGACATCGGTGGGACTGCACTGAAAACCGCCAGGGTTTTTCCATGGTGGGAAATCTCCACAACGCTGTTGAAGCACCTCTGTGAACACTCAAACACCACTCGGCTGAACAACTTGCTCACGTGGCTGAGCGAGGACCGTCCTGATCTTTTCGAGGCGTTTTCCGAAAGCGTTTTGCGGCACAAAGTCGCGATCTTTCTGGAAGAGCCGGGCCTGCCGCCAGCCCCGAAATCAGCCTTGGTGGATTACCTGTCGATGGAGCTGGACTGATGGATCAGATCGTACGGATCGAGCAGGAGCTCGACGGTTTCAAGGACACGCTGAGTGTGTATCGCCAGCAACTCAAGGGCTTTTTAAGTCGTAATGCCGACGAGGTCAGCCGGGCAATGGATCTGCCCTCGCTGATGGACATGGACCGGCAGATCAAACTGGGCAATGTCACCACGTCGGTGAGCCGCAGTGATGACGACTTTTTCTCCAGTGTTGCGCAGTGTCCGCTAAACGGAATTCTGCAGATCGAGAGCAAGTTCGAATCGGTTTATGACGTTCCGCTGGGGAGCATTGATGTTGATGTGATTGCCGTTGATGGCGGCGAAAAAACCACTGTCACGCTCGATGAAAACGGCAAGGGACAATTCAGGGGCATTGCCGGCAAGTTCTACCGCGTGCATGTCCACAGCGCGGTGACTTCGGATCAGGTTGATGAGCTTTTCAAGTCTTATGACGGCCTGACCGGTCAGCTGGAAGACTGGCTGCGCACTGAGTGGCAAGGCTTCAAGCCGCAGTGGTCGCAGCAATCCGCATCCGCTTCGCTGGCCGCAGCGGGTAACGGAATACTGGCGGGCGGTTGGGCGGCGATTCAGGCGGTTTGGGATGGCATCGGTGAACTCACCGACATTCTGAAAGACCCCAATGCCTTCGTAGAAAAGCTGGGTGAAAGCGCCGGCGAACTGGCCGAGCTCGCGAAAAGCGCGCCAGACATGATGGAAAAAGCCATGTTGCTGGCCAGTGACGAGGCCGCACTGTGTTTGTTGATGCGCACCGCGACGCTATGGCTGGAAATGTTGCCACCGACGCAACTGGCCGAGTCGTCTGCAGAGGCGATTTCCAAAGTGGTCGTCGGGCTGGTCATCGACCTACTGATTGGTCTGGTGCTGAGTGTGGTCGGGGTTGGCGTTGCCTGGTTGGCAATGCGCCTGGCCAAGTACAGCGCGCAGATTTTTCAGGCCGCGATGGCATTCGTGAAGTCGATGGTCACGATCATCAACAACTTCATGGACTATGTAAGCCGCTACAAAAAAGTCGCTGCACGGGGCGTTGCGGCCGGACCGAAAAATGGTGACATGCACTTGCGCTGGAATGCTCGCAAGAACACCACACTCAAACAAAACGAACACCACGACGACGCTTCGAAGCAGGCCACAAATCCCAACGGCGACAGCGCCGATGCCGCCGATAAAACCGCCACCAACAAATGCCCGGTGTCGATGGTCACCGGTGAAGAACTGCTGACCCTCACTGACGGTTCCTTGAATGGAATCCTGCCGTTCGACTTCACGCGGCTCTATCGCACCAGTGCTGTCGAGATTGATTGCGGCCTCGGTTTCGGCTGGAGTCACAGCCTTGCGCACCGACTGGAAATCGATGGCGATGGCGTCGTCTGGATCGACCACGAAAACCGTCGCACCACCTTTCCGCTGCCTGGCAATGAGCGTCCGGCGATCCACAACAGCCTCTCGCGTGCAGCGATTTACCTGGGCGATGCCCCGGAAGAACTGATCCTCGCCCAGGCTGGCGACGACACGCGTTTCTTTCATTTCATCAACGGTCGATTGACGGCGATCAGCGATGGTTACGACAACCGGCTGCGCATCACTCACGATCGCCGCGAGCGTATCCAGCGCCTCGACAACGGCGCCGGCCGCGCCTTGCTGTTGCGCTATGACCCGCACCATTTGATTGCCGTCGACTACCAGCGTTTTGTCCCGGCAGACACGTCGGATGAAGCCTGGATAACCGAACAGACGCTGGTCAGTTACCGCTACGACGAGCGCGGTCGACTGATCGAAGCGACCAACGCCGCCGGGGAAAGCGAGCGTTACGACTACGACGACCAGCACGTCATCCAGCAGCGGCAACTGGCCGGTGGGGCGAGTTTCTTCTGGGAGTGGGAAAGGTCTGGCAAGGCTGCGCGATGCGTCCGGCATTGGGCGTCGTTCATGCAGATGGAAGCGCGCTATGTCTGGGATGACGAGGGCAGTGTCACCGTCCACAACATCGACGGCAGCGAAGAGGTTTACCAGCACGACGACCGGGCGCGACTGGTGCGCAAGGTCGAGTTGGATGGCGGCGAACACCTCAAGGCCTACGACGATAAAGGTCGATTGATTACCGAGCAGGATCCGCTCGGCGCCGTCACCGAGTACCACTATGACGAAGTCGGACGCTTGGTGGCGCTGATTCCGTCAGAAGACGAGCCCACGTCCTACGAGTATCGCAACGGTTTCCTGCATGCCCGGTATCGCGGCAAAGCGGTCTGGAAATATCAGCGCAACGCTCAGGGCGACGTCACCGAAACGACCGACCCCGACGGCCATGTCACCCATTATCACTACGATGAAAAAGGCCAGTTGCTGTCGATCCGTTACCCGGATAGCAGTCGCCATCTCTTCGTCCGCAATGCTTTGGGGCAACTGGTTGAAGAAACTTTGCCGGACGGTGGGCTGCGGCGGTTTTCCTACGACGCGCTGGGTCGACGGATTACCGATCAGGATGAACACGGATCGCTCACTCACTACGGGTGGGACGCCGTTGGGCGACTGGTTCAGACGACACTTCCTACGGGGACCACGCGCGCCTTTAGCTACAACGCCTACGGAAAAATCACCGCCGAACGCGACGAGCTTGGCCTCGTTACCCGCTACGAATACGTCGATGGTTTGCATCTGGTCAGCCGCCGGATCAATCCTGACGGCACGCAGCTCAGCTATCGCTACGACAACGCGCAGCTGTTGCTCACAGAAATCGAAAACGAATCCGGCGAACAATATCGCCTGGACTACACGCCTGGCGGATTGATCCGACAGGAAACCGGGTTCGATGGCCAGCGCACGGCGTACACCTACGACCTCAATGGAAACCTGCTGGAAAAAACCGAGTTCGGCGACGACGGCTCGCAGCGGGTTACCGCTTATGAGCGAGATTCGGCAGGGCGGTTGCTGGTCAAAACGCTGCCCGACGACATCAAGGTCGAATACCGCTACGACAACCTCGGACGGCTGATCAGCGTCGACGACGGTCACGATCATCCGCTGGAATTCGAGTACGACCGACAAGACCGTTTGATCACCGAGCACCAAGGCTGGGGAACCTTGCGCTACGGCTACGACATCTGTGGCCAACTCAACCGCATGCGCCTGCCGGACGGCAGCAAGCTCGATTACCACCACGCCAAGGGTGGCGCGCTGACCGCCATCGACCTCAACGGCGCGCCGCTCACCGCCCACCAATTCACGTTTGGTCGCGAACAGCAGCGCCAACAAGGCCAACTCACCAGCCGCTACCACTACGACGAACAGGGCCGCCTGCAAGCACACGCGATCAATCAACAAACCCGGCCGCTGTACCTGCGCCACTACACCTACGCGGTCAACGGCAACCTGGCGACCGTCGCCGACAGCCGTCACGGCCAGCGCAGTTATTACTACGACGCCCTCAACCGCCTGACCCGCGTGCGCCACACCCGCGACGACCCACCGGAAAGCTTCGCCCACGACCCGGCCGGCAACCTGCTGATGCAAAACCGCCCTGGTGTGGCTGCCGTAAAAGGCAATCGCCTGCTCATGCAAGGCGACCGCCATTACGACTACGACGCCTTCGGCAACCTCATCCGCGAACGTCGCGGCACCGGGCAAAAACTTGTCACCGAATATGCCTACGACTGCCAGCATCGCTTGGTCAGCGTCACGACCCCGGACGGACGTTATGCGAGTTACCGCTACGACGCCTTTGGCCGACGCATCGCTAAAACCGTCGACGGTAAAACCACCGAGTTCTTCTGGCAGGGCGACAACCTCGTCGCTGAAAGCAGTCGCGAGCACTACCGCAGCTATGTTTACGAACCGGGCACCTTCCGCCCATTGGCCATGCTCGACGGCAAAGGCCCGCGCAAGGCTTGCCCGTTTTACTACCAACTCGATCACCTGGGTACGCCGCAGGAACTGACCGATTTTGGTGGCGAGATTGTCTGGTCGGCGAAGTACAACGCCTACGGAAAAGTTACGCGGTTAGCGTTCGGTGGGGGCGAGCAACTTGAGCAGCCGTTGCGGTTTCAAGGGCAGTACTTCGATGCCGAGAGCGGCCTGCATTACAACCGGCATCGGTACTATGATCCGGAGGTGGGGCGGTACCTGACGCCGGATCCGGTCAAGTTGGCGGGGGGGCTGAATCAGTACCGGTACGCGCTGAATCCGACGGGGTGGGTTGATCCGTTGGGGTTGGCTTGTACCGCTTGTCCTGGCGATTTGGATGTTGATGGGCCGTACAGCGAAATTGTTCCGGGTGGGGGGTTGGCGGCACACGAGGCGCGCGGTGGGCATCTCATTGCGAAACATATTGATAGGACCGAAGCACAATTGCGGGACAGGCTCAGGGCTGAGCCGCATATACCCATTGCTTCGACGTTTCCTAGCAGGGCTGCCGCAGAGGCCACTGTCTCAAATGTCATGGGGGGGAATAAAAAGGTAATTGATGATTTTATGAAAGGTAATGCACGGAAGCTCGTGATTACACAACCAATGCCTGCACAGGTAGGTGTTGGGGTTGTTCGGCGCAGTGGGACACTGGAGCCATTGACAGTCGTAAAATTAATACTTCAGAAAGCGAGAAATTCGCCGTCTGGCTACATAATATTAACGGGGTATGCAAGTGACCGATAATTCGTATTCGCAGCTTTTTCAATTTTTGGGTGCCTACTTTAACGAGGACTGGATGTGCGAATCCGAATTGGCGGATGATATTGTCCGATCTTTCGTAAATGATTCAACAGCAGAGACGATTGCAGAGGTAAAGCGGGAAATCACAATGTTGTTAGAGATGCATATGGTTGAGCCTGAGTTAAGAGAGTTTCTGCTAAAAAACATGTCTTGTTGTTACTGTTACTGGCACGAATGGGCGTCAGGGGCGGCATGGTTAAATCATGTTGTTAATGTTTTTGGTGAATGAGATGAGTTTTGTTTTCAATTTAGATATTTATCTTGATTAATGGATATGGTCGTACACCGTTCCGAGCTGCACGATTTTTTTGGCGCGTACTTTCATCAGGATTGGATGGTCGAACACGGGACGGCTGAGCAAGTTATAGATGCTTTTGTAGCTGGCACTGATCCCGGGGATTTGATGTTGGTCCGGGAAGAACTCAATTTTCTGCTTGATCAGCGGAAGGACGAAGTGGAGTTAAGGGAGTATCTATTGAAAGAGCTGAGCTGTTACTACTGCTACTGGAACGTGTGGGAATCAGGCGAATTATGGTTGCGTCATATTGCTAGCAAATTTGATAACAAAACTGATGAAAATTAAAATTTGTTCCGTTTTGGGCGCCAGTCTTGAAGATTAATCAACCTGGTAAGGCTCGCTATCTCTGAGGCAGATAGATTTTATGACCGCTTCGCGCTCAATTCGCGGGCAAGCCTCGCTCCTACAGTATTGGAGTCGTTCCGATTTTAGGCTGCGTGCCTCGATTCTGTAGGAGCGAGGCTTGCCCGCGAATGCGGTCTTACAGGCTGCGAAATTTCTGTAGCAGCAAAGGGGACGGACATATTTTTGCTGCTAGCTTCGAAGGTGTTTTTGCTAGTAATAAGAGTAGAAAATAAATCCGTTCACTTTTTGCGCCCGCTGGTCTGGCTTGGTTGGAACATGTTTTCGGCATGCTTTAGCTATGGAGCGGATCCGCTTAGCTGTGCGCGTGGGTTAATGGTCGTTGCTAATCTTAGAGGAGGGGATTGTGTTGGATTATTGTTTATATATGTTAAATGGTATTTGAGTTTTCAGCGTTATTGAAGTTTTGTTCGGTGAGATAGATATTTGTTTTGGAGGTGAGGCATTTGAAAAAAATAATGATTATGTTGATTGGCAAGTTTATGAAAACTAGTGTTTTTAGTAAATGGAAGGAAAGGATGGCCGTGGTGCGAGGTCCTGGAAATGGTGGGGCGAAAAGTTTGGTCTCCGCTGCTGAGCAGAAAACCATTGCTGGCGAACTTTATGGTGAAAGCAAGAAATGGAGAGCCGTTCCCAGTTCAAAATTTTTAAGCTATGAAGCGCAGTTAAATGCATACAATGAGGCGATGACAAGGGAAGCCAGAAATATGTCACGTTTTACCGGGGAGGATAGTAAAGGGAACTTGGTAGTGCGAATGGAAGCTGAAAATATAGGGCGTGGATATGAGCCTAATGCTTTAGAACCGGCCAACCCGCGTTACATTCCGAAGATGAATGCATTTGAGATGAAATTCGATTTTGAGACGTTGCAGCCTATAGCGCTTTACCCAATAGAGAAAGTTTAAATGTTGATGCATCCTTTTCTTGATATTCCATATAATCCAAGCTTAGGGCACTTTCTTGGTGGGTTCGATATATATGATCGCGAGGAGAGTCTTGGGGTTGAGTTGTCGGAGTATGATCCTGGCTGTCCTTCAGATAGAGAGTTTTTAATATCTCGGTTTGTAGTGAAGCGCTTCGCTGGATTGAGCTATCGACATAAGTTTGTTTTGTTTTTTATGTTGGGAGAGGCTCTTGATGGAGATTCGAAAGTTTTTGCTGAGGTATTTGAGCATGATCCGATATCGCCTTCATTACTTCCTCCTGGCTGGGATGAAATGAAAGATCCCAAGGCGTTTTTTGAAGATGTTTACGTTAAATTATCCGAAGCTTGGGTCGAAGATTTGTACAAGGCGAGTCAGGAGGACTTTTCAACCTGGTGAAAGGCTATTCCTGTAGCGAGAGGTGCAAAAATTCGCAGTGTTTGTTCCGGCCTTTTCGCGGGCAAGCCTCGCTCCTACAGGATTGGAGTCGTTCCTGATTTTTGCGGCACGCCTCAATCCTGTAGGAGCGAGGCTTGCCCGCGAAGGCGGTCTTACAGGCTGCGAAATTTCTGGGCAAGCTCGACGGAAGTTTCCTTCAAGTTGTAGCGGTTTCCATGAACTGGTGCGCTTCGGGCCATATCGATAGTCTTCAGGCCGTCACTGCAAATTCAGTGACAGGGCGTGGAAGCCCTTCTATCGTTAGGCGCGTCAAGCGCCACCAGTTCGGCGTTTTTTCGTCTGTGTTTTATGGTGGCTGTGCGCGGGGCGCTTTCGAGTGCGCCGAGTGCCTAACGTCTCGGTCTTCCACACCTGCGTACAGCCGCCACCCATTGCGTGGAAGTGATTGCTGGCGGTTCCAATCCATACGTTAGGAATCAGACTGATGACAACAATCAAACCCGACCCACCCTACGAAAAACCAACCCCACCACCCGAAAACCGCTTCATGGCGCTCACCAGCAATTGCGACGACATGCCGACGCTGTTCGTCGATACCCGCGCACCGCTCGATGTCTTGTACGACGCCGCCAGCTATCGAATCCGCGCTGTCACCCAGGTGCTCGAAAACCTGTCGATGCGTGGTTCTATCGAGTGCGAGTCCTTCATCCTCAGTGACTTTGCCTTGCTCTGCGCCATTCCGTTGCGGGACGGGTGTGATGTGTTGGACGTGTTGGGGCGGCGGTTGAAGGCTCGGCCTTCCGCGTAGCGCCGCTGAATGATCGTTTCCACGTGCTGCGTGGGAACGATCACTGCCCGCTCAGCCGCGAAGCCCTGACGTTCGCCTCGGTACAAGGTAAACTTCCCGGCCTTCGCAGGAGCAATCATGAATTATCGTCACGCCTTCCATGCCGGCAATCACGCCGATGTGTTCAAACACCTGACCTTGACCCGCCTCATCGCCCTGATGTCGCGCAAGGAGCAGCCGTTTGCCTATCTCGACACTCACGCCGGCATTGGTCTGTATGACCTGCAAGGCGATCAGGCGAGCCGTACCGGTGAGTACCTGGAAGGCATCGCGCGGTTGTGGGATCAGCCGGATCTGCCGGAACTGACCGCCGATTACATGAAGGTGCTGCACGACATGAACCCGGATGGCCAGTTGCGCTATTACCCGGGGTCGCCGGAGCTGGCGCGCCGTCTGACGCGGCCGCAGGATCGGGTGATGCTCAACGAGAAGCACCCCGAAGACGGTGTGTTGCTCAAGGACAACATGGCCGGTGACCGTCGGGTGAAGGTTCACCTCGGCGAAGGCTGGCATGTGCCGCGTGCGATGTTGCCGGTGCAGGAGAAGCGCGCGGTGATGTTGATTGATCCGCCGTTTGAGCAGCTCGATGAGATGCAGCGTTGCGCGGCGTCGCTGAAAGAAGCGATTGGCCGGATGCGTCAAACCGTGGCGGCGATCTGGTACCCGGTGAAGGACCAGCGCATGTTGCGACGTTTTTATCAGGATCTGGCCGGCACGGGCGCGCCGAAGTTGTTGCGGGTGGAGTTGCTGGTGCATCCGCTGGACACGCCGAACAGTCTGAACGGTTCCGGGTTGGCGATCGCGAACCCGCCGTGGGGGCTGGAAGAGGAATTGCGTGAGCTGCTGCCGTGGTTGTCCAAGAAGTTGGGACAAACCCAGGGTGGGTGGCAGATGGATTGGTTGATCGCCGAATAACCACGGCAAACGAAAAACCCTGTAGGAGCCGGCTTGCCGGCGATAGCGTCCGGGAGATTTGCGCTGGATTTCCCGCCGCCATCGCCAGCAAGCTGGCTCCTACAATTGGATCTGCGTCAGATCGGATTGAGCGGGAACGCCAATCAGTTGAGTGTCGAGCTCAATATTGTGTCTGACACGAAACCTGTAGGAGCCAGCTTGCTGGCGATGACGGCCGAGAGATCTTCGCTGGATTTCCCGCCGTCATCGCCAGCAAGCCGGCTCCTACATTTTGATCTGCGTTGGGTCAGATCGGGCAGGTGACGCCGGTGCCGCCAATCCCGCAGTAGCCTTCAGGGTTCTTGGCCAGGTACTGCTGGTGATACGCCTCGGCGAAGTAGAACGTCGGCGCTTCTTCGATTTCGGTGGTGATGGTGCCTTTACCTGCCTTGGTCAGTTCGGCCTGGAACACTTTTTCGCTGTTCTTGGCCGCTTCCAGTTGCGTCGGGTTGGTGGCGTAGACCACCGAGCGGTACTGAGTGCCGATGTCGTTGCCCTGGCGCATACCCTGGGTCGGGTTGTGCAGTTCCCAGAACATTTTCAGCAGTTCTTCATAGCTGACTTTCGCCGGCTCGTAGACCACCAGTACCACTTCGCTGTGGCCAGTCAGGCCTGAGCAGACTTCTTCATACGTCGGGTTCGGCGTGAAGCCACCGGCGTAACCCACCGCGGTACTCACCACACCTTCGCGCTGCCAGAACTTGCGCTCCGCACCCCAAAAGCACCCCAGACCGAAGATCGCAAAATCCACGTCCATGGCGAATGGGCCCAGCAGCGGGGCGTCGTGGACGAAGTGTTTTTCCGGCACGGTCATCGGGGTTTCGCGGCCAGGCAGAGCTTGTTCTTTAGTAGGGAGCACGTTTTTGTTCACCAGAATTTCCGAGCGCAGAACCATGATCAGTCCTCTCAGTCAGGTTGAAATGTAGATAGTCAGACCGCCAGTTTGCCCAATGCCGCCTGGTTACGCACTACCCAATGTGTGGGCGAGACCGGCTTGCCAGCGATGGCGGGGTGCCAGGCAATATGTCAGTGACTGACACACTGCTATCGCGAGCAGGCTCACTCCTACAAGGGATTGCGGTGTGGTCAGGCGATTGGGCCGCGCGGGTAGCGCTTGAGCTTTTCGATCAGCTCGGAGCCCGGAATCGGTCGGTCGAACAGGTAGCCCTGGCCGACGTCGCAGCGGTGGCGGCGCAGGAAAGCCAGCTGTTCGGCCGTCTCGATGCCTTCAGCCACGACCTTGAGTTTCAGGTTGTGGGCCATGGCGATCACCGCGGAGGTGATTTCCATGTCGTCCTGGTTGTCCGGGATTTCGTGAATGAAGCTTCGATCAATCTTAATGATGTCGATGGGGAATTTTTTCAAGTAACTCAGCGACGAGTATCCGGTGCCGAAGTCGTCCATGGCCAGGGTCAGGCCCAGTCGCTTGAGCTGGTCGAGCTGCAAGTGGGTGTCTTCGGTGGCTTCCAGCAGCAGGCCTTCGGTCAGTTCCAGCTCCAGCAGGCTTGGTGGCAGCGCTTCTTCCTTGAGGATGTTGGCAATCGACGACACCAGGTCCGGGTCGGAGAACTGCTTGGGCGACAGGTTGATCGCCACTTGCAGATTGCCCAGGCCGGCGGCCGTCAGGTCTTTGCTCATGCGGCAGGCCTGGCGGGCGATCCATTTGCCGATCGGGATGATCAACCCGGTTTCTTCGGCGACGCTGATGAACTGGTCCGGGCGGATCATGCCTTTTTCCGGGTGGTTCCAGCGCAGCAGCGCTTCCATGCCCAGCAGGCGACCGCTGCGCAGGCACAGCTTCGGCTGGTAAAACACGTCCAGCTCGTTCTGCGTCAGGGCGCGGCGCAGGTTGTTCTCGACGAACAGTTTGTAACTGGCCTCGGCGTTCAGCGCTTCGGTGAACACCTGAACCTGATGCTTGCCGTTGGCCTTGGCCTTGTGCAGGGCGAGCCCGGCGTTACGCATCAGGGTTTGCGGGTCACGGCCGTGCAGCGGCGCGCAGGCCAGGCCCACGGAGCCGGTGACGCTGATCAGTTGGTTGTCGACGAACATCGGTTTGTCGAGGGTCGCCAGCAGTTGGTTGGCGACTTGCTGGCCCATCGCGAGGTCGGTGTTGTCCAGCAGCACGGCGAATTCGTTACTGGCAAAACGCGCCAGGCTACCGCTCGGGATCAGGCTGTTGCGCAGGCGTCGGGCCAGGCTGATCAGCAGTTTGTCGCCGGTCTGGTGGCCGAGGCTGTCGTTGATTCGCTTGAAGTTGTCGATGTCCACCAGCAGCAGGCTGATCGGGGTATCGCTGTCTCGGGCGAAGCGCTCATCGAGATTACGGATGAACGCCGGGCGGTTTCCGAGGTTGGTCAGGTTGTCGGTGTAGGCCAGGCGCTCGATGCGCTGCTGGGCGAGTTTGGTCTGGGTGATGTCTTCGTAGATGCCGATGTAATGCGTCAGCTCACGGTTGTCGCCGTACACCTTGGAAATCGACAACTGGCCCCAGTAGGGTTCGAGGTTTTTGCGGCGGCTCTTGAATTCACCCTGCCAACTGTTGCTCTTGGCCAGCGCCGAGGGCGCGTCGAACAGCAGTTCGCTGAGGTTTTCCAGGGCCGGCAGTTCCGACAGTCGCTGGCCGTGGACTTCTTCGGTGGAATACTGGGTGATCGCGGTGAAACTCGGGTTGACGTACTCCACCACGCCGTCGCAATTGACCAGCAAAAAGGCGTTGGCACTTTGCTCGACTGCACGCTGGAACAGGTGCAGGGCGCTGGTGGCGGTGCGACGGTTGTGGTTGTTAATGACTTGGGCGAACTGGTCGGCCAGCTCGCCGGCGAAGGCGATTTCGTCGGACTGCCAGGCGCGGGTCGCACCTGTCTGCTCCAGACAGAGCACGCCGACGACTTGGCCATCGACACGAATGCTGGCATCGAGCATCGCGTTCACATCACGCGGGCGCAGGCTTTCGGCCATTTCCCGGGTGCGCGGATCGCGAATCGCATTGTGGGCATCGATTGCACGGCTGCCGTGCAGCGCGTCCATGTAATCGGGGAAGCCACTGATGTCGATCGGCGCCGGTAGGGCGTATTCCTGGGTGGTGCGGTGATATGCCGAGATCGGCACCAACATCGAACCGTCAAGGTTCCACAGGCTGGCGCAGTCGATTTCGTAGATGTCACAGGCGCTGCGGGTGATCAGCTCGGCGGCTTCTTGCAGGGAATTGCCGGTGCTGTAGCGCTGGCGGGTCAGCAGCAGGATCAAGTCTTGCTGGGCGCGCACGCGGTCCAGGTGCAGGAGCTGTTCCTGTTGGGCGCGCTGATTGAGTTCCAGGGCGATCTGCAAGCGCGAGTTCTGGGTTTCGAGGTCCAGCGCCGGCAGCAACGGATCGCCTTCGAACATGCCATCGACCACCAGCAGGTAGCCGCGCAGCAAGTGTCGATTGTGTTGTTTGTAGGCTTCGCCCAGTTCCAGCAGGCTCAGGGTGCCTGCGGCGGTGTGCAAGGTGTAGCGGATCAGGTAATGCGGGCTTTCGGTGAGTTGGTGCTGGACTGCGTCATGCAACTGATAGCGCGCTTCGGGCTCCATCAGGCTGGCATAGGGCGAACCGACCAGCGCACAGAGTTCCACCGCGGGCAGGCCGAACTGTCGCTCGCAATTGGGATCGAGAAACAGCAGCGCCCAGCTGGGTTCATTCAGCCGTTCGAAACGCAGCATGCCGAGCCGCGAGGGCACCGGCAACTGCGTCACTACCTCGGCCACCATACGGCTGGCGGCATCGGGTTGGCTTTTCATGGAGGGTAACTCGCTTCGAATGTGCTGATCGCGCCGGGCTCTCGCCCTCTTTACTGTTGCCTGCGGCAAGGTTGCATCATTGCGACACCGACTGACAAGAGACATGAAGGCCAAGTGCTATAAGAATATGTCGGCCGGCGTGAACATTTCTTCAGTAATGGCTGAAAACTAACGTATTTCGCTGGAAAAAGCGTTGGGGCTGATCGCCAGCAAGCTGGCTCCTACAGGGGGAGGTGGGGTAATTCTCGATCTGCGGGGCGACACCGGGCCTGTAGGAGCCTGGCTTGCCAGCGATGGCGGCCTGAGGGGTGGCGCAAAATTTGAGGCCGCTATCGCCAGCAAGCTGGCTCCTACAGGGGAGGTGGGGTAATTCTCGATCTGCGGGGCGACACCGGACCTGTAGGGGCCTGGCTTGCCAGCGATGGCGGCCTAAGGGGTGGCGCAGAGTTTGAGGCCGCTATCGCCAGCAAGCTGGCTCCTACAGGGGAGGTGGGGTAATTCTCGATCTGCGGGGCGACACCGGACCTGTAGGAGCCTGGCTTGCCAGCGATAGCGGCCTGAAGGGCGGCGCAGAGTTTGAGGCCGCGATCGCCAGCAAGCTGGCTCCTACAGGGGATCGCGTAATTTCTGTAGGAGCCGGCTTGCTGGCGATGTTTTCGGCATCACCGCAACGTAATGCTCGTCGACTGTAAAAGTTGGCCGTCGCGGTCGTGATAACTGACGCGGATCTGTTCTGGCTCAACGATCAGGTGCGCGAAATTGTCCTGGCTGATGACTTCGCTGGTCAGTTCATGCCGATAATCTCCGGCGGCAGTCCGCACCAATGGCTGATCAAGGATGAAGGTCGAGGCCTTGGCGTAGGGCAGCAGTTTGCTGTTGCACAGCGGCGAGGAGACGATGGTGTGCACCTCGAAGTCCGGGTCTTCGCTATGGGTCAATCGACTGGTCAGGGAACCGTGCACATCACCGGACACGAAGAACACGTTTTTGATGCGGCGTGTACGAATAGTCTCCAGCAACCGTAGTCGTTGCTCCGGAAAGGCTTTCCAGGCGTCATCGCCCAGGCGTTTTCGGTCGGGGTAGAACATCACGCTGGTGACCACGAATTTGACCCGGGCCGGGCTGTGGATCAGCCATTCGCACAGGGCCTGCTCCTGCTCTTCGTCGAGAATGCGCCGGTCGCCGGCCGACAGGTTGCGTCGGGTCCGGCTGTCAGTGACAAACCACTCGATATCCCCGTTGGTGAATTGATACCAATAGCGTTTCAGGGGGTGACGGATGTTTCCATCTTCAAGCAACTCGTGGGCCGGGCTATGGCTGGCTTGATACAACTCATAAGCGGCGATGGCATTATTATAGAGAAGGTCATCGTTTTTGTTTTTATTGGCGGGCCAGTTGTCTTCGATTTCATGGTCGTCAAGGATCATGTAAGTCGGCGTGCCGGACATCAACTTTGAAATGTGCGGCTGGGAAAAAGCCATGCGGTACTTGCTGAGTATTTCCTTGTATTCCCGATCAGGGGCGATGATGTTCAAGTCATCGATATAGACTTGGTCGCCGGTCATCAACAGGGCGCTGATGGGCGTTTCGGCGCGCTGCGCCAGGTTCGTGATGGAGGCAAAGATCCGGTCGCCCAGGTGCGGGAACGAAGGAGCGCCGACCGTCATCCGCAGGTAACGGCATGACCCGACGATGTAAGCCCGTGGCGCTGCGGGATTGCCGGACTGGGTGCTGAAACGGTAGACATGCCTGGGCCATTGCAGCGGCAGTTCCTGAACCGTCTCCACGGTGTGCACGGGGCTCATGGGGCTGAACCAGCCAGCCTGGTATTCGTACTCGGTATCGGTGGCGAGATCGTTGAGGGCAAAGACGTCGCACATGTCTCGCGTGCTTGTCAGTTGTTTGAATATTGCTTTGGACCACGGCGTATCACCGCTCCGTCGATAACGAATTCCACCAAACACCAAAGTGTCTTCTTGTAACTCACCACGTAAAAAAATACGGGCATGTTGAGCTGTAGTGTGGCCAATAATCGGGCCGACTGTAGGTTTAAACATATTCGAATCCATTCGAAGGGGTATTAACTAAATAAGTAAGCCGACTAAACCTTTAGTTGGTCATTTGTATAACCAAGCCTAGTGGGAGGCCGGCAAAAAATATCGTGCCGAAGTGGATTCGAGTTGTGGGCTAACTCAACCACGAACGTAGGAAAGTGACTTTCTTCAAGTCAAAAAAAGCCCCGCCAAATTGGCGGG
>Ga0208635_100237_pt1 | contig 16952 bp, 15 predicted proteins | sample LakWasMe93_HOW11_2_FD_183915 | JGI IMG/M metagenome (GOLD analysis project Ga0208635, IMG submission 183915) | Freshwater sediment methanotrophic microbial communities from Lake Washington under simulated oxygen tension - Sediment Metagenome... | ecosystem: Environmental > Aquatic > Freshwater >...
CCAGGTTGGTTTGCTGGTATTGCACGCAGTCGAGGGTGTTCATGCGCATCACCAAAGGCTCTGGCGGACGCTGCTTGGTGATCACCGGCCAGGCGTCTTCCCACAGGGCCAGAATGCGCGCTTGCGGAAAGTGGTAGCCGACCTTGTTGTAGACCGCGTCGAACTGGATGTTCGCCGCTTTGTAGACCCGTGGCCGGTCAGCCGTGAACGTCGAGGCCCCGCTGAAGGACATGCCGTCGAGCCGTTCGCCGCTGAAAAACTCGCCCATGCCGGCGCTGCTGGTCAGGCGTTTTTGCCGGTCGTCCATGCACGGTTCGTAGAAAGGCGCACCGGCGACTGGCAGCGCGCCGTTAGTGCGGAAGGCGCGTGCGACGATTTGATTGCCTGGCAGCACGGCGAAGCTCGGGTGGTCTTTTTTCGCGTGGAAGGCCATGGCCGTCTGTTCGACTTCGGTGCCCTCTTCCGGCAGGTAAAGCGCTTTGGCGCGGGTCACTTCCTTGGAGAAATCCAGCGACGTGGTCACGGTGTTCGCCTCGCCACCGGCAGAGAAACCGTCCAGGGAATGGCGTCCCAAACCGCCGTCCCAGCCACCGGACTGCGCCGGATCGAGGTTGGCCCACAAGGCATTGCCGCTGGTTTTCAAGGCATAGGCCTTGGCGGCGTCGAGCATGTCCAGCGGTGGGGTTGGTGGACGTTGGCCGACCGAACTTTCCATGCCGCCGATCCAGAACGGATAACCAGGGTTTTTCAGGCTTCCGTCGGCGTTGCGGTTGGCGTAGCTGCGGTCAACCAGCGCCAGGGAGCCAATGGCTTGGGCGCCACCGCTATGCTCACCGTCGCCATCTTCATCATTGCCAGCCACCAGGGTCTCGCCGACTTTCGGCACGACCACGACCTTGCCCGGCATCGGCGCCATGGCTTTGCCCGGCAGCGGCACGACCGCTGGAATCGGCGTGCCGGCAATGATCTCGCCATCGGGCAAGGCCCGGGCGCCAGCGGCCGGTTTGCCGCTGCGCAGTGCATAAGGTTCGCTGTGATAACCGTCGGCGCCCTGCTGGGACACCTCGAGTCGGGTGCCTTCTTCAAACACGTCGTGCACCCGCCACATGCTCCACATGCCTTGAGCGAAGTGCGGATAGAAGTGGCAGTGATAGATCGCATCACCGGCGACGCGATTGCGGTTGCCCGACCCGCCGTTGGCGATTTCATAGGTGTAGCCGGCGCCCGGCCCAATGCCTTGGGCGTCGACATAGTCAGAGTTGTCGTCGTTGGGATTGAACAGCCACTGGTGCCCGTGCAGGTGGAAGATGTGTTGTTCGTGGCCGTTGTGGGTGTTGCGGAATTTGACGAAATCACCGATGTAGCTGTGGTTGACGTTGGACGGCTCGGACGGATACAGCGCCATCGTCGCCTTGACCCCGACCTGATCGGCGCGCGGTGTTTCACCCGGCCGGATGCTTTCCAGACCGGCGTTGGCCGGTACGTCCACCAGCATCGCCACGTCGCCGACGGTGTGCGAGCTGAGGAAGAATTCTTCATAGGCGCAGGACAGGCAATCGTGCATCGGCCCGACGCCTAACCGGTTGGCCACCACTTCGGCGCCCATGCCGCCGGAGCCGTAGTTGATCATGAACGAATCGCGGGTCGGCTCCAGCACGTGGGCCATGACCGGGTCTTCCCAGTACGCGGGAAATGCCTGGGTCGCGGCGGTTTCATCCTGGAATTGCGAGGCGAAATCGCGGAACGGTTCCAGCCGGTTAGGCAGCGCCGGGTTGCGTTTGCCGATGGCTTCCAGCGGATAGGTCGACGGTGGGAAGCTGCCGTCGGCGTAGCTGCCCATGACGATCGCATCGCTCTCGCTGGAGATGATTTCGTTGCCGTCGACCATGTTGATGATCGGCGTGCCGGCCTTGCCTTCACGAATCCACGGTTCACGCTGCGGGTAGCGTGCCTGGTAATCGACAATCGGTTGACCGGCCGGCGTGCGCCCGGTGCTGGCGAGGCGCATTTCTTCTTCGGTCACGGTGTTGCGATAGGTGCGGCCGCCCTTGGGCACCACCACCACTTCGCCGAACAGGCCATTAGCGACGTTGCCCGCATCGCCTTCACCACCGAATGTTGCACCGCGGCTGCTGGCGGCGAACGCTCCTTCACGCTCGGCGTACAAGGTGTAGGAACGGGTCGCGCCGGGGGCGACCAGCGTATTGGGGTTGCGTCCGGTGTAGGCCGAAATGTCGTCAATGCTGTTGACCGCCTGCAGACCATTGACCTGAAAGCCGACGTGGCGGTCGGTGACCTGCTCATCAACCTTGAACTGCTCCGCGTTGCCGATTTCTACCTCGCCCTCGATCTCCCCCTCTTCTTCCCCGCCGCTGTCATGACTGCCAGGGTTGGCCTGATAGGCCAGCAGGTTCTGCAGGTTGATGGTCAGGCAGTCACCGGCAGCAACCCGCAACACCAATGGACGCGGACGCTTGTCGGGCCGCAGCGTAACCTTGCCCGGCACCGCTGCCCCACCGTAGGCCAGGGACACATTGTGATCGTCGACCACATCACGACGCAGGGCGAACATCATGCCGTTGGCGTTCTGTGCGCCGAGGCGGTTGAACATGAGCGGTTGATCCAGCGCCACGACGTTCGCCACCAGATTTCGTTCACAACGCACGGCGGCTTCGGCCAACTCGATGCCAAACAGGGGTGCAACAAGCAGCAGCAAGTTAACCAAATGATGAGCGTGGGGTATGCCGGTCATGATCACGGGCCTCGCTTTGGGTACTCACGGGAATGATTCTCGACAAATCCCTTGGAGCAATCCGCATGCCATAAATTTTTTTGTTATTTTTCAGCTAGCTACGTAAACGACTTGATAAGTCGGGGGATATTCCCCACCCAATCCCCACCATTCGGGTTGCCCTCTGATCCAACCAAGACGCCCACACCTGTAGGAGCCGGCTTGCCGGCGATCGGATTTGTGGACAGGTGGTGATTGTGAAAATGCCTTCGCCGGCAAGCCGGCTCCTACAGATGAATGTGTTGCCCCACATGTGGGGCCATCACCCATCACAGCGGCGCATCCACGGCCAGGCCTTGCAAGCGGCGATATTGGCGCAACACGCTCGGCACATAACGGCGGGTTTCGGCGAACGGCGGGATCACCCCGCCACGGCTCAGCACCGCTTGCGGCCCGGCGTTGTAGGCCGCCACGGCGAGCGCGATGTCGTTGTCAAACAGGGTCATCAGGCGTTTGAGGTATTTGGCCCCGCCCTGAATGTTGGCCTTGGGGTCATAGACGTTGGTCACGCCCATTTCCCTGGCGGTGTCGGGCATCAATTGCATCAGCCCGCCAGCCCCCTTCGATGAGGTCGCGCCGGAGTCATAGTGGGACTCGGCCTGGATCACCGCATGCAACAGCGCCGCCGGTAATTGATTGGCCTTGGCGGCCGCCGAAACCAGCTCGGCATAGGGTTGCCGGGCAATCATCTGTGGCTGTTGATCAAGGCTGACCTGCGCCGATTCAGGCTCATGGATCACCCGTTCATAGGTGCGGCCGGGGCGGTGGACATTGGACAAAACATAGCTGCCCTTGCTGTCCACGGAAACGAATACATCGGCCTGAGCTGTGCCTGCCAGCAGCATGCAGCCGAGCAGTCCAGTGGTGAGTGTTTTCATTATTCTGTCTCCCCTGACCGGCCCCGAAAAATGGGGCTATTGCCCCAATGACCGGTAGTGAACCAGCCATACGCAAGCACTGTGCCGTAAGCGCGAAGGCCAGTAATTCAGGGGTTGCGGCAGGATGTCCGGGGGTGAGCATGGCAATTGCATGAGCCTCTGTGGCGACCCTTCTGCCGACTGTGTGAGGTCATCATGAATCATCGTCTGTGTTGTGCCCCGCGTAACGGCTCACCGCGAGCCCAGCGCGGGTTCACATTGCTCGAACTGTTGGTGGTGCTGGTGGTGCTGGGGTTGTTGGCCGGCATCGTCGCGCCGAAGTATTTCGCCCAACTCGGCCGCTCCGAAGTGAAGGTGGCCAAGGCGCAAATCGAAGGCCTGGGCAAAGCGCTGGATTTGTACCGCCTGGAGGTCGGCCATTACCCGTCGACCGAACAGGGTTTGCAGGCGCTGGTCACCGCGCCCAGTGATGAAACCCGCTGGACCGGCCCCTACCTGGCGAAAAAGCTGCCGCAGGATCCGTGGGGCCGCAATTACACCTACCGCTACCCCGGCGAAAACGGTGAATACGACCTGTTGTCCATGGGCAAGGACGGTCAACCCGGCGGCGAAGGCGAAAACGCCGAAATCACCAGTTGGCAGTGACGGGAGGCGAGCATGCGCTTTCATCTCAAGGCCGTCGGCAAGGCTGGCGTGGTCTCGATGACGGTCGAGGCCCAAGGGGACAGCGAAGCCCGACGCATTGTCGAAGACCAGGGCCTGCGGGTCGTCAGCCTGCAAGCCGAAAAGCAATGGCGGGCGTTGCGTCTGCAAAAGCGCGAGACGTTCAACCTGGTGCTGTTCAGCCAGGAGCTGACCACCCTGCTCAACGCCGGCCTGCCGTTGATCGATGCGCTGGAAAGCCTGGCGGAAAAAGAAACCGCGCCACAGGCCCGCAAAACCTTGAGTGAACTGGTGCGCCTGCTTTATGAGGGCAAATCGTTTTCCCAGGCGTTGGGTCAGTTGTCAGCGGTTTTCCCACCGCTCTATGTGGCGCTGGTGCAGTCCAGCGAGAAGACCGGCGCGGTAGGTGATGCGCTGGGCCGCTATGTCAGCTATCGCCAGCGCATGGACGAGGTTCGACAGAAGATCGTCAGCGCTTCGATCTACCCCATGCTGTTGCTGGTGGTGGGAGGTGGCGTGGTGCTGTTTCTGATGGGTTACGTGGTGCCGCGCTTCAGCCTGGTGTTCGAAGGGCTGGGCAATAACCTGCCGTGGCTGTCACAAGTGCTGATGAACAGCGGGATGTTCCTGCATGCTCACCAGGGCGAATTTTTCGGCACTTTGGCGGCGGTCGTCGTCGCCCTCGCCTTCCTCCAGCGCCAACCGGCCTTTCGCCGGGGCGTGGACCGGGTGATCGAAAAACTCCCGGCAGTCCATCAACGCATCTTCATGTACGAACTGGCGCGCTTCTATCGCTCGCTGGGGATTCTGCTGCAGGGCGGCATCCCCCTCGTCACCGCCATGGGCATGGTCCGTGGCCTGCTCACCGCGGCCTCCCGCGTGCGCCTGGACCAGGCCTGCGAGCGGGTGCGCGAGGGGCAATCGCTGTCGACGGCGCTGGAGCTCAATCACCTCGTGACGCCGGTGTCCCTGCGCTTGCTGCGTGCCGGCGAGCAGTCCGGCAACCTCGGACAAATGATGGAACGCAGCGCGGATTTCTACGACGAAGAAATCAGCCGCTGGATCGAATGGTTCGTACGCTTGTTCGAACCCTTGCTCATGACCTTCATCGGCCTGTTGATCGGGGTCATCGTGATCCTGATGTACATCCCGATATTCGAACTGGCCTCGAGCATTCACTGACCCCGGGACAGGGTCGACTCGTACCGTTCATCGTTCATCGACGTTGCCACTGAATAAACCGGAACGTTGCAGTGTTCTCCCACTGAATCGAGCAGCAAGTTGCATTGTTCATCAACGTTCCAACCTGAATAAGAAGACGGAGAACGACATGCACATCAACAAGCTTTTACTGGCAGTAGCCATTGGCGCGGTTTTGTCGGCGTCTACCGTATTGATTCCGGACAGCCTGTCCGGCGTATCGAGCGCTCAGGCCAAGGATGGTGGGGGTGGTGGCGGCTCTGGTGGTGGTGGCGGCGGTGGCTCTGGCGGCGGTGGTGGTGGCGGAAACGGTGGCGGCGGCAATGGCGGCGGCCACGGCGGAAGCGGCAGCGGTCACGGTGGAAACGGCAGCGGCGGCAATAGCGGCAGCGGTCACAGTGGCAACGACCATGGCTCGGGACATTCCGGTAACACCGCCTCATCCGGTCGCAGCGGCACCCATGCCGAACCGGGAGACGATCACGGTGTTCATCACGCCGGTGAAGTTGGCCACAACCGTGGCGTTCATCATGCCGGTGAAATCGGTGACGACCACGGCGTTCATCATGCCGGTGAAGTCGGCCACAACCGCGGCGTTCATCGCGCCGGTGAAATCGGTGACGACCACGGCGTTCATCGCGCCGGTGAAATCGGCGATGACCACGGCGTTCATGTCGGTGGTGAACCGGGTGACGACCACGGCGTGCACGTCGGTGGCGAGCCGGGTGATGACAAAAGGTCCTGATCACACCTGACCAACAGACAACACCACCCCCCTGTAGGAGCAAGCTTGCTCGCGATAGCAATCTGTCATTCAACATTAATGTGTCTGACACACCGCTTTCGCGAGCAAGCTTGCTCCTACAGGGACGCGTGGACCTAGAGTCCACCCTCGGTCTGATCCAGCCGCTCACGCAAAAACTCGATCAACGCCTGCACCGGTCGCGAACTCTGGCGATGCTGCGGGTACACCGCCGACAACGTCAGCGGCTGTGGGCGAAACTCATCCAGCACCGGCACCAGCCGCCCATCCTTCAACGCCGCCCCGACAATGAAGGTCGGCAGGTACGTGATCCCCATCCCGGCAATGGCCGCATCCCTGAGCAACTCACCGTTGTTGACCCGCATCCGCCCGGTCACGTTGACCGCCAGCGGCTTGCCCTGCCCTTCAAAACGCCATTGCACCTGGCGGCCGTGGCCATACGGCAGGCAGTCGTGCGTGTGCAGGTCCTCGGGTTTACCCGGCGTTCCGCGCTCCGCCAGGTAAGCCGGGCTGGCGCAATACACCCGCTGGATCGAAGCGATGCGGCGGGCGATCAGCGTCGAGTCTTCGAGGATGCCGATGCGCAACGCCAGGTCGTAGCCCTCGCTGAGCAGATCCACCGGGCGGTCGCTCAAATCCACTTCCACCGTGACATCGCGATAACGCTGCAAGAACACCGGCAGCAAACACCCCAAATGTGCCACCGCAAACGACAACGGCGCGCTCACGCGAATGGTGCCGCGCGGTTCGGTGGTCTGGCCGGCGATGCCCTGCTCCACCTGCTCGACTTCGCTGAGCAAGCGCAACGCCGACTCGTAATAACTCTGGCCCAGCGGCGTGACGTCCAGGCGCCGCGTGGAGCGGTTGAGCAACCGTACGCCCAGGCGCTCTTCGAGTTGCATCAAGCGACGGCTGACGAACTGCTTGGACAGGCCCAATTGATCGGCGGCCGAGGTGAAGCTGCCGGAGTCCATGACCTGGCAAAAAATACGCATGTCTTCGAACGGGTTCATTGTCACTTTCCGGTTGACAGTTAAGCGCTTTATAGCCGCTTTTTCCCTTTCGAGCACCCTATTAATCTGTGTCCACGGTGTTGCTGAGGCCTGAGTCCCAGCGCAGCAGCAACCTGCCCCTTAGGTAACCAATCTCTAATTAATTAAAAAGGATTTGCTCATGAACCTCGTCAAAAAAACCCTGACCGCTTCCCTGCTCGCCCTCTCCGTCGGCAACGCCTTTGCCGCTGGCAGCCCAGGCGTTGAACACAACACTCAAGCCTTCCTCGAAGCCCTCGCCGCCGGTGGCGGTAAACCGCTTGAGCAGTTGAGCCCGAAAGACGCCCGTGCGGTGCTGACCGGTGCGCAAAACTCGGTCAAGGTTGATCTGTCGGGTGTGGACGTCAGCGATCGTGCAATCAAGGTCGATGGTCAAACCATCAACCTGAAAATCGTGCGCCCGGCCAAGGTCAAAGGTGAGTTGCCGGTGTTCATGTTCTTCCACGGTGGCGGCTGGGTGCTGGGCGATTACCCGACTCACCAACGCTTGATTCATGACCTGGTGGTCGGCTCCGGTGCCGTCGCGGTGTATGTCGATTACACGCCGTCGCCGGAAGCGCACTACCCGACCGCGATCAACCAGGCCTACGCCGCGACCCGTTGGGTGGCCGAGCATGGCAAGGACATCGGCGTCGACGGCAAGCGTCTCGCGGTGGCCGGCAACAGCGTCGGCGGTAACATGGCGGCGGTCGTGGCATTGATGGCCAAGGAACAGAAAGCCCCGGCGCTGCGCTTCCAGCTGTTGATGTGGCCAGTGACCAACGCACAGTTCGACACCGGCTCGTACCAGCAATTTGCCGAAGGCCACTTCCTCACCAAAGGCATGATGAATTGGTTCTGGGACAACTACACCACCGACCAGGCCGAGCGTGCGCAGATCCATGCCTCGCCGTTGCAGGCCAGCGCCGAACAGCTCAAGGGCTTGCCGGCAGCGCTGGTGCAGACCGCCGAGTTCGACGTGTTGCGTGACGAAGGCGAAGCCTATGCCCGCCACCTCGATGCGGCCGGTGTGCCGGTCACGGCGGTGCGTTACAACGGGATGATTCATGACTTCGGCTTGCTCAATCCGCTGAGCCAGATTCCGGAAGTGAAAGCGGCGGTGCGTCAGGCCGCGCTGGAGCTCAAGACTCATCTGAAGTAGGAGCGAGCTTGCTCGCGATGAACGCTAACGATGACGCGGGGAGTCTGAATGAACGCGTTATCGTTGACCGCCATCGCCAGCAAGCCGGCTCCTACAAAAACACTTATTCCGGAGTTTTCCATGTCTCTCATCTACGGTCATCTGCTGTCCTGGAGTGCGCTGTTGCTGGTAATCGACGCCGTGCTCTGGCACGTAGCGTCGTTCAAGCATCGCGTCACGCGGGTCGGTGTGCGCCTCGCGTTGTTTGTGATGTTCAGCGCGCTCATCATCAACGCCGGCGTCAGCCCGTTGCAGGCGCCGCTGTTGGCAGACGACCGCGTGGCGCAACTGGGCGCGACGGCGCTGGGGATTCTCTGGTGGCTGTACGCCGCACGTGTGCTCACCGAAGTCATCGGCCTGCTGCTGATGCGGCGCATCGGGCACAGCGGGCGGTTGCTGCAGGACGTCATCGGCGCGCTGGTGTTTCTGATCGCCATCGTCGCCGCAGCCGGTTACGTGCTGGAGTTGCCGGTGAAAGGTCTGCTGGCGACGTCCGGGGTGGTGGCAATCGTCGTCGGCCTGGCGTTGCAAAGCACCCTGAGCGATGTGTTTTCCGGGATCGTGCTCAACACTACCAAGCCGTATCAGGTGGATGACTGGATCGTGATCGACGGCGTCGAGGGCAAAGTGCTCGACATCGATTGGCGCGCCACTCACCTGCTGACCAGCGCCGGCAGTACGGCGGTGGTGCCGAACTCGGTGGCGGCCAAAGCGAAGATCGTCAACCTGAGCCGCCCCGGCAACATGCATGGTGTGTCGATCAGCATTCAGGTGCCCAACCACATCCGTCCGCGTCGGGTACTGGATGCACTGGACCGCACGCTGCAAGGCAGCAGCAGTCTGCTGCTCAACCCGGCGCCGAAAGCCGTGCTGAAAGAGGCCGGCGAAACCATGTCCGAATACGTGGCCAGCGGGTTTATCGCCGAACTCGGCAAGAAAAGCGAAGTGCGCAATCAACTGTTCGACCTCGCCCATCGGCACCTCGAAGCGGCAGGTATTTCCCGACAGCTCGACGGCGTGATCGAACCGACATCCCGCGCGCGGTCCTTGCTGGACGAGGTGAAAGTCTTCCGCTCCCTGAGCGAAGACGAACGCGACCGGATGGCCCATTCGATGGTCGCGCAGCAGTACGCGGCAGGCCAGGTAGTGCTGGAACTGGGTGAAGTGCCGGACAGCCTGATGGTCATCGCCACAGGCGTGGTCAGCGCGACAGTACCGGACGGCGTCGGGCAAACCGAAGCCGGGCGCATGGGGCCGAGCGAGGTGATGGGTGAACAGAGCATCCTCACCGATACGCCGTCGCAGGCCACGTTCACCGCGTTGACCTCGTGCATCATCTACCGGATCGACAAATCCCTGACCCGCAGTTGCATGGAACAGCGGGTTGAGGTGGGTCGGGCGTTGAACAAGTTGCAGGCGGTACGGCAGCAGAACAGTCGGTTGGCGCTGCTGGCCAAACCGGTGCCGATCAAGAAAAGTGGTTTTTTGAGTTGGCTGCAAAAACGGTAACCCTGTGGGAGCGAGCCTGCTCGCGATAGCGGCAGCACATCCAACATAGATGTCGGCTGAAACACCGCCATCGCGAGCAGGCTCGCTCCCACAGGTTATGCATGTTGCTTGAAGGAGGTTATTTCGAAGTCAACACCGAGTAGCTGTTCATCAGGTTGCGGTAGTTGGGAATACGCGGCGACAGCAGGTTCGCCAGGCCTTCCATGTCGTTGCGCCAGTCGCCCTGCAGCTCGCACGCCACGGAGAACCAGTTCACCAGTTGTGCACCGGCGGCGGTCATACGCGCCCACGCAGCTTGTTGCACGGTTTCGTTGAACGTACCCGAAGCGTCGGTCACCACAAACACTTCAAACCCTTCAGCCAGCGCCGACAGCGTCGGGAAGGTCACGCAAACGTCAGTCACCACACCGGCGATGATCAGTTGCTTGCGGCCGGTGGCTTTGACGGCCTTGACGAAATCTTCGTTGTCCCAGGCGTTGATCTGGCCTGGACGCGGGATGTACGGCGCGTCCGGGAACTGCTCTTTCAATTCCGGCACCATCGGGCCGTTCGGGCCGTTTTCGAAGCTGGTGGTGAGGATGGTCGGCAGTTTGAAGAACTTGGCCACGTCGCCCAGGGCCAGCACGTTGTTCTTGAATTCGTTCGGCGAGAAATCCTGAACCAGCGAAATCAGACCGGTCTGGTGATCGACCAACAGGACAACGGCATCGTCTTTGTTCAGGCGTTTGTACGGAACGTTGCTCATGTGAAACTCCTCGATGGATGGGTATTACGTCAGGCGCCGACACGCGGGTCGGCGCTTTTTTTGATCGTCAGAACGCGAAGCACGAGCAGCCGAAGGCGCCCCAGAAACCGGCGAAATCGCTGACCGGCGCGTTCGACAACCGCGCCTTTTCATGGCTATGGGAATGCACGCCGCACGGCCCGCTGCAATGGTGAACCTGCGCCTGCATCGGCGATGTCGGGCGCCAGTGACCCGGCACCTTGACCACCGGCGACCAGTCCGGCAGCACCGGCACACTGGCCGGGCCGAGTTTTTCGAAATCACCGGCGGCGTACACCACCTTGCCGCCGACCACGGTCAACACCGACTCGATCCACTTGATCGCTTCTTCGTCGACGCTGAAAAAGTCCGCGCTCAGGGCTGCGACGTCAGCCAGTTGGCCGACTTTGATCATGCCTTTCTTGCCCTGCTCGGAAGAGAACCAGGCGCTGCCGTGGGTGAACAGCTCCAGCGCGGTCTGCCGGGACAGCCCCTCGGCGTGCAGCTCCAGGCCACCGACGGTGCGACCGCTGACCATCCAGTACAGCGAAGTCCATGGGTTGTAGCTGGACACCCGCGTCGCATCGGTGCCAGCGCCAACCGGTACACCTTCGGCCAGCATGCGCTTGATCGGCGGCGTCGCTTCGGCGGCTTTGGCGCCATAACGCTCGACGAAATACTCGCCCTGAAACGCCATGCGATCCTGAATCGCGATACCGCCGCCCAGCGCCCTCACCCGCTCGATGTTCTGCGGCGTGATGGTTTCGGCGTGGTCGAAAAACCACGGCAGACCATTGAACGGAATGTCGCGGTTGACCTTCTCGAACACGTCGAGCATGCGGCTGATGGATTCGTTGTAGGTGGCGTGCAAACGGAACGGCCAGCGCTGCTCGACCAAGTGGCGGACCACCGGTTCGAGTTCGTCTTCCATGGTTTGCGGCAGGTCCGGACGCGGTTCGAGGAAGTCCTCGAAATCTGCCGCCGAGAACACCAGCATCTCGCCGGCACCGTTGTGGCGCAGGAAATCATCGCCCTGATGCAGGGTCACGCTGCTGGTCCAGTTCTTGAAATCGGCCAGCTCTTCCTTGGGTTTCTGAGTGAACAGGTTGTAGGCGATGCGGACGGTCAGTTGCTGGTCCTTGGCCAACTGCTCGATCACCTGGTAATCATCCGGATAATTCTGGAAACCGCCGCCGGCATCGATGGCGCTGGTCAGGCCGAGACGGTTGAGTTCGCGCATGAATTGGCGGGTCGAGTTGACCTGATACTCCAGCGGCAACTTCGGCCCCTTGGCCAGGGTCGAGTACAAAATCATCGCGTTCGGGCGCGCCACCAGCATGCCGGTCGGCTCACCGTTGGCATCGCGCACAATCTCGCCACCCGGCGGGTTCGGCGTATTGCGGGTGTAACCGGCCACGCGCAACGCGGCGCGGTTGAGCAGAGCACGGTCATATAGATGCAGGACAAATACCGGCGTATCCGGTGCCGCCTGGTTGAGTTCCTCAAGGGTCGGCATGCGCTTTTCAGCGAACTGGAATTCGTTCCAGCCACCGACCACGCGCACCCATTGTGGCGTTGGCGTGCGGTCGGCCTGATCCTTGAGCATGCGCAGGGCGTCGGCCAGCGACGGCACACCTTCCCAGCGCAGTTCGAGGTTGTAGTTCAAACCGCCACGGATCAGGTGCAAGTGCGAGTCGTTAAGGCCGGGGATGACGCAGCGGCCCTTGAGGTCGATGACCTGGGTGCCGGAACCGCGCAGGGCCATGGCTTCGGCGTCAGTGCCGACCGCGACGAAGCGGCCATCGCTGATGGCGACGGCACTGGCGCGTGGGTTTTCACGGTCAACGGTATGAAATTGGCCATTGAACAAAATCAGGTCGGCGTTCATCGCGTTTCCTTGGGCTGAGTGGAGGGGGACAGCCAAGGCGCGAACAAACGCGTCGCCATCGGCATGAACAGGTACACCACCGAAACGACGATGGTCAGCGTGATCAGGAACGTGGCGACCACGTAATTGGACAGGAACGCGTTAAGCCGCAACAGCGGGCCCCAGATCAGCGGCACCAGCAAGGTGTGCGGCAGAATCACCAGCAACGTCACCACGGCCTGCTTCCAGCGCGGCGGCGGCGAACCGGTTTCAGCCTGCGGCGCGAACCAGAATTCTTTGACCGGGTTGACCTCGGTCTGGTCGCCATCGGCGAGCATCGGCGTGGCTTCGTTGACCAGTTCCAGCCGTTGTGGCGAATCGAGCCAGTGCTGCATCGCGTCGGTGGAGCAAAAGCGCAGCACGCAGGTGTACATGTCGAGGCCGGCGCTCTTGCCGCGCATCACATCCACCCCCAAGTGCCCTTCCTGCTGCCCGGCGATGCTGACGATGTTGCGCAACCAGGCTTCGTAGGGCACTTCAAAACCGGCTTTGACCCGGTGCTTGATGACCAGGGTCACGACTTCCTCGAAACGATTGGATTCAGGCATAACGCAAAGCTCCGGCGAATCGGACATTGAGCGCCAGCCGTCCCGGCCCGGCGATAAAGAGGCTGGTGAACAGAATCAACAGCAGCCAGCCGAACTGCCCTTCCTCGAGGCTCCATTGCGGGTGCACAACCAACAGCGCGATCCACAACACAGACAAAATCGGCAGACACGCCAGGCGCACCAACACCCCGGCAATGATCAGCAGCGGGCACAGCACCTCGGCAAAAATCGCCAACATCAGCGTGACATTCGCGCCCAGGTGGAAAGGGTCTTCGATGACTTGCAGTTGAGCGCTGTAGTTAAGCAGCTTGGGCAAACCGTGCACCCACAGCAGAAACAAACCACCGCTGACCCGCAAAAAAAACAGCCCGATATCCTGGGCCCGTTCATCCCATTGCGAAGCGTTCATGGACTACCTGCACAAATGAAAAACCATCGGCGTCAAAGCGCCGGGACCTCATTCGATAGTGCCGGTGTGGGGGCGGGGAAAATTGAATGTACGTGCTCTTTTTCACAGACATCGCACAGCCCCTGTAGGAGCCGGCTTGCTGGCGAAAAATTTTGGAAGGTGCGCTGTTCTTCAGGCCGCCATCGCGAGCAGGCTCACTCCTACAAGGTCCCCGTTGTACACCGATCAACTGTAGGAGCCAGCTTGCTGGCGATGGACGTCAACGATAACGCGGGCCGTCTGAATGAACGCGTTGTCCAAACGCTTTTCGCCGGCAAGCCGGCTCCTACAGGGAATCGCGTTTGATTTCGCTTTTCACCACTCATCAGGCCGAGCGTTAGCTCGCCTTCAGCTTTTGATTTTGATCTGCCCGCCCCTTCGGGAGGCCGAGTGGAGGTTCTGCGCAGTGGGCAGCCCGGCATGGATGCCGGGCTAGCCGCCCCCGGCCAGGGATGGCCGATGGCGGCGGGCCCACGGAGCAGGACCGGAGCGAGGGAACACCGAGCCTTAGCGAGGGGCCGGACGCCGGGGCAAGACTTTTTGGTTCCTTTTGTGGCGTTTGACAAAAGGGACTCGCCGTAAGGGCGAAACCATAGGCGGCCGTTACCGCAGCAATGGATATGTACACCCGAAAGAACATGGTCGGCCCAAAGGCCGCCACGTTCAACCCGATACAGGCAAAGGCCTGGACATAAACTCACTGATCCGCGACCGCAACCACCGCTCCGCCGGATCATTGTCGTGCACCCCACTCCAAGCCATCGAAAGCTGCGCAGCATCAATGGGAAACGGTGGATCCTCAGCCCGCAACGCACACCCTTCAACCAACGCACACGCCGCATAATCCGGCACCGTCGCAATCATCTCCGTGCCGGCCAGCAACGCACGCAACCCACTGAACTGCGGAACACCCAACACCACCCGACGACTGCGGCCAACCTTGGCCAGATCCAGATCGATATTGCCGCTCAGGTCGCCAGAGAACGACACCATCGCATGCGGTCGCTCGCAGTATTCATCCAGCGTCAGCAGCCCCGGTCGCTTGTCCCCGCGCAGCACCTTGCAGGGGATGTCACGCAATTTCTTGCACTTCGCATTCGCGGGCAAATCCGTGGTGTAACTCACCCCCACAGAGATCTCTCCCGAAGCCAGCAATGCCGGCATCAGCAAATAATTCGCACGCCGCACCACCACAACAATCCCCGGCGCCTCTTCTTGCAGTTGCCGCAACAACGGCGGAAACAAACCGAATTCGGCGTCGTCCGACAAACCAATGCGGAACACATCGCAGCTGCTCGCCGGATCAAATTCCTTCGCCCGACTGACCGCCCCGGAAATCACATCCATCGCCGGCTGCAATTCCTTGAGAATCGCCAGCGCCCGCGTTGTCGGCTCCATGCCGCGGCCATTACGCAACAGCAACGGATCGTCAAACAGATCCCGTAACCGCCCCAGCGCCGCACTCACCGCCGGTTGGCCCATGAACAATTTTTCAGCGACACGGGTCAGGTTCCTCTCGAACATCAAGGCCTCGAAAATCACCAACAGGTTCATGTCGACGCGGCGCAGATCGTTACGGTTCATTGGCACGGCTCCCTTGTGAATGCGTCGGACTTTACTCGATCAGCGGCACTTTCGCCGCACGTTTATAAGGACCGTATTCGACCGGCACCCATTGAAAATGCTTGCCCTCTGCGGCGATATGGCCAATGCCCGGAAACGGCAAATGCGCTGCCGTCACCCAGGTTTTACCGGCGGCTGCATCGCTGAACACCTTGGCGCGGCTTTTGATCGCTTGCTGACTGTTGACGTCAAAGCCGATCGAGACTTCCGGGTGCAGGAACTGCACCGCGAGGTTATGCACCAGATCGCCCATGAACAAAATGCTCTGCCCTTGAGAGGTGAAGCGGTACGTCGTGCTGCCCGGCGTGTGCCCGGCTTCCAGCGTGGCCTCGACCCCCGGCACAGGCGACTGGCCGGCGTCGAACGTCTTGAAACGTCCCGCCGCGACGTACGGTGCGGTGGAGTCCTGGGCGATTTTGAAATACGGCTTGGCGCCCTCGGGAGCTTTGGCCAGCGCCTGAGGATCAAGCCAGTAATCGGCTTCGGCCTTCGCGGCGTAGACCGTGGCGTTGGCAAAAACCGGTTTCTGCTGGCCGTCGACCAACCCGCACACATGGTCCAGGTGCAAGTGAGTCAACAGAATCGTGTCGACCTGCGAAGGCTCGTAGCCGGCGGCTTTCATGTTGTCCGAGAGCATGCCCGCCGTCGCACCGATGCATTGACCGGCGCCGGTATCCACCAGGATCAATTGCTTGCCGGTGTTGATCAGGAAGGCGTTGAACGCAGTCTGCACCCCCGGCGTTTCAATCGAGCGGCGGGCCAGCAGTGCGCGGATCTGGCTTTGGGTCAGGCCCTGGAGCAGTTTGGGCGACAGGTCGTTGTAGCCGTCGAACAGCGCCGTTACCTCATAGTCGCCCACCGCCAGGCGGAAGTAGCCCGGCACCTGGGTGCCGACCTGTGCCGGCGCCTGAGCCGAGGAGATTCCGGACGCCAACGCCACCGCGAGGCCCAACGCGCCAACCAGAGAATGTTTCATGCCGTCACCCTTGATCAAGTCAGAAGAGCGGCCATGCACAGGCCCGCCACAAGACGTCGATCATGCCTCGCCCGGCACCGCGAAAATTGCAGCCATGTGCTGAGTCAGCGCTGTTGTTCACCACTGCGCATCTGCGAAATTAACAACGTTTAACTCGCCTGCCAGAGCCCCGCGACCAAGAATGAAGCTCACCGAAACGGACATTTGTCATGGCTCATTCTCAGCAAAACGTCGCTCGCGCGACTGCCACTGAAACGCGAAAGAAAACCACCGGCGGCCTGACCCCGTGGCGCGAAAGCCTGGTCAAGCAACTGATCCTCGAACGCCTCGGTGAAACCGTCGAAGTCACCGAACTGGCACGCGCCTGCGCCCTTTCGCGCAGTCATTTCTCCCGCGCATTCAAATGCAGCACCGGCCTCTCGCCGCAAGACTGGATTCGCCACCAACGCATCGCCCGGGCCAAGCAACTGATCCAGAACACCGACCTGAGCCTCACGCAAATCAGCCTCGAATGCGGCTTCTGCGATCAAGCGCACTTCTGCCACATCTTCACCCGCAGCGAAGGCATCAACCCATTCGCCTGGCGCTGCCGAGCCGTGCGCGCGCTTCCACGCGTTAACCTGTAGGAGCC
>Ga0208635_100242_pt1 | contig 16440 bp, 9 predicted proteins | sample LakWasMe93_HOW11_2_FD_183915 | JGI IMG/M metagenome (GOLD analysis project Ga0208635, IMG submission 183915) | Freshwater sediment methanotrophic microbial communities from Lake Washington under simulated oxygen tension - Sediment Metagenome... | ecosystem: Environmental > Aquatic > Freshwater >...
GGTGCCTCGCTGTGGCTCGGCATACCCTCGCTCCGGTCCTGCTCCGTGGGCCCGCCGCCATCGGCCATCCATGGCCGGGGGCGGCTAACCCGGCATCCTTGCCGGGTTGCCCACTGCGCAGAACCTCCACTCGGCCTCTCGAGGGGGCGACTACCGCCACAGCCGCCGAGGCGGCCTGAAAGCCGACCTGGCTCTTTCGATGTCCGCATTGTCCTTCTCTGATGCGTTCACTCATTCCGGATATGTATACCGATCCCCGTTTAGGAGCCGGCTTGCTGGCGATAGCGTCTGTTCAGGCGATAAATGCGTCGACTGACACACCGCTATCGCCAGCAAGCCGGCTCCTACACGAGGATTGGGTTCACACGATTCAAAATTGTAGGAGCTGGCTTGCCGGCGATGGACGTCAACGATGACGCGGGCTGTCTGAATCCACGCGGTGTCTGGGCGTTTTTCGCCGGCAAGCCGGCTCCTACAGGGGGATCGCGTGCGCTTTTGACTTTCACCACTCATCAGGCCGAGCGTTAGCTCGCCTTCCGCTTTTGATCTAAGCGCCCCCTCGAGAGGCCGAGCGCAGGTTCTGCGCAGTGGGCAACCCGGCATGGATGCCGGGTTAGCCGCCCCCGGCCATGGATGGCCGATGGCGGCGGGCCCACGGAGCAGGACCGGAGCGAGGGTATGCCGAGCCACAGCGAGGCACCGAACGAAAGGGGCAAGAGCCCTTGGTTACTTGGGGCTTTTCCAAGTGACTCGCCGTAAGGGCGAAACCGGTAGAAGCCGTAACCGCAGGAATGGATATGTACACCATCAAAATCCTCGCCGACTGACACACAGCATTCGCAAACAGGCTCGCTCCTACTAGGAATGCGCTGTTCTGGAAAATCGCTGGGTGCAAATATGCCGCGCGGCTGGCCTGAGTGCTCAAGAAGGCCTAGAATTCCCGCATCTGTTAATTCCCAAGGTAGCCCTTTAATGTCCTTCGCTGAGCAACTAACCCGCCTGCAAGTCTTCCTCGACGCCGATGAACTGCATGACGAGGCGCTGGACTACGTGGCCGCCCACGGCTACCTCACCGCGCTGTCGATCTGTTCCGAAAGCGTTCCCGACCGTGAATGGATCGACGCCCTCTTCGCCGAAGAGCCGCATTACGCCGATGACACCGAGCGTGAAGCCATCGAATCCACCCTGCTGGCCCTCAAGGCTCACATCGCCCGCCAACTGGCGTCCGATGAAGAGTTCGAGCTGCCATGCGAACTGGACCTCGGCGACGATCCGGACGATTCCGACCTGCGTGGCTGGTGCATCGGCTTCATGGAAGGCGTGTTCCTGCGCGAAGCGGCCTGGTTCGAAACCGCCGAAGACGAAGTCAGCGAAATGCTGCTGCCGATCATGGTCGGTTCGGGTCTGTTCGACGAGCAGCCAGAATTCTCCGACATCGCAGCCGACGCCAACCTGATGGACGACATGATCGTGCAGATCCCGGAAGCCCTGACCGCGCTGTACCTGCTGTGCAACGCGCCAGACGAAAAACCGGCGATCCTCAAGCCACGTCACCACTAAGGTTTTGCCTATGGACAACCCCATAGGCAACCGCTCCCTGATGTTGCGTTACGTACTGCTGGCCATTGGCTGGCTGAGCGTAGCGCTGGGGGTGATCGGGATTTTCCTGCCGGTATTACCCACCACGCCCTTCCTGTTGCTGGCGGCTGCCTGTTTCGCCCGCAGCTCGCCGCGCTTTTACAACTGGCTGGTGGGACACCCACGGCTGGGGCCGTGGATTCGCGACTACCTCGATGGCAACGGCATTCCGCTCAAGGGCAAGGTCTACGCCATTGGTCTGATGTGGGTCAGCATTCTGTTGTCCTGCTACCTGGTGCCCCTGCCATGGGCACGCGGATTCATGCTGACCAGTGCCGTGCTGGTGACGATTTACATCCTCAAGCAGAAAACCCTGCATCGATCCTGAGTGTTCGTCCGCAATAAAAAACCCGCCATCCCTGTGTAAGGGATGGCGGGTTTGTTGTTTAAGGTTTCAGATCACACGGTGTCCACTTTCAACGAATGGTCATTCAACATCCCGTTGATGATGGTCGCCGTATCCGCCCCGCCGGCAATCACCCCTCCCGCACCCGGCGTCACGCCGTAATGGCTCGCAAGGTTCACACCCGCGAGCTCGATGGTCTGGTTCGGTAAAGCGCCGGCCATGCCGCTGACGTCGATGCTGGTGACCAGTGAATCACCGCTGCCGGTGACTTTGAAGTGCAGGTAGTCATCCAGCGACGCCGCGGTGCCGTTCTCCCCTTGCAACAATTGCGACAGGTCGAGTTTGTCGGTGCCCGGGGTGAAGTCGGTGACCACGTCGTGGCCGCTGTTGCCTTTGAGCCACTGGAAGGTGTCGGCGCCGGCACCACCGGTGAGGGTGTTGTTGCCGAGGCCGCCGATGAGCAAGTCATCGCCACCGCCACCGTTGAGCACGTCGTTGCCGAGGCCGCCGGTGATGATGTTGTTGTGGTTGTCGCCGGTCAGTTTGTCGTCGAAGTTGGAACCGGTGAGGTTTTCGATCGCGGTCAGGGTATCGGTGCCGGCACCCACGGTGTTTTGCGCGCCGAGCAGGCTCAGATCCACCTTGACCCCGGCGGAGGCATGGGCGTAGCTCGCGGTGTCGATACCGGTGCCGCCGTCGAGCAAGTCATTGCCCGCGCCGCTGTAGAGCAAGTCATTGCCGACGCCACCGTGCAGTTCGTTGTTGCCTGCACCGGCGGTGAGCACATCGTTGCCATCGCCGGCGTTGATCACGTTGTTGCCGGTGCCCGCCACCAGCACATCGTCGCCCGCTGTGCCGGTCAGGGTGTGACCGTCCTGATAGCTGATGGTCACCGCTGCGCTGTCGCTACCACCATGGTTGTCGCCGGCGGCGTAAGCGCCGTGATAGTCCGGGGTGGTGCTGTGGGCGCCGGAGTAGTCGACGGTCAGGATCAGTTGGTAATTTTCCGCGCCTTTGCCGTTGCCCTGCCCGCCGTCATCGATGTTGGTGATGTGGATCTGGTAGGTGCCGTCCACTGCGGCAGTGATGGTCTGGCCATCGCCGATGCCGATGAACGCGCCGCCGTTGACCGAGTACTCCAGGGTGACGTGACCGGCCGCCAGGTTGTGATCGAGGTTCAGGGTTTCACCCTGTTTGAGGGTAACGGTGATGCGATCCTCGTCATTGGTGTTGTTGTTTTTGACTTCGCCCAACGCCCCGCTGACCACCAGTACCGCGGTCATGGCTGCGGTGTTGGCGACGAATGCGCTGCGGGCGATGGTCACCGATTGAGCGTTGTTGCCGGTGAAACTGTAGTTCTGGTTGCTGCCGGTAAAGTCCGCGCCTTTGACAATCCAGCCGGTATTGAAGGTGGTTGGCGATGCGGTGAGCGGATCGCCGTTGGGGTCGGTGTCGTTGGCCAGCAACAGCTCGCCAGGTACCACGATATTGCCCGACAGCACGTTGGTGATGACGTGATCATCGACCGCCACCGGGGGCGCATTCGGAACGACCTTGACCACCAGGGTCGAGCTGGCCAGGTCACCGTCGTTGTCGCTGACCGTGTAGCCGATGTTTTCGGTGATCACCACCGACGTGGATTTTTGCGAGGTGTAGGTGTATTCGCCAGTGTCGAGGTTCACCACGAGGGTGCCTTTGCCGTCGGTGGCAATGCTCAGGGTGTTATTGGCCGTGTTGAAAGTGCCGTGGTTGGCGCCGCCGCTGAAGTTCAGCGCACCCTGGTTGTTGTCGCCTTTGGGGTCATAGGTGTAAGTGGTGCCGTCGACCGTGATGGCTTTGATGAAACCGCCATCGGCACCGAACGTACCGCCCTCGCCCAGCAGCGAACCGGTGACCGGCGCACCGACCACAGTGCCCGACAGTACCGAGTTGAGCTGGCCGAGTTCGTTGACGATGATGGCGTTGGTATTGGTGCCATTGCCAAGGCCGGCGCTGCCGTCATAGGCCAGCGGATCGAGATTGGATTGGCCGACCCCGTTGGCGAGGCCGACCGCGTAGTTCTTGATGTGATTCTCTTCGAGGAATGCTTTCCAGGCCGCTTCCTCCGAAGGATCGATCGCGCCTTCGTTGGGTTTGCCGTCAGAGAAGAAATAGCCGACGTTCTGCGCCCCGGTCAGTTTGCCGCTGGTGTCGAACGCCGTTTGCGCCACCGTCACGGCCGCATCGTAGTTGGTGTTACCGCCCGCCGACAGGCCGGTGATGATTGACTTGGCGGTCGCCACATCGACCCAGACCGAGGTCTTGTCGGAGGCGCCGCTGCTGAAGGTGACGATCTGCACTTTCACATCGCCCAGATCGTCGTACTTGTCGAGCAACGCGCTGATGGCCTGTTTGGCCAACGCAAGGCGCGACAGGCCATCCACGCCGGAAGCGTCCCCCATACTGCCGGACACATCAATCACCAGCAGCAGGTTGGAATCGATGTCCGCAGCAACCACTGAACGCTCCGAGGCAACCGCTTTGGGCACGTCATCAACGATGTTGACCTTGATCGTGCTGAGGCTGGAATTGCCCAGGGCATCGGTGGCCTGATAGGTGAAGCTTTCGCTCAGGGTATTGGCGCCGTTGTCCGCATGCGGCGTGGTGCTGGCCGGCGAGGTCAGGGTGTAGGTGTAGGTGTAGGTGCCGTTGGGGTTGAGCGCGATTTGCCCGTAAGCGCCGGTGGCACTGCCGACCAGCGCATAGGTGATCGCGCCCGACGCGCCGCTGACCGAACCGACCAGCGTGCCACTGGCGGTTTCGCCGGTATGGCCCGGCTCGCTGCCGGTGACGGTGCCCGCCGCGAGGTCCTGGCCATCCTTGCTCAGGTCCAGCGCTTTTTCGTAGACGGTGACGTCGTTGTCGACGGCCGCGCTGATGCAGCTGTTGTTGACGTCGATGGTGATGGTCGTGGTGCTTTCGTCGCCGTCATTATCGCGCAGGGTGTAGGTGAAGGTGTCGGTCGCACCAGGACCGTTCACGCTGTTCGGGTAGCTGTGGTATTCGGCGTTGCCCTCGGCGTCCAGGGTCAGGTAGCCGTAGGTGCCATTGATGTGGGTGTCGAGGCCGCCGCTGACCGGGGTCGAAGTGTCCGAGCCGACGCGCACGCCGACCACGCCACCGCCGGACAACGGACCATCGGCGCCGCCGTCGTCGTTCCACAGCACGTTGCCGCTGACCACGCCGCCCTCCGCCACCGAGGTCGCATCAGGGTTGGCGGTCGGCGTGTCATCGACGATGTTGACGTTGATTTGCCCGGTCGCGGTGCTGCCGTCGGTGTCGGTCGCAACGACGTCGAAGTTCTCGACGATGCTGTTGGCGCCGTCGGCATTCGGGTGGTTGCGGTCGTAATTCAGCGTGTAGCTGTAACTCACCACGCCGGTCGCCGGCTCGTAACCGGTGATGGTTAGCGTGCTGCCGTGCCAGGTGCCGACCGATTGCGGAAACGCTGCCGCCACGCCGCCACTGACCACGGCAATGCCGCCCACGGTCAGGGTTTGCAGGCCATCCGGCGCGTTGACGGTGAAGGTGCCGGATTGGGTCAGGGACGGGGCATCGGGGTCCGAGCCGTAGGTGAGGTTTTTCTCGTAGACGCTCAGCTCGCCGCCCTCTACGTCGAGGCCGTTGAGGGTCACCGGGCTGTTATGGATCTGCAGGACCAAGTCGGCGGTGCTGGTGTCGCCATCGGCATCGGTGAGGGTGTACTTGAACGTTTCGGTGCCGTCGCCATTACCGTGCAAGGCTTTGAAATCGGCATCGCTGACGCTCAGAGTGTAGGTGTAGGTGCCGTTGGCATTCAGCACCAGGGTGCCGTAAGTCCCGGAGAACGTGCCCGCAGTAATCGGTCCGCTGTCCGGCCCGGTCGGCACGCGATCCGCGCCTTGCACGTCGTTGCTCAGGACGTTGCCTTCGAGGGTCAGGTGCGTTGGCGTGGCGGTACCGTCGTTGCTGTCATCCATCGCTTTGGGCACGTCGTCGACGATGTTGACCTTGATCGTGCTGGTGACGGTGTTGCCCAGAGAGTCGGTGGCCTGATAGGTGAAGCTTTCGCTCAGGGTATTGGCGCCGTTGTCCGCATGCGGCGTGGTGCTGGCCGGCGAGGTCAGGGTGTAGGTGTAGGTGCCGTTGGGGTTGAGCGCGATTTGCCCGTAAGCGCCGGTGGCACTGCCGACCAGCGCATAGGTGATCGCGCCCGACGCGCCGCTGACCGAACCGACCAGCGTGCCACTGGCGGTTTCGCCGGTATGGCCCGGCTCGCTGCCGGTGACGGTGCCCGCCGCGAGGTCCTGGCCATCCTTGCTCAGGTCCAGCGCTTTTTCGTAGACGGTGACGTCGTTGTCGACGGCCGCGCTGATGCAGCTGTTGTTGACGTCGATGGTGATGGTCGTGGTGCTTTCGTCGCCGTCATTATCGCGCAGGGTGTAGGTGAAGGTGTCGGTCGCACCAGGACCGTTCACGCTGTTCGGGTAGCTGTGGTATTCGGCGTTGCCCTCGGCGTCCAGGGTCAGGTAGCCGTAGGTGCCATTGATGTGGGTGTCGAGGCCGCCGCTGACCGGGGTCGAAGTGTCCGAGCCGACGCGCACGCCGACCACGCCACCGCCGGACAACGGACCATCGGCGCCGCCGTCGTCGTTCCACAGCACGTTGCCGCTGACCACGCCGCCCTCCGCCACCGAGGTCGCATCAGGGTTGGCGGTCGGCGTGTCATCGACGATGTTGACGTTGATTTGCCCGGTCGCGGTGCTGCCGTCGGTGTCGGTCGCAACGACGTCGAAGTTCTCGACGATGCTGTTGGCGCCGTCGGCATTCGGGTGGTTGCGGTCGTAATTCAGCGTGTAGCTGTAACTCACCACGCCGGTCGCCGGCTCGTAACCGGTGATGGTTAGCGTGCTGCCGTGCCAGGTGCCGACCGATTGCGGAAACGCTGCCGCCACGCCGCCACTGACCACGGCAATGCCGCCCACGGTCAGGGTTTGCAGGCCATCCGGCGCGTTGACGGTGAAGGTGCCGGATTGGGTCAGGGACGGGGCATCGGGGTCCGAGCCGTAGGTGAGGTTTTTCTCGTAGACGCTCAGCTCGCCGCCCTCTACGTCCAGCCCGCTGAGGGTGACGGGGTTGTCCGGAGTATCAGGAACGTCCGGATTATCAGCAACAACAACCGGCGCAGCAGGCGCGTTGCCGCCATTGTCCGGATCACCGGCCAGACGCACCAAGGGAAATTCGGGAACACCATTGAAGCCTGCTGTGGGAAAACCGACAGTCGGATCGACCCGCCCGGCCACTTCCTCCAGCAGCACAAAACTATGGCCGCCGCCCAATGCACCGCCGGGCGCACCCGGTGTGCCCGGCCCTGCCGCCGTCGCTTCAGCTGTTTGGGTCGGGTCGTCGCCCGCTGCAATGGCTTTTTGTACTCGCTCGACATCTGACAGTTGAGCCTGAGTCGGCGTGGTCGCTTCAGGTGTATTCACATGGGAGGCGTGATCCACCAGCAATTGGGGGTTCATTTGCAGACTGCTGCCACGCCCGAGCGTCAGTTCCTGGCCATTTTGCAGGTGCACCGCCACCGCGCCTTCGGCCCCGGTGATCAGTTGATCGCCCGCAAACAGCCGGTCCCCTTCGACCAGAGCACGCCGAGTGCCGTTGCTCGCCTCGGCGAACACCTGACCAATGACCTTACTGACGATACCGATGAGCGTAGCCATGTGCACTTCCTCCGCTGCCGACTGCCGTCGGCATCCTGTTGTTTGCGAAGAACGTGCTCATGGGTCAAGCGGTGGCCAGCGAGCCTCTTCCGGGGAGCAACTTGTCAACACCAAGCCGCTGCCCTGGCGACTATCTCGCCAAGCGTGTCGCTCACAGGCGACGTGTCAGCTACGGAATAAAACCCTCTGCGATCAAAGGCATCGGGATCCTGTTCGGTAACACCTCGTCCAGTGAGCGATGCGTAACGGTTCTGAACCCATCAAGTGACAAAAAACCGTCACCAAAAAAACCGTTTCGCGTCCCTCCCCTCCAGCACTTCTACGCCCTAGTCGATATGTGGGTGGAACTTTCCTTTTGCCCTTTCGAGCGCCCTAACGCTCATAAATCAAGGGCTTTCGACGTGAACAATGTGCTGGATTTTGCAGAGCGCATAAGTTTTTTTTGGCATAACCCTTATGAAAAATCCTTCTTAGATTCTTCCCAGAATGTTCTTAGCTCTGTTGTAACGAGCATGAAACGGTTTCACCTATAAATGTCGTCAAATAATTGGCGACTAATAAGCACCATTAGGACTCAGGGAGATGTACCCATGCGCCGATTGAGCCCCATCTGCAGTGCGATTCTATTGGCCATGGCCTGTACTTCTCAGGCTCACGCCATGTCACTGACCGAGGCGATCCAGAGCACCCTTGCCACCCACCCGGAACTGGCGTCGCGAGTGGACAGCCGTCTGTCGGCCGATGAAGACGTGAAAGTCGCCAAGGGGGGCTTTTATCCTTCCGTGGATCTGAATGCCTCGTACGGGCGCGGGTACAGCGATAACACCAATACCCGGGCCTTCGGCAATCACCACACGGAAATCCTGAACTACACCCAATCGGAACTGCGTCTGCGGCAGATGCTGTTCGATGGCTTCAACACATCCAACGAAGTCGAGCGCACCAAAGGCGTGGTCAATTCACGGGCCTATTACGCGCAGGGCACTGCTCAGGACTTGGCCCTGCGCACCATCGAGGTCTACCTCGAAGTGCTCAAGCGCCGCGAACTGGTGACGCTGGCCAAGAACAACCTGCAAGCCCACCTGCGGGTCAACGACCAGATCGGCCTGCGCACCCAGCGCGGGATCGGCAGCACCGCTGACGCCGACCAGTCCGTGGCGCGTCGGGCACTCGCGGAGAACAACCTCGACACCGCCGAAGTCGATCTGGCCGATGCCGAAGCGAATTTCTATGCCGTCACAGGGCGCATGCCCGATGAGCTGGAAACGCTGCCGTCGATTCGCGGTGAATTGCCGGCCACGATCCGGGATGCCCAACAGAGCATGGTCGACAACAACCCGTACCTGAAATCGGCCCAGGCAGATGTGCAATCGGCCGAGAGCCAGTACGAAGTCGCCAAGTCGCCGTTCTACCCACGCTTCGACGCTGAAGCTGCGGTGGGGGCGAATAACAACATCGCCGGTGAAGAAGGTCACGACAACGAATGGCGCGTCGGCGTCGTGATGAACTACAACCTGTTCCGCGGCGGCAGCGACAAGGCACGACTGGCCTCCGACGCGCACAAGATCAACCAGGCCATGGACATCCGCAACAATGCACTGCGCCAACTCAACGAGAACATTCACCTGGCCTGGAACGCCATGGTCAACGCGAAAAAACAAACCCCGACCGCCCGCGAATACGCCGAAACCACCACCCGTGTACGGGCGGCGTATCAGGACCAGTTCGGCCTCGGCCAACGGACCCTGCTTGACGTGCTCGACAGCGAAAACGAACTCTACAACGCCAACCGTCGCTATACCGAAGTGCGCTACACCGAGGAATTCTCGATGTACCGCGTGCTGGCGAACATGGGCCAGTTGCTGAGCAAACAACGCGTGGTACTGCCCGCCGACGCGATTGCCCGGACCGAAGTGAAAAACGAAGCCCGTTTGCCTGAACTGAAGTAGCGTACTGGAGCGAGCAATGTGACCAGCATGGAATCCGGCAACACTGGTGTCGATCCGCGGCTGAGCTTCGATGACCCGCTTCTGGACGGTCTGTTGATTCTCTGCAAACTTCATGGCGCGACGGTCAGTCGCGCCAGCCTGAGTGCCGGGCTGCCAATGGCACACCAACGCCTGAGCCTGGACCTGCTGCCGCGCGCAGCGGCCCGGGCCAGTTTGCAGGCGCGTTTGTTGCGCCGTGAACTGGACGACATTTCTGCGCTCAACCTGCCCGTGCTGCTGATCCTCGACAACGGTCGCACCGCCGTGCTGCGTCGCTTTGGCGATGATGGTCGCCTGCTGATTCTGCCAAGCGAAGCCGACGGCGGCGAGCAATGGGTCAGCCGTGAAGAGCTGGCCGAAAACTACAGCGGCCAGGCCTTGTTCGCCCGGCCACGGCATGAACTCGAAGACCTGCGTTCGCCACTGGTGCCGCGTGTGGAGGCGTGGTTTCGCGACACCTTGAAGCTGTCGAAGTGGCTGTACAGCGATGCGATCCTGGCGAGCTTCCTGATCAACCTGCTGGGGCTGATGGTGCCGTTGTTCGTGATGCAGACCTACGACCGAGTGGTGCCGAACCAGGCCACTTCGACCCTGTGGGTGCTGTCCATCGGCTTGCTGATCGGCACCGGTTTCGAGCTGGCATTGCGGGTGGTCCGCGCGCATTTGCTGGACACCGCCGGCAAGAAAACCGACGTGATCCTGTCCGCGACCTTGTTCGAACGCATCACCGGCATGTCGATGAAAGCGCGACCGGCGACCATCGGTGGTTTCGCCCAGAGCATCCATGACTTCCAGGGCCTGCGCGAATTCCTCACCGCCGTCACGCTGACCAGCCTGATCGACCTGCCCTTCGCCGTGCTGATGCTGGTGGTGATCGGCCTGCTCGGTGGCTGGCTGGTAGTCATTCCGTTGCTGGCGTTTCCGATCACGATCCTGTTCGCAATGGTGATTCAGGTAAGGCTGCGCGACACAGTGCAAAAAAGCCTGACCCTCGGCGCCGAACGCCAGGCGTTGCTGATCGAGACCCTCGGCGGCCTGGAAACCCTCAAGGCCTGCAGCGCCGAAAGCGAGCGCCAGCACAAATGGGAAAGCACCCACGGCGCCCTCACCCGCCTCGACAGCCACGCGCGCAACCTCTCGGCACTGGCCACCAACGGCACGCTGTTCATCCAGCAGTTCTCCGGCATGGCGACCATCGTCGCCGGGGTCTACAGCATCATCGCCGGCAACCTCAGCGTCGGCGCGCTGGTGGCGACCTACATGCTTGGCAGTCGCGTTCTTGCACCGCTGGGGCAGATCGCCGGGCTGATCACGCGCTATCAGCAAGCGCAACTGACCATGAAAAGTACCGATGCGCTGATGGGCCTGCCGCAGGAGCGCGATGCGAAACAGCGGCCACTGGAGCGCACGCAACTGCAAGGCGCCCTCGACGTCAGCGGCGTGACCTTTCGCTACAACGGCCAGAATGCACCAGCGCTGGCCAACATCAGTTTCAGCCTCAAACCCGGTGAGCGGGTCGGCATCATCGGTCGCAGCGGCTCGGGCAAAAGCACCTTGGGGCGACTGGTTATGGGGTTCTACGAACCGGAGGAAGGCCAGTTGCTGCTTGATGGCCTGGACCTGCGGCAACTGGACGTCGCCGACCTGCGCCAGCAGATCGGTTACGTCGCCCATGACCTGCCACTGCTGGCCGGCAGCCTGCGCGACAACCTGACACTCGGCGCACGCTATATCAGCGATGCGCGGATGCTGGAAGTGGCCGAACTGACCGGCGTCACCGAGCTCGCGCGTCAACACCCACAAGGGTTTGACCGGCCCGTCGGCGAACGCGGGCAGTTGTTGTCGGGCGGGCAACGCCAAGCCGTATTGCTGGCGCGCGCCTTGTTGCTCGACCCGCCGATCATGCTGCTCGACGAACCCACCAGCGCCATGGACAACAGCAGCGAAGATGTTTTGCGGCAAAAACTTCACGGTTGGGTCCAGGGCAAAACCTTGCTGCTGGTGACCCACCGCACCTCGATGCTCAGCCTGGTGGATCGGCTGGTGGTGCTCGACAACGGGCGGATCGTCGCCGACGGTCCGAAAGAAGCGGTCATCGATGCACTGCGCAAGGGCCGTGTCGGCTCTGCGGCCGTCTAGGAGTCCGCTCATGTCATCGTCACAAAGCTCACGCGGCTACTTCGACAGCTTCAGCAAAAGCGCCGAAAGTGAGTTCATGCCGGAAACGGCCGGCGCTTCTTTGCAGGACTCACCGCGCTGGTCGCGGATCACGGTGTGGCTCGCTGCTGCGCTGATCATCAGCGCCGTGGTCTGGGCCAAATTCGCCGTGTTGCAGGAAGTCACCATGGGCGAAGGCAAGGCGATTCCGTCGAGTAAGGTGCAGGTGATCCAGAACCTGGAGGGCGGCATCGTCACCGAAATCTTCGTGCGCGAAGGGCAAATGGTGAACAAGGGCGACACGCTGCTGCGCCTGGATGACACGCGGTTTCTGTCGAACAAGGGCGAGAGTGAAGCGGATCGTTACGCCTTGACCGCGCAGGTCGAACGTCTGTCCGCCGAGGCCGAGGGACGGCCGTTCAGTTTGTCGCCGGAGGTAATCGCCAAGGCCCCGCAAGTGGCCGAGGACGAGCGCTCGCTGTACGAACAACGGCAACGCCGGTTGGCCAGCGAGCAACGCACGCTGACCGAGCAACTGCGGCAGAAAACCCAGGAGCTGGCGGAGTTCCGCTCCAAACAGGGTCAATACAGTTCAAGCCTGGCGCTGCTGCAACAGGAAATGAACATGTCCGCGCCGCTGGTGGGCACCGGGGCGGTGTCGCCGGTGGAAATCCTGCGGCTCAAACGCAGCGCGGTGGAAATCCGCGGTTCGCTGAATGCCACGACGCTGGCGATTCCTCGCGCCGAGTCGGCGATCAACGAGATCAAAAGCAAGATCGACGAGTCGGAACAAACCTTCCGTTCGGACGCGGCGAAAGAGCTGAATGAGAAACGCACCGAGCTGTCGAAAATCACCGCGTCGAGCATCGCCATCGACGACCGCGTGAGCCGCACCACGGTGGTATCGCCGGTGCACGGGATTATCAAAGTGCTGAAGGTCAACACCATCGGCGGCGTGGTCCAGCCGGGCAGCGACATGGTGGAAATCGTGCCCATCGAAGACAACCTGCTGATCGAAGCCAAGGTGCGGCCGCAAGACGTGGCATTCCTGCATCCGGGGCAGAAAGCGATGGTCAAGTTCAGTGCATACGACTACACGATTTATGGTGGGTTGAGTGCCAGGCTTGAGCTGATTGGTGCGGACACGATTACTGACGACAAGGGCAACAGCTTCTATCTGATTCAGGTGCGAACCGATAAAAACCACTTGGGCGGGGATGTGAAACCGCTGCTGATCATTCCGGGGATGGTGGCGACGGTGGATATCATTACCGGGGAGAAAAGTGTGCTGGATTATCTGCTGAAACCGGTGCTTAAGGCCCGGACAGAGGCGATGCGGGAGCGGTAATCACTTTCCGAAAAATTTGGTGATTGACCCGGCCTCTTCGCGGGCAAGCCTCGCTCCTACAGGTTATGCGTTGATTTCGACATTACGCATACCTGTAGGAGCGAGGCTTGCCCGCGAAGAGGCCCTCACTGACGACTATTGCGGACCATGGTTGCGCTGGAAAACCTCCTCCCCCATTGCCGCAATCTGCCCCTCGATCAACGCCTCGAACGGTTTCAACAACGGCTCGAAACTGACAGGCGCTTCCAGCGTCTGCAACGCCTGCACAATCGCCTCCACCGTCGACAACGCCCCCGGCGCCGGGGCCTTGCGCAAGCGATACCGCGACACGCCGCCCTCCAGCAAAGTCACTCGGGGCAATGCCGCCAGCAGCGGATTGAGGTGCAGCATTTTGCGCGCCTTGCGCCAGGTGCCGTCCGGAACAACCAACAAAAGTGGCTCATCGTTTGCGGCGTACGCCTGCATCGGTTGCGCATCATCGGCCGGAAACAATAATCGCGCCTGATAGCCCGGCTGATTCAACAGCGCCGGCAAATCCTCGAACACCTCACCCACAATCAACTCGGCATTCTTCAACCCCAACGCCGCCAACCTTGCGGTGTTCAGTGCATGGTTCACTTCGCTCGGATGCTGCAGCAGCAACACCCGAGTGCGGCTGTCGAGGCTCGGGATCAATGGGCACAGGCAGTGGGTTTGCGGGCGCAGGCAGCGCGGGCATTGGATTCTGGACATGGTTTCAAGCCTGATTGAGCTGCGCCTTGAGCAGGTCGCGGAAGGTCTGGATCAACGGTTCGCGGCTGCGGCCCCGGCGCATGATCATCGAAAACGGCGCCTGGTAACCGAAGGTCGCCGGCAGCAATACGCGCAAATCACCCTTGTCGGCCCAGGCCTGGGCGTAATGCTCCGGCAGGTAACCGATGTAGGCGCCGGACAGCACCAGAATCAACTGCGCCTCCATACTTTCCACGGTCGCAGCACTGTGCTTGAAGCCGTGACGTGCCAGTTCGGCCTGGCTCCAATAGCCGCGGCCGACCATGCGCTGCTGGGTGATGACTTGTTCGGGAATGCGCCGCTCGGTGAACAGCGGATGACGGCTGCTGCAATACAGCCAGTGTTGCTCGCGGTACAACGGCATGTAGACCAGCCCGCTCATGCGCGTGGAAAACGCACCGATGGCCAGGTCGAGGCGGTTGTCCTGTACGCCGAGTTGCAGCTCGTACGGGCTCATCACCGACAGGTGCAAATGCACGGCCGGGTGTTCCTGACTGTAGGCGCCGATGGCTTCGGCGAACGGCAAGGCTTTGTCGCTGACGGTGGAGTCGATGACGCCGAGGTTCAGCGTACCGCGCAATTCGCCCTTCAGCGCCGCCGCGTATTGCTCGAAGCCTTCAAGTTCGCCGAGCAGGCGCAGGGTTTCCTGATGGAACAGCTCGCCTTTGCTGGTCAGGCTGAAACCGCCACGCCCGCGATGGCACAGCACCAGGCCGAGGGCCGCTTCGAGCTGGCTCATGTAGGTGCTGATCGCCGAGGTCGAGAGGTTGAGCTCTTGCTGGGCGTTGGCAAACCCCTGATGGCGGACCACGCTGACGAAGATGCGTAATAGTTTCAGGTCGGGTAAAGCGTTGGCCATGGGGGCTCCGTAGCGTGTATCGGTGAGTCCGCGTTGTTTGACGGCGGTTGCTGCGCAACCGATCGCCAGCAAGCTGGCTCCTACAGGGTCGTGCAGCATTGACGATTACGCTCAACCTGTAGGAGCCGGCTTGCCGGCGATTCGGTTGCATGGACAACCCATCCCTCAAGCCGGGAAGTCTATCTCCCCTCCCGCCATTAGTTTAGAAAAATCTGAACTAAGTATTTGTCCGTAGCGATTCTTCCCGGCCACTACATTTCGCAGAATCGGCCCCTAACGGTGCCCGAGCCTCCCCGGTGCGGTGCAACCGACATAAATAAAACAACGACGATGAGGCCCTACCCGTGGACAAGATTCTTCACCAACCACTGGGCGGCAACGAAATGCCGCGCTTCGGCGGCATCGCCACCATGCTCCGACTCCCCCATGTACCTACCGCTGCCGGCCTGGACGCTGCCTTTATCGGCATCCCACTGGACATCGGTACTTCCCTGCGCCCTGGCACCCGTTTCGGGCCGCGTGAAATCCGCGCCGAATCGGTCATGATCCGCCCGTACAACATGGCCACCGGTGCGGCACCGTTCGACTCGCTGTCGGTTGCCGACATCGGCGACATCGCGATCAACACCTTCAACCTGCTCGACGCCGTGCGGATCATCGAAGAGTCCTACGACAACATCCTTGAACACGATGTGATCCCCCTGACCCTCGGCGGCGACCACACCATCACCCTGCCGATCCTGCGTGCCATCCACAAAAAGCACGGCAAGGTCGGCCTGGTGCACATCGACGCTCACGCCGATGTGAACGATCACATGTTCGGCGAGAAAATCGCCCACGGCACCACCTTCCGTCGCGCCGTCGAAGAAGGTCTTCTGGATTGCGACCGTGTAGTGCAAATTGGCCTGCGCGCTCAGGGTTACACCGCCGATGACTTCAACTGGAGCCGCAATCAGGGTTTCCGTGTGGTTCAGGCCGAAGAATGCTGGCACAAATCCCTGGCCCCCCTGATGGCCGAAGTTCGCGAGAAAGTCGGCGGCGGTCCGGTGTACCTGAGCTTCGATATCGACGGTATCGACCCGGCCTGGGCACCTGGCACCGGCACTCCGGAAATCGGCGGCCTGACCACCATTCAGGCAATCGAGATCGTTCGTGGCTGCCAAGGTCTCGACCTGGTCGGTTGCGACCTGGTAGAAGTCTCGCCCGCTTATGACACCACCGGCAACACCTCGCTGTTGGGCGCCAACCTGCTGTACGAAATGCTCTGCGTACTGCCTGGCGTGGCCCACCGCTGAGGATTGGTCATGAACGAACGTGATCAGGTTCTGCACGCTGCCGCCGATCTGGTGGCAGCCTTTGCCCGTAACGATCGCGAAGCCTACTTCGGCGCCTTCAGCGTTGACGCCAGCTTCGTTTTCTACACCCTCGAGCAGCCTCTGCTGTCGCGCGATGCCTATCAGGCGTTGTGGGACACCTGGCGTGCCGAGGATGGCTTCGAGGTGCTGTCGTGCACCTCGAGCAACGCTTTCGTCAGCCTGCAAGGTGACGTCGCGATTTTCATCCATGACGTGGCCACCGAGCTGCGCATGCAA
>Ga0208635_100243_pt1 | contig 16377 bp, 18 predicted proteins | sample LakWasMe93_HOW11_2_FD_183915 | JGI IMG/M metagenome (GOLD analysis project Ga0208635, IMG submission 183915) | Freshwater sediment methanotrophic microbial communities from Lake Washington under simulated oxygen tension - Sediment Metagenome... | ecosystem: Environmental > Aquatic > Freshwater >...
CTGATACTGGACTGCCTTCTCTACAGATGATTGTTCGCTGCATCCAGACATAAACAGTGCAGCTAGCATTACAAACCAAGCGGATTTCATTTGTGTTTCCTTTCTTATTAGTAACCACCAATTAAGGCAGTCAATTTTTGGGTATCATATCCCGTGGTACCAAATGCAGCAAGGATTCACCATAATGGCGTGGCTAAACCCTCTCCAACATATTCAGGTGATCCAGCGCTGGTTAAACTAGGTGCTGCGATTCGTGCTGCGCGATTGGATAAAAAGTTGTCTCAAGAAGCGCTGGCAGATAAAGCCAACATTGATAGGTCTTATATTGGTGGGATTGAACGTGGCGAGCATAACGTCGCCTTTATGAATCTGCTGAAAATTGCAGATGCTTTAGAAATGAAGCTTAGTGAAGTATTAGTTAGTTGCGAACTTTAGATGCAATCTGAATAGCGAGTGCAACTAGATAATGACTTAGCCGCCAGTTCTTGCCATGATGCAATCCGCATAGTCAATCAACACCTGAGTAAATGCTCTCACTGCAGCTGTTTGATATGCATCTTTGCGCCTTAAAATGACTACCTTTCTCGCAGGCAAGGGTGGATCAAGTTGAAGAGAATATAAATCGGTACCCTCTAAATCAATCTGTGAGGGTAGTATTGTCGATATATGCCCTTTTCGTACAATTTGTAAAATTGCGCTAATAGAATTCGTTTCGATAACTACATTTGCTCTGATGTTCAATAGTCGACAATATTCGTCAATATGCTGACGCGTCGCAAATGATGTATTGAGTAATACCAGGGGTTCTGTCGTGAGCACATTAACTGATGAAGCATTAACACTTTCCATCAGAACATGCTTCTTTTCAATCACTAAATTTAGCGTTTCAGAAAATAGTGATTGATATTCGATCTCAGCCGATTGTGCATGATCGAATGCAATTCCTAAATCGAGTTTATCATCAGCCAGCATCAACTCTATTTGCGCCTGCGGTATTTCGTGTAAGTCGATAGTTATGCCGGGATAGAGGTTATGAAATTCACTTATTACAGCGCCTGCTAAATACGAAGTGATTGTTGGCGTTGCTGCCAATCTTATGACCCCACGAGATAGCTCCGCGACATCGTGAACTGCCCGAGCACCTGAATCAAGCTCACGCAGAGCAAGTTTTGCATGCCGCGCCCACACCTCACCTGCATCTGTTAAGCGCACTCTACGACCAGAGCGATCAAGTAGTACAGTGCCTAGGCTTTCTTCAAGCTGCCTGATTTGTTGTGACAAGGTCGGTTGTGAAACATGCAGAACATCAGCCGCTCTTGTGAAATTGCCGTGCTCCGCGACAGCCAAAAAATAATGGATATGACGAAGTATCATTGCAATTCCTAGTATTGGTTTTTCCTATGGAATCTATTGTAAATCAGTCTTTGACGCTATAGGTAGATTCCTCCAAAATTCAGCCAGCTTAAGGAAGGGTTTAAATCATGAAAGAAGTAATCGAAGGCTGCCTGAAACTCCAACGGGATATATCACCCCCCTCGTAGAGTGCATTTCGCCAACTAGCGTCAAGTCAAACACCGCATACTTTGTTGATTTCGTGAACGGAAGTCGTCTGGTTCTGATCTAGTCAGCGATTATCAAGTTTTAAAACCGGCTTTTCTACATCACACAAGGTATAGATTTTGCGACTCATCTAACTCTTTCTAAAGTTTCATTGAATTTGCCAATGGACTCAGCTCACTCTCTATATTTACCCCATCTGATATGCAAATTTTGTAAATTTATGACCCTGTTTTCTTCACTCACTTAACGTCATTATGCTCGCTGCTCTATGTGCTACAACTTGAAGGAAGCATGGGGCAATCAACTCTTAGAGGAAAAATGGACATGCAGTCTTTCAATAAGTCTGAATTTTTTAACGATACGGTCGTACGCCAGTTCTCCATCATGGCAATTGTGTGGGCGCTTATTGGGACCATGGTCGGCGTGTTAATCGCGTCTATTTTGGTATGGCCCGAAATTGGAGCAGGTATTCCTGAGCTGTCATTCGGCAGGTTACGCCCAGTACACACAAACTTAGTAGTTTTCGCATTTGGTGGCTGCTCTTTGTTTGCGACCTCATACTATGTGGTTCAACGCACTTGCCAAACAAGTTTGTTTTTACCGAAATTGGCTAGCTTTACTTTCTGGGGTTGGCAGGCTGCGCTTGTTGCGGCTGCCATTTCTCTGCCATTGGGCTATACCCAGGGTAAAGAGTATGCAGAAATGGAATGGCCAATCGATGTTTTGATGGCGGTTGTATGGATATCATATGCAGTAGTGTTTTTTGGCACTATAGGCATCCGAAAGGTCAGGCATATTTACGTAGCTAACTGGTTCTATGGTGCGTTCATTCTGGCGGTGGCAATGTTACACATTATGGAGAGTGCTGCGATCCCGGCTGGCTGGTTCAAGTCTTACTCTGCTTACGCAGGTGTGCAAGATGCGATGGTGCAGTGGTGGTATGGTCACAACATGATTGGCTTTTTCCTGACTGCTGGTTTTCTGGGCATGATGTACTACTTTGTGCCTAAACAAGCTGAGCGTCCAGTCTACTCTTACAGCCTGTCTATCGTGCACTTCTGGGCACTGATCTTCACTTACATGTGGGCGGGTCCGCACCACCTGCATTACACTGCTTTGCCTGACTGGACACAGTCCTTGGGTATGGTGTTGTCTTTAATCCTGTTTGCACCAAGCTGGGGCGGTATGATCAACGGTATCATGACCTTGTCCGGCGCCTGGCACAAACTGCGCACTGACCCTATCTTGCGCTTCCTGATCGTTTCCCTGTCTTTCTACGGTATGAGTACCTTTGAAGGCCCGATGATGGCGATCAAGACTGTGAACGCTTTGTCTCACTACACTGACTGGACCGTTGGTCACGTGCACTCTGGTGCCTTGGGCTGGGTTGGTTTTATTTCTATCGGTTCCCTGTACTTCCTGATTCCACGTTTGTTCGGTCAGAAGACCATGTACAGCGTGAAAGCGATTGAAGTGCATTTCTGGATGGCAACCATCGGCGTGGTGTTGTATATCGCTGCGTTGTGGATCTCTGGCGTGATGGAAGGCCTGATGTGGCGTGCAATGAACGCCGACGGTACATTGGCTTATACCTTCGTTGAGAGTGTAAAAGCTAAATTCCCGTACTACTTCACACGTGCATTGGGTGGTTTCCTGTACATGAGTGGGTTTGCCTTGATGCTATGGAACACAGTAAAAACTGCCCGCATTGGCAAACCGGCGGCAGTTGCGGTTCCCAATGCATTGGCACATGCCTAAGGAATAAAAATGGCATCTCACCATCAAACTAACTGTAACCTCCACGAGAAGATTGAAACCAATAATCTTCTTTTGATCGTGCTCACATTGATAACAATCTCAATGGGTGGCCTGGCTGAAATCGTGCCTTTGTTTTTCCAGAAATCCCTGACTGAACCCATCCGTGGTTTGCAGCCATACACTGCATTGCAATTGGCTGGTCGTGACATTTATCTGCGTGAAGGTTGCTACAACTGCCACTCACAGATGATCCGTCCTTTCCACGCTGAAACTTTGCGTTATGGTCACTACTCAGTGGCTGGCGAGTATGTGTACGATCACCCGTTCCAATGGGGTAGTAAGCGTACAGGTCCTGACCTGCATCGTGTAGGTGGTAAATACTCCGATGATTGGCATCGTGTGCACTTGAACCAGCCACGTGACGTGGTTCCTGAGTCCATCATGCCAGCCTACCCATGGTTAAATGACAACTTGGTAGACGACACGACCATTGGTGACCACATGGCTGCACTGCGTAAAGTAGGCGTGCCATATACCGATGAACAAATCAAAGACGGTGGTGCAGCCACTAAAGGTAAAACTGAAATGGATGCACTGGTGGCTTATCTGCAAGTATTGGGTATTCACCTCAAATAGAGATACATCACATGGATATTATTAATTTATTACGCATATTGTTTACCGTTCTGACATTTGTATTATTTACAGGCGTTTTAGTTTGGACCTGGCTCAACCGCCAATCGAAAGCGTTTGCTGATGCTCAAAAACTGCCATTTGATCAAGACTAATTTCCAAATGGACAAAGAAGGTATAAATAATGAATGATTTTGTAAGTGGATTTTGGCCTATCTGGATTTCAACCATTACCTTGGGTGGGATCGCGTTTTGTGTCGGTTTGCTGATTTTCGCAAGCCGCGTCAAAGTGCCGCTGGATAGCGACAATACCAATGGCCACGAGTGGGATGGTATTAAAGAAATGAACAATCCGCTGCCAATGTGGTGGGTAGGTTTGTTTATCATTACTGTTATTTTTGGCCTGACTTATTTGTACCTGTTCCCAGGCTTGGGTACTTACAATGGTAAATTTGGCTGGACGGGCGTCAAGCAATACGAAGTTGAAGTGGCTAAAAACAACGAAAAAATTGCACCGCTGTATGCCAAATATGCGGCGATGCCGGTTGAAGAAGTAGCCAAAATCCCGGAAGCCCGTGATATTGGCAAGCGTATTTTCCTCAACAACTGTGCCGCTTGCCATGGTTCAGATGCCAAGGGTAGCCGTGGTTTCCCTAACCTGACGGATACCGACTGGTTGTATGGCGGTAGCCCAGAGCGTATTAAAGAAACCATTACGGGTGGCCGTATCGGCATGATGCCGCCGATGGCAGCCGCTGTCGGTAATGAAGAAGACGTGAAAAACGTGGCTAACTACGTATTAAGTCTGTCTGGCAGTATTCATGACTCTGGTCGTGCCAATGCCGGTAAAGACAAATTTGTCGTGTGTGCTGCTTGCCACGGCCCTGAAGGCAAAGGTAACCAGATGATTGGTGCACCTAACCTGTCAGACAATACCTGGTTGCATGGCCAGGGTGAAGCCGCGATTATCAAGCGTATTCACGAAGGTAAGACCAACCAGATGCCAGCCTGGCAAGAGAAGTTCAGCCCGGAGCAAATTCATTTGCTGACCGCTTATGTTTGGGGTCTGTTGCATTCTAGGTATTGATACTCGTAATCGTGTCCTTTTAATTTCAACCATCAACCTAACCCGATGATGTTCGAGAAATTACAAAACGGAAACTAATAAACGTCTACGATACTCTGGGAAATCTATAAGTGATATCAAGCTGAATATAGACAACTAAATAATCGAAACTGTCACTCCCGCCTGGACAAATCCCGACTTCCCACACCAAGCCAACATAACGGCCAACGATCTCAACCGGGATTAACGTCGTATCAGCCAGCCCCTGATTGCTTAGCTACTGCTCAAGACGTGCGTCTATGGGCTGGATTTGGGCTACGGGTGAGTGAGTTTCGAGGGCTGGTTAAGAATTGCGACTTGACGTCCTGATGAATCCGATGCCGACCAGACAGCCATATAGAGCATCGAAAGGCGACAAGTCGTCAGGTGCGTCGAGAGATCTTGATAACTAAGTTATCAATATAACTTTTAACTTCTACTCACTTAACTTGTTTAATTTGTCTAAGAAAAGCCTAATATCCTCTGCAATTTCATCTGAATTTAGGTTTTTAGCAATATCATCTCGAGTAACTCCGAAATCTGATTTAATAGAATTTCCTTTGGTCATTATTTCTTTTCCGCGCGCATCTCGAATAGCGGGGATGACATCACTGGGCGTTGTATCATCAGGTACTGCCAACGCATGTTTTGATTTAAAGAAATCCTCTACTTCACTAATATCTCTATTTGATATCCTAGCAATCGCTGCCTTACATAATAAATAGTTTTCTATGTGTCGCCGCCTCCACTTTAGGGCAGTGAAGTCAGCATCAGAGTTGGTAAAGTTTTTATCAACTAGATCAGAACCTACCGTAGCATCAGCCTCATCATCCCTGTCCCGAATGCTAATTCCTTTAAGACCTGGGATTTCTTTTTTGAGCTGCCTAAATAATTTAAATCTCTCAGAAGCCGATCCAGTCCAAAACCACGGAATCACATTACTAGGCCATTCTACTTTTGCACTCCTCGCTAGTGTTTGTAAAAAACGGAGATCACTAGAGCCTTCAAGTATTAAAATACGTTTATGTTCTATTAAAGAATGAATGGTTTTGGTGTGGTTAGACCCAATACCAGCCAGCACGTCAATACGTCCATCAGATTCAGAAAGATATTTGGTTGAATTATCAGTAACCGCCAAAATATATTCATGATCATGCAACCGAATCAACTCAGGAGAGTGGGTTGCCATTAATATCTGCTTATTTTGCTCGGTGGAAATTTTTTCTAAAACCTGGAGCAAATCTTTTTGTAACGTAGCATTTAAGTGTGCATCAGGTTCGTCCAGAAGTATTACATTTATTTCTGGTGACAGAGTTAGCGCGAAAACACTTAGCCACTGCAAAAAACCTTGCCCCTCAACCATCAAGTCACGTGAGTTGTATCCTAAATATTTCTTGAATAATCCATTTCCATGGACAACTCCCTTAACACACTCAACCTTGAGATAGCTGTGATATCGCTCATTGAATGGAATAATCTTGATATCAGTACCGAAAGTTCGTTGCATTGTCGCAGTAATTATTTCCCAAGGATCAGATGCTCTTAGGGTAGCTAAATCACTACTTTTTATCTTTGACTTGCCATTTTTGAGACTAGTGCGAGCTTGCCTATTTCGATCATAAAAATCGAACAAAACGTTCCGTATTACCCCACCTGAAAGCCCTTGCCCAATAAGTCGGTCTCTCATCGCAGGGGTTAAGCGCGCCTCTCGATCAGTAATCCCAGCAAATGGGGGCAGGTATGCAATCGTTGGAATACTTCCAACTATATAACTACCGTCTTCATTGATAAATTCCGCTTTTGATAAATTAGTGTCAGTTGATTTAATAAAAAGTCGATCATTAGCTAGAGACATACCCATTTCCAGATAACGCTCCACATTAGGTGCTATATCCCAATAAACTTTTATTTTTAGGGTGTAACCATCCGACTCTGTGGCCTTACTTGTTTTCAGATTAGTCCACAGGTGAGCAAGTGATGGTACCTGAAGGGGAGTAAAGTCTACAATTCCCAAACCGACTCCAGACTTACCTTTACTTTGGAGCAACCCCTCACTTCCTTTTTCAATTTCTATTAGAGTTTTGCAAAACTGCCATGCAGCTAGCGCTTGTAGAATCGAAGACTTTCCAGAATTGTTGCCACCAACTACCAACGAAAGTTGATCTTTTAGCTCAATTGAATTGCTTTTGTATCTTTTGAAACGATGGAGGTCTACCTTCTTTATGTGCATTAAGAAACCCGTCCTTATCTAAAGCTTTATTTTTAGTAATGTATTAGTAGCTAATCCTAACATATCAATTTAGATGCAACTCTCGCAAAACAAAAAAGACCCAAGGCGTTAACCTTGAGTCTCTTTATAAATGGTGGCCCCTCTGTGAGTCGAACACAGCACCAACGGATTATGTCTTAGCTAGTGATTTAACACTTCTGAATAACTCTTTTGCATCAGCCAACGCTGTAATTCCCGCATGCTCATCTTGAGCTTCCAATGCACTTCTTGCCTCATGCAATTTTGAAATGACCTGCTCAATAACTAGAAGTCTTTCTGCTGATTTGGTTTTCGCTTTTACCGTTTCGACACCATGCAACATATCACCAAAAATTTCATCGTAAGTAAATTTCCTACCACCGATTACAAAGTTTGGAGCTTTCGCAAAAGCAGAAACTATTCTATCAAGAGTCCTTTCATATCCTACTGGAGCAAATTCAGTTGCCATAATTTACTTTCTTTTTGAAACTCTGCGATTTGACTATATTGCACTATAGCAACAAAAATGACCTCACCTGGACAACTTCAAGCTCCCACGCCAAGCCAACATAACGGCCAACAATCGCCTTCGAGATTACCGTCGTGTCAGGCAGCCCCTGATTGCTTGGCTATTACTCAGGGCGAGTGACTAGGGACCATAATAACCAACAAAGAAAAATGCTATTAAATAAAACAACGCTGAAGCAACCCATACTCTACCAATCCATTTATTTGCTTTAACCCTCCATGCAGGCATAGCTTTTTCGGATTTTCGAGTAAGCAAGATTGCAACACAACCTATTGCAAGTGAAACTATTTGTGCTTCACTAAATAACCAATCTACTCTTTCTAAGCCTATTGGTTTACCAATTAATAAAGAACCAGCGAGTAAGGCCAAGGCGATAAGAGTAGGTGCAAAGATAAGCAAGGCTATCATGATCATTGAGTTTTTATGATTTGCTGTAGTTTACCTCACTCAAAACAAAAAAGACCCAAGGCGTTAACCTTGAGCCTCTCATTTAGTACTGCCCATTTAACAATCGAATCTAGCATCAACGCTGATCTCTCCCGCTTGGAAAAATCTGATTTCACACACAAAGCCAACATAACGGCCAACAATTGCCACCGGGATGACCGTCGTATCGGCCAGCCCCTGATTGCTTGGCTATGGCTCAAGGCGTGCTACTGTAGGTTACGAATAAAGATGGAAATTACTATTGTGCATGCTCACAGTAAGGATAAACGCTGGAATCATTAAATGACTCATCATCTAAGGCCCAACCAATTTTATTTTTTAATCTTTTGCTTTTAATTTTAAGCCAAGACTCTGTCAAAGGCATTTTGATTATTGAAAATGTGCGGCTATCACCAATAGGCAAGCCACCCTCAACTTCTTTCCCATCATACCAAGCATGAAAGTAATCAATCTCCCATTCACCTAAAACAATCACTTCTTGACCAGTGGGTATTGCAACATAATCAGTTTCATAGTTTCGAATAGCAACTGCTAATCCAGGCTCGATAACTACGTTAACTGCATCGATTATTGTTACTGCATCCCCTTGTTTTAATGTTGCAATTTTTCTTGATTTTTTTGTAGGAGAGTCAAAAATTACAGCGTTTCCCTGCATAGAGATATTATTAGGCCCTATACACCAATACCAATAAGATGAGATTTGATAATTCTCAGGTGGGGCATTACCAATAGGCTCAGCTCTTACTACGCAGGATATAAAAAATACTGTTGCGAAAATAAAAACAATAGCCTTTACTCCAAAGCTTTTCATATAGTTTTAACTTAGATGTAATCGCATAAGTTTACCTCACCTCAAAACAAAAAAGACCCAAGGCGTTAACCTTGAGTCTCTCTATAAATGGTGGCCCCTCTGTGAGTCGAACACAGCACCAACGGATTATGAGTCCGCTGCTCTAACCAAGCATGAGCTAAGGGGCCGAAAAGCGTTCGATTATAAACTAATCTTGTCCGTTTTCTAAGAAGCTGCGCAGGCGTTCGGAGCGCGTTGGATGGCGCAGTTTACGCAGTGCTTTGGCTTCAATCTGACGGATACGTTCACGGGTGACATCAAACTGTTTGCCCACTTCTTCCAGCGTGTGGTCAGTATTCATTTCAATACCAAAGCGCATACGCAGTACTTTGGCTTCGCGCGGGGTCAGTGACTCCAGCACTTCACTGGTGGCGTCGCGCAGGCTGGCGTAAACCGCTGCGTCCATTGGCGCCAGTGTGGTGTTGTCTTCAATAAAGTCGCCCAAGTGGCTGTCTTCGTCGTCACCAATCGGCGTTTCCATCGAGATAGGCTCTTTGCTGATTTTGAGGATTTTGCGGATTTTTTCTTCCGGCATCTCCATTTTTTCAGCCAAGGTGGCCGGATCAGGTTCCAGGCCGGTTTCTTGCAGAATCTGGCGGCTGATGCGGTTCATCTTATTGATGGTTTCGATCATGTGCACCGGAATACGGATGGTACGCGCCTGGTCAGCGATCGAACGCGTGATGGCCTGACGGATCCACCATGTTGCATAGGTAGAAAATTTGTAACCACGACGGTATTCAAATTTATCCACGGCTTTCATCAGGCCGATGTTGCCTTCCTGAATCAAATCAAGGAATTGCAAGCCACGGTTGGTGTATTTTTTGGCGATAGAAATCACCAGACGCAGGTTGGCCTCAATCATTTCGCGTTTAGCGCGACGGGCACGTGCTTCACCGGTGGTCATTTGTTTGTTGATTTCGCGCAACTCTTTAATTGGCAAGCCAACTCGGTTCTGCAAGTTTTGCAGGCGCTCTTGCTGGTCGAGAATCGAGTGTCTGAAACGGCTCAAACGCTCTGCATAGGCGGGCTTACCAGCAAGTTCGCCATCTAACCAGCTGAGGTTGATTTCGTTGCCGACAAAGCTTTTAATAAATTGCTGACGCGGCATGTTGGCTTTTTCAACACAGAAATCCATGATTTTGCGTTCATGCGTGCGCACTTCTTCTACCATGTTACGCACCTGGTCACACAGGGCTTCTACTTGCTTGGCAGAGAAACGGAAAGCCGTCAGTTCATCCAGCACCTGTTGGTGCAGGGTTTTGTATTCAGCATCATTGGTGCCTTTGGCTTCACGAATGCTGTTCATTTGCGTATTCGCAGCGCGAATGACGGCAAAGCGAGACAGGACTTCGTCTTTGAGTCTGGCCAGCGCTTCGGCAGACAAGGCGGATGCTTTAGCATCGCCATCTTCGTCGTCCTCTTCCTCTTCTTCGTCAGCAGCTTCCTCTTCTTCTGCGTCAGCCACTGCCAAAGCGTCATCGAGGCCGAGATCACTGTCAATCAAACCGTCTACCAGTTCATCGACGCTCATCTCGTCTTTTTCGACTTTATCTACCATATCCAGCAACTGGGCGATGGTGGTCGGACAGGCGGCAATCGCATGCACCATGTGCTTGAGGCCATCCTCGATACGCTTGGCGATCTCGATTTCACCCTCACGTGTCAGCAGGTCAACCGTGCCCATTTCACGCATATACATACGCACAGGGTCAGTCGTACGACCGAACTCGGAGTCTACCGTCGCCAGCGCTTGCTCGGCTTCTTCGGCAGCATCTTCATCAGTCACCGCCGGAGGTGCATCAGACATTAGTAATACTTCGGCATCCGGCGCTTCTTCATAGACCTGGATACCCATGTCATTGATCATGCCGATAATGCTCTCGATCTGCTCGGAGTCTTGCACATCATCCGGCAGGTGATCGTTAATTTCGGCGTAGGTCAAATAACCACGCTCTTTACCCAGAACAATCAGGGTTTTCAGGCGGGTACGACGTGCCTCGGCATCCATTGCCTGGGTGGCGGGGTCTTTGTGTGTTTCGACTTCGTTAATTCCGAGCTCTTTGTCTAAACTTTTATCTGCTTTGGGTCTGGCCATGGCCGATTCCACCTCTAAAATGATTGATGCCGAGTGTTGGCTACCGCTACTGTCACATCACTCGATTTAACATTACGGGAAACCCTTTATTTTACCAGATTTTTGCATGTTTTTTAAGCATGCCCACACGGTTTTTAGGGAATTGCTGACTAGCGCTTGCTGGTTAACTGCCGCAAGGCCTCACGCTCTGCGTCTGACAGCGTAGAAAATGGCTTTTCAGTCAGCCGCCCTAACAAGGACTTTTCACGCGCAATGACTGCCATGTCTGATAATTGGGTACACGCCCCCTCAAATTCAAGCGTGAAGTCCAGCGTTTCGTCCAATAAAGACAACTCACGTTGCAATTGGTGTCGTAAAACCTCAGAAATATACGGGGTGATCATTTGCAGCAATACCACTGGCCGCGCGTCTGGCTTGGCGACAGCAGCCCTCAACACCACACGCAACATCTGCTCTTCATCGCCTTCGCCGACAATCTCTGTCATCAACTCCGGCTTAGCCCATTGCGGCCGCATCAGCAACATCAAGGCCAAGCGCACATACAGCGATAGTGGTGTGCGCGAACGCTGACGCACAGGCTTTTGTTTGGTTTTAACCGGATCTGGCAACTTGAGCATGCGTTGCATTTCGCCGCCGGCCAAGCCGGTCATCTCGGCCACTTTTTTGCGCAATAACATAGCATAGCGGGGCGCCTGAATTTGCTTGAGAATAGGCTCGGCATCATTCAGAAACTGCAGCTTATCCTCTTGCGAAGCCATCGGGTTATGCTCGCTCAAATGCTGGATAATATATTGCGACAGCGGCATCGCTTTATCCATTTCCGCCTCAAATGCCTCTTTACCAAATTCACGCACAAAACTATCCGGGTCATGTTCGGCAGGCAAAAATAGAAAGCGCAACTTGAGACCATCTTTAATCGCAGGCAAAGCGTTCATCACTGCGCGCCAGGCAGCCGTGCGCCCGGCTTTATCGCCATCAAAACTGAATACAATTTCATCGGTCTGCCGCATCAGCTTGGCAATATGAAACGGGGTGGTTGCTGTACCCAGCGCCGCGACGGCATATTCAATGCCATATTGCGCCAGCGCCACTACATCCATATAACCTTCAACCACCAGCACGCGGCCTGCATCACGGATGGCGCGACGTGCCATAAACAAGCCATATAATTCATGGCCTTTTTGAAACAGCGGTGTTTCCGGCGAGTTGTAATACTTTGGCGTATCTTCGGGGTTAATCACGCGCCCGCCAAAGCCAATTACTTCGCCTTTTTGGTTGTGGATGGGGAAAATAATACGGTCACGAAAGCGGTCGTAACGGCGCCCTTGCTCATTCTGCACCACCAACCCGGCCGTCTCCAGCGCCTCAGCCTCATATTGCGGGAACACTGTTTGCAGATTTTGCCAGCCAGCCGGGGCATAACCAACCTGGAATTTGGCCGCGACCTGACCGCTTAAACCGCGGTTTTTCAGGTAATCAATCGCGCGCGGTGATTTTTTCAATTCTGCTTTGTAATAGTTGGCGGCTTGTTGCAAGGTATCTTGCAAACTCAATAACACCGCCTTTGAGGGGGACGCTGGTTGATTAGGGTCGCGCTGCTCTTGCGGCACAATCATGCCAATCTGTTTGGCCAGGTCGTGTATGGCCTCAACAAAACTAAGGCCGTTATACTCCATCAAAAAGCTCAAGGCGGAGCCGTGCGCACCACAACCAAAACAATGGTAAAACTGCTTGGTCGGACTGACGGTAAAACTGGGGGATTTTTCGTTATGGAATGGGCAGCAGGCCGAATAATTGGCCCCGGCTTTTTTCAGCGGTACTGCCTTGTCGATGACTTCGACAATATCTACGCGATTGAGCAGTTCTTGAATAAAACTTTCGGGGATCATAGATGCAAGTATCGCTTATGCGCACTAAAAAAACAAAGGGCGCCAAATGCGCCCCGTTGTTGATGCGGTTAAAGACCGATTAACCTAAGGCAGCCTTGATCAGACCAGAGACTTTTGCCATATCTGCCTTGCCTGCGACCAGCGGTTTCACCGCACCCACTACTTTACCCATGTCTTTGGCACCCGCAGCACCCGTCTCAGCAATAACCTTGGCGATGACGGCGTTGATTTCATCCTCAGACAATTGCGCTGGCAGATAAGCCTGCAACACAGTGACTTCAAATTTCTCCTGATCCGCCAGGTCGTGGCGGTTAGCACCTTCAAACGCAGCAATCGAATCACGGCGCTGCTTGAGCATTTTCTCAATCGCCGCAATCACGGCATCATCATCCAGCTCAATACGCTCGTCAACTTCGCGTTGCTTGATCGCCGCTTGCAACAAACGAATCACACCCAGCTTTTGCATGTCTTTCGCACGCATGGCGGTTTTCATGTCTTCGGAGATTTGTGCTTTCAGGCTCATAGAAATATCTTTATCTGAATGGAGGCTTAAATATGGGCTGTATAAATAGCTAAAGGTTGCGGAAACCCACAACCTTCGCATCATCGGTTAACCTGAAAGCGGCTAACCGTTCACTTCCACTAAAAATTAGTAGAGTTTTGTCGGCAACTGTTGGTTGCGCAGACGACGGTACTGACGTTTAACCGCAGCAGCGGCTTTACGTTTACGTTCCCAAGTTGGCTTCTCGTAGAACTCGCGTGCACGCAAGTCGTTCAACAAACCGGTTTTTTCAATCAAACGCTTGAAGCGGCGCATTGCAACGTCAAACGGTTCGTTCTCTTTCACACGAATAGCGGTCATGTAAATCCCTATCCTTCAAAAATGGTTGGCAAATCGTGCATGCGGATTGATGCAGCACTGAAAACCGCGTATTCTATCGCGCTTATTTGGATTTATCAATCATTTCCGCAAAATATTGTCTGCGAGAAAGCACGTATGTTGGTATTGGGCATTGAATCTTCTTGTGATGAAACCGGGGTAGCGTTGTACGACACGCGCCGCGGGCTGCTGGCGCACGCCCTGCACTCACAAGTAGACATGCATGCCGCTTATGGTGGCGTGGTGCCAGAACTCGCTTCACGCGACCATATCCGTCGTGCGTTACCACTGACCCAACAAGTCCTGGCACAAGCCGATAAAACCCTGCAAGACATAGAAGGCATCGCTTATACACAAGGCCCTGGCCTGGCGGGCGCCTTGCTGGTAGGCACCAGCGTTGCGCAATCACTGGCGATGGCGCTCAATGTACCCACCATCGGCGTGCACCACCTGGAGGGCCATTTGCTGGCGCCCATGCTGGAAGAAAATCCGCCAGCCTTCCCATTTGTTGCCTTGCTGGTTTCAGGCGGCCACAGCCAACTGATGCGCGTAGACGGTATCGGCCAATATGAACTCTTAGGTGATACGCTGGATGACGCCGCTGGCGAAGCATTCGACAAAACCGCTAAATTACTTGGGTTAGGTTATCCCGGCGGCCCGGCCGTCTCCAAACTCGCCGACCAGGGCAAACCGCATTTTCAACTACCGCGCCCCATGCTCAACAGCCCGGATTTGAACTTCAGCTTTAGCGGCCTTAAAACAGCGGTGCTCACGCTGGTGAACAACCAGCCACAACTGGATGATGACACCGTCAAAGATATTGCCTGGGAGTTTCAGGAGTCCGTCACCGAGATATTGGTGCATAAGTGCCTCAAAGCACTCAAGCAAACCAAGCTGAAACGGCTGGTGGTCTCGGGCGGCGTGGGTGCCAACAAGCGCCTGCGCATCAGGCTTAACGAAGCCGCCAGCAAGCGCGGCATCAGCGTCAGTTACCCACGGCTGGAGTTCTGCACCGACAATGGCGCCATGATTGCGTTTGCAGGTGCTATGCGCTTGCACGCCATGCAGGCAGTGAAACAAGATTACAGCTTCAGCATCCGCCCGCGCTGGGATTTATCGGAGCTCAAAGCCCCCACCTAAATATGGTTGGCTATTTCTTGCCAAACCGGCTTTCAGTGCCTGCCAGCAACTTCTCAATATTGCCCTGATGGCGAATAATCAGAAACGCCGTCATCACAACCACCACCGCCACATACACCGGATAAGGTGACAAGAACTGCCAGGCAATCACGGGGGCCAATATTGCAGCCACCAAGGCAGACAATGAAGAAATGCGGCTGATTAAAAACACAACTAGCCAGACCGCCACCACACTTAACGCCAACCAGCCAGAAAAGGCAATCATCACGCCCAACGCTGTCGCCACGCCTTTACCGCCTTTGAACTTATGGTAAATCGGGTACAAATGCCCAATAAATACCGCCAGACCCACCAACGCGACCACATCCATTAACATCCCGGCTTGCAATGCCAACCAGGTCGGCAACCAGCCTTTAAAAGCATCGCCCATTAAAGTCAGAATCGCAGCGGATTTCTTACCGCTACGCGCCACATTGGTCGCGCCGATATTGCCACTGCCCACCGTGCGCGGATCTGGCAGGCGATACAGCTTGCTCACGATAATGCCAAAGGCAATCGACCCAATCAGATAAGCCGCCACAACCCACACCAGCGCCTCAATATCAAACCCAATTTCGTTCATGCTTTAAATTCCACTGAAATGCAGCCGCTTATGCCAGCCACTGCACGATGTTGTATGATGCCGAATCATACTGGATTCCGGCCTGCGCGGAAATAACAACAAGGGTGCACCTCAATGGATATTATCTTTCTCGAACAAGTCAAAGTGCAAACCAAACTCGGCGTTCCCGAGTGGGAGCGCGCGGTCGCGCAGACTGTCATTCTGGATATCGAAATCGGCTATGACTTTAGCAAAGCCTGCCAGACCGATGCGATTGAAGACACGATTGATTATGGGCAAGTGGCTGCCCGCATTCGGGAAACATTAGCAGAACACAGCTTTAAACTGGTTGAAGCCCTGGGTGAGCATGTGTGCCAGCTGATTCTGCAGGAATTTAAAGCGCAGACTGTGAAGTTAAAAGTGAGTAAACCGGGGATATTGCCGGGGTTGAAGGCTTTAGGGATTCAAATTTACCGTACGGCTTAAATATTAAAAATCTTGTCGCCTTCCTGGCGAGTTACTTTTTTTGCTTGCCCCAAAAAAGTAACCAAAAAGAGGGCACCCAGCCATCACGGCCTTCGGCTCCCTTGCGTTGCTCAACAAAATAAGCGGTCACGAAACTCGCCCTAGCAGCTTGCA
>Ga0208635_100246_pt1 | contig 16221 bp, 14 predicted proteins | sample LakWasMe93_HOW11_2_FD_183915 | JGI IMG/M metagenome (GOLD analysis project Ga0208635, IMG submission 183915) | Freshwater sediment methanotrophic microbial communities from Lake Washington under simulated oxygen tension - Sediment Metagenome... | ecosystem: Environmental > Aquatic > Freshwater >...
ACTACGGCGACCTGATGAGCGTGATGGACAACCTGCGCGCTGCCGGCTACCTGAAGGTCGGTCTGGTCGGACTCGAGACGGCAGTGAAGAAATGATCACGACGCGCCATAAGCTGACGCGTTACGGCGGTAGCCTGGCCGTGGTGCTGGGCGTCCATGCGCTGGCCATTGCGCTGGCGCTGAACTGGACGTCGCGCCCACCCATCGAGCTGCCGCCGCAGGCGATGATGGTCGAGTTGGCGCCGGTTCCGGCACCACCTCCTCCGGCACCACCGAAGGTGATAACGCCTCCGGTGGAAGAGCTGCCGATCCCGAAACTGGCCGAAGTGCCGAAGGCAGAAATCACCGTACCGAAGCCGGTCAAACCCAAGCCCAAGCCTCAACCGCCCAAGCCTGTGGAGAAAAAGCCGGAGCCGCCGAAGGAAAAACCGTCCGAGGAAAAACCGAGCGAAGCGCAACCGACCCAGGCACCGTCGGAGAAATCCGCTCAACCGGCACCGGGCCCATCGCCCGCGCAGCAAGCAGCCAAGGCCAGTTGGCAAGGCACCCTGCTGGCGCACTTAGCCAAGTACAAAAAGTACCCGGCCAGTGCACAGGCGCGGGGCAAGGAAGGTTTGAACCGTCTGCGCTTCGTGGTGGACGGCGAAGGTAACGTGTTGTCGTTCGAACTGGTGGGCCGTTCCGGCAACGCCGATCTGGACCGGGCCACCCTGGAAATGATCAAGCGTGCCCAGCCGCTGCCCAAGCCACCGGCCGACATGCTGAACAACGGCTCCATCGAAATTGTTGCACCGTTTGTTTACTCGCTGGAACGCCGCCGCTAAAGAGAACCCTGTAGGAGCGAAGCTTGCTCGCGAAAGCGGTATGTCATTCACGAATGATTCGACTGACATACCGCTTTCGCGAGCAAGCTTCGCTCCTACAGATTCTGCGGCGGTAACAAGATATGCAAAAGGCACCCGAAAGGTGCCTTTTGCATATCCGCCAGCGGCAAACGCGCATTGCCCGGTGTCACTCGACACACTCTCTCTGATAACGTGCGTCTATCGATTGCAGCCGGTATGCTTGGCCCGCAACTTCATGGACGCTCGCTATGACTCTTACAGAATTACGCTACATCGTTACCCTCGCCCAAGAGCAGCACTTTGGCCACGCGGCCGAGCGTTGCCACGTCAGCCAGCCGACCCTGTCGGTGGGCGTGAAAAAGCTTGAAGACGAACTCGGTGTGCTGATTTTCGAGCGCAGCAAGAGCGCCGTGCGCCTGACCCCGGTCGGCGAAGGCATCGTGGCCCAGGCCCAAAAAGTCCTGGAACAGGCCCAAGGCATCCGCGAACTGGCCCAGGCCGGCAAAAACCAGCTGACCGCCCCGCTGAAAGTCGGCGCCATCTACACCGTCGGCCCGTACCTGTTTCCGCACCTGATTCCGCAACTGCACCGGGTCGCCCCGCAGATGCCGTTGTACATCGAAGAAAACTTCACCCACGTGCTGCGCGACAAACTGCGCAACGGCGAGCTCGACGCGATCATCATCGCCCTGCCGTTCAACGAAGCCGACGTCCTGACCCTGCAGCTCTACGACGAGCCGTTCTACGTCCTGATGCCGGCCCAGCACCCGTGGACACAAAAAGAATCCATCGACGCCGCCCTGCTCAACGACAAGAGCCTGCTGCTGCTCGGCGAAGGCCACTGCTTCCGTGATCAAGTGCTGGAAGCCTGCCCGACGCTGACCAAAGGCAACGACGGCGCCAAGCACACCACAGTGGAATCCAGCTCGCTGGAAACCATTCGCCACATGGTCGCCTCGGGGCTCGGGATTTCGATCCTGCCGCTGTCGGCCGTGGACAGCCATCACTACGCCCCCGGCGTGATCGAAGTGCGCCCACTGACCGCGCCGGTGCCGTTCCGCACCGTGGCCATTGCCTGGCGCGCGAGCTTCCCGCGTCCGAAGGCCATTGAAATTCTCGCTGACTCCATTCGCCTGTGCTCGGTGGCCAAGCCGCCCGCACCAGTGGCTGCGGCTTAAGTCGCTGTCATGACCGAGTTGTCGCAAGTGTCGGTCACGGCACTCAAGGGTGTCGGCGAGGCCATGGCCGAGAAACTGGCCAAGGTCGGCCTAGAGAATCTCCAGGACGTGCTGTTTCACCTGCCGCTGCGTTATCAGGACCGCACTCGCGTTGTCCCGATCGGCCACCTGCGACCGGGGCAAGATGCCGTGATCGAAGGCACCGTCAGCGGCGCCGATGTGGTCATGGGCCGGCGCCGCAGCCTGGTCGTGCGCTTGCAGGACGGCACCGGCGGGCTCAGCCTGCGTTTCTACCATTTCAGCAACGCCCAGAAAGAAGGCCTCAAACGCGGCACGCGGATTCGCTGCTACGGCGAAGCGCGGCCCGGTGCGTCGGGACTGGAAATCTACCACCCGGAATACCGCGCCCTCACCGGCGACGAGCCGCCGCCCGTGGATGAAACCCTGACACCGGTGTACCCGCTCACCGAAGGCCTGACCCAGCAGCGCTTGCGCCAGCTCTGCATGCAAACCCTGACGATGCTCGGCCCGACCAGCCTGCCGGATTGGCTGCCGAACGAACTGGCGCGGGACTATCAACTGGCGCCGCTGGCCGACGCGATTCGTTACCTGCATCACCCGCCGGCCGATGCCGACGTCGACGAACTCGCCCTCGGTCATCATTGGGCGCAGCACCGTCTGGCCTTTGAAGAACTGCTGACTCATCAACTGTCCCAGCAGCGTCTGCGCGAAAGCATGCGCTCCCTGCGCGCGCCGGCAATGCCGAAAGCCACTCGATTGCCGGCCCAATACCTGGCCAATCTCGGCTTCAATCCAACCGGCGCCCAACAACGCGTCGGCAACGAAATCGCCTACGACCTCAGCCAGCACGAACCGATGCTGCGCTTGATTCAGGGCGACGTCGGCGCGGGTAAAACCGTAGTCGCCGCCCTTGCCGCGCTGCAAGCACTGGAAGCCGGTTACCAAGTGGCGTTGATGGCGCCGACCGAGATCCTCGCCGAGCAGCATTTCATCACCTTCAAGCGCTGGCTCGAACCGCTGGGCATCGAAGTCGCGTGGCTGGCCGGCAAGCTCAAAGGCAAGAACCGCGTGGCCGCGCTGGAACAGATCGCCAGCGGCACGCCGATGGTGGTCGGCACTCACGCGCTGTTCCAGGACGAAGTGCAATTCAAAAATCTGGCATTGGTGATCATCGACGAACAACACCGTTTTGGCGTGCAACAGCGCCTGGCGCTGCGCCAGAAAGGTGTCGGCGGGCGCATGTGCCCGCATCAGCTGATCATGACCGCCACGCCGATCCCGCGCACGCTGGCGATGAGCGCCTACGCCGACCTCGACACCTCGATCCTCGACGAACTGCCGCCGGGCCGAACCCCGGTCAACACCGTGTTGGTCACCGACACCCGGCGCGTCGAAGTCATCGAGCGGGTGCGCGGTGCCTGCGCCGAAGGGCGTCAGGCCTATTGGGTGTGCACGCTGATCGAAGAGTCGGAAGAGCTGACCTGCCAAGCGGCGGAAACCACCTTTGAGGACCTCACCGCCGCCCTCGGCGAGTTGAAAGTCGGGTTGATTCACGGCCGCATGAAGCCTGTGGAAAAAGCCGCCGTGATGGCCGAATTCAAGGCCGGCAACCTGCAACTGCTGGTCGCCACCACCGTGATCGAAGTCGGCGTCGACGTGCCGAACGCCAGCCTGATGATCATCGAAAACCCCGAACGCCTCGGCCTCGCGCAGTTGCACCAATTGCGCGGCCGTGTCGGTCGGGGCAGCGCCGCCAGCCATTGCGTGCTGCTCTACCATCCGCCGCTGTCACAGATCGGCCGTCAGCGCCTGGGCATCATGCGCGAAACCAACGACGGTTTTGTCATCGCCGAAAAAGACCTGGAACTGCGCGGCCCCGGCGAAATGCTCGGCACGCGGCAGACCGGTCTGCTGCAATTCAAGGTCGCCGACCTGATGCGCGACGCCGATCTACTGCCCGCCGTGCGCGACGCCGCCCAGGCATTGCTGGAGCGCTGGCCGGATCACGTCAGCCCGCTGCTCGACCGCTGGCTGCGCCACGGGCAGCAATACGGCCAAGTGTGAGCACCGTCGCAGTTTCTGGACCCTGCCCTTAAACAAGCTGGTTATACTCCTGCAATTGTTTGAATACGGATACAGACCATGACTGAAGCTGCCCTCGTCCCCGAAACCCCGCACGCTCCGTCTGTTATTCGGCTGCTGCTCGCCAAACTGGGCATCGCCTACGAAGAAGTCCTCGACCACCACGGCCTGAACGCCTCGCGCAAAGTGCAAGCGGTGCTGCTCGACGACGCCGTGGGCGCGCTGATGGTGCTGTTCCCGCAAAGCCAGTTGCTCGACCTCAACCGCCTCGCCGAACTGACCGGCCGCCGCCTCGCCGCCGTGTCGACCGAGCGCCTGGAAAAGATGCTCGGCAAACACAACCTGAGCCTGCTGCCCGGCCTGCCGGCGCTGACCAGCTCGCCCTGCCTGTACGAAGAAAGCCTGCTGCGCGAACCGAAGTTGCTGATCAACTCGGGCGAGCCGGGTGTGTTGCTGGAAATCACCAGCGAAGCCTTCAAGACCATGCTGACCAAGGCCAGCGCCGCCAACTTCGGCGAGAACGTGAGCAGCATCCGCCCGAACCTCGACCGCCCCGACGATGACCGCGAGGAAATCACCCAGGCCGTCCAGGCGTTCACCGCGCGACGCATCCAGCAACGCCTGGAAGCCACCATCGAAATTCCGCCACTGGCCGAGACCGCGCAGAAAATCATCAAACTGCGCGTCGACCCCAACGCCACCATCGACGACATCACCGGCGTGGTCGAAACCGACCCGGCCCTGGCCGCACAAGTCGTGAGCTGGGCGGCGTCGCCGTACTACGCCTCGCCGGGCAAGATTCGCTCCGTTGAAGACGCCATCGTCCGCGTGCTGGGCTTCGACCTGGTGATCAACCTGGCGCTGGGCCTGGCCCTGGGCAAAACCCTCAGCCTGCCCAAAGACCACCCGCAACACACCACGCCGTACTGGCAGCAATCGATCTACACCGCCGCCGTCATCGAAGGCCTGACCCGCGCCATGCCGCGCGCCCAGCGCCCGGAAGCCGGCCTGACCTACCTCGCCGGCCTGCTGCACAACTTCGGCTACTTGCTGCTGGCCCACGTGTTCCCGCCGCACTTCTCGCTGATCTGCCGCCACCTGGAGGTCAACCCGCACCTGTGCCACAGCTACGTCGAGCAACACCTGCTCGGCATCAGCCGCGAACAGATCGGCTCATGGCTGATGCGCTATTGGGACATGCCCGATGAGTTGGCCACCGCGTTGCGCTTCCAGCACGACCCAAGCTACGACGGCGCCTACGCTGAATACCCGAACCTCGTGTGCCTGTCCGTGCGCCTGCTGCGTAGTCGCGGCATTGGCTCCGGCCCGGATGAAGACATCCCCGACGCCCTGCTGGAGCGCGTCGGTTTGACTCGCGACAAAGCCAACGACGTCGTCAGCAAAGTGCTTGAGGCTGAAGTGCTGTTGCGCGAGCTCGCTTCGCAATTCACCCAAGCCTAAAAGCTTCGCGGGCAAGCCTCGCTCCTACAGGGCTTCGTGATTCCTGTAGGAGCGAGGCTTGCCCGCGAAAAATCCATCTCGGTCTAACTGACCACCTCAAACCTTAGCGGCAGCCTTCGCCTTCTTCGGCTTCAAATACTTGGTCAACCCCTGAAACCAGATCACCAACGCCGGGTTGCCCTTGATCTGAATCGACTTGTCCTGAATCCCCGTCATAAACGCCAACTGCTTGTTCTTCGCCTGCATCGTGGCAAAGCCATACGCCGCATCTTTAAAGGCAATCGCAAACGCCGGCTCGGCATACACGCCCGACTTACTGGTAATGCGCTGATCCTTCACAAAGAAATGCCGCGCCACTTTCCCGTCCAGGGTCTGCAGCTGGAACACCAACTCCTTGTCACCCAACTGCTGCTGAAACGCAGGATTAGTCCGACTGGCCTTACCCATCAACAAACCCAGCATCCACAGAAGAAAACGAAATTTCATGCGCACAGCCTCAAAAGGAAAATGAACGGCCGGCGCAGTGTAGCGGCTTCGAGCGAGAACGCCACTATTGTGCAGTGTTAGAAGAAGATGCCGTGGTTTTTGACGCTGATGACTACCAAGTCATTGACGAAACGTCGTTGTTTAAAAGCTGAGGTTTGCTGAGGTTTCTACGCTCGGGGCTATCGGATATTTCCTTCAACACGTGGCGTTGTTCATGAACTAGGCAGGAATAGGTTTCACCGATAGCCTCTGTCCGTCCCCGCAAAATCGGTGACACGGACGTGCAAGTCCGAACCCAGGTGCACAATTGCTTATGGCTATTCGTCGAGCGTTTTCCTATGCTCGCGGGTCGTTATGGCGGCTGTGCGTCGGAGACCTTCGGGTCTGCCGGTTCCTGGATCGGTCTTGCACACCAACGCACAGCTGCCACCTCTTTCGAAGTGCAAAGCGAAACGGTGTCAGTCTCTTAATTCCAGGAGCTACACCAATGATCAAGCCAACCCCGAATCCCCCAGAATACGAAGCCACATCCCCCTACGAATCCTCCGATTCCAAAAAACTCCACGAAGCCGCCGAACGCGCCCTCGACCATCACCTCGGCACACCACCGGATCAAAAATCCAAACGTCGCAATGGCGACCTCTTCAGCGTCTGCCCCGACATCAACACTGAAACCCTCCTCGCCAACGCCTCGGAAGACCTCTTGTCCATCAGCGCCATCGCCGCCGACCTGGCCGACGGCGTGGAAGGCTCACGCCGCTCCGTAGCCCTGGCGCTCAGCCGCATGGCCGACGGGGTGCATTTGCTGGTTGAACGAGCGCTGGATCATTTGGATGAACCGGAAATGGCGGCGATTTTCGCCAAGCAACAAAGCCGAGTCAGCTGACCTGTAGGAGCCGGCGATTGTAAAAAAGGGGACCTCGAGTCCCCTTTTTTGAAAATCCGAAGATTTCGCTCCATCACTACCCGCTAACCGCGTTAACCCCAATGGCACATCGGCCATCCTGAAGATCAGGGCTAAGATTCTTATTCCCTGACTGATACCAGTCAGCGAGGGATTGGCTTTCGCAAAAAGCTTCTTTCTGAGCATCGTAATAAAACGCCACTGCATGGTTCACCATAGCGCCCCGATTCGGTAGAAAAACCTCCAACTCAAATACGACATCGGGCAACGGCCCCTTCCTGTCATCCATCATTTTTGGTGGCCCTCGAAACGCACAAGGTGCTCCCGCAAACACGGAATTCAGCAAGCCGCGCTGGTAGGAGTAGATGGCACAGTTCGGTATTGAATCTTCAAACACCACCCCTCCAATAACGCCGCCCTTCCAACTTAACGCTCCGAAAGGGACTGGATGAACGTCCGTCGTACGTATCTCATTCTCCGCAGCGATAGCGGTAGTTACAGCAACAGGTAATGATTGCTCCGCCCTCAACACAATGGATGCCGCGTGGGCCTTGAGTTGGCAGACGAGCGACAGTGCAATAAAAAACGAAGACAAAATCTTCACACCGATCAGTCCTCTAACGGTTCATGGGCAACTGAAAGCGCATTCGTACAGCGCAATAGCCGAGGTCTTCACGTAGCAGACGGAAACTCATCTCGCACTGCCCGTCCGCATATTGCTTCCAAACCGGATCGTCGAATTCAACTCCGCCTAGCCGGTTGATCGAGCCCTTTAGGCCGTTTTCTCGATCCTGCCCTGACATCAACGATGCAGCTTTGTAAAAGCCATCATTCGGCAGTCCTGTCTGCAGATAAATGAGCTCACCCAACCGGGCATTGGTTGCACGTGCCAAACACGCAAGCTTCTCGATGGGCGCCTCAGCTCCCGGCAAAGCGGCCTGATAGATATCCTCGCAATACGCTTCTTTAAAGCGCACCCACTTTCTTTGTACATCGATCAGTTGCTTCTTGTCTGCGGGAGACAAGCTGGCCATTGCTTTCTTGTATTGCTCATTCAAGACGGCATCGACTTTCTCAAGGCTTTGCTGACCGCAAGTGATCAAATCGGGATTGGTGAAGCTGTCGGGGTTGCAGGTTTCCTTTGCGCTAGCGGAAACACTTGAAGCAGGTGAAGCATTCCCCGCCGGCGACCTGGTCTTTTCCGATGGGCTGGAAACGCAATTAGACAGACAGGACACCGTTGGCAGATTCGGCTCGTCACTTCCAGCAAATACGTAAGTCGCAACGCCTGCGCGGGTTCGGGCTCTATACACGGGAACGCTTACGCCCACGGATTTGGAGGGCACAGAGACGGATGGGTCTATCGGCACAACGACCACGTCACCCTCAACATCTCCACACAATGCCTGCATAGCTGATTCGCTGAAAGGCACACCGCTTGGCGGAGTGAATTGTTTGGAGTCAGGTCGGCAGTCGTAACCGTGCCAGTAAGACACCGCCTGTTTAGTGGTATCTAAGGAGAAAATGTAAATCCTCTGTAGTTCAATTCTTCCACCTTCGTATCCAAACACCACCCAGCGGCGGGACCGAGCACTGGAAAAATTTTCATTAGCCAGAATGTACTGACTGCCATCCCGATAGAGCTCAAACGAATTCAAAGCTCCAGTCGGCTCCGGCGTGCCGGACAACTTTTTACCGGAACCGGCATCCACCAGATAATTATTGCTATCCAGAACCACCGAGCAATTATTCATGACCCTCGCTTCCTGCGCGCACGACAGCGGGGTTTGAAAGATCGGTTCAGCCGCCACAATCGGAGGACATAAGAACATCACTAACCAAAACAACTTGTTCAATACTATTTCCTTGTATTTATGCACGCACTCGAGCAAAGCAGAAAATAAATCCGACTGCTCTTATTTATTTCCCTGCTTCGGAACAGTCCAGGTCGTTAATTACCGTAGCCGCAACAGGAATGACACAACGTCTGCGCTGCTCACCGGTTGGCAGCAGAGGGGTAAGGCTGAGTGTCAAATGAATACCGTCAGCTTTCACCGAAATATCCTCGAAACCAGCATCAGCAAAATCCGAATCGAATTTTTTACCTTCAAAGGTACAGAAGTTAGAAGAAGACAGAATTTTCCAGTTTTTTTCAGGGCTAACAATCTGAACATCAAGACAACTATTACCTAATGTCTTTATATACCTGACGACATTATTGCCCACTCGACCAACCCCGACTTCCGAGACAGAGCCGATATCTGGAATCTCAGCTGCTGCGTACCCCAGGTAAAACATACAAACCGACGGAACCAACTTCGAAAACTTCATACATCACCTACGACAATCAACGCATAAAAGGGACGGAACAAAGTGTCGAGCTAAACTAAACAAATCCGCCCCTTTCCCTTTTTCGTTAAAAACTAGAGGAAACTCCAGAGCGTTCAAATACTCGCGAAGGGATTTTGGATTTTTTGTTTGCCGACAGCATGAGCTTTTTATATTCAGCATACTGATTTACGGCATCATTTTTGTTACCAACCGCCCAGTTCGAATCCGCCAAATTTAACCAAGCGACCGTTCTATTTGGCTGAGCAGTTACGATATCTTTTAGAAACGGGATAGATTCCGCTGCTTGATTATTCTCCTGTAGAAAATAGGCATAATCATTTATCGCTGATACAACTACACCAGCCAATTCTTTGTCAGCCAGCCAAGCAGGCTTATAATTTTCCGCATAAGGAGAAAGCCCGAAGATCGCCTCATCTTTCTTTCCTTTTTTAAACAAAGACAGAGCATTGGCGTGAGCGAGATCAATCATTTCCGAATAAACAATTTTATGTTTTTTGTCATTGAGGAGAATTTTTCCGTAGCGATTAACCAAACTATTATCTAATGCACAAATACCCACATCATCCACATCAGTTATAACTATCGCCGTGGGATCACTCTCAACGTTTATTTTTTTCCCCTGCGCTTGTTCTTCACTATAGCTGTTTATGCCCGTACTGACTGGAAAGAGGTTACCTTTAAAGCCTCCTTCTACAGCTGTTAAACTTGCTGCGATTACGCAACTACCCGACGTAGCCTGCCCGTTATCGTTTCCCCCAGCAATAACTAGCAGCGAGGTGCTTCCTTGCACCTCAGTTATAGCTGCACTTCCTGAATCGGAAACGTAAAGCGTCAGACTGTTTTGAGCCATTGAAATACTGGTAAAAAGCACTGCAACAGCAAACACCAAAACATTAGTAGCTGCTTTCATCTTTCAAGCTCCCCTGAAATACAAGGTGGCAGATTTAATTACCGACGATCGCCCCACAAAACGGGAGCTTCAACTAATAAATTTTTCCGCTTTTCATCCGCCCCTTCCACCTCGTTTCATCCAACTTTTGATAACCTATCCGCAGTTTACTCTAGACCTTGCTGGTGCCGGAATCCGCGCCGACTTCCCCAAAGCCGTCATTTTATTAACATAATCCTTGTAGAGTGGACATGCATCATTCTTCATACCTAAATCCCAATACGCGTCAGCCAGGTTCAACGTTGCAACCACTCTATTTGGATATTTTTTGTGAATCTCGCTTAACAATAACGCAGCTAAAACATTGTTCTGATTGCGATACAAGTAATATGCATAATCGTTTAACGCTCCGACATTTTCATCAGAAACGATCAAAGTCATTTCATATACAAAATCTTTTGGAATATTCCTTTTTACCTTCCCGCCTGTTTCATCAGTGGTGTAGAACAGTTCACCTTTCTCACCTTGAGAAAGCCTATCAACCACATACTTAAAGTCCTTCTTAACGGCCACCACCCTATCTTCGGCACTTAATATTTTTACAGTCGGGCTATTTTCCGAAAACTGAGAGAAGAATGTACAACATGCTACGCGCTGCACATCAAACTGCTGGGGGAACAACGCTTCACTCGGAGGTTTTTCTCCACCAAGAGAATATTTCTCATCTCGACTTGGCTCAATCCATGTAGCTTTTTTGTAAAGCATCCAATCTTGACGCTGTGAATCCCATCTAAAGTCGTACTTTATTAAATTGACATTACGAGTATAGAAATCAAGAAGCAATGAAAAGTCACCCGGCTTATACCCCGGAGACAGTCCGCCATCCCCTAGCTCAAAATTACCAGAAACAGCCTTGTCGCCCCCCCCGATATTGATAGTGATTTGTGAGGTGGTGCTATCTACCTCTGGAGTCGCTACAGAGTAAGGGTCACATATACCATCTCCATTCAGGTCAGCCTCGCAGTTAGAGTTTGCGTGTACCGCGCCGATGGCCAATAGAAAAAACAAAGGTACAATACCTTTCATCACAAACTCCCCCCTAATGCAACTATCCGCGCTTCGGCAAACTGCTTAGCCACCGAGGCAATACGCCCTGAAGCATAATATGTAGTAGTAGTATTGCCGCTCACTGCTGAATCTGAATTATATAACTCCAAAAACCGCTTATATCCTATTACGGCTTGCGCCCGATCTGGTGCCTTTCCATGTTTCCCTCCAGCCGGATCACTCCAAAGCCCCCATGCAAATGAAAATTTCGCCTTCTTATACGCTTTACTATCAGCCAATTCATAAATGCCTGATTTATTTAATTTCGCGCAGCCTTGTATACCAAGCGTTTTTAATGCAAGATTCAAATACTGCAACCGATCATCATAACCATTGAATCCTCCATTAACAAGCGCAGTACAATATATGAAATCGTCTTCATCTGAATTTGAAGTCAATTTTTTAAACTCTGCCCAATACCACCCAACCGAAATTACACTATGGGGCAACTGTGCCATTTTATTATAATCTGGCGCACCGGTAAAATTCTCACCAGCATACTGACCGTACGCAATGTAGTTAGCCCTGTATGTAATTTGGATTAGGCCCCGACCAATATAAGGAGCATAGTCTGGTGGATTATCAGTATCTATTCCTTCCACTGTAAGACGAAGACTCCCACTTTCATGCAACATCTGAGCAAGAACATGCGCCTTACTTATACACGTAACGATCTGTGCTCTTGCGTACATATCAGTCAAATGATCTGTGTACTTATCAATATTTGCCTGCGTTGCCAGTGGAGCTATCAGCTTCATTTGTTCTTTCGTAATGGTGTCCGAACAACTACACCCACCACCGTGCGCAAATGCCGAAATCAGTCCAATTGGATGAATATGTTGAACACTAGAATTACTGATTATTCCATATTGCCCTACCAACTTATCCAACCAACTCAGACGTTCAATACGCGCCTTCTCTTCAAGCCATCCTTTATGCGGATCCGAGTCGCTATGCCCCATCAGTTCATCAAGGGCATCCCACTTTTCTTTTTTGTATTGCCACTCACTCTCGTAGCGCGTAACCATCTGAGAGATAGGTTGAGAAAACCAAGGCTTACCTAACGCCTCTTTTATTTCAGAAGGGTTGAGTTTTTTATCGCCATTTTTGTCCAAGATTTTGTACAGCCGCTGCTTCGCAGGACCATCATTAGCGGTTCCTACATTCGGTAGGTAAGCCGCTCGCTCCTCTTCACTTAAACTTTCTTGCGCATGAAGGAAGGCAGCCAGGTGATCTTCATTACTGACGGTCTCCTCGATAAAACTGAAGCCTTCCCACTCAAAAGGCGAGTGGCGTGACAACGTGGTGTCCGGCTCCGCAAACCAGCCGTTTATTTCGTTGCCCTCCGCATCACCGAGCAACCCATCCAGACGCCACCACAACGTGTAGGTTGTGGTTCCGCCCATGACGATAGGTACCTTGATTTTCTTCTCGGCAGGTAATGCTTCAAGAACTCCGACAGAAACCAAATAGTCATAGCCGACCTTTTTGTGCGCATCGGTCACTTTAGGAGGGTTCGCCGCGCTCATCCCTTGTACGTGAGTAATCAACGGGCTGTCTTTTGGAATCTTGAGCAGTGTCTTTTCCTTTGCCGGCAAGCTAGCAGCCTTGGACTTGCTCAGTTCTGTAAACGCCTTGACGTCCTCGCAGCTAAAAACCTCCAGATGCAACAGATTCTTGGGAGCAGGATCAGAGTGATTCTGATATTTCCCTACATGACCAATCAGGCTCCCAGCTTTTATGGGGAATGGCCGCTCTAGGACATGGACCGTATTTTTTTCTGCCGGCTCACTTTTGGTCTCAAGCAATCCTTCCCAGATATAACCGAGCATGCCGTTGGCTGCGGTCAACGCAGGGCGGGGATTTCCACTGACGATTTCCAATAGCTTCTGATATTTTCCGCTTGTTCCGTCATTGCCGATCTTCACTTGAGTTCCAATCGGCAGAATGGATGTTGTAGCACTCGATTGGTTAGCCGCAGCATGCACGGCGAGACCTTTTTGAGGTGGAGTCATCGCGTCTTTCGCAGCACTACCGATGACGTAGCTATTGGGTGTAGTACCCGCCGTCATTTCTTTTTTGAAGACCCAACCGGTTCCCGACGGAAGGCTGGCATCAGCGGGAGTGACACTCACCACCTTGAGCCACCCGTGATCCTCTTCGCCCGTTTCAACAATGGTGCCTCGGGGCAATACGGCCAATACAGTGCCATAGCCAGGTTTACCCTTCTGCTCCTGACGAACCCTCAAGCCTAGGATTTCGTCTTTCGCAGTTGATTTAACCTGCCATGTACCACCGCTCCAGAAGGCCGGTCGGCCCAAAGCAGGGGTTTCTTTGTATGTTTGCCAATCTAGCAAATGCATGTAAAGACTGAAAAAAGTCAGGCTGGGCTGCGGGGCCGCTGCCGCTGGTTGCGCGCCAGGAGTAGGTGCTGGCGCAGGAGGAGCGGGAACCTCGAGACGATGCTTAACCAACACAAAGCCAGTTGAAAATACCGAGTGCGACGAGCCGAAATCAGATTTTGGATAAGCCTCATCAATCCGATAAGCCACAACTTCACCGTCAGCGATGCATCTGACTTCCGTCAGATCCTTCACCATTCCAGTGTCCTCATCAAAATGAACACCACCATGCCAAAGGCCATTGGCACCTAACGGGTAGTAACCATCCTTCGCTTTCGCCAAGGCTTTATAAAACTGCTGCGGATCCGTCGCTTCTGCCGTTCCGACTTTCAGTGGATACGCCCATTTCTCTACTTTGCTTGTTGTTGTCTCAGTCATTACCAATTACCTGAATTCTGTCCCTGGTGGCTTGGTTGCCGTCTACATCGATTAGCCAGAAAAATTGAGCATCCGTTTTGGCTTACGCTTGATCTGCTCCTCAGGCGCATTCATCAACGCCTGATCCATCAAACTCCCCGCCTTATCCTTGTCCGCCGCCCCCGGCAGCACCGGCGGCTTAATCCCGATCCCGGTCCCCGAGCCCGCCGATCCTCCGGCATTGATCTTCACAATCGGCCCAACAACCGTCACACCACCGCCATCCAGCTTGATAAAGCTGCCACCCCCCAAGATGGTCAGCTCCGATCCCGCCTCGATAACAATCTTCGCCCCCGCCTTCAGGTGAATCTCTTTCCCAACGCTAGTCAGTTGCGCAGTCCCCAGCTTCACATGCTGGTTCTGCCCAACCGTCAGATGGTCATCCACCCGCGTCTCAACCTTGCGATCAGCAATCGTGGTGCGATGCTCTTCAGCCTTGAGCTCGGTGTAGGTGTTCTTCACCACGGTGTCGTGCCGTTCATTGCCGACGCGAATCTTCTGGTCGTGCTCGATGTTTTCATCCCAATCCCGCTGGGCGTGGATGAAGATCTGCTCGGCGCCTTTCTTGTCTTCAATGCGCAGTTCGTTGTACCCGCCGCCACCCGGTGAGCTGAGGGTTTTGAAGACGCTGCGGGTTTTGTTCGCCGGCAGGTCGTAGGGGACCTGGTTTTCCTTGTGGTACAGGCAGCCGGTCACCAGTGGTTGGTCGGGGTCGCCTTCGAGGAAGGTGACGAGGACTTCCATGCCGATGCGCGGGATGACGATGGCGCCGTAGCGGTCGCCGGCCCAGCTTGAGGAGACGCGCATCCAGCAGCTGGTTTTGTCGTCGGCCTGGCCTTCGCGGTCCCAGTGGAATTGCACTTTGATGCGGCCGTATGGGTCGCAGTGGATTTCTTCGCCGGCGGGGCCGGTGACTTTGGCGGTCTGGCTGCCGAGTACGCGGGGTTTCGGGTGTTGCAGTGCCGGGCGGTAGAACACGTCCCACGGGGTGGCGAGGAAGCGGTTGCGGTAGCCCTGGTGGAAGTCGTCCTTGTTGTCGGTGGTGTCGCTGGTCACGGACTCTTCGAGGACTTGCGGCTGTTTGCCTTCGTGGACGATTTCGGTGAGCAGCCAGAGGTCGTTCCATTCGCTGCGCGGGTGGTCGGACATTTCCAGGAAGTGGCCGCTGATCAGGCGAGTCTGGTCGCCGCGACCTTCAGCTTGGCGGTAGTCGGCACGGTGGCGTTCGAGGGCGCGTTGGCTGAGGAATTTGCCCCGCGCGCGGTCGAGGAAGCGGCCGGGGTAGTCGTAGTCTTCGAGGTCCGGCTCGGTGCTCTCGCCGTCAGGTTTGTACGCGGCTTCGAGCTGCAGGCGCGGTTTTTCAAAGTCGTAGTCGCGGCGGGTGGTGCGACGGGTGCGGGTTTCCAGGCGCAGCTTGAAGCCTTTGATCACCGGTTCGTCGGCGACCATGCCGCTGCCTTGTACGTAAGCTGTTGGCTGGCCCAGTTTGCGAAACACTGTCTGGTCATCACCGAAGACCAGCAGATGCCCCTTGGTGCTGTGCTGGAAGTGGTAGTGAATGCCTTCTTCTTCGCACAGGCGCTGGACGAAGTGCAGGTCGGTTTCGTCGTACTGCACGCAGTAGTCGCGGTCCGGGCACGGCTGGCTGAGCTGGAAGCTGTAGGCGTTGCCCTTGATGCCATGTTCTTCGAGGATCAGCGCGATGATTTTCGGCGCGGACATCTGCTGGTAGATGCGCTGGTTGGTGCGGTGATGCAGGTATTGCAGGTGCGGCACCAGGGAGACTTTGTAGCGGGTCAGGCGTTTGCCGGCATCGCCTTGGGCGACGCGGTAGATCTGGCCGTGGATGCCGCTGCCCTGTGGATCGAACGCGAGGAATGCCTGTTTGTGCAGGAGTTTTTCCAGGTCCAGATCGGGGTTTTCGCTGACCAGTTCGAGGTCGAAGCGATATGGCTGGCTGATGCCTTCGGTGCCGGTGAACGACAGCACTTGCAGGTCGCCGACGTAGTCTTCGACAGTCAGGCTGAAGTGCGTTTCGTTAGCTGGGTTGAACATTGCTTGCTCCCTGTTCGGTAGTC
>Ga0208635_100247_pt1 | contig 16211 bp, 13 predicted proteins | sample LakWasMe93_HOW11_2_FD_183915 | JGI IMG/M metagenome (GOLD analysis project Ga0208635, IMG submission 183915) | Freshwater sediment methanotrophic microbial communities from Lake Washington under simulated oxygen tension - Sediment Metagenome... | ecosystem: Environmental > Aquatic > Freshwater >...
GACCTGAAACGCGAACAGTCGATAATTGTCGCTGTCCTTGCGCGGATTGCCGCCGGCCAGCACGAACGGGTTCTCGATTTCAGCGTCGATCCAGCTGCGGCTGGCGCCAATGTTCAGACCGACGCTGTCACCGAATCGCAGGTTGTGCTGGCTGAACAGGGTCTTGGTGGTCCAGGTGCTTTCGGCGGTGTAGGGCGCCACCGACTCGGCGTATAAACCGTGGCCCGCCGGGTACATCGCCGGCAGATTCAGCCAGCCGTAGTAGTTGGAGAATTGCGCCACGCCGGGCTGGCCGATCCACGCGCCATTGCCGCCGGCGGGGTTGGAGCCGGTCAGGCCCAGCAAGGTGCCGGGATTCTTGCCCGACGGGTCCTGGGTCAAGTCATAGGCGTTGATGGTCGAGCCGAAATTGTTGTTGGCGGCGATCGACTGGTTGAACTCGCGGCGGTAGATCACCCCGGTGTTGCTGTCATCGCGCAGGGTCAATTCGCCGAGTTGCACCTCGTTGCGCGAGCGGAATTCGAAGCGGTTATCGAACAGATTGTCCTTGGACTGCACCTGGAAAGAACCGACCGCATCGGTCATGTCTTTGGAGCGCTGGTAGAAGGTGCTGTTAGCCAGGGTGATGGTCGGTGTCAGATCGGCTTCGACCCGAAGCTGTGTGGTGAAACGTCGCGAGCTGTTTTCATCTTCATCACGCTGGCCGGTTTGTGACGACAGGCTGGTCAGGCCATTGCCCGTCAACGTCGGGTCATACACCCAGCCGCGCAAACTGCCGGGACTGTTTTGGGTGTTCGGCGAGGCCGTCTGGAAGCTGCCGTTGACCACGCTGTATTGACCCTGTGCGTTGCGCTGGCGTTTGACCCAGCCGAGGGTCGGTGCATCGGCCGCGCCGGACGCCAGCACCGGCGACCACAGGGTGTTGCCGTTTTGGATGATCGGCGTGGCGCGCCCGGCGTAGTACTTGCCGCTGTCCACCAGTTCCTGGTTGGCGCGGTTCCAGCCGTGGGTGATGTTGTAGTCGTAGTAATTGTCGTAGCTGGCGTTCCAGTCGACCCGCACCGTGTCGTTGCGCCAGGCGAGGGCACCGTAGAACGCGTCGAAGTTGTTGTCGACGTTGTCGTAGAAGTCTTCCTGGCGCTGCTTGGTGATGCTCAAGCGATAGGCGAGGTTGTCAGTCAGAGGCCCGGTGTTATCGATGCTGAATTTACTGGAGTCACGGGATTCACCGTCCGGCACCCAGGCGCCCAGTTCGCCGCTGAGTTTGGTTTTGAATTCGTTGAAATTGGGCTTTTTGCTCAGGTAATTGACGTAGCCGCCGCTGCCCGACACTGATCCGTAGGTCACTGAAGACGGGCCGGCGACGATGTCGGCATCTTCGTAGGCGTTAAAGTTGGCCGGGTGGCGCACGCCGTATGCGCGTTGCCCGTCCTGGAACACTTCGGAACCCTGGGCGCGGAACTGCGGGGCGAGGCCGGCGTTCTGGCCGCCGCCGCGAGTAATGCCGGGGGCGTATTTCACCAGGTCATCGGCGCTGCGGATCGAGTCGTTGGCCAGTTGCTCGGCGTTGATCTGGGTGATGGATCGCGGCGTGTCGAGCACCTTGGTTTCGATGCCGCCATAAACCGACGTGGGTGGCCGGGTGGGCAGCGCGTCATCGTCGGACTCGCTGGCACTGGCCTGGACGGTGACGGTTTGTAGTTGGGTGTCGGCGGCGAAGGTCGGCATCGACAGGGTCGACATCACCGCCATGGCCAGGGCGGAGCGTTTTACGGGCAAACGAAAGGCGATAGAGGGCATGGCAAATGAGCCTCGAGATAAAAATTCATGGAAATTTGTAGGCGCTTCCTGATACCCCCGACCTTGTAGGAGCCGGCTTGCTGGCGATGGCGTCATAACGGCCACCACCGCCATCGCCAGCAAGCCGGCTCCTACAGGTCGGTGGGGCGTCAGTCAGACCGTGTTGCGCCATTCGCCAGCAAGCCGGCTCCTACAGGGGCGTGGTGTGTCAGTTGAATCGCATCAGCAAGCTGGCTGCGGTGGGTTACGCCGTGTCTTTCAACCAGAGCTTTTCAAACCGCCAGGTGCTGAACAGCGACTCTTCTGCCGCCGCGCCGCCTACGCGGTTGGCCACGCTGTCGAGCAGGTCGGCGTAGCCCCAGATCAGCATGCCGCCGCGTTCGTACTGGATTTGTTGAACCTGATGCACCAACGCCTTGCGTTTCTCCAGATCGGGCTGGGCCATGGCCGCCAGAAACAGCTCGCTGAACTGCGCATCCTTGAAGTGCGTCTTGTTGGCCACGGCAAACGGCGCGTCGGTGTGGATTGCACTGGCCAGGAACGGTGCGCCGATGCTGCCGCCGGTGCTCAAGGTCCAGTCAGTGCGCAGCGGTCCCTGGAATGTGGCCAGGTCCACTTGCTTGACCTTGAGCGTGATGCCAATGCGCTTGGCCTGTTCGGCCAGCACCAGCGCCGACGTCAGCCCCGGCCCCGGCGTGGTCACCAGTTCCAGTTCAAGGTTTTCGTAGCCGGCCTCCTTGAGCAATTGCGCCGCGCGCTGCGGATCGTGGGGACGCGGCCCGAGCGTGTGGTTGAAGGTCGGATCGCTCGGCGCGTACAGGTCGTTGGCCACGCGGCCCTGACCGTTGAGCGCCCGGCGCACCAGTTCTTCGCGATCCGCCAGCAGGCGAAAGGCCTCGCGCACCCGTGGATCGTTGAACGGTGGTTTGTCGAGGTTCATGTCGAACGACAACCAGTTGCCGGTCACCGATTTCAACACCTTGAGCCGAGGGTCGTGCTGCAGCACTTCCAGCTGTTCAGTGGGCATCACGTTAGCCATGTCGATCTGCCCGGAACGCAGGGCCGCCAAGCGCGAAACCTGATCCTTGAAGTCGATGATTTCCAGCTCGTCGGCGTAGGGTTTGCCGTCCTTGTAGTAGTTCTCGAAGCGGGTGAACAGCGAGCGCTGGCCGGGGGTGAAGCTTTTCAGTTTGTAGGGGCCCGCGCCCACCGGGTTGCTCACCGGGTGATAGTCCACCGGTACGATGCCGCCGAAGTTGACCCAGGTTTCCGCCAGCGGCATATAGCTGCGGCCTTCGCGGAAGTTCAGGCGCACGGTGCGCGAGTCAAGCTTGACCAGGTTGTCGCGGTCCACCCAGTGCAACAGCGCGGCATAGGGCGAGGCCAATTGCGGGTCAGTGAGGCGGCGGATCGAGAAGATCAGGTCATCGGCATCGATGGTCTTGCCATGGTGGAATTCCAGCCCGGGGCGCAGGCGCAATGTCCAGCTGCTGGCGTCGGCATTCGGCTCGGCGAACTCGGCGAGGGCCAGGCGCGGCTGCATCTGTTCGTCCCATTCCCACAGCTTGCTGTACAGCGCAAAGCCGCGAACGATGCCGCTGCCGATGGGTTTGTGCGCATCGAGGTTGCCGCTCTGGTTGCCGTCGAGAATCCCCAGGCGCAGGCGTCCGCCATAACGCGGCTGATCGTCGGCAATGGCAATCGCCGCCGCCGGTTTTTCGCCGCTCGGGCCACACCCGGTGAGCAGGCCGCCACCGAGCAGCAAACCGCCGCCAAGCAGTGCGCTGTGACCGAGAAAATCCCGGCGACTGAACAATGAATGATCCTCGCTCATGGCATCAGGCTCCGGCCGGGCCGTTGGCGGAACGCAGTTCCAGCGGCGCCGGCAGCGGGCGGCTCAGTTCGGCGCGCTCGCCGCGAAAGTGCGGCAGGATGTGCTCGCCCAGGCGATAGGCTTCCTCCAGATGCGGGTAACCGGCGAGGAAGAACAGGTCGATGCCGATGGCGTTGTACTCACGAATCCGCGCCACGACATTTTCATAGCTGCCCACCAGCGCGCAGCCCGGCGGAATGCCGATGTAGCCGAAACCGGTCCACACATTCGGGTGGATGAAAAAGTCATCGAAACGCTGGGTTTCCGTCTTCTGCGCGAACTCGTTTTCATAGCTGAGTTTGCGCGCGGTGCGCAGCCCGGCATGCGCGGCCACGGCCTTGACCGCGCCCCTGGCGATGCCTTCATCGAAGAAGCGCCTGGCTTCGGTGCGGGCCAGTTCCTCGGTTTCGCGGGTGATGACGTCAATCGACAAACCGAAGCGAATGTCGCTGCGCCCGTACTTCAGTGCGCGCTCGCGAATGTCGGCGATCAGCGCGGCAATCTCGTTCGGGTGCTCGGCGCGCATCAGGTAGAAATCAGCGTGTTTGGCAGCGAATTCCCGGGCCGGAATCGACGAGCCGGCGGTGCAGATCAGCGGCAGCTCGGCTTTCTTCAACGGCCCGCGCAGGCCACCTCCCTCGGCCTTGTAGAATCTGCCCTCGTAGTGGAAATTCTCGTTGTGCCAGTAACCCTTGACCACGTCCATGAACTCGATGGCGCGCTCATAACGTTCATCGTGATCACTGAAATCGCCGACCTGGCGCTGAATCGCATCCGAACCGCCGTTGATGATGTTCCACACCAAGCGGTTGCCGGTCGCCCGTTGATAGGTCGCGGCCTGCTGCACCGCCACCCACGGCGTGTAGTGGTAGGGCTGGAACGCGGTGACGAATTTCAGCGTGCGGGTTTCCCGGGCCAGCAGCGAGCAGACCGTCCACGGTTCCTCGCCGGAGGGCGCGTTGACCATCAGCGCACCGCCGAAACCGTTGATCTCGGCAGCCTTGGCGATCTGCCCGAGGTAGTCGATGTAGGTGAAGTGATCGCCGACACTGAACCCCGAGACGGCGCCGGTGCTCGGGCCGCCACGGTGCCAGTCGCCACGGTTGCGCGGGTCGCCGGGAAGGAATTGGGTTTCGCCATGCAGGGGCAGGCGGGTGAAGAATTCAATACTCATGTCGAAGGCTCCGTCTTACTGCACGCTGGGGCTGCAGATCGGGGTGATGGGCTGGTCGTTGATGACCTTGTGCGCGAATGGCACCGAGTCCTTGAGCGAGGCGTTGACCGTTTCGCTGTGGCCCAGCCCTTTGTAGAGGTGGCCTTCAACCACCGAGCCGGTCTTGCAGGCGTCCTGCATCAGCGCGACTTGCGTTGATGCGGCCGGGGTTTTGTCTTCGGCGCCGGTGCCGATGAAGATCGGCTGGGCCAGTTTCAGCGTCGGGTAGGAGACCTGTTTTTGCCACGCCGCGAGCTGGTCGCCCTTGTAGTCTTTCTTGGCATTGGCCGGGGTCAGGCCGACGCCGACCACATCGCTGACCAGCGCCGCCAGGCAACTGGTACGCGCCTGTTCGAACAGCGGCAGGGCCTTGTCGGTGTAGAAATCCTTGGGGTTGATGCTCGGGTCGTATTGCTGGGCCGCGAGCAGGGTGTAGAAGCCGTAGGCGAGGGACGCATCAACTTTGTTGACGTCCTGTTCACCGACGTTTTTCGCGCCGACGGTATAGATCACGCCGGTGCCGATGCTGCCTTTGACGCCGAGGTCCGGTGCATAGGTCGGTGCATACGCCGCCGAGGCGAAGGCGCCCGCGCCACCCTGGGACTGACCGACGATCAGCACTTTGTTGGCCAGCCCCGGAACGCCCGCAACCACGGCTTTTGCCGCGTCGAGAATGCCGTAGGCGGCCATGCGATTGTTCAGCAGCGGGTGACCGCCGGGGACGCCGAGGCCCTGATAGTCAGTGGCGACGATGGCATAACCTTCATCCAGCCAGCGGCTGAGGTATTGCACGTCACGGTAGGAGCGACCTTGCCAGGACGGCGCGCACACATCGGCCACACCGACCGTGCCATGCCCCCAGCTGGCGACCGGCCAACCACCGGCGGGCGCCTTGCCTTTGGGCAGGAACAACGTGCCGGAGACCACGATCGGCGTCTTGTTGTCGATGCCGTCGGTGGAGGTGTAGAGAATCCGCTGCGCACTGGCGGCGTTGGGCAGGCTCAGGGTTTTTTCCAGCGGCTCGCTGCGCAGCAGTTTGCCTGGCGTGGCCGGGATCACCTCTTGCCAGGTGTAGAACGCCGAGACGCGGCCATCGCCTTGTTGCGGGTCGGGTTTGGGGGCGTGGGCACCGGCGGCCATGGCACTCATGGACAGCGCCAGGACGCTCAGACCGAAAACGAATTGTTGCGGCAGTTTCATCTGGATTTCCCTATTCATGGATTGTTGCTGACCTGGCCGCGCAGGGCCGGCCAGTAGTCGGTGAGTTTCAGATCGATCAGCGCCTGGTTGGTGAAACCGGTGGCCAGCGAAGGGGTGATGTCGTAGGTGTCGCGAATCAGGTGATTGGCCAGCGCATAGGCGGTCAGCGCCTGATAGTGAGCCTTGAGTTGCTGGTCGCTTTTCGGCGCCCAGCGGTCTTTCCAGGCCACGGGATCGTTCTGGTCGTCGCGGCGCAGCACGCTTTCAGCGGTGCCGGCGCGGGAGGAGAGTTCGTAGTAGGCGTCCTGGTTTTGTTCCTGGGAGATCCACCAGGCGGCTTTGATCCAGGCGGTTGCCAGCAGTTGAGTAATGTCCGGGTGCTGCGCGACAAAACTGTCGGTGCCCCAGAGGTCGGAGACCAGACGCCAGTCGTTGGCGCCTTGCTTGGTCGACCAGATGATCTTGCCGACGCCTTTGTCTTCCAGCGCATAGGCTTCGCTGAGCAATACGGCCGCATCGACTTTGCCAGCGGACACCGCTGCGGCGCCGACTTGCGGATTGAGGTTGGCGATCTTGAAATCGTCGAGCTTCAGGCCCTTGCTGGCGAGGAAGTTGCTGAACGCGAACTCCCACGGACGACCGCGATGCAGGGCCAGGCGTTTACCCTTGAGGTCGTCGATGCTGTTGGCGCTGGAACCGGCGGGCACCACCAGATAGATGTTGTTGCCGCTGCCCCCGGGCACGATCAGCTTGCCCGGCACGCCGCCAGCCCCGGCAATGACGGAAGGCAGGTCGCCGCGCACGGCAAAGTCGATGCTGTTGTTGCTGAAGCCTTCGTTGATCTGTGGTCCGGCGCCGGCGTGGGGCAGGGCGATCCAGTCGAGCTTCACGCCGCGTTGCGCCAGTTGCTGTTCCAGCCAACCGTCCTCGATCACCCGCCCGGCGATCCCGCCGAATACCGGTTTGCCACCCTGCGTATACGCGACGATAGCGATCTTCACCGACGCCGGTGCCTGTCCGGCCAGCGCCGTGGCACTGAGCAGAAACCCGGTCAAGGCGACCAGGCTGTTGCGCCAGAAACGTTTCATTGAACTCTCCCTAAATGGCTATTGGCGAAACACGGTCTTTGTAGGAGCCGGCTTGCCGGCGATGAGGCCTTCAAGCCTGGCGGCGTTTTTGCCGACGCCATCGCCAGCAAGCCGGCTCCTACAGGGTTTTGCGGTGTCCGATGCTGCTGCGTTGTGAACGCAGTCTTTGTAGGAGCCGGCTTGCTGGCGATGGGGTCTTCAAGCCTGGCGGCGTTTCTGAGGACGCCATCGCCGGCAAGCCAGCTCCTACAAAGTTTTGCGCTGTACATGGGAGAGAGCAGATTGCATGCCACTGCGCGAAAAACGCGCTGCAGGCCGCGCAGGGACTGGGTTTCAGGGCGAGGGGAGGGAGCGACCGGGAGCATGGGGTGTTGATGGGCAAGCAGGCCGGTGCGTACCAATTGCTGCTCCAGCAGCAGGCTGGCAGCAGTTGTGTTGCATATGGTTTTTGGGAATATATAAATACTAATTAAGAATTTTTTAGTCTAAACAACTTCATGCACTATTGAGCACGCGCTTTTACTGCCAGGAATGCACCATGTCGCTGATCACTCATCCAAACGCTCGCGAATTGACCAAGTCGGTGCGGGCCACCGTCCTGGTGTTCAAGGACCCGCGCTCCCAGGAATTGCTCAGCCGCATCGAGCGCCTGGCGCCCAGTGAAGCCAACACATTGATCATTGGCGAGACCGGCACCGGCAAGGAACTGGTCGCTCGGCATATCCACAATTTGAGCCGCCGCGGACGCGAACCCTTCGTGGCGGTGAACTGCGGTGCGTTTGCCGAAACCCTGGTGGAAAGTGAGCTGTTCGGCCACGAAAAAGGCGCCTTCACCGGCGCCACGACCAACAAGGCCGGGTGGTTCGAAGCGGCCAATGGCGGCACGCTGTTTCTCGATGAAATCGGTGATCTGCCGTTGAACATGCAGGTCAAACTGCTGCGGGTCTTGCAGGAGCGCGAAGTGGTGCGCCTGGGCTCGCGCACGCCGATCCCGATCAACGTAAGGCTGGTGGCTGCAACCAACGTCAACCTCGCGGATGCTGTCGTCGCCGGGCATTTTCGCGAGGACCTGTTTTACCGTCTGCACGTCGCGACCATTCGCCTGCCGCCCTTGCGCGAACGACCGGGCGACATCCTGCCGCTGGCCGAGTTTTTCCTCGAAGAACATTGCCAGCGCCTGGGCTACAACCGCGCGTCGTTGAGCGTCGAAGCCGAACGCAAGCTGCTGGAGCACAGCTGGCCAGGCAACATCCGCGAGCTGGAAAACTCCATTCACCACGCGTTGCTGGTGTGCCGCAATCAGCGGGTCGCCCCGGCGGATCTGCACCTGGTGGACATGCGTTCCTCCGGCATCCGCCAGGAACAGGCCAGCCAAACCAGCCACGCCGTCGCCGGCCCGGTGGACCTGGAAGCCGCCCTCAACGCGCTGTTCGAACAGAACATCCCGGACCTTTACGAACATATCGAAGAAACCATTTTCCGCGCGGCGTACCGGTTCTGCCACGGCAACCAGTTGCAGACCGGACGCCTGCTGAACATCAGCCGCAACATCGTCCGGGCGCGGCTGGAGAAAATCGGGGAGTTGAACAAGACACTGGCGGTGGAGGAATAGTCCTCGTCGTCGCTTTATTTCTGATTCGTCCACTCACAGCGAGCATTTCATGGCAACTCCTTACAAGCGTTCAGCGTTGACCCTCCTGGCGGCCTCCCTGGCGGCGATGAGTGCGTTACTCAGTCCCGGCGCGCAGGCCGAAGGCAAGATCAGCATCGCCCAGCAATTCGGCATCGGTTATCTGATTCTGGATCTGGTTCGCGACCAGCAACTCATCGAGAAGCACGGCAAGGCCCAGGGCCTCGATATCAAGGTCGACTGGAACAGCATCTCCGGTGCCACGGCGATGAACGAAGCGCTGTTGGCCGGCGCGCTGGATGTGGTGTCGGCGGGCGTGCCACCGATGCTGACGATCTGGGATCGCACCAAGGGCAAACAGAACGTCAAGGCGATTGCCTCGCTGGGCTCGATGCCCAACTATTTGCTGACCAACAACCCGAATGTGAAGAGCCTGAAGGACTTCACCGAGAAGGATCGCATTGCCGTGCCTGCGGCCGGGGTAGGGTTCCAGTCACGCACCTTGCAGATCGAAACGGCCAGGCAGTTCGGCAATGATCACTACAAGAAATTCGACGACATCTCGATCAGCCTGGCCCACCCGGATGCGACGGCGGCGTTGATCGCCGGAGGTTCCGAGATCAACGCGCACTTCTCCAGCCCGCCGTTCCAGTATCAGGAATTGCAGAATCCCAACGTGCACAAGGTGCTGAGTTCTTACGACGTGCTGGGTGGCCAAGCCACGTTCAACGTGCTGTACACCACGGAAAAATTCCACGACGAAAACCCGAAAACCTACAAGGCGTTTTACGACGCATTGGCCGAAGCGGAAAAAATCATCAAGGCCGACAAATCCGCCGCCGCCCAGACCTACATCCGCGTCGAACAATCGAAGCTGGCCCTGCCGCTGGTTGAGAAAATCGTCAACGATCCAGAGATCAACTTCACGGTGGTGCCGCAGCGTACGGCGGTCTACGCCGAGAAACTGCAGGAACTGGGCGTGCTGAAAAACAAGGCCGCCAGCTGGAAGGACTACTTCTTCGAAGAAGCACACGGCGGCGCCGGCAGCTAAATACACCGCCAAACCACTGTAGGAGCCGGCTTGCTGGCGATGACGTCCTCAAATCCACCGCAACGTTTGAAGGCCCTATCGTCGGAACGCCGCCCGCAGCAAGCCGGCTCCTACAAGACCGTGTTCGCAGCTCCGAAGCATCTGCACACCACAAATCCCTGTAGGAGCTGGCTTGCCAGCGATGGCGCCCTCAGCAACGCCGCAGGGTTTGAAGGCCTCATCGCCGGCAAGCCGGCTCCTACAGGTCCGTGTTTGCAATGCGGCTGCATTTAGTAGAGGCCGGCTCTTACAGGTTCGGCGCAATCCCTCAATCCCGAACACACCCGAAATCTGTAGGAGCCAGGCTTGCCAGCGATGGCGCCCGTGAAGTCGCCATCGCCGGCAAGCCGGCTCCTACAGGTCCGTGTTTGCAATGCGGCTGTATTTAGTTGAGGGCGGCTCTTAAAGGTTCGGCGCAATCCCTCAATCCCGAATTCACCCGAAATCTGTAGGAGCCGGCTTGCCGGCGATGGCGTTCATGAAAACGCCATCGCCGGCAAGCCGGGCTCCTACCAAAAGCGTGTCGGTCTTAGAGTTCCATGCCCAGGAAGATCAGCGTATTGCCATGGGCTTCAGCCGCGGCACGCTGGTTGTAGCTGTCGCGATGTGAGCAGTTGAAGCCGTGCTCGGCTTCCGGGTACACGACAATTTCCACGTTATCGTTGTTGTCGAAACGCTCGGCGATTTTCTCCACGGCTTCCAGCGGGATATGGCTGTCCTGCTCGCCGAAGTGCATCAGCAGCGGCACTTCGATTTCGTCGGCGCGGTCCAGTTGGTTCTGGATGCCGCCGCCGTAGTAGGCGATCGCCACGTCCACCAGCCCATTGGCAGCGGTGTGGTAGGAGAGCAAGCCGCCGAAGCAGTAGCCGATGGAGGCAATGCCGCCATCCAGACCCGGTTTTGCTTTCAGGGCGTCGATGGCCAGCTCGATGTCTTTCTGCGCTTTGCCGACGTCGGTGGCGTTCATCAATTCGACGGCGCGTTTCCAGCCGGCTTCGTCGTAGGTCAGTTCAATGCGCGGGCCGTTGCGCCAGAACAGGTCCGGTACGATTACCAGGTAGCCGTCGGCGGCATATTGCTCGGCGACCGAGCGGATGTGTTCATTCACACCGAAGATCTCCTGGATCAGCACAATCCCCGGGCCTTTGCGGGTATGTGGAATCGCCAGGTAAGCGCCGAATTTACCTTCAGCGCTATCGATCTCGATCCATTGGGTGGTCACGCTCATGGTGGCTCCTGTCTTCGCAAGTGAGTTGGGGCGTAGCTTAATGCGGCTGTGTGGCTTTGAAGCTCGTCAGCCCCTGCATCCGTTTCCACCAGCTGTTGAAGCCGTCCACGGCAAATACCTGCGGCGCATCCGGGGTCATCGCGATGTAGGCGCAACCCGGTGCCAGGTAGAAGTCGCCGATGCTCGGTTCAAGGCCGGCGATATACGGATCGGTGCCTTTAATCTTCATCAACTCGCGCAGCACTCGTTTCGAGTTCTCGATGCCTTGGCGGCGCGAATCCTCATTCTGCCCGCCAATGAAGTCGGGAAACAGATGGTAGCCGAACACCGAGACCAGCGCGCCATAACCGTAGGAATCATAAATGCCCTGGGCCATGTGGGTACGCGCACGGTCGTGGGCGTTGTCCGGGGTGATTGACGGGCCGGGCAGGACTTCGTCCAGGTAGGCAATGATCGCACCGGTTTCGATCACCCGAAAGCCGTCGTGGTCGACGACGGGCACCTTGCCGAACGGGTGACGCACCAGATGCTCCGGCAGGTGCGGTTCCCCTTTGATCACGTTGACCTGCACCTGCTCGAAGTCCGCGTCTTTTTCCACCAGCAACATCTTCACTGTGCGCACATAAGTACTGCCGTCAAAACCGTAGAGAGTGAGACTCATGGCGATTGCTCCTGTTCTATTGGGAGTGGCAGGTACGTTATCGAAACGCTGGCGCCTCAGCGGTGGTTGCGACGCCAGAAGAAGCGAGCCAACAACGTATCGAGACTGAGCTTGCCGGCACCCGAGAGCAACAGCGGCATCAGGGCGGCGAGGTAAATCAGCGGCAGTTTGAAGTTGCCGTGGCCCTTGTTGCTGATGGCGTAACCCTGAGCAAGCTCACTCAATGTAGACCAATCGGCCGGCCAGTGGACGGCGGCCGTCGCCACAAGGGTGACCACGATCAACGCGATGGCCGAAATCCGCGTGCCAAGGCCGACGAGGATGGCGAGGGCGCAAAGCAGTTCGGCCCACATCGACAGTTCCCAGTTCAGCGTCGCCGGTATCTGGTCGAAGGGAAACGGGAAGCGATCCTGAATGTCGGCGAACCAGTTTTCGCCATTCCATTTTTCCAGGCCTGACTCGAAAAATTCCCAGGCAATGAACAACCGCAGGGTCAATGGGGCGAGCCAGCTACCGGCACGGTCAAGGTTCAGGTGCAGGCCTTTCACGGCCGACGAGATTGCAGAGTTCATGGACGTGGTCTCCGTTCAGTCAGGGATGCGGGGCTCGCGGCCCCGCGCAAGGGTTACTCGCCGGCGCCGCACTTGCCTTCGCCGCATTTGCCTTCAGCCGGTTTTTCCGCGGTGTCGGCGTGGGCCTGGCTGTAGCCGTGGGCCAGCTGTTTCATGCTGAACGCTTCGGACTCGGAGGCCGATGCGACGTTGGACAGGGCCAGGCCGCCGGCGATGATCAGGCCGAGGGTCAGGGAAGAAGTCGAGAGCTTGAACATGGTGATACTCCGTAACATTGAGTGAGTTGAGCGCTTTGATCGGCTGAGCCAATCGACAGGCACATTTCATCAATCGGGTGTATCTGCGATGTGTCGTTGGGGTGGGGTTTTATGGACGGGGTGTGTCAAGGACGGGGCTGTACACACTCTGATACGTAACCCCCGAAATTTCCTTGGCCTACACAAATCCTTGTAGGAGCCGGCTTGCTGGCGATAGCGGTGGGTCAGTCGATACATTAATTGCCTGAACGGACGCTATCGCCAGCAAGCCGGCTCCTACAATGGCATTCCAATTCACAACTGTGATCCGCTGCTGACCACCAGCGTCTAGCGTCAGTGTCCCCGCAATCCCTTGGGGCGAGACTTCGGAACCCGGCATGCAAGCGCTGTTGAACGAGATCCTTGACGCAGTTCGGCCCCTGATCGGTCAGGGCAAGGTGGCTGACTACATTCCTGCCCTCGGCACCGTGCCGGCCAATCAGCTGGGCATCGCCGTGTATGGCAACGACGGCGAGCTGTTTTGCGCCGGTGACGCCCACACGCCGTTCTCGGTGCAGAGTATTTCCAAGGTGTTCAGCCTGGTGCAGGCCATCGAGCACTCCGGCGAAGCCATCTGGCAGCGCCTGGGGCACGAGCCTTCCGGGCAGCCGTTCAACTCGCTGGTGCAGCTGGAATTCGAACGCGGGCGCCCGCGCAATCCGTTCATCAACGCCGGTGCGCTGGTGATCTGCGACATCAACCAGTCGCGCTTTGCCGCACCGGCCTTGTCGATGCGCGATTTCGTCCGGCGCCTGTCGGGCAATCCGCAAGTCATGGTGGACGGCAAGGTCGCCGAGTCCGAATACCAGCACCGGGCGCGCAACGCCGCCATGGCGTACCTGATGCAATCCTTCGGCAATTTTCACAACGATGTCGAAGCGGTGCTGCGCAGCTACTTCAGCCATTGCGCCCTGCGCATGAGCTGCGTGGACCTGGCGCGGGCGTTCTGCTTCCTGGCCAACGACGGCTTCTGCAAGCACAGCGGCGAACAGATTCTCAGCGGCCGCCAGACCCAGCAAGTCAATTCCATCATGGCCACCAGCGGCCTCTATGACGAGGCGGGCAACTTCGCCTATCGCGTCGGTTTGCCCGGCAAGAGCGGCGTGGGCGGCGGGATCGTCGCGGTGGTGCCGGGGCAGTTCACGGTGTGCGTCTGGTCGCCGGAACTCAACACCGCCGGTAACTCACTGGCGGGCATGGCCGCGCTGGAACTGCTGAGCCAGCGGATTGGCTGGTCGGTGTTCTGATCGCTGGTCTGGGTTTTTTTCGTCGGATTGGATCTTTTATCCAGCATTGATCATTCGTATTGTCCGCGCCTTTGACGCAGTGCGTCGGGGCGTAGGGGAATGACGATGAATTTCACGTGGCGCAGGAAAACCACCGGGTACAACGTCGATCCGGCCTTGCAGGTGATCTCGCAGCCAGTCACGGCAGGCGTCGATGAAACCCAAATGGAAGCCCATAAGGCCGAGTTGCGCGACCGCGATTTTTTCCGTGGCCTGGCGCAGCACCTGCTGATCTGCGGCAATTCGCTGTCGCCGGTCAGCGAATCGTTCTCGATGCTCAACCAGCGCCTCAAACTCAATCACCAACGGGCGGAAACCGTCGCCCGCGCGGCCATCGACAACCGTGAGCAGGTCAGCCACCTGCAGGAACAATCGCGAGTCATGGCCGCGGGCCTGGACGCGCTGGAAGACGTGATCACCCATTTGGTGGGCCGCGCCAGCGAAATCGACCGCATCGTCGATCTGATCAGCGACATCGCCCGCAAGACCAATCTGCTGGCACTCAACGCGGCCATCGAGGCTGCCCGTGCCGGGGACACTGGACGCGGCTTCGCGGTGGTGGCCGGTGAAGTGCGGCTGCTGGCGGAAAAGACTGCCGAAGCGACCCGGGAAATCGTCAAGGAAACCTCGGCCATCCAACAGGAAATCAGCCAGGCCAAACAGGCGATTTCGCAACAGAGCCAAGTCTCCAACGCCTTCGGCGCGGTGATCGACAAAACCGCCGAGGCCATGGCCGGCATGTACGACGAGGCGCAGCAGATGCAGCGCGAAATCGACCAGTCGCACCTGCTGTCGGATGTCGAGCTGGCCAACCTGCAAGAGCTGACGCTCAAGGTCACGGTATACGACCGCCTGCTCAATCCCAAGCCGCATTCACCGCTGATCCTGCCCGACGAAACCCAGTGCCTGTTCGGTCAGTGGTACTACAGCGATCAGAACCGCAACCAGCAGCGTGACGCCGATTTTCGGCGGATGGAAGTGCCGCATCGGTTGGTTCACAGCAGCGGTCAGGCCGCGCTGGATGCCCATGGCCGGGGCGAGCTGGAAGAGGCGCTCAAGCACGTGGGGCAGATGGAGGACGCGAACGCGGCGGTGATGCGCACGGTCAAGGGATTGCTGCACGCGCGGCTGCAATCCCCGATGGGCCGTTGAGTCAGAGCGGTAGCGCCTCGACCCGGTTGCACAGGTGCGCCAGTGTCTGGTCGTCAAGCACCGTGGTGACGTCCAGATGCTCCTGCGCCTGAAACAGATTCATCGCGTCCCGGGTCCGTTTGCCAACGATGCCGTCGACAGGGCCGGGATGCCAGCCAAGGTAGGTCAAATAGGCCTGCGCCATGCGGATCCTCAAGTCCGGTGTGCCGCCATAGGAGAACTTCTGATACGCGGCGCTGAGCCGCAAGTCGTAGTTGTTGATGGCGTAATTGGGGCCATTGTAGATCCGGGCAAAGTTGGCCCAGTCCTTGGCGCGCAAGGGTTTCACCGAGCCGCCTTCGATCAGTTCGCCAATGGCGCACAGCAACTGTTGGTTTTCACCGGCGACCATCTGTTTGACCATCGCCTCGACATCCGCCGAGTTCGTTTGCCGGAAATTGAACCCCATCGTCTGGCCCAGTCCCCACGAAGCACTTTGCAAAGCGGCGTCCCTGTCCAGGTTCATGGCCAGTTTCAATCGGTCATATTGATGCGCCTCGGATGCACCATAGTTGCCGGGTTGTTTGTTGCTGATGTCGGGGTTTTGGGCGTCGAACCGTCGTTGGGTGAGCCGGCTGAAAACGTGACGCTCAAACAGGATTTTTGGACGGCGATCGGTGAAGAATCCGTTGCCGGAGGTTTCTACCGCTAAAACCGCCCAGAGTTGCGCAGCACTGACTTTGGCCAGGTCCAGCGCATTGGCCAGGCCTTCATCGTCCAGCGCCGCGCCATGACTTCTGAATTCATCGTTCATGACGGCCTCCTTGGGAAAAGGAAACGCTGTTGTTCCTCTTTTAGCGTAGGAGCGCGGGGGGACGGGCGGCGGGGATTGCGATCATCGGTTGCTTTGCTGGCGGTGCAGGCCGGGCATGTTCGGAGCGAGTAAACAGGGCGGATGGCGGTTTGGTTTTTTTGGGGGGATTGGGTACATATCCGTTTCTTTGGTTTCGGCTGCTAATGGTTTCGCCCTTACGGCGAGTCACTTGGAAGAGCCCCAAGTAACCAAGGGCTCTTGCCCCTTTCGTTCGGTGCCTCGCCTAGGCTCGGCATGCCCTCGCTCCGGTCCTGCTCCGTGGGCCCGCC
>Ga0208635_100249_pt1 | contig 15941 bp, 22 predicted proteins | sample LakWasMe93_HOW11_2_FD_183915 | JGI IMG/M metagenome (GOLD analysis project Ga0208635, IMG submission 183915) | Freshwater sediment methanotrophic microbial communities from Lake Washington under simulated oxygen tension - Sediment Metagenome... | ecosystem: Environmental > Aquatic > Freshwater >...
GGCTACTTAGACATGACACCAATCCCTTGTAGGAGCTGGCTTGCCGGCGATAGCGGTGGGTCAGCCAACATATTTATTGACTGGACGGACGCCATCGCCAGCAAGCTGGCTCCTACAGGGATTCGTGTGTGCTTTTGATTTTCACCACTCATCAGGCCGAGCGTTAGCTTGCCTTCAGCTTTTGATCTGAGCGCCCCCTCGAGAGCATGCCGAGCCACAGCGAGGCACCGAACGAAAGGGCGAAACCGCCAGCCGCCATCATCGCAGCAACGGATAGGCCACCAACCTGACCAGCGATTGGAAACAATAACCACCCGGTCGGATTCGGTCGCGCCATTGACCTTCAGGAAGGACGCAATGCCATGGCTAATCTGTTCAAGCTGACGATAACTGCACGTCACGTCGTGAGAGACGACCGCAATGGCGTCAGGCGAGCGCTGTGCCTGTTGCAAGAAGTCCATGAATATCGGGCGATCGGCACGATACTCCAGATTAAGCGTCGGATTTGGGCGATGATCCTGCATCTTGGATTTATGCTCCGCATGATCTGTACGAGATTAACGTCGTGCCCCGGAAATACTGACTGAGGTCAGTCCCCCTCACCTCAGTCTGCTACCTTTCCCCCGTTCATTGGGTACCCGGCATTCTGGAGGCATCGCATGCGCCCTCTTCGCACCATCACCCGCCCCTGGCTGCAATCACTGCTGTTGCTGGGCAGCGTCATCGCGGGCATGTCCAATGCCGAGCCACGGCCGGGGCACATGGTCTATCTGCGCACGATTGATCCGAGCATCGAGCAAGACATTCGCTACGCCAGCCCCCACAACTTCACCGGTCACCCACTCGACGGTTATGCCGCCGCCGAATGCCTGTTGACGCTGGACGCCGCCAGGGCGCTCGCCCGGGTACAAGCGTCGTTGCGCACGCAAGGCTACGGTTTGAAGGTGTTTGATTGTTATCGCCCGAATCGGGCGGTGGCCGATATGGGCCGCTTTGCCACCGAACCGGGCGACCCACGCAAGGCCGAGTTCTACCCGCGTGTGGACAAGCAGGACTTCTGGCGCCTGGGGTATGTGGCGCGGGTGTCGAATCACTCCAGAGGCTCGACCGTGGACCTGACACTCACCGGGCCCAAGGCGTTGCCCGCCAGCGCCTGGACGCCCTCGGCCACGCAGGTCGATTGCACCGCCCCCTACGATCAGCGCTGGCATGACGGCGCACTCGACATGGGCACCGGCTTCGATTGCTTCGATGAGCGGGCGCATACCGCCAACCCGACGATCAATGCGACCGCGCAGGACAATCGCCAGCGGCTCGGCAGCGCCATGGCAAAAGAGGGTTTCTCCGGGTACTCGAAAGAATGGTGGCACTTCACTTATGGCAGCGCACAGGCACCGAACAACGTGATGGATTTCCCCATTACGCCGCTCGACGCCAACGCAGCACTCGACACCAGCCATCAGTTGATTGTGGTCACCACAAAAAACTGGGATGACCTGCAAGGCAGCGCCCAGCGCTATGAACGCGACGGGAACACCTTCCGCAAATATGGCGAGGCGTTTGCGGTGGTGGTCGGCAAAAACGGCATGGCTTGGGGCAAAGGGTTGGACAACGTTGAGCCAGGCGCAGAACCCGTCAAACACGAAGGCGATGGAAAAGCCCCGGCCGGGATTTTCAAGCTGGGAACAGCGTTCGGTTACGAGACCAGGGCCGACACGAAACTGCCCTACCTCGCACTGACAGCGACCACCGAATGCGTGGACGACAGCCATTCCGGACACTACAACACTCTGGTCGACGGCGCGGCGATGCCCAAGGACTGGAACAGCTCAGAACGCATGCGCAGCGAAGAAGGCTATCGCAAAGGCATTGTCATCGAGCACAACACACCGGCGTCCCCCGCCTCGGGCTCGTGCATCTTTTTCCACATCTGGCGTAGCCCGACATCGCCGACGGCGGGTTGCACGGCCATGGATCAGGCGGACATCAGCCGATTGTTCGACTGGCTCGATCCGCAACAGTCTCCCCTGCTGGTGCAAATGCCCGAGGCGCAATACGAGCACGTTCGCGAGCGCTGGAACCTGCCGGAACGGTGATCGGTCAGCCCTGCTTCAAATCCAGGCAATAGGTGTAGTAACCCGTATCGCGCACATAGCCCAAGGCTTCATACAACCGCTGCGCACCGTGATTGTCCGTGGCGGTTTCCAGCACCAGGCCTTTGGCGCCGCTCAATACCGCGAAGTCGCGCGCGGTGTTCATCAGCCGCGTTGCGACCCCGCGCCCTCGGGCGGCAGGCGCGGTGAACAGGTCGCCGAGCAGCCAGGTGCGATGCGCGTCGATAGACGAAAAAGTCGGGAACAACTGGACGAAACCCAGTGCTTCGCCGCCGGCGTCCCGAGCGCAGAAGATCACGGACTCATCCCGGGCAATGCGCTCGGCGATAAAGTGGCGGGACTGATTCAGGTTCGAAGGCTGACCATAGAAACCCCGATAGGCGTCGAAGAGGCTGGCGACTTGATCGATGTGCGTTGCGTCGGCGCGATGTACCTGAACATCCATCTCAATGGTCTCCGTGCGGTTCACGACTCATGGTAGTAGTACAGCTTGTTGATGATGACCCAGCGATCATCGATCTTCAGTAACGACAGGTAATCGGTAAACCTCATCCCTGCATAATCATCGATGATTTTTACGGCGGCGGCGTCGCCTGTTATGTCCAGGTCAATCACTTCCCAAAAAGGCTTCACCTCTTTTGCTGCCGGGCCTTCGGTTTTGATCGCGTCGACAAACTCATCAAGGGACAGCCATTCAAGCGCTTTTTGGAAGTGACCGATGATGCGACACGACGGATGAAATGCCTTTCGCAACGAGGCTTCGTCAGCGAAGACCATACCCTCGACATAGTGTTTGACGGCTTCTTTGACAGACTCTTTTTCTGCGGAATCAGTTGTCATGTCTCACCTCCACTTCTGCTAACGCATTCTGGATTGTTCGCAAGGGCGCCCGCGAACGATCAGGTCGTTTGGTCGAACGGATCTTGCGGGCGATGTCCACAAACGGCGTGACGATCAGGCTGTAAACCGTCAGGTAACGCTCAGAATCCTGCTCACCGGTGCCGAACCGCAGGGCTTCGGGTTTCGACGTGGTGACGTAGAGCGTGCCGAACATCCAGTCCCACAGTGACAGGTTGATGCTGAAGTTCTTGTTGAAATGGTGCGGTGCGTCGCTGTGATGAATCTGGTGCTGGGCCGGGCTGTTCAGCACATGTTCGAACACCGGGCCGAACGACAGCCAGACATGACTGTGACGCAGGTTTCCCACCAGCCCGTTGAGGATGAACACCAGCCAGGTCACGCCGAACAAAGTATAGCGGCTGATCTCGCCGCCGCAGGCGTACCAGAAGACGCCGGCATAGGCGCCGATGCCGATAATCGTCGAGAGCTTTTCGACAATCTTTTCCACGAAATGAACCCGGCTGGCGGTCGCTGGAACCAGCACCGACGCCGAATGATGGACCTTGTGGAATGCCCACAGCCATTTGGAATGGAAGGCGCGGTGCGCCCAGTAGGCCATGAAGTCTTTCACCAGAAAAACGCCCAGCCCGTAGAGCAAGGACAGTGAAAGATTCTGCTCCACTTGCACCCGCGCGCCCCACAGGTTGGTGAAAAAGGCGATGTAGTCTCCGGAGCGCAGGACGAGCGGGTCCACCAGACCGACAATCGGCAACACCAACGCCACTTTCAGAATCGCCCGCACGAAGTAGTAGCGGTAATCGAGCAACGCCGAACGATGGAAATACACCCGACGCCCGCCGATGAACTGCCCGAACGACTGCGCGTCGGTGAGACCTCGATGTTTCCTGAACCGGAACAGGGCGTAAGCGATGCTGTAAGACGAGAACAGAAACAGTACACCCATGCGCCCGTTCAGATCGAAAAGGCCCAGAAACTGGCGAGTGACGGGCTCAATCACCCACTCGGTCAGGCCGTTAAAAAGCAGCACAAGGGCATCCACCAGGAGCTTGCCTCCCTCAAAGAAAAGGTATTGAAATTTAACCGCAATAGAGAACGGTTCTTAAGTGTAGATTGAGTTCAAGCCTCTGCACATCCCCCCACTCAGAGATTGGATCTGCTTCCTCGCCACAGGGTTTGCGGCTGACGTAAAGTCGCGGGACTTACCGGAGGCCAACATGAGCGAACCCACCCCCACGATCTACCTGTCCGATACATCCGACCGGGCGCTGTTCGACCGGATCGCCGATGAATTGCAGGTTTTCGATTAGAAAAAATCGATGGGGACGCACCCCAATCCGTAGGAGCCCGGCTTGCCGGCGATGGCGTCCGTGAAATCGCCATCGCCGGCAAGCTGGCTCCTACAGGGTTTGCGTGAACCCTAAATCTCCAACACCCTCGCGATTTGTAGGAGCCGGCTTGCTGGCGAAGGCGTCCATGAAATCGCCATCGCCGGCAAGCCGGACTCCTACAGGGTTTGTGTGAACCCTAAATCTCCAACAACCTCGCGATTTGTAGGAGCCGGCTTGCCGGCGATGGCGTCCGTGAAATCGCCATCGCCAGCAAGCCGGCTCCTACAGGGTTGGGCGGGGCCCGTCATCATGGGTGCTAGAAGGTGATGTCCGCCGCGGGTATCACGTCGATTCGCGCCACTGAACCGGTCAAATGCGCCAGGTCCTTGTTGTGCTCGGCGATGATGTCTTCGGCGGGGATGTTGCCGTTGTCGACCGTGGAGTGAGCGTCAGCCGCCAGCACCACGTCGTACCCCAGTTGCAGCGCCTGACGCACTGTGGCGTTGACGCAATAGTCGGTTTGCAAACCGCAGATGACCAGGCATTCGAAATCCTGCACCGGCAGCAGCTTTTGCAGGTTGGTCTGGTAGAACGAATCCGGTGTGGTCTTGCGTACGTGCCAATCCTTGGGCGAGGTTTCCAGTCCTTCGGCCAGTTGCCAGCCGTCAGCGTTATACGCCAGCGGACTGCCTGTCTCCTCATGCTGGATCAGCACCACCGGAATCCCGGCCTTTCGGGCACGGGCGCCGAGCCCGTTAATGGTGTCGATGACACGTGAGATTTCGAAGCACTCGTACTCGCCCGTGCAAAGTGCTTGCTGGACATCGATGATCAACATTGCGGTGGTCATGGTTCCATCCTTGATCTGTCGTTGGATCTGGGGACAGAAACTAAATCCGTCCCCTTCCAAACACAACCCTCAATAACCGAGAGACAACCCCGTGTTACGACGCGGATCGTTCGCTCCGTAGAAACGGTTTTTGCCCACCGGTTTACCTTCCAGCGACGGCGCCCCGACCAGGATCGCCGCGATATGGTTAGCATCCTGCGGCCCGGTAAACTTGTGGCCCCAGCTTTCAAGCAGTTTCACCGTGTCCGGACTGGTGGTGAACGCCTCCAGGTTGGTCTCCTCCGGCAACCACTGCTGGTGAAAACGCGGCGCATCCACCGCCTCCTGAATGTTCATGCCGTAGTCGATCACGTTGAGGATGGTCAGCAAGGTCGCGGTGATGATGCGGCTGCCGCCAGGGGTGCCGACGACCATCACGACTTTGCCGTCCTTGGTGACGATGGTCGGGCTCATGGACGACAGCGGCGCCTTGCCCGGCGCGATGGCGTTGGCCTCCCCTTGCACCAGACCGTACATGTTCGGCACGCCGATTTTCGAGGTGAAGTCGTCCATCTCGTCGTTGAGGATGACCCCGGTTTTGCTGGCCATGACCCCGGCGCCAAACCAGTCGTTCAAGGTGTAGGTCACCGACACCGCGTTGCCCCATTTATCGACGATGGAGTAATGAGTGGTGTTGCTGCCTTCGTGCGGCGCGACGCCGGGTTTGAGCTCGCGGGACACGCCGGCCTTTTGCGGATTGATGGCCGCGCGGATTTTGCTCGCGTAGTTTTTATCCAGCAGATGGGCGATCGGATTTTTCACGAAGTCCGGGTCGCCGAGGTAACTGTTGCGGTCGACATACGCGTGGCGCATGGCTTCGATCTGGTAATGCATACCCTGCGCCGAGCGGTACCCCAGGTCTTTCATCGGGTAGCCGTCGAGGATGTTCATGATCTCGCAGATCACTACGCCGCCGGAGCTTGGCGGTGGTGCCGAGACCACGTGGTAGCCACGGTAATCGCACTCGATGGGGGCCAGTTCGCGGGTTTTGTATTTGTCGAGGTCGGCCTGGGTGATGATGCCTTTGTTGGCCTGACTGGAGGTGACGATCGCGTCAGCGACCCAGCCCTTATAGAAACCGTCGGTGCCCTTCTCGGAGATTTCCCGCAGGGTTTTGCCCAGGTCTTTTTGCACCAGCTTCTGGCCGACCTGCATCGGCTCGCCGTTGCTCAGGAAGATCGAGCCGGAATCTTTCATGTCCTTTTTGAAGACGTCGGTGGCGGACTCCAGCAAATCGACATCGCCCTGCTCCAGCACAAAGCCCTCTTCAGCGAGTTTGATCGCCGGGGCGATCACTTCCTTGCGCGGTTTGGTGCCGTAGGTTTTCAGCGCCAGTTCCATGCCGGACACGGTGCCCGGCACGCCGACCGCCAGATGACCACGGGTGCTGAGGTCCGGGACGACGTTGCCCTCTTTGTCGAGGTACATGTCGGCAGTGGCGGCCAGCGGGGCTTTTTCGCGGAAGTCGAGGAAGGTCTTGCGCCCGTCCGCCAGTTGAATGGTCATGAAACCACCGCCGCCCAGGTTACCCGCCGCGGGATACACCACCGCCAGCGCATACCCGACCGCGACGGCGGCATCGACGGCGTTACCACCGTTCTTGAGCACATCGACGCCCACATGACTGGCCAGATGTTGGGCCGTGACCACCATGCCGTTTTCGGCGGCGACGGGGGCGACGGAAGCGGCGTGAGCCGCCAGGCAACTGAGTGCCAATGAAGTCGCGATGAGCGATTTGGCAAAAGGTTCGAACTTCATGAGTCGGTCTCTTTTTGTTTTTAGGGTCGGTAAAAAAACAGAGAAAACGTTTCAAGAGCAGTACGCAGTATGGTCGGGATTGCGTATTGCGCCTCTCCGTCGAGGCAGTATGCTTACCGCCTGCTCACCTGTTTTCGGAGTCCGCCCGCATGAGTTACACCTTCACCACCATGGCGTCGCCGGTCGGCGAGTTGAAGCTGGTTGCGAACGGTTCGAGACTGGCGGCCATCCTCTGGGAAAACGACAAACCGAATCGCGTACGGCTCGGGCCGATGAGTGAGGCGGCGGACAACCCGGTCCTGGTGCGCGCGGTTCAACAGTTGCAGGAATACTTCGCCGGCACACGAAACCGCTTCGACCTGGAACTGGATTTTGCCGGGACGGACTTTCAGAAAAAGGTGTGGCAGGCCCTGCTGACCATTCCCTTCGGCGAAACGCGCAGCTATAGCCAGATTGCCGAGCAGATCGGCAACCCGAGCGCAGTGCGTGCAGTGGGTGCGGCGAATGGCAAGAACCCGATCTCGATTATTGCGCCGTGCCATCGGGTGATCGGCGCGTCGGGGAAATTGACCGGGTTTGCAGGTGGGCTTGAGGCGAAGGAATTGCTGCTGACGCTGGAAGGCGGCCAATGGGGTGGGACCGGGCGACTGGAAGGCTTTTGATTTTTGTAGGAGCTGGCTTGCCAGCGATGGCGGCCTCAACGGCAATGCAAGCCTCAAGGTCGCTATCGCCGGCAAGCCGGCTCCTACAGGGTTTGCGTTAATCCCGGATTGCGCGACTCACCCAACATTGTAGGAGCTGGCTTGCCAGCGATGGCGACCTCGGCAGCACTGCAAGGCTTAAGGCCGAATCGCCGGCAAGCCGGCTCCTACAGGGTTTGCGTTAATCCCGGATTGCGCGACTCATGCAACATTGTAGGAGCCGGCTTGCTGGCGATGATGGCCTCGGCAGCACTGCAAGGCTTAAGGCCGAATCGCCAGCAAGCCGGCTCCTACAGATTCAGGGGGTAGTGAAAAGGTTTTTCATGGCGGCGTACTGCAGCAGCATGATGGTCTTCGCGTCGCAGATCTCCCCGCGATAAAACGCTTCCAGCGCGTCGTCGAACGGCCACTCCAGCACTTCCAGTTCTTCGGTCTCTTCTTCGAGCCCGCCGCCCTCGCCGACCTTCGATGAAGCATCGTATTCGGCGATGAAGAAATGCAGTTTTTCTGTCACCGAGCCGGGGCTCATGTAGGCCTCGAACACCTTCTGCACATGGTGCACGCGATAACCGGTTTCTTCCTCCGCTTCATCGCGGATGCGTTCTTCGGGCGCGGCGCCTTCGAGCAATCCCGCAGCCACCTCGATCAACAGACCGTCGTGACCGTTGACGAACACCGGCAAGCGGAATTGCCGGGTCAGTACGACAGTTTTCTTCTCCCGGTTGAACAGCAGAATCGCCGCACCATTGCCACGGTCGTAGACCTCGCGAGTCTGGCGTTGCCATTCGCCGTTGTTGCGCTGGTAATCGAAGGTGATTTTCTTCAGCAGATACCAGTCGTGGGACAACACCAGGGACTCGACGATGTTGACCCGCTCGGCTGTGTTCGGCATGGCAACGCATCCTTATTTCGTCAGAAAACGCCCATCTTAGACGAAGGCCCTCACGAAAGTTGAGCCTTGTATTCCTTCTCGTATTGCCTGGCGAGCGTTTCTTTCTGCTGGTCGTCGAGCAGCTTGCCGGCCATCTGGAAGAACTTCTGCTCTTCCTCCTTCAGATGGTGATGGACCTTCTCGGAGAGCTTCTTCGCGGTCGCCAGCCAAGCCGGGCTGGACATCTCGGTCTCGTCGAGTTCTTCCATCATTTCGTCCATTTCGTGATGTTCCGAAATCGCATGGCGACTGAGGTCGACACCGTTGTCGAACTCCATCAGCGGGATGTAGAAATGCCGCTCTTCTGCGGTTTCGTGTGCCTGGAGTTCGGACTTGAGCTGCTTGTAGGCTTCAACGCGCTCCGGGGTGTCGCCGCTGGTCTTGACCAATGCGACGGCGTAGGAGCGTTGGCGGTCATGGCTTTCGCGCAAGGCTTCGAAAATGTTCATTGGCAATCCTCATCGGCCGCGTTCTGGAATGACGCTGTAAAGGCTAGACATCTGCGCGCTGGCGACGGTTCCTCTGAATAACGAGGGATAGAACAATCGTCGCGACCCGGATACGCTCGTGCATCACTGCCATAAGGATGTAGCCGATGACACTCAGCATCGAACAGTCGCACAACCCGACACCGGAAGATCGCGAGGCGATCCTCGCACCGTTGCGGGCCTACAACGTCGCCCAAGCGGGGGACGGCAAAGCGCAACCGCTGGCCCTGCTGGTGCGCAATGACCAGGGCGAGATTCTCGGCGGTCTGTACGGCCGGTTTTTCTATCAATGGTTGTTTATCGAATTGCTGTCTGTGCCGGAACAAGGCCGGGGACAAGGCATCGGTTCCAGACTGATGCAGATGGCCGAAGACCTGGCGCGGGAGAAGGAATGCGTGGGGATCTGGCTGGACACCTTCGACTTTCAGGCGCCGGAGTTCTACAAGAAGCTTGGGTTCAGCGAGTTGGGGCAGATCGTTGACTACCCGCCGGGGCACAAGCGCTTCTTTTTCCAGAAGCGCCTCTGACTGACAACACACAACCCTGTAGGAGCCGGCTTGCTGGCGATGGTGTGTCAGTCGACATCTCTGTAGCTGACACACCATCGCCAGCAAGCCGGCTCCTACAAAGGGGTATTGCGGTGTTCAAAAGATCAAAGGCAGGTAGCCAGCGCCGCCAAACGGCGCTTGGCGACAAAGTCGTCATGCTGCGCGTAGTAACTCAACGCCGTCCCTGACGCATCGGTGGTCACGTCCACAAAGGACTCCGCTGAACGCGTGTAAACGGTTGACCCGCCCTTCTTGCCCGGCTGCAAATAAGCGCCCGCATCGACGCCGAATACTGCCTCGTCCTGCCAGGCGAACTGCACGCACTGGGCGACGACTTTTTCCGGTTTGTCCGAAGTCAGGGTTTTGTACGGGGTGCCCGTGCGGGCATCGTTCATCACCGAACCGGCGCATCCCGCCAGCAACGTTGCGGCCAGCGCCACCATCAGAATTCGCATTGCGTGTGCTCATCAAGAAAAAGCGGACTGTATCACCGTGGGCCGGCGTATCGTTCTGCTTTACTTCATTTATACCGCGACACCGCGCAACGATTCGCGCACCCTGTCGCGCCAAACGCTGCATCGCCCTTATTTCCGGGCTCATTTTTCTGGAACGTCCATGACACCCAACGCCGAACTCTACAAACCGACTGTTGAATATGCCGACAAGCTGATCAGCCAGATCGGCCAGACGCCTTCCTGGATCGCCAAGCGAATCGGCGTCACCGACAAGCGGATCCGTTACATCCTCGACGGCGAACGCACCGTCAAGGGCGAAACCACGCCGATCCAGATGACCTACTGCGAGCAGTTTGCCCTCGAATGCCTGGCCGCAGCGGCCAAGGCCAGCAAGAAGCAATCCGTGTAACCCATTCTCAAGGAGCGACCATGGCGGCAACCGAACAGCAACACGAGCAGGCGCTGCAGAAGTTTCTCGATGAGCGACCTGAACTGCGCCACGAACTCGACAACCTCAACCCGCTACTGGCTCAGGCCAAGGGCGAAACCGCAGCGCAGTTTCGCGACGAGCGCTTGCATGAAGCGTTCGAAGCCGAGGCCGAACGCCTGGGGTTGTTTGCCTGGGAGCTGACCCTGCAACTGACCGCCGCGACACCGGAGGACTACGAAGCTCAACGCCTGAACGTACACCGGGAAGTGGCCGAAATGGCGGGTATGGACTGGCTGGACTATTGCGAGTTATATGGTCTGATCCCATAACCGTCGCCGCACAAGGATCCCGCCACCGATGCTGCCTTCGTCCTCCACGACCCGCGCCAGTCCGGGGCATCTGCACACTCAGAAATGGCGCGGCCGCATCGGCCTGTCGCTGGTGGCCGCACTCTCGGTGCTTGCCGGCATGACCGACGCTATCGGCTTCATGGCCAGCGGCGATTTCGTCTCCTTCATGAGCGGCAACACCACCCGCCTCGCCGTGGCGATCAGCGACGGCGACATGGGCCTGACCCTGCGCCTGCTGCTGCTCGTGGCCACATTTATCCTCGGCAACGCCTTGGGCATTGTCGTCAGCCGTGTCGGCGGGCGCCGCGCGCTGCCCTTGCTGTTGTGCATCGCCATGTTGCTGTGTGCGGCAGCGGCCTGGCCTTATGACGAACAATTGCCGGCGCTGCTGGCGGCGATCATCGCGATGGGCATGCTCAATGCCGCTGTCGAAGAAGTGAATGGCCTGCCGGTGGGCCTGACTTACGTGACGGGCGCCCTGTCGCGCTTCGGTCGCGGCCTGGGACGCTGGATGCTCGGCGAGCGGCGCAATGGCTGGCGGGTGCAGTTGATCCCCTGGACCGGAATGTTTGCCGGCGCGGTGCTGGGGGCAGTGCTGGAGCATCATCTTGGACTCAGGGCGTTGTTTGTCAGCGGGTTGCTGGCGGGGGCGCTTGGCGTGCTGTCGTTGAGGATTCCAAGGCGTTGGCAGTTGGGGTATATGCCGCGTTGAACCTGCATTGACTGTTCGGGCCTCATCGCGAGCAGGCTCGCTCCCACAAGGGATTTGCGTCGAGCACAATATTGGAGCGGACCACCGAACCCTGTGGGAGCGAGCCTGCTCGCGATGGGGTCGACTCGGTCTCAAGGAAAACGCCCTTCGCCGCCCCGACGAGAAAGCTTTATCATGGCCGCAGTTTTACTGATCGAGTCCGTCATGAAGTTCGCCATCGCGCTGTTTTCCGCCGCCCATGCGCCCTCCTCGCGCCGTGCCTTGCTGTTCGCCCAGGCTGCGCTGGCCGGCGGGCATGAGATTGTCCGGCTGTTTTTCTATCAGGATGGCGTCTACAACGCGTCCGCCAGCGTGGTCACGCCGCAGGATGAACAGGACCTGCCCAAGCAATGGCGCGCCTTTGTGGCCGAGCATCAACTGGACGGCGTCGTCTGCATCGCCGCCGCCCTGCGTCGTGGCGTGTTGAACGACGAAGAGGCCCAGCGTTATCAGCGCGAAGCGGTCGCCGTCGGCGCGCCGTGGGAATTGTCCGGTCTCGGTCAGTTGCATGACGCGGTGCAGGACGCCGACCGACTGATCTGTTTCGGAGGTGCGTGACATGCCTACATCCTTGCTGATTATCAGCCGTCAGGCGCCGTGGTCCGGGCCGAGCGCACGCGAAGCACTGGACATCGTGCTGGCCGGTGGTGCCTTCGACCTGCCGATCGGCCTGCTGTTTCTTGATGACGGAGTGTTCCAGCTCGCGCCGAAACAGGACGCCAAGGCCCTGCAACAGAAAGACTTGAGCGCCAACCTGCAAGCGTTACCGATGTTCGGCGTCGAAGACCTGTTCGTCTGTGGCGACAGCGCCGCCGAGCGCGGCCTGGCCCCGGACAGCTTGTCGCTGGAGGACGCCCAGGTGCTGGCCGCCCACGAAATCACCGCCCTTATTGACCGTTACGACCAGGTGATCACCCTCTGATGTCGACTTTGCATGTGTTGTCTCATTCCCCGTTCGGCGACGACCGCCTGAGCAGTTGCCTGCGCCTGATCGGCGCGAACGATGCGCTGCTGCTGACCGGTGACGCGGTGTATGCGTTGCAACCGGGCACCGCGCCCTTCAACGCACTGATCGCCGGCAAACCGACGCTGTTCGTGTTGGCCGAAGACGCCCAGGCCCGTGCGGTGGAGGTTCCGGATACGGCCAAGGCGATCGATTATCCCGCCTTCGTCGAACTGTCGATTCACTACGACAAGGTCAACAGCTGGTTATGAATGCACTGACGGTCGGCGCCCGCGCCATCGAGTTGGACAAGGACGGTTTCCTGGTTGAGCTGAGCGACTGGTCCACCGACGTGGCCAGCGCCCTCGCCGCTGTCGAAGACATCGAGTTGAGCCCCGAACACTGGGAAATCCTCGAATTGCTGCGCAGCTTCTACGCCGAATTCCAGCTGTCCCCGGCCACCCGTCCGCTGATCAAGTACACAGCGTTGAAGCTCGGCCCGGAAAAAGGCAACAGCCTGCACCTGAACCGACTGTTCAAAGGCACCCCTGCCAAACTCGCCGCGAAACTGGCGGGCCTGCCCAAACCGACGAATTGCTTATGACCGATTATCCAGTGCTGACTTTAGAAACGCCCGCCGAACACCCCTTCGCCCAATTCGTGCGGATCCTCGGCAAAGGCAAGCGCGGCGCCCGCGACCTGACCCGCGAAGAAGCCCGCGAAGCCATGGGCATGGTGCTCGACGACAAGGTCGAAGACACTCAGCTCGGTGCGTTTCTGATGCTGCTGCGGCACAAGGAAGAAAGCGCCGAGGAAATGGCCGGCTTCACCGAAGCCCTGCGTGAGCGCTTGCAACCACCGGCCTTGAATGTCGATCTGGATTGGCCAACCTACGCCGGCAAGAAACGCCATCTGCCGTGGTACCTGCTGGCGGCCAAGTGCCTGGCGCAAAACGGCGTGCGGATTTTCATGCACGGCGGCGGCGCGCACACCGCCGGGCGGCTGTACAGCGAGCAACTGCTGGATGAGCTGAAGATCCCGTTGTGCCGCAGCTGGCAGCAGGTCGGCTCGGCGCTCGATAACGGCGGCCTGGCGTTCATGCCGCTGGTGGATTGGGCACCGCAACTGCAACGCATGATCGACCTGCGCAACACCTTGGGCCTGCGCTCGCCGATCCACTCCCTGACGCGCATTCTCAATCCGTTGAACGCCCGCTGCGGCCTGCAAAGCATTTTCCACCCCGGCTACCAGGCGGTGCATCGCGATGCCAGTGGCTTGCTCGGCGACACCGCGATTGTGGTCAAGGGCGATGGCGGCGAGATCGAGATCAACCCCGACACCGACAGCCACCTGTACGGCACCACCGGCGGCGAGAGCTGGGATGAGGAATGGCCGCAGCTGTCGGCGCAACGCCATGTCAAACCCGCCTCTCTCGATCCCGAACATTTGAAAGCCGTATGGCGCGGCGACGTGGTCGACAGTTATCCGCAAATGGCGCTGATCTCGACCATGGCCCTCGCCTTGCGCGGTCTGGGCCAATCCCGCGAGCAAGCCTTCGAAACCGCCCAAAAGTATTGGGACGCACGGGACAGATCGATTTAACCGATCATAAGCGCCCAACCTTTGCGCTTTTTTATCGAACCTATCGGAATAGACTCCTCTCCAACGCTTATCGGTTGAGGAGTCTTGAACATGGGTTTGTTAGTCGAAGGTCGCTGGCATGACCAGTGGTACGAAAGCAGCAAGGACGGCGCGTTCCAGCGCGAACAGGCGCAGCGTCGAAACTGGCTGACCGCCGACGGCACGCCCGGCCCGACCGGTGTGGGTGGCTTTGCCGCCGAGGTGGGTCGTTATCACCTCTACGTATCGCTCGCCTGTCCGTGGGCGCATCGCACACTGATCCTGCGCAAACTCAAAGGCCTTGAAAGCCTGATCGACGTGTCGGTGGTCAGTTGGCTGATGCTGGAAAACGGCTGGACCTTCGACAAGCACTTCGGCTCGACCGGTGACAAGCTCGATCACTTCAACTTCATGCACCAGCGCTATACCGCCGACACCGCCGACTATACGGGGCGCGTCACTGTGCCGGTGCTCTGGGACAAGCAGCAGAATCGCATCGTCAACAATGAATCAGCGGAGATCATCCGCATGTTCAACGGCGCATTCGATGACTTGACCGGCAATGACCTGGATTTCTATCCGGCGCCGTTGCGCGGCGAGATCGATGCGTTGAATGAGCGGATTTATCCGGCGGTGAATAACGGCGTGTACCGCGCCGGGTTCGCAACATCGCAGACGGCTTATGAAGAGGCGTTTGACGGGTTGTTTGCGGAACTGGATCGACTGGAACAGCTGTTAGACGCCAATCGTTATCTGGTGGGCGAATACCTGACTGAAGCGGACATTCGCCTGTTTACCACGCTGATCCGCTTTGATGCGGTGTACCACGGGCACTTCAAGTGCAACCTGCGGCGGATTGCCGATTATCCGAACCTGTCGAACTGGCTGCGCGAGATTTATCAGTGGCCGGGGATTGCCGAGACGGTGGACCTTCAGCACATCAAGAACCACTACTACGGCAGTCACAAGACCATCAACCCGACCGGGGTTGTGCCGAAGGGGCCGGAGCAGGACTTTACCGTGGCGCATGATCGGGCGCGGTTGAGCGGGAAAGGGGTTTGGCGCAAGAACAGCGCCTGATTTGAACCTTGCATCAATTTTGAGGGCCTCTTCGCGGGCAAGCCTCGCTCCTACAGGGATTTGTACGTTCCCTGTAGGAGCGAGGCTTGCCCGCGAAGGGGGCGACTCGGTTTTCAGACTTGCGCCTGAGCCCCTTCAAACCACGCCAGTTTCTCGCGCAACTGCACCACTTCCCCAACAATCACCAGCGTCGGCGCATGTACTTCATGCTCCGCCACCAATCGTGGAAGATCGGCCAAGGTGCCGGTGAACACCCGCTGATTAACCGTGGTGCCCTGCTGAATCAACGCCGCCGGCGTCTCCGCTGCGCGGCCATGCTTGATCAACTGCTCGCAAATGATCGGCAAGCCCACCAGCCCCATGTAGAACACCAGGGTTTGCGCCGGGGCGACCAGGTCACCCCACGGCAAATCGGTGGAACCGTCCTTCAGGTGCCCGGTGACAAATCGCACCGACTGCGCGTAATCGCGGTGGGTCAGCGGAATCCCGGCGTACGCCGCGCAACCGCTGGCCGCCGTGATGCCCGGCACCACCTGGAACGGGATGCCATGGGCCGCCAGTTCTTCGATCTCTTCACCGCCACGGCCGAAGATGAACGGATCACCGCCCTTCAACCGCACCACGCGCTTGCCCTGTTTGGCCAGGTCCACCAATTGCTGGTTGATCTGATCCTGCGGCACGGCGTGATCGGCGC